>TARA_R100000655_G_scaffold52345_5_pt1 | contig 17140 bp, 30 predicted proteins | sample TARA_R100000655 | Tara Oceans TARA_R100000655 (sample SAMEA2622497) | marine metagenome | biome: marine biome (ENVO:00000447); feature: deep chlorophyll maximum layer (ENVO:xxxxxxxx); material: "saline water (ENVO:00002010), including plankton (ENVO:xxxxxxxx)" | depth 90 m
GTCTATTAATTCTTTTACTTTGTGGGTGTCAATCTCAAAGACATCAAATTCTAATCTATACACCCCTGTACTCTTTAGATTTTTTATACCTACTAATTCAGTAGTAAGCACAATGCCTTCTTTATTTTCTTTTGGCACGCTTCATTTTTTTCTTTTTCTTGGGGCGACCTTTTTTTGATCCATATGTTCCTTTGCCCATTGGCATAGTAAACTCCTATAATTTAGTTGGTATAATTTAGTTTAAAAGATATATAATATAAAATACACAAAAGCCCCAGGATTAACTGAGGCTCTTTTTAGTGGTTTAGTGGTTAGTTGTTAAATATCAAATGTTTCCATAAAGTCATTTAGTTTCTCATTGTGTACTTCTTCAGCATCCAAAGTACCAAGATGTCTATCTTCATCATCTGCTTGACATTGTTTTTCGTGATTGTATTGTGCATTTAATAGCATTTTACCATTTGAAACACTTTTCTCTTTTTTACCACAAGTTTCATTATAAAAGTTTTCAAATGTTTTATAAACAAAATCTGCACATTGATGATATTGGTTATAATCAAATGATTTGTCAATATAAGTTCCCTCTTCATATCTTTTATCACCATCTTTAATGTTAGATTCAGTATAACAATCTTTAAAACTAGAATCTTCCCAAATTGTAACACATATATCATCAACAACTCTGTGTTCATAAACATATACATTAATTACTTTATGTTTCAATTCCATTGAAAAAACCAAACCAGTTTCTCTACTATTATATAATGGTCTTGTTTGAAATTCAGCACCATAATAACCAAACTCTGATTTGAAAGGTAAAAAGTCTGGGTCATAATCTTCTAATATTTGTGCTACTAAAAATGCACACTTTTTAATTGAGAAGGTTAAGTCTATTATTGTTTTCATGTTCTTAACTCCTTTTTTGGTTTTTATTCCTTATACCCAAAAAGCCCCATTTAAGGGGCTGTTTAGGTTTCTTTTGTTTATTAATTATTAAAATAAAACATTAACACATAGCAGCAGTTACTCAACTGAGCATCAGCATCAGCATCAGTTAAGTTTTCTGTTTGTATATAATTTTTAGTTACTTTGTATTTATTTAAATCTTCTAATGTGGTTTGCATTACAGGTAGCGTATTTTCATTATTATACCACTCCATGCCATATGCTCCATGTGCCGCCCTTACTCTGTGCTTCAATTGACCTTTTCTTACTAATGCTTTTAATGTGTTAAAAGTAACTTTTTTCATGTTTAACCCCTGTTTTGTTGTTTTATTCATAAACAAATATAATACAAATAAATGATAAATGAAAGGGTTTTATAACCCTTGCCTAAGGGTTAATAATAAGTCATTTTACATACTATACAAGCCCATAATCCATCTTCCTGCTTAATACATTCTTTCTTTTTATCACATAGGTCACAGTAGGTTTTTGTTTTCATTTTATCTTGCTTAGCCACTGCTTATATATTTGATTTGCTATTTGTGCGATCATTACAGGTGGAACACTCATTCCTATAATATATTTAGGTTTATTATTTAAAAAATTATAATCAAGAGGAAAAGAACCTGCTAGCTTTAAAGATTTATCAGATATATAGTTTGCGCGTTTATAATGAGACATTACCCCAGCATTAGTAGCCGTAATCGTATTTAAAATTTTATTTTTATGTACTTTTATAGAATTAAAAAAACTTCCTTTAGGGTGTACTGTTGAAAAACTATTTCCAGGTTTAGTTAATTTCCACCATTTTTTATATGCTTCAGATAATTTTTTTCCAAATCCAAAGTCTATCTCATTAAAAAAAATAGGCTTCTCATTAAATTCTAATTTTAAATATGGTTTTTGGTCAAATAATGTTTGTTGATATAGAAAAGGCTCTGCTAAATCTTTTCTAAGGCATATAAAAAACACTCTTTCTCTTTTTTGCGGAACACCCATTTTTGAAGAGTCTAATAACCAGTATTGAGTATAATAACCTGCTTTTTCAAACTCATGGTATATTTTATAAAGATATTGCTTTGCATCTCCAAAAAGTAATCCTTTTACGTTTTCAGCCACTACTACTTTAGGTTTTAGTTTTGCTGCTAGTTCAATAAAATCAAAAAACAATGTATCTAAAACCTGCTCACTTTGACCTTCTCTAAACTTTTTTTCTTTTCCCCAGTCTTTTTCTCTATTTCCAGCCATTGAAAAACTACTACAAGGCGGAGAACCATCTAATATATCTAAATTAAATAACTCTCCTGGTAGATCGTCTCTATTTTTAAAAGTTTGTATACTTTCTAAATAACTATATTTAGGATTATGATTGATTTTATAAACCCCCATCATTTTAGGATCAATCTCATTTACTCCAATTACATTAAAGCCTGCTAGTTTATACCCCATGGACGAACCACCTCCACAAGCAAAGCAACTAAACACGCTCCCTTTGTCTTTAGTAAAAACACTATCTTTTAATTTCCAATTATAATTAAACATCTTTACAGTCAGTACAAACCTTTCTTTTCTTACCTAGTGTTGGAATGTTTTCCTGGGGGTACTTAACAAACTTTCTAGTATCAACCCAATGAGGTACTTTACTCCATGTTTGTTCACACTTGCTGCAATAGAAAACAACATCATCTATTCTATGTTTTCTTTTATCAAATGCTGATGACCTATTTTTTTTAAATAATCTTTCATTATTGTTTCTATAGTCAGTTTTTTCTAATATCCAATAAATCATATTTTCATCCCCCTTATCCATTACTTAGGCTTTTCAGGTAAGTATTCTATTGCACAACATGAAGAACCATTCTTTAATTGCCATTCATATGTTGGTAGTTCTTTTTTGCCGCATCCAGAACAATATGCTATATAATACCCTGTTTCGGTTTTTTTAAATTTGGAAGTAAAATTATCAACACCCTTTTTAACATCACCATTCCATTCAACATCATTGCTTTTCCACTTCGCTAATCTCCTACTAATATCAAATGTTTGCTGCTTTTCAAATCTCATTAATCTTCCACCCTCATTTGATTCAGTCCAAAAATCTGTAAATTGTTTTAATAATGCTTTTGACATATCATGTTTTTTATAAAGTTTTTCACACTTTGTTATAAAATCTAATTCTCTTTTTTCTTTATCTTTTTTTTTTACTTTTTCTTTAACCTTATCTTTATCTTTATCTTTAGGGGTTATAGTAACCCTTTTCATACCCTTTAATAAGTTCTTATCATTTAACCTTTTAATTACACTCATGTGAGGTTTAGAATTTTCTTTAAGTTCACCATATTGGAAGTCAATAAAAGATGGTATGAAATACTGCTCTTCACCTTGTATGTATTCCATCTTTTCTTTAATGGTATCTGGCAGCTCTTCATAAGTAACAGTCTCACCTATAATAAACTCTGCTAACTCCCAATCTGCATCCCATATCCCAGCGTGGTCACATTTGCCTAATAAGTAAATCCAAACCAGTTTGTTCTTGGTTGATAGCTTTCTAAACCAAGCCTTATCCCATATTTTAGTGTCAATGAATCTTTTAGCCATTTTTATTCTCCATTTTTTCTATTCTATTCTGCATATCTTGAATAATTTTTATTATTTCAATTTGAACTTTGTGTAGCTCTATTATATCATCTTTTATTTCTAGTTTTACTTTCATTAATTCCTCTAATGTGCTATACATATTTTTCATCTTGTTAATTTGTGAATTGTTGTTTCATAGAAACCACTTGATGAACCCTTATTGTCAAGTCCATCATAATAGATTTCTTTGTTAATGTCATATTCTTTTTGCAATTGATACTGAATGTACTCAATTATATCACACTTATCTTGTGGGTCTAATTTTTTAAATGTTGCAAAAAAATGTAATTGAAATGTTTCACTAAATTTTTTTTTATTAGAATCATAAACACATTTAAAAAGTGCTTTCATTTAATAACCCTCATATTCATTAAAGTTTCTTTTTGATTTTCTAGTTACTTCTGTTTGTTTTACAATGTTATAATCATTATCAAAACCATTCCCTATATAATAAAGTTGATTGTAATTCTTCATAGTTTTAATATTCTTTTTTTCATGTATAGAAACAAGAAATCTAAATCCATTTTCAGTTTCTCTTGGATATATATTAGACACTTTAACACTATCTCTGTACGTCCTATAAATAGGAACCATGTTTTTAGTCTTATAATACTCATTAGGAAACTCACTATTGATAACATCTTCATAATAAGTATTCCTGAGCAATAACCATTTCGCTCCAGTATAAAATTGAATAAATCCAGAGGCTTTGCTTTTTTTCTTTGCTGGGTAAACATTACCAACATTTATATGACCATATTCATTAGTTTTAATTAATACCATTTAATCCCCCTATTTTGTTTTTTAATTCAGCTTCTAACTCTTTAAAATCTAATTTGTTTTTATTTATTGTATTAGCTTGTTTTTTTAATCTATTGAGTCTTGCCTTTCCTAATGTTTTTACTGCCCATTCTTTGGCTTCTATTGGGTGTTTATGCCACCAGTAGAGATGACAGCCAACACAAAGAGCCTTAACATTTTCTACATCAAATTGCATCTTTCTATATTTGCCTTTAGGGTAGATATGTGAGGCGTGAAGCCTATCAGACTTTCCACACCTCAAACATACCTTGTCCCTGAGTAACACATATTTTCTAACTAATTTATGCAGCTTGTTTCTTTCAGCTTTTTTCAAAGCAATGCCATGTACCTATTTATTAACATTTTAAGCCTTTGATATGCACCACCATTCTTATCTATTCTACCTTGCTCTAACAGCCTTTCATAATACTTGACCCAGGGCAATAAAGAACCTTTTTTATTTAACCTAGAATGGTAGATCAGCTTCATCTTGCTTTTGTTCTTGTTCTAATACAGCATCAAGCCCTCTAGCTATTTTAAACATCTCAGGCATAATTTCTTTTATGAGCAAAGTTTTTCCAGCAGGGCTTAATTCTTTATCTGTACAAGCAAGCCTAGTTGCATTATTAAAAGCCATGCCCCAAAGAATATCAAGCCGCCTATCTGTGTCCCTTTCCTTTACAGAATTATATCCGTAGGGCTTTTGCTCTACTGTTTCAATATCTTTTATTTCCTTTTCATATTTTTCTTCACTTGGCTCAACCTTCCAATAAACCTGACCTGGTTTGTTCTCATTGTTGCAAAGTTCAATTACAGCAGTTTCACCCTTACTAAAAAATAAAAGTTTACTCATAAGAGGTTGTGATGCTTGCAGCTCAAATTCGTCACCTTGTTTTATTGCAAAAGAACCTGACCCGGCTGTTAAATAATCCTCACCAATGTTCTCACACCTTACCTTGTATTCTAGCTTATTCCACTTGTTTTCTTCACCTTTTACATCTTCACCATTTACAAGTATTGCAACTTCAATAGGTTTGCCAATATTGTGTTCTTTTTTTAGTTTTAAAAATGCCATTCTGTTCTCCTTAGTATGTTATCATTTGATATATAATTCTAACAAGTGCTACTAGCACTAATGGTGCTATAATTATTGGAAGGGTGTTATCTATCCAATCAATTATTTTTTCTAGTATGTTTATCATTTGGTTAGATCCTTTATTGTTTTATTTAACATTGAAATAATCATCATCACAGCAAATACAACTAAAACCCATATAAGCGCTGCAATACCTAAAATAAAAAAGTTTCCTATCCACTCTGCTATGTTCATAATTATCATTCCTCCACCTCATCAATTATATGATGAAATAATTCATTTTGAATGTCTATCTTTTTTTCTACTCTGTGCAATCTCCAAAGCATACTAAGATTTAATAATAATATCATAAGCATGGTGAACTCCCAATATGGAAAATACTCTACACTAAATAAGACTTCCCAGTAATGTCTCATACTATCTCCTTTTTATTTTTTGTAGTAACAAATGAAAACAATACCCACAATATGCAAATAACCCACCATATAAAATATTAGGATGTGGCTCACCACATAAACCAAATATATGTTTTAAAAAATGTATCAAGTTGTCCATTTAAAATAATTTGTATTGATCTGCATCATTATCATCTTCGGCAGTTTTAAGCCTCCAAAGATGTTCTTTTTTACCATACATCCCCTTAACCTTAATATTGGTTTTTATTATTTTATTGTCATCAGTTAGGTTGGTCATTGCCCTTCTTATAGAAGTAATTGGACAGCTTAACTTTAAATTTTTAAGTACCTGAGAGGGGCTTAGTGGCTTACCATGGTTAAGAAAATAAGAATATATTAACTCTTCTTGGCTTCTTGCTTTTCTGTGGCTTTCTTTAAGCTCCTGACCCTTTTCAAATGTAGTGTTAAAGTAGCTCATTTTAAATCCTTTATATCATTTGATAGCTGCTGGAATTGATCTGCTACTTTGAGATCTGGGTACATACTAGCAAAGTGTTCTAAGGCTTCTATTATATATCCATATTCTTTTTTATTTACTATGATTTGAACATCACCAGAAGGCTCAGGAGTGGGGGGGGTCTTAAATTCCTTTATAGATAAGCCAGATACACTTGAGGAATTTAAGGTTGTAGTTGCGGAGTCCCCTTTGAACATGACATCCCGAACCTTGCTGGTGAAGTCTGCGTACTCTTCCACGATTTGATTAATTCTTATACACAAAGCACCAAAGTGAATTAGCCTTTTTGAATCCTCATCAAGATCTTCCCCTTCTGTATGGGTCAATAAGGATTGCAAGGCATTAAATAAATTAAAATAATTCTTTTCAAGCTCTAAATATTGAGCTTCACTATGTTTGTTTAGCATTGGATATGGCATTATTTACCCCTTACAATTTTTCATACAATGTTCAGAATCACTTATATAATTTTTATGTTTTAGACAATATGGTCTCATTATTTACTCCCCTTTATATTGTTTAGTACATCTTTAGTTATATTTCTCGTTGAAGTTCCATTACGAAGTTCCATTTCAAAACTAGCTAAATCTAAATAAGCACCCCTCGCTTTGTATTTGTCTAGGTATTCTGCAACATCTTCAACAAGCCAACTAAGTTTATCTCTTTGAATTGTAACCTCTGCTGCCTCTGCTTTTTTAACACCATTCTCAACTAACTCATCCCAACTAATAGTAGCATAATACTTTTTAGATATAATTTCTGCTTTTCGATGTACCCCACCATAATTAGGAGCAGTTCCCTTTACCCTACCCATTACTTACCCTCATATTTAGTTGAAAACTGTACATTAAACTCTTGACCAAAATCCAAATTGTCATTCATCTCATACTCTCTCCAACTTGACTGCATTCTAAATTTGTACCATTGACCATCAAGTTGAAAATAAGCATAATCACCCCAAGACGTTTCTATCCAGATCATTATTTGATGACCATCAATGTAGTGCCTGTCAAAATCCCAAGTAGCACCTTTTGCATTACTATTTAGTTTTGGCTTTCTACATTTAACTGCTTTTATTTTTATTATATCCTGACCAGACTCTCTATATAGTATCATTATTCACCCCCTTCAACTGTAAACTTTTTTAAATCATAACGCTCCAACAATTCAGTTTTATTATTAAAGTATTCAGCATCATATAATTGTTCATCATTTCTGTATAACAAAACAGTCCAAAGCCTTAATGACCTATCATAAAAAATAACCACTTCCCACTTGTTGCCATTTAAGATTTCAATATGTATATATGTTTTCATCCTACTTACACCCCTCTGCTTTCGCTATAAGACTCTCTACATTTAAATCTCTGCAAGTATTAGGACAATATTTATTTAACTTTTTTAACATCACAAGCATTTCTAGAAATAGCCTAAGTTGGTTGTAAATCTCAATTTCAGCAACGAAGGCAAGGTTTTGACCTTTGTTGTTATCTCCACAATTACTTGCAACTCCATTCACCCCTTCTGAAATGATTTGTGAATATATTTTTTTCATATTACTTACCCCCTATCTCTAAAGTTTTCAGTTCAATTATTCTAGCCAATATTGTGTTTACTACGTCAAGCTCTTTCTTATTGTCTAGTCTTAAAGTAAGAGCCATATAACCATGTGTTTTTTCTAGCTCTTCTCTTTTTTCTACCAATACTTTATATAAATAAAGCAGTTCTTTTTCTGATAGGTTCATTTAAAAACCCCATATTGTTTATTTTATTCATAACTAAATATATAAATAATATTTAATAAAGTAAACTGTTTTATTTTTTATTTAAAGGGTTAAGTAAGGGTAAGGGGGAGAGGCAGAGGTGCTTAGTTATGAATAAGGACATAATGGAGTTAACGCCCTGTTCACCCCTGCCATCTAGGGTAGAAACTTAAATATATTTTTTATTAATTAAAACTCTTCTTCTACTCTAAATTTCATAGACCATAAACTATTTGCTACTTGGGTCATATTAAGAGAGTCCTGTCTAAATCTAGCTAGTAAATAAGACCTTTCTGCATTGTCTCCTGTATCAGTAGAGTCTCCACAAAAAATAAATGGAATTAAATTACCTTTAGTTCTGTTCCATAGATCTGATATAACTGTGTCTGATGCTGCTACCTCACTATCATAAGCTGAAGGCATCACATCAGAACTTGATAAATAACTAAAATTCAAGTCATATATTATACGACCACCATAAACCCCAGAAGCAAATGTAGAAGTAGCAAATGGTGATTTACTCCTAGCATTAGTAAACCTTCTTCCTAAGTGTGTAGCATTGCCATATTTTTGCCCCCCTACAGATTGTTGCACATCTACCCCATCATATACAATAGTTCTTTTAACTGATAAATCGGGGGCATTTGGCATTGTATATGACTCGCCTATCATTATACATCCAATTTTTAAATCATAAGTTCCATCAAAGCTACCATCTACAGCAGCAACAGAAGAGTCACTATCTGTGCCTTCAAATTGTATTCCCCAGTATTGGTCATCACTAGAGTCAAAGGTGAATATAGTAGAGCCATCAGTTGCTGGTTCTGAAACATTATTAGCTATTGAATCAGCATTAACAACTTCTACCATATTTGCACAAGCAGTAGCACTTCCCATGTCAGCAGCTTGAACATGACCTTCTGTGTCACTATGAGCAACCCTTACCTTTGCTTGAGAGCTTTTCATATTATGATTTAGTATTGCTACATAGTCACAATTAAAAGCAGAGCTGCCTAAGTCTATATTTATTAATACATGGTCAGCCTTTATTGCTGAACTTCCAGATGTTTCAAAATGCACTTGATTCATTGGTTTCATATCAAATAATTCAGCTTCACTACCAGCATTGAATGTATTAATTAAATCTGAGCCACTCATCACATCAAAGTTCCCATCTTGGGCTGTTCCTGTTGCCATTAAAAAATTAGGATGATCTGTAAAAAATTTGGGTATTTTGGGATCCATATTAGCCATTACGCATCTACCTTTATTGCTTTAATTGAACAGCCAGTTATCTTTTTTGAGATACTTGTTATTAAAAAATAATCTGAACTAAAGGCTGCTCCATATAGTTTCAGGTTACTATCCCAATTACTAAAAGTGATATGGTCTGTAATTTCTAGGTCATTGTATTTTGGAGTCAATATATCAAACTCTAATATAATTTTTGTATCTTTGAATATTGCTTTATATGCGTCTGCTATTTGAGTAGCCGTAGTTGAATCAAGTGTCCCAAGTGCATCAATTACAAGTTTTAAGGTCTGATTGTTGCCATCCACTGTTGTGCCTTGTGATGTAGAATCAGTAGTGTTTACTTGGCTTAGATTTTGCTCCTGTCCATAATCATAATTATAATTAACTGTAATATCATTTCTAACTGTGCTTAACTTGGTCTTAGAAATTGATTTTAAATTTATATCAAGAAAGTCTATTGTTTTATCTGCTGAAAATGTATCCCCAGGTCTTAACAATGTCCTGATCTTAAATTTTCCATCACCACTTAGCCAAACCCAACTGCATATCTGTTTACATATTTGGTTAATAAGGTCTTTAGAATTAATAAACTTGTACTGTGAAAATGCAAATTTAATATCTGCAATTGCATCATTAAGTGTAAATGCAATGTCACCTTTACTTGAGTCTGTTTGACCATTTCCTGACCTATCAAATGATTCAATATCAATATCTTCTCCAGTTGTTGAGCCATCTAACCCCATTTCAGTTCTTAAAATATCCTCTATAATATAAACTGGGTTTTCAATTAAATCATTTGCTGCATAATTTGGGTCAGGCTCATTACCATTTCCATTTGTTCTTGCTGAAGAATTAATAGTATCTATCCAAGCACCATATTTTCTACCTTTACCTGAACAATATACATAATCAATATCTGCTGGGATTGATACAACTCTTTCAGTTTTGATTACAAATGTTTCTGATGGTATATCACCTTCTTCAATTTGATCATATTCAACTGTTCTATATTCAATTAAATCATCAATTCTTTTGGTTAAAGTTTTAGATGGGGAAAGAGTAACAAACCCGCCCATTTCTTTTATGTTAACTTCAATAGCCCCAGCCTCAGGAGTTGTTCTTATTTGCAAGTGACCACTTTGAGCAAAATCCCATCCATCACCACTTTGAATTTGAACAGTTGTATTTAGGCTACCACTATTCAATGCATCTACACCAAATACTGAATATTCTTCTGCATTGTTCATGTCAATAGTTCCATAGTCAAAAATCACATCAACACGACTTACAACACCAAGATTAGGAACTTCTGGGATTGAAATATCTCTATTTTCTGTTCCTGTTGATTCTGATAATGTTGTAGAGGTGCTAAAACTTCCATCAACCCAATTAGACACATTTGATTCAGTACTAATAGGAACAAATAAGAACCATGACGTTCCTTTATATTTTAATGATGGATTTGATAAGGCTGTATTTGAGTTATCACAAGCAATATAATGACCACTATTATATATGTATATATTCTTAGAATTTAATGTGTGCATTGTTTCATTATCAACTTTTGCATAAACATATCCATCAGCTTCATTTAAGGTATTGGTAATAATTGCTGGGAATTTTCCTTTAGTAAAAAAATAGTCAAACTTTGGAGAGGATGGAATAGTACCAATATTTGCTTTTGTAGCAAAATCTCCATATGCTATTGGTACAGGCTTGCCTATGTTTTTTTCTGGTGCATTTGCATATGATGCTGATGTTAATGTTGTTTTTGGAAGTCTTTTGTGTTTTTTTGAACTAAGATCAATTAATGTAAATTTAACAGATGTATAGTCATACTGAATATCACCTGAAATTATTCCTGTTCCAATCATCCTAGCTGCTGTATCAAATGTTCCAGCTTGATTGGTATTCAAAAATAATTCCCATTTTCTATTAGCAAAATTATTAGAAGAAAAAAGGTCAGAGAATCTTCCACCCTTAATAGACCTTTCTGTATTGATCAGCCTTATAGATATGTTTGCTGTGGTAGTTGTAAAATTAAAAAAATCTAATGATTGTGAATATTGACCCCAAGAACTCACAAGCCCATAATACATATCTGACCCATCAGAACGATCAATATCAGAAACCCCTATAAAATCACCTGAGCCTTCTGCATTATAATATAATTTACAAACCCAGAAAGCTGTTGTATTCTTTAATTTAAGAGCATTTGAAAGACTGGCATCAAAACTAAGCATTTAATCTTGTGCCTAAAGAGGTTGCTTTATTTAGAGCAGGGATAAGTTGATTATTAACATAAGATTCATCTACAACCCCACCTTGAATGTTAATGGTTGTTCCCATTCCCCCTACTAGATTTTCTTGTTGAGCTTGATTTAAAATAACTTCTCCAGGGGTAAGCATTGCAGGAACTGTATCTTGTTTGCCTGCTCCTCCAACTATTCCACCATCGGCAAACTTTGGAACTAACTTGTCAAATAAAGCAGTTGCAGCAGCAGCTCCAGCAGCCCCAGTTATTAAACCCACCAGTCCCTTAGTGCCAATTTCTTTTTCTAACATAGAAGCCATCATAGAAGCAAACTTTGCTTTTATTACACTTCTTATTGCTCCTTTAACACTTTCTGATGATTGCCCTACAGAGATTGCCTGTTCTAATGACATTTCTTTTACTTTTTTGCCAGTAACCTCTGCTGCTTTTCCAATTTTATTAACAGATCCTTGTACTGTTTCACCACTTTCTTCGGCTAAAACAGCAACTTTGTTGAAATAATCACCCCACACCCCACCTAGTTTACTTGTAAGGTCACCTACTGTTTGTACTTGATCCTCTCCAAAAAACAATTCACCTATATCTGTTTCAGCAAATTCTGTTTTTAAACCTTCCATATCTACTAGGTCGGTCATTTCTAATTTTTCTATTCCTAGTTTTTCACCAAGAAAACTTTCTGCAAATATATTAAACTGCTCTTTGATACCATTGAACATATCTATAAAAAAGTTTTGTATTTTAACCCCTAGCATTCTAGCCCCAATACTAATCGGTTCCCATATAAAAGTAGCAATTCCACTTATAGCCCCAACTAAAGTATTAAGAACTGATTTAGCAATAGGTAATATTTTACTAAATGCAAAACTAAAGTATTCAGGGACGCCATCAAAAACAAGCATAAAAGAATCACCAACTGCTGTTAATAAAGCATCAATACTTTTAATTATATTTTTACCAGTTTCAGCGAAATCCAATTTAGATAATGTATTTACAGCATTAGACACCTGATTAGAAAAACTAGACATAACATCAAGACTAGCATTGAAAGCAGGGGTAAGGGCTTTACCTAGCACCCCAGCCATATTAATTGTAGAAGATTTTAATATATTAATTCTATCTGATGTTGTTAGTTGCTCCTCCCCTAAAGATTCAACAAGCAATTTTGCTTGTCTCATTGTTTCATTATTAAAGGCTGCCTTTTTTTCTTGATCAGTAAGTTCTTTTGATGACTTTCCTAAAGTTTCAGCGTGTCTTTTATTTGCTTCTTCTACATCAACCATAATACCTAAATTATCAAGCATTAATTTTGATTGCCTACCCATACCAGTAACTAATGATTCAACACCAAATAAGGTATCTTGACCTAATGCGGCCCCTAATCTTTGAGCTACATCAAAGGCTTCTGCCATTTGGTCATTACTTTCAAAAACACCAAGCAACATAGCATTGTTTGCTTGAGTCATTAAATCAATGCTATTTACTGTTCCATCTGTTGCCTTTTGTAATTTTTTTAAAGTATCCCCTGTTCCCTTGATTCCTTTTTCTAAACTCCTAAAGCCATTTTCAACTGCTGTTAGCTTACTAGAAACCTCTATTGTTTTTTGTATGCCTGTAATAATTCCTTTTGCTGCATAGAATACTGCTGCTGCCTTCATTGCTGCTTTAGACATAGCACCAAAAGCACCAGCTAATCCGTTTATTCCTTTTTTGGCTTTTTTATCACCCTTTAATCCAATTTTTATAAATAAATCTTTAATTGCCATTTTTACCTCTTTCGTGAGTAGTTATTTTTTGTATCTCACTTTCTATAATAGAAAAACAATCCAATCTCCAAGGATCTAATGAATCTAGGTCTTTAGCTAAAGGAACATTGAATTTTGTTACTGTAAAATAATCAGTTAGCATATCCCAACACCAATCTGATATAATGAAAGAGGGGTTACAAAAGAAAGGAAGTTGATAATAAAGGCTTTGCCCAATGTCATACCCTCTCTCAGCAGCTTCTTCCAAAACTCTGTAAACCTCATCAAGAATATCTTGTTTTGTTTCATACTCTACAGTCTCAAGTAATACTGGCGACCGAGATCGATATGGGAGGTTGAGTGAAATATTTGGTAATCCATAATTAGAGAACCAAACAGCACATCTCAATCGCCAGTAAGGTTTCCCAAGTCAAGACCCATATAAGCACCAATTATTGCAGTTAATACCTCATCTTCCTGTAAAGCAGTTAGGTCGCCTAGTGCTTCATCAGCTTTCTTATCATCCCCAAAAGCTAATAAAGCAAACTCATCTCCTAGCTCATGAAGTTTGCTAATATCCTGCGAAGTGAATACTTCCTTGACTCTTTTATAGAACTTTCTTCGTTCTTTTCTTGTTATGCCTTTTACTTCAAATTCACCATGTGGTGTATCTACTATCATTTAACCTCCCTATAATTATTACCAAGTAGTTATGGCTTCATTTTTAAATGAATTTATTTTAAATGCTTCTGTAGAACCATTCTGAACGCATTCAAATTCTAGTGTATGGAAAACACCATTTTCACTCAGGTCTTGACCAGGGTCACCAGTATATTGAATTTCTGCAAGAATGTTTACTTCACCTTCAGCACTTACTGTACCATCACCTATTTTTATTCCTAGTGTAAGTGTATCACCATCAAGAAAGTCCTGTATAACATTAGTTCCTGCACTATAATCAAATAGGTCATCGTATTTAATTGTTAAGCTACCAGTTACAACATATTCAGGGAATACATACACTTCAGCATTTCCATTAGTGTCAAAACCAACCCTATTAACACCATTTGAAATGTTAAAAGTAAAGGCTTTCATAATAAATGTATTTGCTGCATTAGCTTCAACTTCAAGAACCCTAGCAGAAGCATCTAATACATTATAATATGTATTTTCTGCTGCAACCCAAGTACCATCAAAGGTTTGTTCTAGCACAGTTGCAGTTGATACAGGATTGCTAAAGCCACTAAAATAATTCCCACTAATTGAAAGTAAGCCATTGTTTGCTGCTACATCAGCAGTAATTGTTAGGTCTGAGCAAACCACTCCTGTTAGTTTAATACCTTCTGCTGCTGCTGGATAATAAGCTAGGTTGCATGAATGGGGCATACCACTTGATATTGTACCGCCCATAGATGTTAAATTACTTGAGCCATCTATTTCCATTTCATGAACTGTGCTTCCAGATGTTGCACTTTCTTGACCAACTAATAAAGCGTGTTGGGCTAATGTTCTAGGGGTTGCAAGCATATCAAAAGGCATTGTTACAGTTCCACCTTTTAAATTAGTTACTGTGTCAGCAGCATTTTTTACTGTACCCCTTCCACTTAATAATCTTGATTCTCTCATGATATTAAATGTTGGCTTTTCTGCTTGCATTACTGGTTGTGTTAAATATGCAGTACCATCATTACCGCTTGAATCTAATGCTACCCCGAAAGATGTTTCAGCCTTTAAGCCGTATTTTACACCACTTACAGGGAGTACTCTTGTGTCAGCCATTATTTAGCCTCCTGTTTTTGTTTTTTTGCTTTTGCCTTTTCTGCAAAGCCCATTTTTAATAGTTCATTTGCAGCATCTTCAGGTGTCTCAACTACTTCACCATCCCTGAGTTTATCTAGTGAAGCCTTGTCACAAAGCAATCCATTTGGATTTGCTCTATGAATTTTATTTAATCTTGCTTTTAATTTCATTATATGACCTCTATGTTATTGCAATTAAATGTTCCTATACCTCTCAAAAGTGTTTGATCATCCTCATCTCTTTCATATTCTATACTAGCAATATTTGCATCAAACCAAGTTGTACCACTTGAATAAGATGTGTTATTATAAATCAACCTTTTAAGCCTTTCCATTATATTGCTTACTTGTTTCATATTATTTTTAGTGTATTGCCCACCTATCTTTAGTTGATAATTAACTTCTATTTCATATTCCCTTTGAGTGCCACTACTAAGGTTTGCAACCAATTCATCAGAGCTTGGTGTTAGCATAAAAGACTGAGGGGGTTTATGCTCATCATAATAAACAGCAATAGAAAATTCATCATTAATTAATGTTGCCAAAGTTTCCATTATATCGTCATAAATTGTATTTGAATAAGTAATTGCCATTAATATCTACTTGTGGCTATTGTTTTAATGCTAGTAAAAGACTGATCTAATACTCCACTTACCTCTAATTGCCATTCATCATTGGTGGTATATAGTCCTGGGGCAAACCTTACCCACATATTATGTCCTACAGATTGCCAACCACAATCAATGATCTCAGCATTTGTGTCTTGATTTAATTTTAAACCTTTTTCATTTCTGGTGAATGTAGAATAAGTGACTGATGTGTTTTCACTTCCTGCTGTTATCGTTCCACCATTAGCAATTAATATCTTTATAACATCCCATTGTGTACTAGCTTTTCCTTTTACATCTACTACACCCCCTGTTGTATTGGCATTGACAGTAACAGGGGATAGAATACCTTTGTATTTTTGTTCTGATTCACTACTGTATAGACTGACCTCACCTTTTCTTAACATATCAAGCCAGCCTGTTCCTTCTTCATTCATTGCTTGAGACTTTATTAAGTCAGCTTTTTCTGAGTCATAAGGTCTCACAAGGGATTCAACTGCCATAACTGCTGTGCTTCTTACTATCATTTCAGGATAATCATTCCCTACAGCATCAGTAGTTCCAACTCCTTTATTTGGGTATATGGGGAAGGGTAGATAATTTCTAATAAAATCACTTGCTCTCTTTACCGCTTCAGTTTTAAGTGTTTCCCAATCTCTACTAGCTTCAAATACTGAACTATTTAAGGCAGATACAGAAGAAGATGCTAGAAAAAATTGAAAAGAATCTGTACTACTACTGTAATTGTATTCATTATCAGCATTAGGTGTGTCAGTTACAGCACTCATTTCAACTCCATCTTTATATAGCTGTTCAACATAGCCTGTGTTCAATAGCTGATATAGGTTAGTTGTATCTGTGGTTATAAAATTACTTGCTAAAACTCTTTTGTGGTCATATTCACCTAAATATGGCTCAACAAATAGTAGGTCTGTAGTTGTATCACAATAGCTTTCATGGTATGTACTCATGCTCTCGCCTCTGGTATATAAGGTTCATATTCAATTATTTCTAAATCTAGGCTTCTTATGCCTTCTATTAAATATATCAACATCTCTTTTTCATCAATACTTGTGTTGTCTAAGATAATATTAGATAGGTCTATATGCTTTGCAACTTCCTTACACTTCATAATAAGCTCAAAAGCATTTTTATCACAATCTTTAGTATTTATTTCCGTGATCTTTTCCATGTCAAATATTCTGCTGCTTCATATGGATTAAAAATTGTTGTAATAAGCCTGTTATCATCATCCCCATATTTAGGGTCAATAATTGTAACTGGTGCATTAAAAATGTTTTTATCATCT
>TARA_R100000655_G_scaffold30270_1_pt1 | contig 17135 bp, 22 predicted proteins | sample TARA_R100000655 | Tara Oceans TARA_R100000655 (sample SAMEA2622497) | marine metagenome | biome: marine biome (ENVO:00000447); feature: deep chlorophyll maximum layer (ENVO:xxxxxxxx); material: "saline water (ENVO:00002010), including plankton (ENVO:xxxxxxxx)" | depth 90 m
ATTATCTCAAACTTTAGAAATGCCTAACAAAGGTAAAGACTTCTTAAAGGAAGCTACTACTATATTAGGCAATGCAAATAAACACGTTGAGTATACTACCCCAAGTGGTTTTAAGGTAGTTCATTCATACAACATGAAAAAGAATAGAAGAAGCTTGGCTTCTTTGTTTAACCATAAAGAGCTAACTTTTTACACATACACAGAAGATGTAGATGTAAGAAAAGCTGTTTTAAGTATATCCCCAAACTACATTCACTCCCTTGATGCTGCTCATATGTTTCTAGTGATATATAGGTTGTTAAAAGAAGGAATATTAAAGCTTTCTTTTATCCATGATTCTTACGGAGTTCACGCTCCTTATGTTGAGCAAATGCGTAATATAACAAGAGAGGAATTTGTTAAAATTCATGAAGAAAATCAATTACAGACATTTAAAGAAGAGATCGAGAGAAACACGGACCTTACACTCCCCTCTGTCCCAGAGCGAGGAAGATTCGAGATCTCAAGAGTTCTTAAATCAGATTATCTCTTTTCCTAAATTTGTTTGGATTAAGTGGAAAGATGCTGCAACTCATGGCGGACCTGAATGGGTTTACGCAGAAGATGCTATGAAGTATTCTAATTCATCTCCTCCCATTATGAATACTGTTGGTTTTATTCTTAACGAAACAGAAGACTTTATTGCAGTAACGGATACAATAGGACCGGAAGAAACAGGTAGCGTTAACGTCATTCCAAGGGGAATGATAATTAAATGTATAAATCTCAAGGGAGAAAATGATGGGATGTCTTCATGTTGAAAACGAAGGGGAAATGGAATTAGCTTTAGATCAAGCAGTCAAATTAGCGAAACTACAAGATACAAACATGTGCATTGAGTTTAATTGCAAAGCAATGATGAAAATCTTTACAGTAAATTTATTTGACTCTTTTCTTAAACAACAAGTATCTCCGTCTAACGGGTTCAATCTACACTTGATTGTACCGGCAGAAGAAGACGAGGGACTTAGTGAGGTGTAATAATGAGTAGAGTTTTAGTAATCGGCGACTTACATTTACCAGCAGAAAAGAATGGTTACTTTGAGTTCGTCAAAAAAATAAAGAGAAAGTATAAAACAGATACTACTATATTTATTGGTGATGTTTTAGATCATCATAATATTTCATTCCATAAGAAGCACGTTGAATCTGGCGGACCAATGCAAGAATTCAAAGAAGCTTTTGATAGGATGGCTAAATGGAAACGTCTTTGTCCTAAAGCAAAGGTTTGCATTGGCAATCATGACGAACGAGTTATGAAATTAAGTAGTGAAGTAGGTATTCCGCAAATGTATCTTAGAGATTATGCGGATATTTATCAAACCCCTCGTTGGGAATGGGAGTATTCTTTTGTCATCGATGGCGTATTCTATCATCATGGGACAGGGGCTGGTGGACAGTATCCTTCCTTTAATGCAGCAAAGTCTAGAGCAATGTCCACAGTCAGCGGCCATTGTCATTCTGTTGCCAGTATTAATTGGCTTGCTGGGCCTAATACCCGCCTTTTTGGAATGAACGTAGGATGCGGTGTGGACATTAAACACATTGCAATGGACTACGGAAGCAACTGCTTAAGAAAGCCTATTGTTTCTTGCGGAGTTGTTATTGATGGGCATCCTTATCTGGAGCTTATGGATCTATGAGCAATAAGAAACTAAACTTTAAAGAATTTAGAGGACGAACAGCAGGAAAGCCTCGTCGTTCTAAGAAAAACAAATATGGCGTAAGGAAAAGTGGAAGAAAGAATTGAAATCTTGAGACCCTTTATCCGATTTGGTAGGTAAGAAAGGAGTAATTATGGATAACTTAACCGAAGAAATTAAAGAAGAAGTATCTGAAGATACTAAAGATTCCCAAGTTCCTGCTATCTCACTTGAGATTGTATTGGGATATCTAGCTAGTCTTGCTGATTCGCTAGAACAGATTTCACGAAGAATTAAGGATGATGTAAATGGCCTAATTGTTCAGGCTAATAAAGACAACCCAGAAGAAATTCACGAAGGAGATACTAATAATGACGAAGAATAAGCCAGCTACTTTTGTTACCGGAACCCTTGACGTTCAATGGGCATTCCTCCACAAGATTGATGATAAGTTTGGTAAGCCCGGAAACCACAACATTACTGTTGTTGTTAATGACGAGCTTCAGACTCAGCTTGACAAGCTTAAGACTGATCACAATGCTACTAAGATTAATGGCATGAGGACTACCGAAGATGGTGTTACTCTTATTAAGGCCAAGACTTCTTCCTTCACTAAGAAGGGACAAGAGATCTTTCCTTGTTATGACGCAAATGCTCAAAAGACTGAAGCAATTGCTTTTGGTGGAGACAAGGTTAAGCTTAAGCTGACACCTATGATTCTTGACCGAGACTCTTCAATGAGTCTATTCCTAAGCGGCGTTCAGATTATTGATAAGAAGCCATATGAAGATACTGGTGGATTTGCAAAGACTGAAGGCTTTGATGGATCTGATTATAAGGCTCCCGTAGCTGCTACTACAGAATCGTCTATTCATACAGATGAAACTTCAGTAGATGTGGAAGACATTACAGATAATGACCTTCCGTTCTAAAGACTCCCTTGAGTGGGTTTTCCCCCTAAACCCCGTAGCGGCTTCCCGGCCCCGGCTCTCTAAGGGTCGGGGCGGGAGGCCTCACGCTTACTACGCTGGGCCTTACAAAAGGTTTATTGCTGAAGCAGCAGGCGTAGTAGACGAGGTGTTTAGTGAAGGATATCCTTTGTTACAAGGACCTCTTCATGTGTCTTTAAGTATGAAAGTTAAGAAACCTAAAACAACTAAGTTTAATTATCCTAAGTGGGATGTTGACAACGGTATTAAAGCTTGCTTAGATTGTTTAAATAAGAAATTGTGGGTAGATGATTCACAAATTGTTTCTATTGAAGCTTCTAAAAGCTGGGCGGATGAAGGCGAAGAGGGATACTTTGTAATAAGTATTACCGAGCAGTAGGCTTAATAGTCTACTGCTCTCTTGGCTCCGTAGCCCAATTGGCAGAGGCAGTGGACTTAAAATCCATACAGTGTGGGTTCGAATCCCACCGGAGCTATTTGGTTTGATTGGTTCGACAGTAAATCTAATTTATAATTAATCATAACGAAGTTTGGTTAGTTGCCTAAATTGCCTCGCAAGATTTAATTTGTCGCTACCTTGGTTCTGTTGAACTTACCAGCAGGACCGTCAATCCGCCCTCCTGTCTCCGAGTTGGAGGCAGGGGGGTTTACCTCAGGCAAGCTGCGTAGGCGTTGTAGCGGGTGACTTATAATCGCCGTCATGTCGCAGGTTCGAATCCTGCCCTGAGGATTATGAAAGTAAATCAATTTATACCACTAGGATTACAAACTTGTATTAACAATCCGTTGTCTAAAAAACACTGCTCTATTATCTGCAAAGGAAATAAAATATTATCAGTCGGCATTAATCAACATAAGACACATCCCCTTGCGGCTAAATATGGTTACAGGTATAATGAATTACATTCAGAGCTTGATGCCTTTAGAAAGATTGATCAAAGAACTAAACTTACCTTGATTAACTTTCGATATAATAGATATGGTCAGATGCGGATGTCAAAGCCCTGTGTTAAATGTTTGCCTTGGTGTCTGGAAATATTTGACAACATATACTATACTACGAGAGAGGGTATCATCTTGCTCTCGTAGCTCAACTGGACAGAGCAGCGGACTTCTAATCCGCAGGTTGCAGGTTCGAGTCCTGCCGGGAGTGCTTTATGGTTAGAGATTGGGATAGTGAATGCAAATGGAGCCGCAAACAATGGCGGCATCAGCAAGCAGGCAAGGGAAGCGTCCGTCGTAAAACGGACGAAGAACAATACCGAGATAATTATGATAAAATTTTTGGAAAAAAGGAACTAAAAAATGGCAAGTTGCAGCCGAAAAAAGAACAAGGGAAGAAAAAGTAGTAGAGAAGCCAAGAACTATTGGCAGTCATCTGTTAATTACAAGGGATCTAGTTATCAAATCCTACTTACAGATTCTGAAGTAGAACGTGGTCTTACAAGAGCAAAGAAGAATCCAGAGGATATTCAATCATGTCCTTGTGGAAAGAAACAAAAGTGTTCTTCTAAATTCTTCTGTTGGTTGGTAGGCAAAAATCAGTGAATCTGATTAGCCTTAACAGTATGCCTCCGTAGCTCAGTTGGTAGAGCAATCGGCTTTTAACCGATTGGTCGTTGGTTCAAGTCCAACCGGGGGTATTATGAATACACCTTGGATTAAAATAAAACATTTAGATGACTCATATAAAATATTCTTCACGGTAAAAAGCTCAAAAAGAATGTTCGATCTTGCTTCCGATGAATTAAAAAATGTAATAGAAGAACAAATAAATATATGTAAAGAAGAAATAAAAAAATGGAACTGTCTTTTAGATGAACAAACAAAGTGGATCGAATCAAGGGAGAATTAAATGTTAGAAAATCATATTGATCTTATTAAAAATATTTCTTATTCATTAAAGACAAAATGTCCGAGATGGAGTAACGAAGAAATTTATTCATGTGCTTTAATACACGCATGGAAGCGTTTAGAGAAGTTTGATGAGACTAAAACAAAGATTGAAATCTACCTTAACTTCACAGTTAAAAAAGATGTTGTCTATGATTACATGCATGACATGGGATATAGAAAACAAGCAGATAGAAAGTGGATTAGAAGGTACAATAATAAAACAAATCTAGATATGTCTGTTTTAGATTGCAAAACATTTAATGATCTATCGTATGAATGTTTAGAAGAATTGACAGATAAACAAAAGATTATCGTCAGTATGAAAATACAAAACGAAACTCAAGATGTTATAGGAAAAAAGCTTGGTAAATCTAGATCTTGGGTTTGCGGAGAACTAAAGAAAATTAGAAATGTATTGGAGAACTATAATGGGAACAGTGATTGAACGCAGCCAGTGTCCATCGTGTGCCTCGAACGGACGCGATAACTCTGAAGATAACATGGCCGTATACGATGATGGTAGCTGCTACTGTTTTAGTTGTGGGCATTATGAAAAAAGCAAAGGAAACTCTAACTGTATGACTACTACTCACACTTCTACTGTGAAGTTTAAGCCTCATACCGGATCATTTGTTGGTTTATCTGATCGAGGTATTACTGAGAAGACAGCCCGTATTTATGGATATCAAGTTGCTCGTATTAACGGTAAGGATGTACATATCGCTAATTACTACAAGGATACTACTATTGTAGGACAGAAGCTAAGAGGCCCAGATAAATCTTTCTTCTGGAAGGGGTCAGCTAAGAACTCTCCTCTATTCGGGCAGCACATCTGGACTAATCAGCACAGTAATGCAAAGCGTCTTGTTATCACCGAGGGTGAGATTGATGCGATGACTGTCAATCAGCTACTTAACAATAGCTGGCCTGTTGTGTCGGTCCCTGCTGGAGCTAAGGGAGCAGCACGATCAATTAAGGATAACCTTGAGTTTGTTACAAGCTACGATGAGATTGTTATCATGTTTGATCAAGACGATCCCGGTCGTGAAGCAGCCAAGGAAGTTGCCGAGTTGTTGCCTCCCGGTAAGTGCAGGATTGCATCGCTACCTTACAAGGATGCTAACGAGTGTCTAGTCAAGGGCGAGGGCAAGGCTGTGGTCAACGCTACATGGCAGGCTCCTTTATACTCACCAGATGAGATCCTGCATGTCTCTAATGTTGTTGCAGAAACCAACGTATTGGAAGGCAGAGTCTATCCATTTCCATACGACAGGCTTACTGACTTCCTTATCGGACAACGATCAGGGGAGATTACTCTATGGACCTCAGGTACTGGCTCTGGTAAGTCTACTATCCTACGAGAGATGATGTGCCACCACCTTGAAGAAGGTAGATCCGTAGGTGCTATCATGCTTGAGGAGTCTCCTCAAGAAACTATCGAAGATATGATTAGCTTGCTAATTAACAAGCCAGTCCGTGCTATCAAAGCTGCTCGTACAATGAACGAGCTTAGACAAAAGATGGGCAAAGACCCCGTTGATGTAGAGATTGTAGATGATCTTACAGACGAAGAGTATGCTCAAGCTAGAGAAAAGCTTACAGGAACTAGCTTCTACATCTATGACCACCTTGGCAACAATGCACTACAGAATCTTGCTGCCCGTATGGAGTTTATGGCTGTGTCTCTTGGTGTAGATGTTATTGTTCTAGATCACATTACAGCCGCTGCTGTTGGCATGGCTGGATCTAATGAGAAGGACATCGACGGTGGCGGATCTGAGCGACTCATTATCGACAACTTGATGAAGGAACTACGCGCTCTAGTCTCTCGTACTGGTGTCCGAATCGACGTAGTATCTCAGCTTAAGAAGACACAGAAGGCTTATGAAGAAGGGGATCGAATTACCCTACAAGATCTTCGTGGCTCTGGATCGCTTGCCAGTGTACCCAACACTGTCATTGCCCTTGAGCGAGACCGCCAGAATGAGAACACTGTCGTAGCTAATACAACAACTATTCGAGTACTTAAAAATCGTCTTACTGGTCGAGCCGGAGTAGCATCATGCCTCTTCTATGACCGAACTACTGGTAGGACAAAGGAGATTGACTTTGCCGTCTCAGAAGACGGACAGATCCACTTTGAACCAGTTGAGTAATCCCTAACAATCAGGATGAAACTATGAAACTTGTATTCGATATTGAAGCCAATGGGCTTAACGAACTCACCCTCAATAAAAAAGGTGAGCCACAAAAAGAAGTAACCAAGGTACACTGCCTTGTAACTAAAAATGTAGACACAGGAGAAACTAATGTTTACACTGAAACTAACATGGAATCTGGTATTACTGCTTTGCGTAATGCCGATCTTCTTATCGGCCACAATATTACGCTCTATGATGTACCCGTTCTTGTACGTCTCTTCGGGACTATTCGAACTGGGAAACTGGATACTCTCATTGTCTCAAGAATGATGTATCCCGAGAAGAGCCAGAACCCTCTAGGAGGTAACTCTCTGGCTTGTTGGGGTAAGCACCTTGGTTTCGAGAAGATGGATTACCAAGGCGGTTGGGAAGAATGCTCTGATGAGATGATCGAGTATTGTATTCGTGACGTTGAAGTATCAGAACGTATTTGGAAAGCCCAACAAAACTTCATTAACAAATACAACAAATCTGTTGCTCTTGAACACATTGTTACTGATATAATCTCTAAGCAAATTGAAAATGGCATTGGCTTTAATCTCAATGAAGCTACACGTTTGGATTCTCTTTTATCTCTTGAAAAAGCTGAGATCGAAGACCATTTACGCTGCCTGTTTCCTGCTAAGATTGAAGTAAGACATTCTGATAAAACAGGAAAAAGACTTAAAGATAAGATTACAATTTTCAACCCCGGATCAAGACAGCAGATTGCAGAAAGACTTGGAGAAAAGTACAATTGGACTGCTCCTACTACGGAAAAAGGTAATCCAAAGGTTGATTCAGAAGTTCTCAAGTCTCTTTCGTTTCCTGAAGCAGACAAGCTTGCTCGTTACTTTGACCTGACTAAAATGCAAGGACAAGTAACGGATTGGTGTACTCGATCAGCTAACTCTAGGGATGGACGTATTCATGGTAACGTCAACCCTCAGGGTACTGTTACGGGACGAATGACTGCATCACAACCAAATTTACAACAAGTTAACTCAGATCCCCGGATGCGTTCGTTGTTTATTCCTAGTCAAGGTAATGTCATGGTTGGAATTGATGCCTCTGGTCTTGAAGCTCGTATGCTTGCAAGCAGAATGGCTAAGTATGATCAAGGTAAATATGCCGATGTTATTCTTAGTTCTGATATCCATGACTACAATATGGTTCAAGCTGGCATTGATAGTCGTGCAGTATGTAAGACATTCTTTTACGGATTCATTTACGGTGCTGGAGATGAAAAGATTTCTAAGATCACCGGACAGAATGGTCGTACATTGAAGCAAAGGTTTCTTCGTAACATGCCAGCACTTAAGAAATTAATTGATGAAGTAAAGTTTCAAGTAGCTAAGAAGAAAACGATTACTCTTCTCGACGGACGCGAAGTTCCGTGTAGAAGCGAACATGCTGCTTTGAATGTCCAGCTTCAAGGAGATGGTGCTATTGTTATGAAACTAGCTCAAGCTATTTTGTACACTAAAATAAACAGAACAAAGGGAGTTAAGTTCATGGCTACGGTTCATGATGAATGGCAATTGGAATGTCCTCCAGAAATTGCCGAAGATATTGGTAGGGCTGGTGTCGAAAGCATTGTTCTTGCTGGTGAAAAACTTGGTGTCAAGATGCCTCTTGATGGCGAGTACAAGATTGGTTCTAACTGGTCGGAGACACACTAATGTACAATTGTGATCACTTTGTTTTACTGAAAGCAAAGAAACTAAGAGAATATAATCCAACCGTATATGGAATCTATACGCTTGCATATCTTGTATGGATAATTAGTAATCTTAAAGAAGAAGACACTAATCTAAGAAAGGACGTAGAATCATGCGGATGGTAATGCTAGGAGGAAGAGCAAGAGTCGGTAAAACTACTATTGCTAAAATGATTGCAGAATTTGCGTACCACTTAGGATTTAAGCCTATCTTCCTTCCTTTCGCTGGTCCCATTAAAGAAGAGGCTAAAGAAAAAGGATACTCTAAAGAGAAAAACTCAATTGAGTATAGAGACTATTGTCAAAAAATGGGGGCCGCTCTAAGAGCAGATGACTCTGACTATTGGGTAAACAAGTGGGCTTCTCAAGTTCAAGAAATAATTAAACTTGAAGCAGAAGATATTGAGCGAGGAGAAAAGTATTGGGAAAGAGTTATTTTAGTTGATGACTGTAGATACTTAAATGAAGTTGCAAAGGGAAGAGATTATGATTCTATTCAGATTTTTATCTCAAACGGAGAAAGAGAAATTGATGATCAAGAGGCTGACTGGAGGTTTCATGAGTCTGAAAAAATGGCAAACAATATTGAAGCAAAGGATCCTAACTACAAGGGAATATTTTCTACCATTCTTTTAAATGATGGAAACCTTGATGATCTTAAGTCGGTAATTGAGATATACTCAGAAGTATGGTTAGGCACAAGAGTTCTTAATGAAGAAGAGAAAGAACGCATTCAACAAGCAAGTCAATCACAACTTAAAATTGAATATGTTTCTCAAATCCTAGATGAAATCTTTGACAAGTTTGGTATTGATCCAGATGATTATCTAGAAGAGATTGAGGAAGAAGAAGAGGAAGATGATAACGACGATGAGTTTTCTGAAGGAGCAGATTAATGGAATATCCCAACTTAGCTGCATTAGACGGAGATATCCTTGCTTACCGAGCCGCTCACTGGGCAGACGTAGAAGGAATTGATGAACTAGAAAGCCGTCTAAATCACGACATTAAAGAATGGACCCCCGAAGGAATTGATAATACTATTATCTGTCTTTCTTGTCCACGGAGCAAAAACTACAGAAGAGATTTTTGGCCCGAGTACAAAGCGCATCGTGATAAGCTTCATTCTCCAGATTCTTTAGATTACGCTCTTGAAATTATTTATTCTTCTTCATCTCTTGTACGATGCGTGGATCGATTAGAAGCAGACGATTTAATGGGAATGATATCTTCTTCCGATCAAGGAGTTTCTGTAACAATAGACAAAGATCTTCGGTCTGTACCGGGGTGGCATTGGAACCCAGACAAAGAAGATAAACCTACGTTTATATCAGAAGAGGATGCAGATATCTTTTTCTACACTCAATGGATGACAGGAGACTCTACCGATAATATACCGGGACTTTGGCGAGTTGGTCCTAAGAAGGCTGAAAAGATTCTGTCTAATACTCCTAAAGAAGAATGGTCTTCGTCCATATTAAAGATGTATAAAGAAGAACAAAGGCCTGAAAATAAACAGATTGACATGGATCCAGAGGAGTTTGCCTTAGCTATGGCTAGATGCGTAAGGATTCTAAGAAAAGGGGAATATGATAAAGATAAGGGAGATATTATCCTATGGAACCCGATAATTGGGTAAACAATAAACAAACGGTTGATGTGAACTTTTATGCGCTATCTTACAGCAGTTTAAATTATAAAAATTCTTTTTGTAAACAAAACAGAAGAGCAGCTAAAAAATTGTTTAGTAGCGTAGTAATAACAAACAGACTTAACAGAAAATTGTACAAAGTATTGCGTCCTTTTTTTGTCCTCCACTTTCTTCTCTTTTTCCATAGATGTCTAAATCCCTTTTCTCATGTAACCTTATCTATAGACGGGGTTCATCACGAAACAAGAGAAGGAAGACACTTCTGGAGAAGCGAACCCATCCAAGGGGACAAATACACTTGGAAAGAAACAATAACAATTGAATGCGATACCATTCCTTCGTTTGAAGACTTAATTGAATATACAACAAGTTTATCTATTCACAAAGGATCACATTGCCCAAAAGCACTTGCTTATGGTATTGTCTTTGTGTTCCTTCCTATCCGAATACTAGGATACCCTAGATACACAAATGATTGCGTAACAGTTACATCACGATTATTACAAATGTTTGGGATAGAAACCAGCAAATATGCGTGGACTCCCAAAATGCTTTATGACGATATTAAAAGAAAGAAATAGTATGCAAAAAGAAATGGATTTATTCCAACAATTTATTGTAACCTCCCGTTATTGTAAGTGGATGGAATCAAGAAATAGAAGAGAAACATGGGAAGAATGCGTAGAGAGATATTACGATTATATTCGTGACAATACCATGCTAATGGTAGGCAAAGAAAACTATGAAGATTACTCTTCTCTTTTAAACGAATGCAAGCAAGCCACAGAAAACTTAGAGGTGTTCCCTTCAATGAGGGCATTGATGAGCGCAGGTCCTGCTGCTGATGTAGATAACACAGTTTTTTATAACTGTTCTTATCTTCCGATTAAAGACACAAGATCTTTCTCAGAAGTTTTATATATTTTATGCTGCGGAACTGGAGTTGGTTTCTCTTGTGAAAGAGAATACACCGAACAACTCTCTAAGGTTCCTGATGAAATTTGTAAAACAGAAGATATTATTCTGGTTCAAGACTCCCGAGCAGGGTGGGCTGAAGCACTTAGAATGCTTCTTAATTACTTGTACGAGGGAAAGCACCCAACATGGGATACTTCTCTAGTTCGTCCTGCTGGAGCAAGGCTTAAGACCTTTGGTGGCCGTGCAAGCGGCCCCGAACCACTTGAACGATTGTTTAGATACATCGTTAAGTTGTTCTATAATTGTGCTGGTAGAAAGCTAAAACCTATTGAAGTACATGATATTGTATGTCTAATTGGTGAGATTGTTATTGCTGGTGCGGTTCGACGATCAGCATTGATCTCTCTTAGTGATGTATCAGATCATGAGATGGCTAAAGCTAAGGCCGGTCCTTGGTGGGAAAGCTCAGGGCATAGAAGTCTTGCTAACAACTCCGCTGTGTACGATCACAAGCCTGATCTAGGTCAGTTCCTACAGGAATGGAGCCATCTCTATGATTCAAGATCTGGAGAAAGAGGCATCTGTAACCAAGAGGCTATGTCTCGCATTGCAGCTAAGGCAGGACGTAAGACAGAAGGAATTAAGTTTGGTACAAATCCATGTTCTGAAATTATTCTACGTCCTTATCAATTCTGTAACTTAACAGAAGTTGTTGTCAGGCCTGATGATGATTTAGAAAGCCTTCGTAAAAAGGTACAAATGGCTACTATACTGGGTACTATTCAATCTTCATTCACCGGATTTCCTTATCTCAGAGATGAATTTAAGGAAAACAGCGAAGAAGAAAGACTTCTTGGTGTATCATTCACTGGCATATATGATAGTAAACTAATGAGCGGACAACTAGGTAAAGGCAAGCTTTCGTATGTTCTAGAAGAACTTCGAGAAGAAGCTGTGAAGACTAACCTGCGATGGGCAGGCAAGCTCGGCATTAATCCAAGCAAGTCAATTACTTGTTGTAAACCCAGTGGAACTACTTCTTGTGTAGCAGGAACATCTTCAGGTATGCACCCACGTTATAGTGAGTATTATATCAGGAGAGTTCGAGCAGATAAGAACGATCCACTATGTACGTTTATGACAGAAATGGGAATACCTTCTGAGTCATGTATTCAAAGGCCAAATACAACCACAGTATTTTCATTCCCGATTAAAGCACCATGTAATACTGTTACACAGAAAAACATTAAGGCTCTGGACCACCTTGATCTTTGGCTCTTGTATCAGCGTTACTGGTGTCATCATAAGCCAAGCATTACTGTTTCTTATCACGATGACGAGTTTCTCTCGATTGGTCAATGGGTCTGGGATAACTGGAAGTATGTCTCCGGCATATCATTCTTACCAGCAGACGATCATGTGTATGAACAAGCTCCGTTTGAAAGCTGTGATGAAGAAGTCTACGATGATTTATTAAGTAAGATGCCTACTCATATTGATTGGACAGATCTTACTTATTACGAAAAAACCGATACAACAATTAATTCTCATAGTCTTGCTTGTCAAGGTGGATCTTGCGAAGTAGTAGATTTAGAAAAGTAAAGGAACAACATGTTACAACATATTAAAAACTTTTTATTAGATGAGTCTGGAATGCAGACTGCTGAATATATGATACTAGGCACTGTTATGGGTGCTGGATCTATTGGAGCAGTCAAAGCAGTTAGAGACGGACAAAACGCAAAGTTTGAAGAAATGACGCAAGCTCTAGATACAGCTATTGATGGAACTGTAGGTGGAGGTTAAAATGGAAATTAGCCCTAACATTCAATTTAAGCTAGACAGAGCGCAGCCACTTAATCAAGCTGAGTTGTCGATGATTATTAAGTCATGGACTGCTCGAATCGAAACTTTGGAGAAAACAGTTGAAGAACTTTCCAAGAATAGATCCGAAACTAATCGAAGAACTCGAAAAAATGTATCCTCCGATTCAGTTTGATCCGGATATTAATACAGAACAATTTATAAAGATGCTTGCCCAAAACTCTGGGCAGGTGTCTGTTATTAACAAACTAAAACAAATTTTAAAATCACAAGAACAATCTAGAGGAGGTTTCTAATGGGGCTATTCGATGGTGGACCTGAATGCCGACCTCCTCAGGAATATGATAGTTATGAATGCTGGAGAAGATATTGGGAGCCTAAGTTTCAATCAGCAGTAAGAATAGCAAAATTTAACGCTGCTACTATAGCTAGTAAAGTAAGAAAACAGGGAGAATCCCTTGGAGCTTTTACTTCAATTCAAACAAAGCTGTCTCAAGACAGAATCAATAAACTATCAAAAGAAACAAGAGAAAGATGGCTTAAGGTTGCAAAATCTCAAGCTGGTGTAACAGGAAAATTAGGCGGAGAATTCAAAGCTGATGAAGCTTTTATAACGCCTCCTAAGGCAAAGAAGATTAAAGTAAAAACAGCACCATCAGTACAAATAGCTGGACTGGAGTCCAAGGCTGTTTCAGAAGGTACATATAGACAGGGAAGATTTAAAAACGAAACTAGGCCTAGATAAGAAAGGATATTACTATGGGTAGTGGAAGCGCACCGGATCTAAGCGGTATGTCAGCAGATAGAAGCGGCGAGAGGGCTTTAAATATTGCCTTAGCAAAGGCTCAAAAAGAACAAGCTCAGGCCGAGGCTTCAGCTTCTATGGCTCAAGCTAAGTCCAGAGAACAAGAACAAATGGCTAAAGAAAAGGCTCAAAAAGAAGCTATTCAAGCAGCAGAAGCAGCAGCCGCTGTCGAAGTTGAAAAAACCGAAGTGGCTGGACAACCAGACGTAGGATCCATTGTATCAGATAGGCCCTCAGTAGAGGCAATGTCTTATCTTCAAATTCCTGATGACGAAGAAGAAACAGAACCAACAACTGAAGTACGGGGAACATAATAATGAAAGATCAAACTCTAGCAGATCGTTATCGAGTTTTAAATTCTAAAAGACAACGAAAACTAGATCACGCTAGAGAAGCATCTAGACTTACTATTCCTACTATACTTCCTCCTGAGTCTCATGGAGAAGAAGATCAACTGTATACTCCTTATTCTTCTGTACCAGCTAGGGGAGTAACAGCAATGTCTAGTAAGATGTTATCTGCGTTGATTCCGTTAAACGAAGAGCCTTTTTTTAAGTTTGCTATAAAAGATGGAGTAAACCCTAGTGTACAAGTAAACAACTACTTAGAAAGTATGGCAGATCAGGTTTATAATAAAATTAAATCAAAAAACCTAAGAGAAGTTGTTTTCTTAGCTTTACAACATCTTATCATTACAGGAGATGTCTTGTTTGTCATCGAAGACGATATGTCTTGTAGATTAATTAGACTAGATAACTATGTAGTCAGAAGAGATGTAGTAGGTAATTTAAAAGAAATTATTTTTGTAGAGTATGAACTAAAAGAAGAAGATGACGATCAATTAGATATGTATTCTTCTTTTCAAGCAGGATCTTATGCTGAAAACAAACATGGTTATAATTCTGTTTTTGTACAATGCCTCTATAATGAAGAAGATAAAATCTGGTACGTTAAAAAAGAAAAAGAAGAAGAGATTTTTGAAGAAGGAGAGTATAATATACTTCCTTACATTCCTCTTCGTTGGGGGTATTCTGTAGGAGATAACTATGGAAGATCTCATTGTGAAGATATCCTTGGAGATATTACTGCTCTTGAGGCATACTCAGAAGCTTTAGTAGAAAGCATGGCCGCTGGTTCAGCTTTCTGGATTGCAGTAGATCCAGCAGGAATTACAGACATTGATGACATTGCAGCCGCTCCGAATGGAACATATGTCGCCGCTCGTCAACAAGATGTATTTACTTTAACTCCGTCTGGAACTATGAATGCTCAGATTCAATCTACAAATCAAGCCGTAGAAATTATGCGTCGTGAAATTGGTAGATCATTTTTATTAGAATCAGCTTCAATACCATCTGGAGATCGAGTCACCGCAACAGCAGTTCGTATGATCGGCACCGAATTAGAAACAGTTTTAGGCGGTGCCTTTGGTTCTATCTCAAGAGATCTATTTGTCCCTCTTGTAAATAGATGTGTTTATGTTATGATTGCCGAAGAAGCAATCGATGAAAGACTATACGAAGAATTCTTAGAAGATGGAATTCTTAGTGTAGATATTGTAACTGGATTACAAGCACTTAGCAGAGACACGGATTTAAATAAACTAATGCAACTAGGCGAAATGGTCAGAAACTTACCTGAGCAAATTGCTATGATGTTTAAATGGGACGAGTATGGAAAGGCTCTCGTAACAGCCCTTGGATTTGATTCTGATAACTGGGTTAAGAATGAGGCTGAAGTACGCGAACAAATGATGGAACAACAACAAATGATGGCAGCCCAGCAAATGCAGCAGCAACTAACTGCAACAGCGGGGCAGCAGGTAGCAGGTGCTGTAGGCCAACAGGCGGCAGGCGCACTTCAAGGACAAGGTTTAGAGGGTCTATTACAAGGCCTAGATCCTCAGGCTGCACAAGCATTACAAGAATCATTAGGCACACAATGATGAGTGTGGCCGAAAGGAAATAAACAATGGCTAAGAATATGTTTAATGGCTCTGGTTCTAGAGCAAGAATGACAGGATCTAAAGGATCTGGCAGTAGGCCGGGAAATAGAAGCGTCGATTATAGTCCTCTCCGAAAACTACCCGGCTTTTATACTCCGGGTCTTCCATACCCCGAGGGATCTCCATTAGATCCACCATCAAAACCCTATTCTCCTGTCCGTAGACCAGAAACTCCGTGGTTTGATACTCCAAGCGAACCCGGTGGCGGTGATGAAGATGGTGTTAGAAGAAGGCCCGGCGAATCACAGGACTCTATCAGAAGAAGAAGAGACGAAAACAGAAGGCTTCTAGAATTAGAGCGAAAAAACAGAAAACGTGGTAGAACAGGAAAAGGTAGATAAACCATGCCACAGAAACCAAAACGAGGAGGTTATGCTCCTCATCACCCTAAGGTTAATCCAAAGAAGCCTAAGGCTCCAAAAGTAAAGCCTAAGCCTAAACCACGAAAGCCTAAGCCTAGGCCTACTAAAACAAGAAGGAAATAAACAATGTCTAAAAAAAACATGAACGGATCTGGTTCTAGATCTAGATACTTATCTAGTAAAGGATCTGGCAGGCCAGAAAATAGAGCATATTTTCCATTTGTTCACCCAGATACGTTTTACCCTGATAAGTGGCCCGAACACAGAAAGCACATGCGACCGGGAGTCGGCCCCTACGTCCCCTACGAGCCGCCTACACCCAACGCCACACCTGCGAAGGGAAGAGACAGACCAGCAGGGAGTAGGGGCGGTCCCAACAAACCGGGAGTAAGGCCTCGACCACCAAGAAACCCTGATGCCCCTCGGTCCCCCAGACCAAGTGTACCACGACCACCACGAAAGAGGAAAAAATAATGCCAAAAGTAGGAAAAAAGAAATTCCCTTATACCAAATCAGGTAAAGAGGCAGCTAAAAAATATGCCAAGAAGACAGGCAGTAAAATGTCTTCAAAATCGTATTCAAAAAGAAAAAAATAATTTCATTTTATGAAAGGAGCCTAATGATGGCTATTGGAGATACAGAATACTTAGACGCGATTGCCTCTGCTTGCGATAATCAAGGAACATCATCTGCTCCTGATTCAAACTCAGAGGTAGTAGACGATATTGCTAATGTGGCCCTATCGACTTTTATGAATGATAAATATCCTTATGACGTAGCAGGAGCAGCAGCTACTTCTGTTCTTACTGTTCCTGATGGAGACGATGCTACAGCGAGTCAGTGGACAGAAGGAACATCCATACGGATGACATCAACTGATGGAACAAGTAGATATTATGTTACTTGTAGGTCTGGACAAGCAGGCTCCCCTTCTACTGGAGATATTCTCGGTGAAAATGGGGACACAGGTGCTTCAACTTTAGATTCACAGCTTTTTAATACTGGTGTTCAATGTGTTGCTGTGGTAGTAAGTGCTTCAGCAACCCAATCAGCATATTTAAATAAACTTAAAGATGCCGTTGAACATGCTAATGGGCATAACGGTAGAATTACAGTAAGTGCTGCTGCAGCCGTATCTAACG
>TARA_R100000655_G_scaffold30402_3_pt1 | contig 17121 bp, 29 predicted proteins | sample TARA_R100000655 | Tara Oceans TARA_R100000655 (sample SAMEA2622497) | marine metagenome | biome: marine biome (ENVO:00000447); feature: deep chlorophyll maximum layer (ENVO:xxxxxxxx); material: "saline water (ENVO:00002010), including plankton (ENVO:xxxxxxxx)" | depth 90 m
ACAGAAGGCAGAGGGTCTACCATCTCATACAAACTACCCAATGTATATTAGAGGTAAGGCAATAGGTATAATGAAGGAGACGGTTCCGTTCTGGAATCTTAACAAGAACTATAAGAATACTATAGACCTAAAAACTGCAGGTCTTATTAAAAAGAGAGAGACTTATAAGGTAGATATAGATGGTGAAGAAAGAGTAGTGAAGGTTTCTAATAATCCTAACAAGACTCGTACTGTAACCTTAATAAAAAAAGGTGAGACAAATAAAGAGGAGAGTTCAGAGGTAATACCAAAAAGTACCAAGACAAAAACTACTACTCTTATTACTAAGAAGTTTGGGAATATAAAAGATATAAAGGATATAGATAAAAAGATAACTGCTAAGGAAGCACGAAGTAATGCATATCGTTCAGCAACAATGAAGGCATCGACAGCTTTTGAGGTTACCGAGCCTACCGCTGTTCAGTACACACAGTTTGTGCGTAAGCTATCTAAAGCATTCCCTTCTGTAGAGATTGTAGCTACAGAACAAGAGTTCGATGCACTACTAAAAGATTTAAATGCTAAGGCTTTATCTACTAAAAACCAAAAGATATATGGTGCAGTATACGAGGGCAAGCTATTTCTTAATCCTGCATTAGAAAACTTTAATACACCAGTGCATGAGTTTGGTCACATATGGTTGAACACTGTAAAGGAAGGAAGACCTGAGCTATACAAGAAAGGTATGGAGCTAGTAGAGAACTCCGACTATATACAGCAGATAAAAGATAATGCAGATTATCAGCGAGTAATAAAAAAGATGCGTAAGGATGGCTCTACTGAGGAGGAGATAAATAAATACATCAGAGAGGAGGCATTAGCTACAGCTATCGGTGACCAAGGAGAAGCTTTTGCTACTGCTGCACAGGAGAGAAGTTTCAAGACATGGTTAAAAGATTTATTTGACTACGTTAAAAAGTTAGTTGGTATATCTAAGGTTACTGCAGAGCAGTTGCAGAACATGACATTTGAGGAGTTCGTAGAGTCTGTAGCAGTAGACCTGCTATCAGAGAACGAGTTGTTTGTAGAGGCTGAGGTTAAATCTTTCTCAGACGCATTACAACTTATGAGTACCCCATCTAGTAATACTATAGACCAGGTTATAAAGATAGGTAGAGATAATAATTATTCTGATGAGGCTATCATAGAGGTATTAAAAGAAAAGAAATTTAAACTCAAGGATATAAATGAAGCAATGGAGTTTAAGATTCTTAATCAAGTAGAACCTTTTAATTATCAAGATACTTTACCAAAAGAATTTATGGGTATAGAAGGAGGTATAACTCAAGCTATTAAATTATATCAAGACACCATGGATAAGGTGTCTAAGTTTGCTATACAAGGTCCACGTGGAGGTAAAGGTAAGCCAGGTGTTAGAACCAAAACCCCTAAAGAAATACAGGTTAAGGCGTTAGAGATTATAAAAGAAAACCCTATATACAAAAAACAATCTAACGAGACACAGCAAAAGATTATACTTGGTTTCCAGAATAATCTAAAAGAAAATCTAGGTGTTAGGTTTAGAGAAAAGTCTGTACGAAAAGAGTTAGAAAATATTAAAAGAAACCTTAAGCAGATAAAGATTACAGACAAAACTATTAGAACTAAACAGAGAGAGCTTAGACAGTTTATTAGAGCCAGCCTACCTAAAGACTTAGGGTATAGTGTAGCTCAGATTAATAGTTTTATAAAAGATATAGAGACAACTACTCCAGCTAACTTTGCAGTGAAGGTAGATAAGATTATAGAGAAAGTAAAAACTCAAGAAAAGAAAATAAAAAGCAAGCTAATAAACGATATACGAATCTTTGTAAAAAATAATACAACAACCAAAAAAACTTCTAGTGGAAATATAAGAAGTAAAGGTAAGTTAGATAAAGAAGGTATACAATTTTTTAAAGATATGAAACCTATCCTTAAAATAATATTAGATGGAGATATAGATAAGATTGAGAAACTAAAACAGGACTTCTTAGATAGGCAAGCGGAGATAGATGAAATTATTTTAAAAGAAACGCTTACAGTAGATGAACAAAAAGATTTAAATACGTTGGTAGCTCTAGACTTATTGGAAGGTATCCAAGAAAAAAGTTTAGAAGAAGTTAAATCTATAATTAAAACACTACAAGACACAGCAAAAGACTCACGTGCACAGCTTAAGATAAACAAAGAAGTTAGAGCAGAAAGAAGAAAGAAAATAAATGAGGAGGCTAGTGAGCAGATAAAGGATACTAATCCTGAGCTATATAATAAAGATGGAAAAATATTAAATGACACTGAATTTAATCAAAGACGTAAAGATATATACAAAGCTTTTAGACAAGGAAAGTTTGTGAAGGGATGGAAACAATTTACGAAACTGTTTAATTATAGTAGAGTGAGTAGTAGTATAGAAACTGCTAAAAATCAGTTCAGACATCTTGGTACACTTACTAATCTACTAGATAATGCTACTAAAGGGTTGAATGTATTTAGAAAAGTAATATATGATAGTTTAAATAACGCTAATGAACAAGAGTTGAAAGGGGCATTTGAAACACGTGCTAAGATAGATGATATCGCTAAACGAGTGGGTGTTAAAGAAGGTTATAACGGTATAAAAAGATTATTATTTAAAGGAAAAAATAAAACTTATTCCTTCCGAGTAAAAAATACTGATACAGATAATGTAGAAAAAATAGACTTTACACCAGATGAGCTTATGCGTATCTATGCTTTAAGCTTAAATGATGTTCAAAGAGCGAAGCTTGAAAAGCAGGGGATTGATGATAAGAAGATAGCTGAAATAAAAGAGATACTAGGTAAGGAGATTGTAGAGTTTACGGATGGGTTAGTAGAGTTCTTGAGTAACTCTTACTATGAAGGGGTAAACAATGTATACTCTAGTATAAATAATATTAACCTACCAAAGATAGATAACTACTTTCCTACTCAGACCGAACGGGGTGATGTTACTAAAGATATGGTTAAACAAGGTGAGTTTAATTCTATTTTTCAAGCTGAAACAGCTCCTGCTTTTAAGGCCAGGGTAGATAAAGAGTCTGATATAAAACTTACAGCTTCTGACTTTACACAAACCCTAGAAAACCATGTGATGAGTATGGAGAAATACAAAGCATATGCTATTCCCGTTAGTAATATTAATGCATTCATGAAGAATAATGATGTGTCTAATCTAATAAATAGATTACAAATTAGAAAAGTATTAAACATTACAATTAATAATACGGTTAACCCTTATGCTTTATCTAAAGAGATAATAGATAATAAATTTTTAAATTGGATGCAGAATAGGTTTATTGGTTTCTCGTTAGCATTTAAAATAGTACAGATACCTAAGCAGGCTACATCTTTTGTGAATGCTTATGAGGACTATAGCTTTTTTAAGAAAGGTTCTAACGTACCTGCTGCAGTCCGTACATTAATAGACCCATTAATGTTTACAGTAGATGTGGCTTCTACGTATGCAGGAATAACTAAAGATATAATTGGTATGGTGGTGCCTGGCGTTAAAGGTCCTATACGTAAGGCTATGGATGTATCTGCTACCTTTAGAGATAGGATAGAGAAGGGTATGAAAGGAGAGATATATGCCTTAGAGTCAGGTCAAAGTTTATTTAAACCTGTAAGTCAAAAGATGAATAGAGCGGGTATTATAGGTAGAGGTTTTAAGACTGCGGCTGGATTACCAACAAGTATAGGAGATATACTTGGAGTTATGGGATACATGGTAAACTTTAATAGAGATATTAAAAATGGTATGCCACTAGACGAGGCAGTAACAAAATTAAATAACTATAACGCTACTCAGCAAACCCGAAGAGGTACAGAAAAAGCACCGATACAACTAAGTAAAAATTATCTCACACGTACCTTCACTATGTTTGGTAGTGTGGTTTTCTTACAGATAAATAAAGCGTTGTCTAGTATGACAAACATTATGCGTAGTATTAAACAGGGTGAGAAACCTAGACGAAAAGATATCAGGGCTTTCTATTTAAATGTAGCAATAGCAAATGCTTTGTTTATTGGAGTGTCTAATCTAAGTAAACTATTAATGGGTGATGATGAAGACCAGGAAGAATATTGGGAGAAGGTTCAAAAAGCATTAATGGGTGCTAACCTTGTATATCAAATGCCAGTACTAGGAGCAGCTATAGAAGAGTGGGATTTATTTGAACGACTTATTGCAGGACTAGACTCCGAAAAAGAATACAAGAAAAAACGTAAATTTAATAATGCTATAATCAATCCTTTTCTAAGTGTAGGATACCAACTTACTAAGGATGTAAAAAAATATGGAAACATATGGGGTAGCGTTAAACCTATAACAGAAATAATATTAGGCACACGAGTAGACCCTTTTATTGGTTTATTTAATTTAGGGATAGGCTCGGACACTGAAGACTTTGAAGAGAGTATGTATGATTTACTAGGAATATCTAAGTCTTACAGACCTGGAGCTGGAAAGAAATCCGCAAGTAAGAAGAAATCTAAAAAAGATAAAGATTCGGGTGACGATGAAGGAATGGAATTTGAAGAGCAAGAATTTATAGAAGAAGATATATCACCAGAGTTTGATGATGTAGAGTTTGAGGAAGAAGAATTTATAGAGAGAGAATAATTTATTATTCAACCATACGTATAAATAGTGGGGTCTTTTCTCCTACGTATGCACCTACGGTATTATAATAAAAGTAATCTAAGGCTTCTTCATCTGTCATGCCTTCATCTTCCATGAGCACCTGTATACATTTATCAACATCGTATATTGCTACAGGATTCATGCCTTCGCTTATACCTATCAAGGCACTATCAAATCCATCTGCTACCAGACACTCATTATCTGTTAGCTCTTCCATTAACATTTCTTTATCCATTGTTCTTTCTATTATATGTTGCTATTCTGTGACAGTTAGAGCATCGTATATCACACTTCTCCATCTCTTTTATAATAGTATTGATAGAGCAGCACGCATGTGCCATGTCTGATATATTTCTTTTCTTTTCCCCTCTCACGTGGTCGAAGTCTAATACCAATGGGTTAGTCTCTCCACAGTCCACGCAAGGGTGGTTGCTCTTGTATTCTTTTATAAACTCTCTATTCTTTTTTCTTTGTTTCTTAGACCATCTACTAGACCTAGCTATTATCTTGGCTTTGTTAGCCTCGTAATGCCGCTTAGATGCAGCCGCCTGGTCTTCCTTGTTTTTGTAAGGCATTAGATGTCTTCAGTAAGCGACTGTATTAAATCATTCAATACCTCTATCAACTCCTTAGCTTTATGCTTTGCCTGGTCATGGTTCCTATCCATTAGGTCTTCGTAAAGATTATCTCCGAAGTCGTGGATGTTGCTACATATAAACTCTACATGTGCAATCATCTCTATATCTTCGGTTGCTACTCTTGACATTACACATCCATTGCTTGCAGTAGGGACTTACCCATCTCTACATTAATTTCTTTTATTGCTTTGTAAATTTTTTTGGATTGTTGTTTGGTTTCTTTTCTTTCTTTAATTAAAGAATCAACGCCAAGTCGGGCATACATATTACAATCAATATGTAAAAGGGTATCAATCTTTTTCTTGTCAGACCAAGAGGTAAACCCTAGTATATTTTCTATATCTTGTATTTTATATCGACAGTCCATTGTTCTTTAAAAAAAGGTTGCCTAACCCACTCTCCCAAGTTAAACTAGCTAGACAACCTTTAACCAATTATGAATCACTTACAGAAAGTAATAGCTAAAAGTAATTATTTTTTTTCTAATTCCAAATATTTTTCTTTTATTTCTTTATGAAGGGTGTTCATATTATGCATCAATCTTTCTACAGCATTAGATAAATAAGCACATTCCATGTTTAATTTTTTTAAAGCATCGTTAATATCTAACTTAAATACAGTGCTTATTCCTCCCGTCTCTTCACGCTCGGGGTCACACCACATTTTCTCCACCTCTTTATAATCTTCCTTAAATTTTTTATCGTAGATACATACTGCCTCAAATTCTTTTAGAGAATGTAAAACGGTAGCATGATTTTTTTTAAAGTATCTTCCTATGTCTGCTAAGGAAAAGTTACACTGCTCTCGTAAAATTTTATAGCACATCATTCGTGCCTTTACATATTCAAACTTACGACTTGTCTTATTTAAATCTAAGTTTAATTTTTTACCGACAATATATTTAACTGTCCTTACCTTGATTGAATCCATTTGTTTTTTTATTTAAGTTAAGTAAATCTAAAAACTCATCCATATCTACCAACTGTATATCCGATAGTAATGGTTGAGACGAGGTATCTTTTATAACCTCTAATGCAAAAGTGATTGGTTCATCCTGGTCATTCATAACAACACCACCTAACACTGTAGAAACTAGTTCGTTAGTCTTTACTTTACCTAGGTTCTCGTTAATAAACCTTGCAATTTTTATTCCTGTTCTTATATCTAATTCTTGTAGTCCATCTACAAAATCATCTGTTACATCAAACAACTCCGTTGTATACTTCTGTTTTACATCCATGTTTTTCTAGTTCTTTTAATCTATATTCTTGTAAGCGGGAAACTTTCCCATTATCTTTTTTTATTTCTGAGAATAACACCTCACAGTTAGGAGGGATAGCTAGCAAGTCGGGTATACCATTTTTATTGGTCTTGATTAACTTGATAACATAATAACCTTGGGCCTCTAATTCTTTTATTCTTTTACTTTGAATCTGCTGCTCGGTCATGTAGCAAATGTACGAAATCTCTTTTAAAGTGTTTAAGGGTATAGTCTTTTTTTTTAATAACTGCCTTATATATTTCTTGTTCTATACCACCCCTACTAAATATCCAATAGATATTATTTTTTAACCTATCCTTAGTAGTCATCCTATCTCTGCTTTGCCAATAGGATGTTGCACTAAAGTCTATGTTATAATATACCAAGCAGTCAGCTTCTTTTAGAGATATGCCTTCACGCCCACTAACAATCTGTAGTGCAATGTTTTTATCGGTAGTATTAAAACACTCCAGGTCTTGACAGATATCTTTATTAAACACTTCTTTGATTGCGTTAAGCTCTTCCTTAAACTTGTAAAAGATTCCTATCTTCTTACCTTTAAAATGTTTCTTTATAAACTCTGCCTTACTTAAATCTAAAACCATAGAGTTACCACTCTCAAACTTTATAGTTCCACTACATAGCTGATGTACCTTCATCATAAGTTTCACTGCAGTGTCCGCTAGTATAACCTCCTCATTTCCCTCAACAACTAAATCTTTTTTTAGTTTGTTTATAATCTGATGGGTAGAGTCAAGGATATCAACCTCTAATATATTCTCTGTGGTATCCACAACAAAACCTGCATCCTTCTGTGTAAAGCTAATCGTAAATGGTGACATCATATCTAATATACTTTGTTTACCTCTTGAGTAATCATTAATGTATAGACCGTTTATTTTTTTCTGTACTACATTAACATACTCATGAGCAAACTTATAGAAGCTACGGTAAGATGTGAAAGGATTAGTTGGTATAAAATATACCTGGTGATACATCTGTGAATAAGACTCCGGTGTTGGAGTCCCACTCAACAAGATGACGTAAGGATTACTTTTATTAATCACCTCCTTAACTTTTTTTGTTCTACCGCTTGGCTTAGGAAACGCACCCATACCATGGGCCTCATCACATATAACCATATCCCATTTAATATCGGGAGCCTTGTGTATACTCTCATAGTTTATAACAAACAATGATATAGAGTTAGGACACATCATCTCATGGTCTTTCACAATAGAGCTTATAGCTTTCTTCTTTGTTAAGAACAGTACGTTCTCTACATCTTTCATCCTATCCGCAATACCTAAACTTGTTAATGTCTTACCTGTTCTAACCTCCATAGCTAGATATAAAAACCTATATCGATTTATTATATCTAACCCCTTGTTAACTATATCCTTCTGATAGTCTCTTAACTGTATCATATATTTATATCTTTTTGCTTTTCATAATATGATTTCGTTACAAACTCAATCCATCTACCCATCATATCTCTACCCTCTAATGCTTGACATCCATACTTATATTCTGCATAAGACATCAACCACTTACCAAATTTATTTCTACTTACAGCCGAGGCACCACGCTGTGCGTAGTCGGGATACTCATCCGTAAAGTCTACATATAAATCATTCTTATATATCCTCTTGTTCTTTAATAATTTAGGGTGAGGTTTAGTATCTAGTATACCACACCACTCGATAAATGCATGAGAGGTATCGGCAACTAACGTTCTAGTCTTAAGGTTTATAAACTCACTCTTCAGTAACCCATGCTCAAGATATAACTGTAGACATTGTATCATGTAGTTATCAAACTGACACCAGTCGTTATCGTTCCACTCACCAAACATCAGCTTACCAAATTCAACTAATGGTGTAAACTCTTTGTTATAAAATTGATTTAACTCTAGGTCCCACTTCCTTCTAGCAAAGGAGTTACCCTTACCACGTATAGCATAGTTGGTGGTGATAGCAACCTTAGGTGACTTAGCGAATGGTATCTTGATAGCATCCTTGTTTTTCTTTTCTAGTGTCAACCCCTCTGTTACTACACTGAATAGCTTTTCAAAGTTAAAGTTCTTATGTACATCATCAAAGCATAGTATCTGTGTATCTGCCGACACTAACTGATAGGCAAAAGACTTCTCAAAATTAAAACTCTTACCATCAATTACTACAAGCTTCTTCATGTGTCCTAGCCCTGTCATAAATAATCCTTTACCCGTACCACCCTCCGGGTTGTCTGATATAACCTCATCGTTTAAGATAGTAGCCGGGCAGTAGGATAGGTTCTTCCAACCATGTAATAAGAAACCAATGGTAGATTCCATAGACCTTGTACGTGCATCACTCTCCCCTGCAATATTATTTATGAATACCTGGTAGTCGCAGTTGGTAACCTCACATATATCAAACACCCTATTGATAACGTGGTCCTTCCATACATACCCATTTAAATCTAGGTAGTCTATGGGTACAATGTCATCCTTAGTAATCTTTACAGCACAGTTACTATAGTAAAGGTATGCTGTATCTTTGGTGTCCTCAATAAAGAATACCTTTAATGAAGATAGTAATGTAAGAAACTCTTCCCTAAAATATCGGGTACACTCTGCAAAGTAATTATAGATAGAGGTATCGTCTACATCTAATAAGAAGTTAAGTACAAAATCTTTTATCTGTTTCTCTGATGCGTGTTCGATAAGGTTGTTAGTAACCTTAACAAACACGTAGTTGTTACTACCTTCGGGACTAAACTTATAGAAACCATGGTCTTCTAAGAAGTTCTTAAATGATATATGTACTATCTTTACCACACCCTTTTCACTCTTTGTCCAAAACCTTTCTTCGTCTTGCTCCTCCTCTAGTCTACGAAGTACATTATCTATAACTACATCATCTACATCTGTGTTCTTTTCTTCTATAGTATTCTTTATTTCCTTCTTAGATAAACCTCTACGTATCTTTTGTTTAACGGTAGCCACCAACTCCTCATCCTCATAGTATTTCGTACCAAAGTTCTGTGTCTGTGCATAGGCAGAGTTAATCGTACGTTTTAATTCTGCTTCGGTAAAGTCATCAGATACAAATGTATTCATAACATAACTTGCTACGGTCTGTGTTACACCAAAGTCATTGAATGCTGATGCTAGTATAAATATATTATTATTTCTCTCACCACTTTTAAATCCATACTTCCTCTCCCACCACTTCATTAGTATCTCTACAATCTTCTTCTCATCTGTAATTGGTATAGTCTGTTTATCCTTATGTCTAATAACCTCTTGATACTCCTGCTCAATAATAGTATTGAATACACTAGACTGCTCATTGATATATATCAGTGGGTCATAAGACTCATAGCATACCCTTGATACATTCTTACATGTCTTATCAAAGTATGGAGAGTTAAAATGTTTCTCCAAGGATGTAAAAAATTTCTTATGGTTATCTACCTCAGCAGGTATCTTTACTAATACCTTTAGTCCCATACCACTAGGTGATATAAATACAGAGTAGGTATACCTATCCTTAGTTAAGCTTTCTTTCTCCTCTAGTAATAGCTTATCGGATTCATAGCCATCGAAGTCTAAACATATTAGACCACTATGCTCCAGTAGGGATGAATCATTTCGCTTTGAAAACTTACCACTAAAACATATAGCGGGTAGCTGTTGTTTAATGTCGTTTCGTTTTTGTTTATCGGATTCATCTCTGATTTCTTTGACGATATCTTTTGATGCACCGTCTCTTATTCTTTCTATTATCTTTTGTACATCTCTGTAGAATGGTTGAGATGTATCCTTGATGTCTTTAAAAATTGTTACTTCCATTTTATTTAATTAAGTCTGTTAAGGGTAATAATATTCCTTTACTTGTATCTGAATCCCCACCTCTCCTATCTCTGTCTGTTCCGATATATTTTCTGCAAAGTTCTTTTAGTTCTTCTGTCTCTATTAAAAACATTCTACCGTCTGTAATAAAGTAGCAGTAATAGTCTGCCTTAGTATGGGCTAAGCCACTTGGTTTATCTCTACTCTCATACTCCACATATATGTTACCTGTATTAATAGCCTGTAGGTCTCTTTTTACTTCAATTGTTTTATTCTCTAACAATTTTTCTAGTATTCTTTCTGCTACTCTACCAACCTCAAGGTCATATTTAAAATCACTGTTATGTTTCATGTTGATTTTATGTTACTTACTTTCTAGTATTTATAGTACTTCTATATTCTTTATGTTAATATGTTAATAAATAAATAAATAAATAAATAAAAATATATATATAAATAAGAAAAATATATAAGCTATATAAGAATCATTTGAAATCGACATATCAACATAAGGTAAGCAAAAGAAAAGGTCTCGTCAACGAGACCCTTTCTCTCGGTGTTTACATAATTAGAAAGGTAGGTCAGCCTCTTGTTGTTTAGGCTCTTCTTTCTTTGGTTCCGGTTTAAAAGTATCGACAGTAACATAGTGAGTCTTACCATAATCATCTGCACCGTCTCTCTTTGCAGACACATTTAGTTTGATGTAACGCTTACCGTTGTACTCAAACATGTGTTCCTTTGGTAGGTCACTAAGACATACACTCATACTTACCATCTGTCCGTCAAATTTTGACACACCATTTCCGACATAGATTTTTTCTTCTGCCATAATAAAAATTATTTTTTATAAATTATTCTTTCCAACTTTTCCATTGTTGCCTCCATGAATCTATCACGTTCAGCTTGGGTTGTGATTTGTGTTGGAATTTCCAAAAACATAACCCCTTCTCTTTGTCTCTTAAAGAATTTCTTTAATGATATAGTTCTCGACATTCTCCGTAGCACTGTCACCATAAAACTTATTGTATATCTCCAGTGCTCTTTCAACTTTATTTTTTCCATACTCTAAAAATGTTTCACTCGGTTCAAAAATTCCTAACTCAAACGTTGTCTTATCTATAGCATAGAATACTAATGACTTGCCAAACAACTGATTGTATAGCCACGCTTGGCTATCGTAGTTATACTTCTTAGCTGAGTACCTAAAGTCTTTTATATTACTTGTGGTCTTTAGGTCTATGATTATATCCTTAGTGATAATATCTGCCTTACCTTTCCACGCTATACCAAACAACTCTTTTATTGCCGGTACCTCAAACTCATTACCATCCTCATAGATAGCATCATGAAACTCTAGGTTAGACTGCATCGTCTGTATTGCCTTGTCTATATCCTGCTTCTCTTTGTTAAGCATCATTAAGTCTCTATTGTAATACTGTAATCCTTCCTTATAAAGTTTAGTGTTACGACTCGATGCATCTATACTTACAAACTCTTCACTCTCAATCTTGTGTGGTTCAAGCATAGCAGTATGGAAGTATCTACCAATGAGCATTGCCTTGCTCATTAGTTTCTCTTCTCTGAAATTCTTAGGGTCATTCAGTAGTGTAATAATATCTGAGTTAGATAAATACTGTCTCCCTAACTCTCCATAATAATGGGAGTCATCCTTCAATAACTTTAATGCTTCCATTACTTGATATGTTTAGAGAGTTCTTTCTTTACTAAAGGCTTTATCTTATACTTAGTCTCTAGGTTCTTAACGATTTTAGATAGACCAATATCTTTATTAGATGCTATATACTTAAGTACCTTCTCCCAATTATTATCCCCAATCTTCAGTTCTATTACTGCATCTTTAGATGGTATAGGTGTCTTACTTACTGGTGCAGATGGGGTAGATACCTTAGTGTCCTCACCAATCCATAGACTTAATCCTAAGCCATGCATAGCTATAGCCTTGGTAGTACTACGTTGTATTGCAGTGTTCACATCCATACTTGTAATCTTATCTACGGGGATAGATTGGTTACGGAAGTTCATAACGGGTAGGTAGTCTATATGTTCTATATCTCCCACCTTGATACCAACCTTTACATACGCAGTGTTACCATCGGTATGGTAGTTTAGTCCGGTATGTTCTGACTCATACACCATACGTTGGGCATTAGGATATTTATTCTTTAACATCGCCCAACTGTTTGCCCAACTGATGTAATCTAGTTGACCTTTCTTTTCTATCTTCGATGATACATCTATCGAGGATAGTTCTTTAAATACATTTTTCTTTTCCATTTGATTTTATTTTATTTATTATTTAATTATATGTGTAGGTAATTTTCCTTCAAATAATCCTTTCCAAAAATAAGGTCGAGACTCTTTAGTTTTAAAAAACTCTTTAACTTTTTTTGTGTGCTTATATTCTAGTTCTGCCCACTCTATGTTTTCATCAAAATCGGGATTGACTTTCTTTAATATCTTATGAGCAGTTGCCCACCTTATTAAATTATCTTTGTGTGCTTTTGAGTCAACCTTATTCCTTAAGGTCTCTAAAAATAATTCCTTTGAATTGTCTTCTAGAAATTTAATTATTTCTTTCTTTGTCATTTGTGATTTTATTTAATTGTAATTTACGTTCTGCATATTTATTAAGCAGTCCTTCTCGTCTTGCTTTCAGTGACATAATATGCTTGTTGTTCCTACGGGTTGTCACCTCCCCCCTTATCTTATCTTCTACCGTTTTTAGCTTTCGCTTGGTGTTAGCTATACATAACCTCACTGCACCCTCTTTGTACCCATAATTAAAAAAGTATGTCTCTTCATACGTAGTACAAGGTACGTAGTATGTACCACTTCTAGCTAAGTTTATAATCTCTATGGTATCCCCAAACTTCTGCACCTTTATTCCTAGGTTTATATAACCCTCACCATGAGGCATTGGACTTTTTATTGCAGAGGCATCGGATTTGATTTGATTAAATATATCCTCCTTACTATACATCTTGAATCTTCTTGACTATATCTTTAAAATCCTGGTCGCTATCAATCAACTCCTTAGCTTTCTTGTAGCCATGAATGATTGTACTGTGAGCCACCGAGTACCCGTTATCCTCTAAGAATCTTTGGATATAACTTATCCTAATTGGTCTCTCCATACACAGATAGTATAACAGTTGTCTTGCGTCTGTTATCTCACGCTTCTTTGTCTTTTCAAATAAACTATCTAAGCTTAAATGAAACTGCTGTGCTATTGCCTCAGCATAATTATTGAATGCTTCTTTCTTCATTTGTTCTATTTGTTTTTATGTTTATCAAAAATAATACTTTATTATTTCTATTCAAACTTTTGTTTAACTTTTTTATATAATCTTAAACTTAAATCTTTAACTATATCTAACTCATCGTTGACATCTAAAGCCATCAACTTAAACCTTTCCTTTGATACTAGGTCTTGAATAATAATTAACTCCTGTCTAGTTATTTTAATCGTTGTTGTTTCCATTTGTTCTATTGTTTTAAATAATTAATAGCAGATTCTTTTGTCCTAAAATATTTTTTGTTTGGATTTTTATCGTGCATTTCCTCACTTCCATCATCCCAACAAGACCATATTACCTCACCATCTTCTATAGTCCAGTAGTCATTTCCTTCCTCAAAAGGATATACTACACCATTACGTTCATTTTTATCTTCCATTTGTTTTATTATTTATATAAATTTTTCTGTCTTCTAAACCACTGTCTCATAATCATTAGAGTTTTGGTTTCACTCATTGGTACATATGTTCTTTCTTTATCGCACCACTCATAACAATCTTTCTCCATTTCCCACCAAGTGTACGTTGCGTCTTCATTGGTTGGTAGGTTATGAATTGTCATATACCAATCGATATATCTATCTCTTAATCTGTCTCTACTTTCTGCTACTGTCATATTTATTTATTTTATGGTTTATAATTATTGTCAATCCAATGTACTAACTTATCTTTATTTTGTGCATCTAGGTTCATATAGAAATCAAAGAATCTATATGTACCACATTTTGCTGTACCTCCTGCCCACTTATCTTGAAAGTGGTTAAGTAAATGTTCATCATCTGCCCATACCTTTTCCATCCAACCTATTGGAAAGTTGTATGCGAAGTACATAAATCTTGTTACCTGTGTTATGTCTGTGTCTGTTTTCATAATTTTATTTATATTAGGTCTCGTCAACGAGACTATTACATCTTTAAGAACGGTTCATCATCATCTATACCTAGGTTTGAGGCTATCTCATCCCAATCTATATCCTCTAGCAATTCGTCATCCCATACCATAAATGTTATGTCTGTCTCATCTTGTATTTTTTCTTGCAATGCCTCAGTTAAACCATACTCATCATAGAATATATGTTCTTGTATATTGAGTGGCTCATCTTTATATCGCATATAGTATATACTATATCCATCTACTGATGTCTCCTCACCTACCTCTATGTCAAAATTTTCTGAGTTCCAGTAGGTTAAGATTGTAATTCCTTGGTGTTCTAATACTTTCTCTTTCATTTTATTTTATTTTATTTAATTAATATCCTCCAACTCTTGGTATCATTAGTTTATCATTGTTTAATGCTCCACTAACATCGTGGGCTAGGGTAGTTGAAATATCTATATCATCAAGGTTATTATCTTTAGCAAACTCAATGAAGTTTGATATATGTGTGTGTATTTTTATACCAAACACCTCCTCTAATTTTGCTGACGCATAGTAGGGTGGTATATTATTTTCACACAATGTATTTCCAATCCACTTTATTAAAAACTCTTTTGTTTTAATTCTGTCTGTCATAACAGTCATTTTAATTTCTCCTTCCATTTTATTTTATTTTAATAATTAAACATATCTTCCCATCCATCTACTCCTCCCGATATTCCTGCATCATATCTTCTTGTAGGTCTGTGAGTATACTCGGTTACGTAGTATTCTTGGTCTTTAAAAGACTCCGACAAATCTTTACAATACTCCTCAGCTTCATCTTCTGTATGAAACCCATCTTGATTCATCTCCGGACTTCCATACTCATTTACCCACATTACTTTAAACATTGTTCTTTTTTCCATTTTATTTTAGTTTATGTGGAGTCTCGCTGACGAGACCCCACCGATTTATATTTATCCGTATACTACGTCTCCCATTACCATTAACTGAAACAATACATCTGCCGATATAACATCTCCACTATCATACTCGGGAAAGTGTTGTGCATATGTCTTAGGGTAATCTCGCATAGCTAACTGTAATCCTTTACCTATGTTTTCCATAGATAGATAACCTAAAGGTTCTTCATCCTCCTCATCCTCTATATCATATACTGCTATCTTATGTGGACACCCTTGAAACATTGCATCCATCCATCCATAATGTACACTATCATCTCGCTTGAGTTCTCCTGCTTCTATCTTCTCATCAAACCATTTTTGAAATACACTTATATCCTCCCCATCAAGACATCCCCAATAATTTATACCACCTTCTAGTGCAGTAATTAATACCTCTTCAATTGAGTCTAACGGGATGCTTACATCCATTTTAAATTCTACATTCTTCATAATTGTTTTTTTATTGTTAATATTATGTACAAATATAACACATTAATTATACATATACAAGCTGTTGTGTAATTATTTTAAAAATATATTCATCAATCATATTTTTTCTTGTTCTTTATCATATAAACATTCGTCAGCTTCACACATCATATATTGTGCTAGTGAACGATATAATGTTCTAGCATATAGAATACTTTCTAAAGATTCTAGGTTGTGTCCATTGATACAACACACTAAAACTATTTCTTCTTTTGTTGCTAGTTGATGGTCAACTAGCACATCAAATAACTTATTAAATTCTTCTCTCATAATTGTTTTTGTTTTGGTTAATACTTGGTCTCGTCAACGAGACCTATTTAGTCTATATAATTTATAAATATTTCTTCCACCTCATCATACACCCTCTCGTATGTATCTAACACCTTATCTTTTAGGTGTATTCCACAGTTCTTATACATACTGTCGCCATACTTTTCTTTAATTATCATCGTTACTAAATCATCTAGTAACTCCAGTCGTCTTTCTTTAATTGCTCCCATCTGTTCTATTTTTTAGTTTATATTTTATTAAATATCATATCTACTTGTTTAGCACGAACTCTATATGCTTCAGATAATCTTTTATCCCTATCTTTAGTATTGGATTCCCACATTTCTTTGGCTTTATCTCGATACGTTTCATAGTAATAACCTACTATTTCTTCTGAAGTAAAATCTCCTTCGTCTACAATAAATTGATGGCTATCATAATCCTCTAATCCCTCCTTCTTCATATCTCTAAATGCCTTATCCATTCTATCATCATATGATTTTTTATAATCATCTACTGTCCATTTACTTTTCATCTGTTCTATTTGTTTTTAGTTCGTTAATAAATTCTACTTCATCACTATGAAAGATAAGTGTATTGTCTCCTTCATCATCTATTATATCATATTCTCTAATGACAAATTTATGTCCATCCATTCTGATTATCTCTCCAATAATTGATGGTTGTTCTACTACCCTTACTACTTTACCAATGTTATTTTCCATCTGTTCTATTTTTTAGTTTATATTTTATTTTCTCCAAACACATCATAATCTTGTGCCTCCATATCTGCATTGAAATT
>TARA_R100000655_G_scaffold35713_2_pt1 | contig 17068 bp, 31 predicted proteins | sample TARA_R100000655 | Tara Oceans TARA_R100000655 (sample SAMEA2622497) | marine metagenome | biome: marine biome (ENVO:00000447); feature: deep chlorophyll maximum layer (ENVO:xxxxxxxx); material: "saline water (ENVO:00002010), including plankton (ENVO:xxxxxxxx)" | depth 90 m
TGCATGTAGAAGTCAAAGCGTTCACCCGCTTGTCCCTTGTTAAACTTCTGCATGTCCTGCACGCCCGTGACCCGAAAGTATTCTTCGTCAGGCCCGTACTGCTGGTATAAGCTGAACACTTGATCGAGGACGTGCTTGAGGTGCTGGAATACCTTATCAATGATTTCCTGCTGCTTCATCTGCGCCTCGATGGGATCGACCCCAGGCGCGTTCCTGCCGAAGTATCTGTCAGCTTGTTCCTTGATGTATCTGCGAAGTTCCACGTTTACGACTGACCCTCGCGGAGTGTCGGCAAACCGAACTTCTCCAGGTGTACGATATGGCAACCTCACACCCGGCCCATACCGACTTGGGGCACGCCCAAGGGGATGTTCGAGAGGGGGCAAAGTAGTCAATGACTGTGCGTCTATTCCCGAGTCAGTCTCAACCTTGAGCGCTTGTTGGAGTGACTCGATAAGCTCGGGGTATGACCGTGAAGAATACAATCTCTTGGAAGTCTTCTCCAGCGTGGTCACGACAAACGGGTACTGTCCATGCGCATAATCTAAAAGTTGATGCTTGGCGTAGACCTCGCTCAGCGCAGGGTGCATGACCGTACAGTAAATGCCCGGAATGTTGTCCTCATCCAAAAGTCTTTGATAGCAATATACGATCCTCACGTACTGATCGTCAGCACGCATGAATTCATCCTCTTCGCGCGAGTCGTAAATATTGTCATTGGTCTGAGCGTTGTCCGCTAGTTCAACGACTTGATCGACAAAGTCTTCGTCCCAGTTTTCGGAATTGATCTTCGAGCGAATTTGCTCGGGGGTCATGTTCACGACGTGAAAAACGTACGGGGCGGATTGCGGATCAATCGTGTAGTTAGGCCAAAACACGTCTTCGTCAGGAGCGAGCGCGCGGACTTTCGGTCGGCTAACGACCTCGCGGGTGACGGGTACGGTAGTCTCTCCATCCTTGCGCAACTCGCGAAGCATGGCACGCCCCTTGGTCTTGCTCACCCCGAACTGTTCCTTGAGGGCATCACTCAACTCATCGTCCATCGATCCGTCTTGTATAGCTTCTGCGATGGCGGGCAAAACCTGAGCGATCTCGTCGAGCTTGATAGTCTGTTGCTGCTTGAGTTCCTGTTGTTCGTACCAAGCGTAGTGTACCATCATGCCCTTCTCAAAGAAGTTGTTCAGTCCAAGTTCGATCTCGGAATAAAACTCCGGCATCTTGGAGTTAATCAACCATCTTAGAAAGTTACTGATTACGGATGCACGCTCGACGTCATTGCTCTCTGTCGGGGTAGCTACGATGTGAGCGCGCCTGACCGCATTCATGACCATCGACACTCGGCAACCAATCAACTCGTCACAAAGGCGGACTTCGCTATCACTAGCTCCCTCCCAAGGGAACACTTCACCAGTTGAACTGAGCGAGGAATGTTTCTTGAAGTCATCCGATTTGCCCGCCCATTGGCAATTGCGAACGTCGTAATCGCGTTGTCTGCGATCCAACCATTCGCTCAAGTCCGACTGCGTCTGCTTGTAGGTCTGAGCCAAATACGCAATGTCAGGCTCTTTCGAGGCATAGAGTAACTCGGGATCTGCGGCATTCAACATGAGTGTAGCAGATTGTAAGGTAAAACGCCTTACGGGTCAATAATGTAGTCGATAGTAGTCTCAATATGAACCGCCACCCGTTGCCGCGAGTTTCGCATCGGTAATATGCTCAGGCCCGCTAACCATTAAGTATCGGATACAATCGATCTGATCTTTCCAGTGCTCAGTCCTGCTCTGCCCGCTATACTCGATCATCGAGGAAATCGTATTCTCGCACCTATCGCTCACGAACAGTTTGGGCGTATTGTCCTCGGTCATCGGCTCGGTATCGTCCCAACTCAGGGCATCGTTAATCTTTGCAATCCCTGCTTCGATGTCCACACCCGGCGCTGAGCGAAATGCGAATCCGAGATTGCTCATCGTGTTAATGATATTGGATTCTCCCTCCTTTGTTCGAACGGTGGCCGATCCCATTCGCGGGTCAACTATTCGCTCGAATATATCTTCCCCACCCTCCAAGTCCTCGAAGTGGTCGCGGTATTGAACGTATCCCCAACCGAGCGGTTTCTGTCCAGGGCCGGGCTTGCCCACGCTCTTGCCCGCTCCGTTGACGTGGGGCAATGCCCACGGGCCACCCATGGTTTGATCGGGGAACTCGCGGTATATATATATCCTCCCGTCTTCCATGACTCCCGCCCAAATCGCAACCCAAGGCTTCGAGCCTCCGGGGTCGCATATGAAATACCTGGTTGCGTTGATCGACGGATCGGCAATGAACGGAATCTTCTCATGCTCGATAACGTTAGTCTCTCGGGTAAATTTTGGAAAGCGTCCCTCGAATGACTTGGACGGTATCCCGTACAGGCGAGCAAGTTTTGTTTCGAGCGGTTGCTTGGAGTAAGTGCGTACCAGTTCCTTGTAATCAATGAACGGGGTTTGCTCGCTCCAAAAGTAATGAATCCGACAGTCAGGCCAATTGACCGAGATTTGCTCAATAGGTAATTCTCTTTGCAGGAGTTCGCTATATCGCGTCCTTACCGTCTCCGCACCCTTGAGTAAACTGTTGATCAGCGGAGTCCACCCTTGGAGCGTGGTGAACGTCAAAATCAACCGCCCGTGGTAGTCTGCGGTGCGCCCTAAGAGCGTCTCGAAAATATTTTGAGGTACTTCTTCATCAAGATGGATTGCATGAGCAGACCAACCCTCGAAGATTTGCGGGTCTGCCATGTACTGCCTGTAGTTATTAAAATAGATCGTGCTCCCGCGCTCCGCGCCTGCAATGGTCGGTGGCAAGATTGCCTTTGCCGAATTGAACCCGTTCTTCTGATTATATTGCAAGCTATGTGTTGCGCTCTTCTTCTTGCTCCGCTTGTACCGCATGGGCAAGTTTTGCCAAATTGTCTTTTGAGCATCTTGAATACTGCGCTCCTCCGTGACGTGCATGGATCGAATCTCAGCTTCGGGAATTGTCTGAGCCAAGTGTACGAGCATACGAGATGCCATCATCGTCTTTGATGACCGGTTTCCTCCGAGTATCACGTGGATCTTGTCCTTGTCGAACCGTTCCATTACCCGTCTCCAACCGGGCAGAGTCCATCCCCATTGGATCGGGTCTTCCTTCTCGCTACCAGGTTGATCCATCAATAAGCGAGTGAGCGTCTCCGCACGCTCGGGGTCTTCGATAGTCAAGCGATCAATCTCTTCCTCGCTCAACGCGCATACAAGCTCGCCCTTGTCATACTTGAGGTCATCAGTCCACGGGATGCCAAACCTCGCGTCTACCTCGTCAGTGTAGGTTATCTTGGGCATTCCCTAGCCTGTATCTCCATGCCTAGGATTATCGCTTCTTCGAGCGTTTCGACTTGGATTTCTTCCGGCCCAACCGTCCATCCCTCCGTATCCTCTCCAACGTCTCGCGGTCGAATTTCGAGCATGGTGGCCCGAGGGTTCTCAAGTCGCACCGTGGTAAGCTCCGAACGGAAAGTGGTATCGCTCTTCCGTATTTGTGCCAAAATTCCGGATTCACTCCCTTTGGGCATCTCACGTATCATTCCTTGCACGCTCCTCCGTGACTTCCTTCCAAAGATCGCAACATCTGCGTTTCAGTCCCATGTTCTCCTCTTCGAGCTTCTTGTTCTTCGCAACCAATTCGTCACGCTCCTTGGTCAAGCGAATTACCATTTGAGGCCACGTGCCTATCTTCTTGCTGGGCTTGTATAAGTTCATCCATCATCCTCCAAATCAATCTCGCTCTCGAAATCCACGACGTCTTCCTTGTAATACTCGTCGAGCGCATCCTTCAAACAATCCAAAATGTCAACCTGTTCGAGGTCGCTCTCCTGTTCCCAACGATGGAACAGCGCTTTGAACTCATGCGTGCACTGTCTGCTCGCTTGGCTCATCGCTTGCGCTTGCGCCCCTTCCTTCGAAAATCCACGTGACAATCGTTCTTCGGCATCTTGCGCGGTTCGTCCGAACGCACGGCACGTTTCTCTCCATCCGGGCCAACCTCGAAACGTATGACCCGAGTGTTCCGCCAAAAGCGTTCCCACCCAGCCAAGCCTTCCTCCGAAGTAAGTTGTCCCTTCACTCATCGTCTCCCTCTTCGCAAAGACAAGTCGGGTCTTCCGTATCCTGCCACACTTGCTCGCAATCTTCGCATTGAATCTCCGCCTCGGGGTATGGTTCTTCGCTCAAGCGGATTCGCGTAATTCGTTTCTTCCATTTGCTCTCGATATTCCTAGCACTGCAATGAAGCTCATGGTCATCCATGTCCTCGCGCAATCCTTCTTCTCCGCAATCCTCGCACCGCGTTTTCAAATCGTAACTCGCCCATCCCATGAATTGTCCCATCAGTTAACCTCCATCTCGTTCATTTAGTTCCTTCCATAAAGTTCGCCATGCCAGTTCTGCCGTTTGCGGGACTACTCCGTTCCCCAAGAGCGCAAGTCGCTTGTTCCTATAGGGAGACCCATAAGGCTTTCCACCCAATCGGGTGACAATTGTTCGCGGTAACTCCCATTCATACTGTTGCTCGCCTGGTCGAGCAGGCCAGCGTGTCTCTTCGCTTCCTCCGCCAAGACCTTGCCTCCCGTCCCGGGCTTGCGACTCCCCGGGTTTCCCGCTCTTGGGCTGGGCCACATCTTGAGATCCCTGCCCAAGCACTTCTGATTGGATGCCAATGACGTCCTTGCGCCTTCCACGTGGTCGCTCGCTTGCGGAGTTGCCCAAGATAAAAACCCTTTTTCTTCTGTGCGGAGCGCCGACTTCCTCCGCTGAGAATATTCCTGCCGCCACTTGGTAACCATCTTCCTCCAGGTCGCTGATGACTGTGGACAATCCAAGCGAAATATGCCCCTCGACGTTTTCGGCAAAAATCCATCGAACTCCAATTGTCCGTGCGTGTTCTCTGATTCTAGGCCACAAGTGCCTTGGGTCTTCTTCCCCTTTTCGCTTGCCCGCTGAACTGAACGGTTGGCACGGATACCCGCAAGTGAGTCCGTGTACTTTTCCTCGAAACGTCGATGAAGGGAAGGTCGCAACATCAGACCATATAGGTGCGGTATCCATCCGCCCTTCTTCAATTGCCTTAACCAATACTGCTTGGACATAACTTTCCCGCTCGCAGTAACAGATCGTTCTAATATCCACGCCTGCTCGTCTAATTCCAAGTTCAAGCCCTCCGTATCCGGTACAAAAGCTGATAACGTTTTGGGGATTATCCACACTATGCAAACATCTCCATTTGAGTATTAGCACTCTTGCGCTCCACGGTTACTATTGTATCATTATGCCAGCTTCCGTGAGCGACGAGCAAAAGCTCTTCGATTTCAAAACCTAACTTTCTCCCAATACCACCGCTATTCCAGCCACATGAAATACAAATTCCCCCATAATTTAAGATGCGCCCTATCTCTTTTTTAAGGTTACCCCAAAAAGACGATTGCGTTGTCTGCATGTTCACGGTCTTTGCCATTTTACGATAGCATTCCGAAACTTGTCGTGGCGAATAAGGCGGATCAAATAGTACGAGGTCAACTTCCTTATCCCCAAATCGCTTTAGAAAATCTAAAGCATCCATGTGGTAATCAGCTTCTATTTCAGTATCAAGATCATTGCTCACACTTTGTTTCTTGAATGGTGAATTACGCACAAATGGGTCAACAATAACGCCCGTCCCTATATACTTCCTTATGAGTTCTTTTATAGGCAGAATACTAAAGGTATTCGAATTAGGCATTGCCCAGTCCCGAGTAATTTTAATTTCTGCATTAGTCGCGTTCATACCAATCTATCCTTCCTGTCATACTCCCCGCACAACTCCCACTCGTCACCCTTGACCTTGCGAAGCTTGACCTTCGCGCCCAATAAAAACTTGCCCGCTTGCGCGCGGAACTTCCCATGCGTGCCGTCACTAAACTCGACCATTCGCCAATACGGATTCCTAGGGACTAAATATACAGTGCCAATAGCCTCGATGGGCGTGCCCATGCTCTGCCGGATCATGCCAGCCTTGACCTCCTGCGCTTCCCTAATCATCTCAGTCACCTCGTCAATGTCATCAGCTTCCCGAGCTTCCCCGGCCAATTCCTCAAGCTTGGCAACCGCTTTCTTGCTAAACCGCCCATTGTAAAAGGTCATGCGCATGGTTACGGGTTTTACCCCAACCATCTCCGCAAATTCATCACGCCCGATACCCGCTTTCTCAAGTATTTCCTTTGCCACATCAATTTCCATCACGACTACATCCGTAGCTTTTTGTATTGCCATGTCAACAAAAATACGTAAAAAGGCAAAAGCACATGCCTAGGATATACCGAAGACGTAAAAAACCTAACTCAGTAAGGGGGTTCTGCGACGATATGACAAAGAATAAAATTATAGACTCTGCCGCAAAGATCGCATCGAAACAATCAAACGTTACCCAAGAAGCTCGCGAACTAAGAAAGTTAGATCCCGAACTCAGAACGTCAGTCGCAAACTTCCTGCGCTACCGCTTAGACATGACCGAGCAAGAGTTCCTAAACCAAGTGAATAGCAAACTCTCACGCATGGTTTCGGATGCCCTCAATACCCTACACTCAAAGCTCGATGAGATCCCACCCCAAAACCTAGCGTATGCAGTGGCCGTACTCATGGAAAAATTCCTGACCGTCTCAGGCAGACCGTCAAACATTACCGCATCAGCAAACGTTACCCTAGGAGCATCAGACATGTCACCCGATCAAGTGCGCACAATCCTAAAGGGTGCATCGAAAACCGTAAAGGAACAACCAACCGAGGCATCGGAACAAAAGGTAGTTGATATAGACCAAAAGTGAGCGGGCTAGGGCCAAAGATCATTGCCCTGAGAAACCAAGGATATTCATATGACAAGATAGTAGATGCCCTAGGGTGCTCGAAATCAACAATCTCATACCACGTATCCCCGGGCGGAAAGAAAAGAGTAAGGGAGCGAGAAGCCCGACAACGCGAAAATAACCCTGTAATGCTCCACGTAAAGCGCGTATGGCACTTCAGGAATCCACGCATACCATCACAAAACAAACCACCCTGGTACGCTCATAAATCAAAACGCCAAATCTCAAAGGCAATATCCCAAAAAGCGCACCAGTTCCAAAAGACCATGACTTTCAACTATAAAGACGTACACGCAAAATTCGGTGACCACTTCCCATGCGCACTGACCGGAAGACCACTAAACTGGAACAATCCCGAAGACTATCAATACGACCATATCGTCCCAATCGCGCGAGGCGGAGACAATACCATAAACAATCTACAAATACTATGCACAGAAGCAAACCAGGCAAAGGGTCATCTGACGGACGAGGAATTCATAGACCTGTGCAAAGAGGTCGTGCTCAACCAAGGATACAAGATGTACAAGCCAATAGACAAGACTACGAGTGGATAACCACTCTAGCTCGCCTGTACGACCAAGGGTGGCCCGAGGTCAAGCATGGCCACCCCAAAGGAAAGAATAAACACAAACCAATAAAATAATGGACATACAACCCGAAGATTACCAATACGTCACAGGATATACCGTAGCACAAGAATTTGCCGAGAGTGTCAAAGTCATACACTTCGAGCCAAGTGATGAAGAAGCGTCACCCGGAGTGTACTACCCGGATGCCGTGGAACTCGAAGTGCGAGTAAAACAAAAGTTCTACTACCAATTGAGCGATGCTATGGCAAACCAAGGACTCGATCTCGATTGCCACCCCGAGTTTACAGAGGATGAAGAGAACGTGGTTACCGCAACTTACTTCGTTGAGTAAGCAATAGGCACGCAAGCGTGGGGGCGCGGATGCACAAGAGGGTGAAAAAGCAACCGAACAATAAGGGGGTACTCCTTATTACTCCATCGAAAACCCCGTAGAACACGCAAGCGTGGGGGCGCGGAAGCCCGCAACGTGGGGGCAATGCTGCACGGAGGTACGCAAACATGGGGGCAATACTGCGAAAAAAGTAGTGGCGGGGGTTATTATAATAATAAAACGCGCGCGTCGCGAGGGCGCACCCCCGCCCCCCCTTTGACCCGCGTGTAGCTAATGCGCGGGTCAGTTAATGCGCCTGCGTTCTTAGTCCGGAGAATGCGGGTCAATTTGCGGGTCGGGAGATTCGTAGACTCCCGTTCGCTCGCTAGTTCTAGCGGATTGCAGGCTATGTGTGCCGAACGCTGGGTTGATGAGGGCGGATTTGCGGGCTTGTAATGGGCTGCCTGGTGCGGGCTGGATCGCAAACCAGGCAGGCGGATTTGCGGGCGGATTGCAGGCGGATTTGCGGGCGGATTTGCAGGCTTATAAATTAGTACGCATACGTACTGTTTTTTTGCTACTGGATTGCGAAATGGATAAATGATAATCGATTATCGATAAGCCCGTTTTGCGCTGACCTAGTCAACGTTGCTTTGCGAGTAACCAGGCTGGCAATTTTCGCGACCTGGTCACCCTCATTTTGCACGTCACCATGCAACCGATTTTCGCGTTGCTTGCTTGCTCAATTTGCACGTCGCCAGGATGGCAATTTTCGCAACTCGATCGGCCGGATTTTTCGAGCATCGAGAACGTCGGATTTTCGGACTCGCTCGCCCTGGATTTTCGGTTTCGATTCGGCACGTTTTCGAGTCCGTTTTTTTGACATATTTTGGCTGTAGTTTTTCGTTCCGTCTTGTACGCGCGCATACAAGGGAGCGGTCATCCGGATCGATGCCGTCTTGTATGCGCGTGTACAACGGGAAAGAATTATTGCGAAATAGGGGAGAAATGGAGCGAGATAGGCGGGAAAGAGAAGCTTGCGGGCTAATACGGGCTTGCACTGGTTGCTTGCGTGCTTACTGGGATTACTGGGCTTGCTAGGCATTGATTGCATTGCATGGCATGGTTTGCGGGCTGGCCAGGCAGACTGGCTGGCCTGGCTGGCAAGCTTGCATGGTTTCGCTTTAAATTGTTTGCCCGGTTTGCTCGCACAATTTTTTTTTCATTTTTTTTTACGGGCTTGCTTGCTTGGATTTATGCGGGCTTGCGGGCGATTTGATTTGCTCGCACAAAACTTTTTTTTCGGTAAAGCTTGACATACGACAACACAAAGCTACATTCGGAATTATCCACGAAGGTAAGCCTTCAAAAATCTAACTCAAACGAAAGGATAAGAACCAATGAACAACCAAGTCTACGATATGATTCAAGCGCGGCTCAAAAGGATATGTGCCAGCGAATACGAACAAGCGCCAAAAACTCGCAAGGGTAAACTCAAAAGCCCGTTGCAATACTCCGAGACCGTTGAGCAATTAATTGAGCTATCCAGCGCAGTTTTAGACATGAGCGCTAAGGATGCCGAACACGTTTGTTACGAAATCACGCATGGCTCGATCCAAGATGCCTTTTTGCGTGCCAACCCTAACGCCTAAACCGAAAGGATAGAACAATGGAAAAAACAATGAGCGAAAAACTGGAATTAGTACGAGAGCACGCAGTCGACTACATTGACGATTTACTCGCTCGCTCACCCTATGAAGACATTGACTTGGAAGCTAGCGAATTGCATCACCATATTTTCAACGAAGATTACTTCATGGTTGGCACGTGGAACGCGAAGCAATGGCTGGGCAATCAAGCGTTTGAAGCGATTGAAAAAATCAAGGAATACGAGCAAGACAACTTCGGGCAAGTTACAACTGATTTTTCTGATGCGGAAAAGGTTGCGAACATGCTCGCTTACGTCCTGGGTGAAGAAATCTTGAACGAGAGCAAGACGCTTCAAGATTCATGGGACGAAACGCTTGACCGAAACGCGCTTGATTCGATCCGTTGCGAGCTAAAGAGAAACGCATCATGAACGGTTACGATTCACTAATATTTTTTATCCCTATGCTCTTTGCCCTTTGGCTCATGCATGGGGACATTTTCAACAGCAACAAAGGAGACGAGTGACATGAAAAAACCTGAAGGATACAACGAACGCGAAAGCGCGAAACGGATTGAACGGTTTGACCTGGAAAAGCGCATTGAAAAGCTAATCCAGGCAAGCGTTGATTGCCAAATGGGCGCTACCCTGGAAAGCGCAGGCAAAACGCTTATGGGCTTATTTGACGAGCATTCTGAAACTCGAAAAATAATTCCAAAAGTTGTCGAGCTTATGCAGGCCAAGGAAAAGGAGAAACAGGCCAAGGAAAAGCGCATTGAAAAGCTAATCCAGGCGCTCATTGATTGCACAGGCAAGACTATTATGCAAGCGCGTGATGAGCTTATGGTCTTAGACTTGGGGGATGAAAATTTGTCGATGGTTGTACACGCAGCCATGCGCATGGAAAGAATGAAAGGAGAAACCGCGCAATGAACGCAAAACTCAAACAACTATTCCGCGAAACCAATGATGGAGACAACTGGGAAAACGTCATGCAATGGCTATTTGCAATTGCCGATTACCTTACTTTTGAAACCGAGACATGCGTGCCGGATTCATGGCAATATAAACCAAGCCCGCTTGGCGCGGATAAGGAAAGCTACGTTTTCCAAGCGCTTGAAGAAATGGCCTTGCCCGGTGATGACGTCTTGCAATTCGGGCAAGTACTTATTCGCGTTCGCGATATCCTCGAAAGCAAAGGAGAAAGTTACTGATGAAATTAACCGAACGAGAAAAGCTTTTGCTCTGGCTACACTTTGGCAAGGGAAACGAGAGGAGAAACAAGCAATGACCGAAACCGAGCAACTAGAGCAATTGGAAGCGCTGGCCAAACGGCGCGACCAGTTACTTGACGACTTCAAAGCATCACGTGCAATAGAGCAGTTTATTCCTGACGTTTTCAAGCATGGCACTTTTCGCGCTCGCGTGCGTAGCAGGGGAGACAAGTTCTTTGTAACGATTCACGGCGTTGAATATAAGGCCGAATCGTTGCCGCCTGCCTACTGGAACAACTTGAAAGCAAAGCTGGTAAAGCGCAAAGGAGAAACCGCGTCATGAGCCTGCGCAAGATGAGCGCAATCGTGCCTGACGTCCTGGCGGAAATCGAGCGCATGATTGCGCGGGAGAAACGGGAGCGTGATGCGTGTGATCCGGTGGTCGAGAATCGACCCGTTGATCCACGCAAGCGCGTAGGGCGTGCAAGGCGCGTGCGTGGGGAGCAATTGGAGTTACAACTACATAAGGAGAAACTAGGACAATGAACAACGACAACGAAAATACGCAACCAACTGAGCAGGATTTTCAAGATGCGCTTTACAACTTTCAAACGAGAGTCAGGGGGGCGAATGAGCAGGAATATCAGATTTACTTGGAATGCGCCAATGATGGCGCGGGTGGGGATATAACGAGAAACGGGCAACCTTTGCTCACGTTTGACGAATGGCTGGCAAATTAACAAAAAACGATAAGGAGAAACTAGAACGATGAACATACAAGAAATAAAAGAACTCATTCAAGTAACGCGAGAGAACTACGTCATGGACATAGTCAACAGCGCGCTGCCTGACGACCCGGTCGGGTGCGAGCTTGGCCAGGCTGTCAAAGACTTGGTCAAACCTGAGAACTTGGCCGCAAGCGGGACGTGCTTGCAGACTGGGGCGCGGGACTTTCACTGGGAAAATGACGAATGGAGTCTTGAGCTGGTGATTCAGGGGAGGGCGGACTCATGAACATTGTGGAAGGTACTGTTGTATCTTTGGAAATACCTATTTTTCGAGGTAGTTTTCGCAATGCGAAATTCGTGCGTGACGCGACCATTGAAAAGGCAATTTGCATCAAGGAGAAATATGGACATGCTTGCAAGCACTGGTTCACGTTTGAGATTTTAGAATCCAGTGACTCGGATTTTCCGAAAGGCATGAAGAAAAGAATGCAGGGGAAGAATGCTTATAGGTGCGCAACTGTCTTGGATCAACCGAAAGACGAAGATCAAAAGACTCAATCGAAAAAAACCCGCAAGGAAATTAACAAACTTTTGTTCTAGTCCTGTGCGCCCTCGCGGGGCGGGATACCTCGCGGGGGCGTTTTATAAGGGCTTGAACGCAATGAACAACATAAGGAGAAAGAACAATGAACATGAAAACGATAAATATTGAACTAACGGACAAGCAACATTGCTTGCTAACGAGAATTGCGAAAGAAGAAAGGAGAAAGTTGCATGATTTGATGTACGCAGTAGTTGCGGACGGGCTGGGTTCTATGTTTTGCGAGCGAGCTGTACACATTGAGAAGACTCCGGACGAATATAGTGTTACGGAAAAGAAGCAACTTGCCAAAAACGAGAAACTAAAGAAGAGCAAAGGATGGGATGACCTCACTTGGGATGAGCGATACGCAAAAGGTTTCGAGCACGTCTACTCGTTTTTGACTAACTCTATCAGAGACGAAAAGGATTTCATTTCTGAATTATCCAAGTCGATTGAAGAAAACATATACAAAGAGGAAGGAGAAACGGCATGACAACCTTCCAGGGTCACCCTATCCCGCGCCTTGAGAAACTGAGAAAGGAGCAATTACAGCGCGAGCTTGTGGCTTATCTGAATCGCAAAATGTGGGACGATGCCAAGCGCTTGATGATTGCATGGGGAGTATCGACCGAGGTGCTGGATAAAGTAATTGCGGAATATAAGGAGAGACAAGCATAAGCCTTGTATCGCCCTTAAAAGCGTTTTGTTCCGAAACATGACCTTTGGTATTCCCGAGACACAAAACGCGCTCCTAGCACCCTCTACGGTCACGCAATGTGCCTTCCCGTAGCTTTCGGTAGTCTACCAAGGCAGCTCGCTAGGAGAAACGGGTTCGTCATCGTTTAACCTGGGCTCGATATGCGAGGAGAAACGACCGAGCGGTTTCTCGAACTGGGCAAACGATTGTCCCGTATCCCCGTTGCGGTTCTTCGCGAGGTTGATGTGCATGACGTCCGTAGTTGAGTTAAGTTCCTTCTCGCGATCAAGGAGAATCACGCTATCCGCATCCTGCTCTATGCTCCCGCTCTCACGCAGATCGCTCAGGCTGGGCTTGCGGTTCTCGCGGGCGCTCGAACGGTTAAGCTGGCTTAACGCGAGAATCGGAATCTCGTATTCCATTGCCATGGCCTTGAGGGATCGCGAAATGTGGGAGACTTCCTGCGTGCGGGAGTCGAAGCCCGGACTCGAAAGCAGTTGCAAGTAATCCACGACCGCAAATCCGAGATCACCTTCCAAGCGTTGTTGCTGGAGAAACGCGCCAAACGCTTCCAAGGTTGCCTGGTTGTCATCTTTGAATGTGATAGGCCATGCTTTCATGGAGGATGCGGTATCCGCGAGGCGCTTCTTATGCCCTGCGGTAAGCTTGCCCTGCGTGGTTGGGCGCGGGACTCCGCTTGCATTCGCAAGCAATCGCCCCGCGCACTCGGATGCGGTCATTTCGAGAGATGCATAGGATGAACGGATGCCTTTCTTCGCGGCTTGCATGGCAAGGTGAATCGCGAGTGCGGATTTGCCCACTCCGGGCCTTGCGCCTATCACGTACAGGCATCCGTTCTTCAATCCGCCTCCGAGATGCGAGTCCAGGCGTGAGAAACCCGTGGGTATTGCGGAGAACTCGCCCGCATCCTGAGCGAGAAAGTCCGCATGCGCGTCTTGCACCGCTTGCTTGACGTGTACCTGTCCCTTTCGCGTGGTGAATGCTTTCGCTACCTCCGCAGTGAAGGAAGACGCGATCTCTTCCGCGCTCCTTTGCGTGAGAACCCCGTCCTGGGCGGCGAGCAATGCCCGGTTTACCGCGCGGACGTTGCGATGCTCGATAAGATGGTCCACGTAGCGCTCGACGTTCCCGCCACCGTATTGCTGAGAGATAAAGGTTACCGTGTCGCTCAGTTCCGGCAGTTCCATCATCACGTCAACGTCGTTACACGCAGGGGCGAGCTTCGAGAGAACCAGGAATATGCGCTGGCGCTCGGGTGAGCCGAAATCCTCCTCCGTGAGATGTTCCAATGCAATGGCCGAGGATCGGCCCGAGGCATCGCGCATCGCGGATGCGAGAACCGCGATCTCCGCTAAGTCGTAATCCACACTGACATGAGTTTAGAGGTTCTTGATCTTCGGAGCTTGCTTGATTTGCGGAAAGTTCTCAATGAGGTATCCGTTGACCGCAAGCGCGAATGCCTTGTCCCAGTTCACGTATTTGTAATCCTTCGCTTCCGCTTGGGCTTTGAAGAAACGAACCGCTTTGTCGTGGTCTACTCCCGCTTCCTCGGAAATCGCGCGGGGCGGATCAAAGTCATCGGGCAATGAAGTCTTTTGCTTGCGAGGAGATGCTTTTTTCTTTGCCGTGTTTCTTGGAGGTTCTTTGGAAGGCGGGCTATATATAGTATTATTCATTTCGAAGAAATGACGTGCGCGCGCGAGGCGTTTACGTAGATCCTCCAGTATAATGACGGTAATCACGGAGGAACACTGGAGTCCCGTTAACTCGCAATACTCGTCTAAGATTGAGGTTGCCGCTTCCCCCAACATGATCCTCTTTTCCTTGTTCTTTGACATGTCTACTTGACCCCTCCTAACGTGAGAACGAAGCCTAGAATCATCCATACGAAGACGATGATTGCAGTCAGAAAGAGGAGGTGAACGATAATATTTTCTAGTAATTTTTTCATAAAACACACGAGTGTACGGAAGTGAATTCCTTCCAGTTTTTTACAATGAATAGCCAAGCTTCATCCGCATTTACGACTTGATCGAGTTTCCAACAATTATCCGAGATAACTCCGTAATCCTGTACGTATTCTAGGAGGTTTGATGGAGGAATGACGTATTCCAAAGACAACCATTCAAGCTTGTTCATAGCTTATGTACCTTCTCCGCATATCGGTGGATCGTTTCGACGGGTACTAGGTACGCTTCCTTCTGCTTGGAGTCTCCCTTGCCCACGAACTTTGCCGGACGCAAACGCTCCTTCTCGATCAGCTTGCGAATTGTCTTTGGGCGCATGAATATGTATTCCTCACCCGTGTGGAAGATCCACCAGTCGGCTTGCGTGGTACTGAGTCCGGAGGGTTTTCCACCGAACGCTATTTCCACGACCAGGTTGCCACTGTAGCGGGATTTCCAGTCTTGCTTAACCTCATACGCTTGCTTGGTATTCGCGGTGAAGAAATCGTAGCCCTTGAACTTGCCTGGAATCGGGATCGGGAGATGCCCATGCTCGCGCATGAAGCTCATGATCTCCTCTTCCCGTTCCTTGCCTACCCCTAGACTGTTACTGAACTGGGGCATCGTTATTAATAAACCAATGCCCTATGAGCACGGCATCCGCAGTCGCTAGGGTTACGTCCTTCCCGAGATCAGGGTATAGCCTTGTCGCATGATCCTTGAGCAAGCGCTTGCGTTGAGCGCCTGACGTCTTTTGCAGACCCTGCAAGCCCTTTTGCCACGTCTTTGGAGAAACAAGATGGCATGGTATCTTCAAGCCCCTTGCAAGCCCTTCGTAGAACCCGCATGACTTGCCTAATTTGAAACCCGCAGACGAGGGAATGTTCTTACCCGCAAACGGGGGGACGTCTTCCAAGACAAACTCAAGCCGAGAATCGGGGTCGTGCATCAAGTCGTGAACATCATCCGTGAAGTCCGACAAGCTGGTGAACTTCCAAGCCGTTACGACTTGCGTACCTATGAACTGACAAAACCCACCACTCGCACCTGGATCAATCGCAATGATGCACCGCTCAAGTCCCGCTGTCATCTCCGCAATCCTCCTTGAATGTAATTACCACGTCGGGATCGCTTGCGTTGTTCAAGTCTTCACCCTCGATCAATGCGAGCAACTGTTCGATGAGCGCATTCTGCACGACTATCGCCCCGTGCCAGTCGCTCTCGACTATATGGTTGTTCGCAAACTCCACACCCTGCTTGATTCGCCTTATTTGCTCTAATCTATCAGCCATTTTTCCTCCGTTAGTTGATGGTTGTTCTTCATGAATTCCTTCAGTTCTTTCTCGCTCCATGCACGCACAAGCGCCCCCCGTCCATGACCACCCTTGATCCTGTAGCACGTGAGCGCTACGTCCTCGGACTCATGCAGTTGTTGCAATGAGTTGAGCGAGCGGTATCCGGTGAGTTCGAGCGCCTTCTTTGTACTGAGCAAGCTTATGACCTTCCCGCTCATGCCGCTCTGCCCTCACTGTCAAATCGCAAGGCTTGGGCAAAGTCTCCCATGTCAACCGTCCTGCGGTTGCCAATATTGCGGGTTTCCAAACCGTGATCCTTGAGAATGCGGTAAACGTAACTACGGGACACTTCGAACTTGTCGGCAATCTCCGATATGCTCAGACGGTTAGCCAAGTTGTTTCCGAGGCTTAGCGTTTTGACGTCATCGCTGTAGCCAGGCCACACTCCTGAGTCCATGCACGTTGCCCAAAGCTTACATGCGTCCGCCATGACGCTCTTCTGTCTGTCCACGTCGCTCGCGCTCAAGGTGAACGCATTAGTCAAGTAAGGCGCAGCTTTCTCAACGCATACGAATATGAATTGCTTGGGGTTCTCGCCCATCAATCGCAAGCCATGAAGATACCAACAGGCTTGGAACGCATAACCATACTTCACTACGGAGCGAGCGAAGTCCTTCTCGTTCGCGCTCTGCGTGGTTTTCAAGTCCACCACCACACCCGCGCCGGGATTCCATAAGTCAGGACGTACCTTGCAATCCGCACCTTCATGCTCAAAAAAGCCCGTTCCCTCGATCACACTCTCAGGATCATCAAGGTAGGTCTGCATGATCGGATGCTCCCTCGCGCTTGCCGCCATATCCATACAACGCTTGTAGTCGCTAGCGGTAAGCCAACGCTTGTCGGGTGCGTGGTTTTGCATCTCTTCGAATGCCGCCTTGTACGCATTCGTTCTCGGCCCGCTCCCGTCAATGGACTCGGGCTTGACCCCGTACTCCTCATCGAGCTTGAATGGTTCAAGCGTTGCCGTATGCGTGCATCCACCCATCACGAAATGAGGGGCATCGCTAGGAGTAGGGTGCTTCATATCGTGCCATACCTGAGCCGGGCATGACGTGCGCAATGCCCA
>TARA_R100000655_G_scaffold70847_3_pt1 | contig 17054 bp, 36 predicted proteins | sample TARA_R100000655 | Tara Oceans TARA_R100000655 (sample SAMEA2622497) | marine metagenome | biome: marine biome (ENVO:00000447); feature: deep chlorophyll maximum layer (ENVO:xxxxxxxx); material: "saline water (ENVO:00002010), including plankton (ENVO:xxxxxxxx)" | depth 90 m
AATATGAATCTAAAATTTTAGAAGCTGATGAAAATATAAAATTACTTTTACACAACCCAAAAGTAATTCCAGAGCATACAGATATTAATAAAGAAATAGATCATTGGTTAGATGTTAAAGAAAAAAATTATTCTAAGCTACAACATATTCTAAGTTACATACCTAAGAAAGAAGAACAAAATGGCTAATCTTTATAGATTTTTTGGCAAAGCTTTAGCAGCATCATCTGAAACAAATATTATTACAGCAGGTACTAATGAAACAATAATTATTAAATCTATTATTGTTACTAATAATACTGCAAATACACCAAATATTTCATTTGATGTAAATGATAATTCACAAACAACAGATTTTACCATCATCAATACTAAATCGCTTTCTGCAAATAACTCAGAGGAAATGTTATCAAAACCTCTAGTTTTAGAGCCATCAGATATTTTAAAAGCAACTGTTAGCTCAACAGATAGCATACACTTAGGCATCAGCTACTTAAGTATTACATAATGAATTTAGTAAATATTCCACCATCACAACTAAATGATGTTTGGAATTTAGTTAAAAAAGATATTCAACAAGCTTTATCTTACTCAGGCAATCATACAGATGCAGATTTTGTTTATGAAACTATAAAAAATAACAAAATGCAATTGTGGGTGCTTTGGGATAATTCAAAAAAAGCAACGATTGAAAAATACTATGGAGTTGTTGTTACTGAAATTATTGAAAGAAAATTAAAAAAATCTTGCAATATATTTATTGTAACTGGCAGACATAGACAAAAATGGCAACATCTTATAAAAATTATTGAAGATTTTGCTAGTAAACATGAGTGTACCAACATTGAGCTTATTGCAAGAAAAGGTTGGAAAAAAATAATGGAACAATTTGATTACAAAGAAACTCATATTGTTCTTGAAAAAACAATAACAAATAAAAAGGATAAATAGTTATGTCATTTGGAGGAGGATCAAGTGGTGGAGGATCACAAGCACAAGTTAATCCTTATGCACCTGCACAACCTGCATTAAATCAGATTATATCTGAGGCAGGTAATTTATATAATCAAGGAGTAGCAGCATCAGGTTATGTTGCACCAAGTCAACAAACAACTGAAGGTTTAGCATCGCAAGAATTACTTGCAAGATCAGCAAATCAACAATTATCAGACACATTAAGTGGTAGATTTTTAAATCCTTTTTTATCTCCAATGTTACAAGGTTCTGCTATGGATATTGCTAATGCTGTAAATACTCAGTTTTCTGGTGCAGGAAGAACACCTGGCAGTCCAATGAATCAGCAACAAATATTATCAGGTATCACTCAAGAAGCTTTACCATTAGCCTTTGACCAATTTGAAAGAGAAAGAAATAGACAACTTGGTATTGCTACAGCAGCACCTAGTCTATTACAAACTGGTCAACAATTAGAAAGTATTGAAAGACAAAGAAACTTAGCACCCTTTCAATCATTACAACAATACTCATCTTTAATTAACCCTATTGCAACTGGTTTTCCAGTTCAACAAACAGCAACCAATCCTAACAGAGTGACACAAGGTTTAGGTGGTGCATTAATTGGTAATATGATTGGTGGAGCTGAGTTTGGAATAGGTGGAGCTGTTTTAGGTGGTTTATTAGGAGGTCTATTATAATGGATAAAATAAATAAACTTATTTATGATTTAAAAACAGATATAGATAATAACACCTCAAAATATATTATGATTTTGGGTGGATTATTTATCGTTTCAATAATTTTTTAAGGAAAAAAATGCTTTTAGATAAAGATTTTGTTATGCAAGGTGGTGTAAGAAATTATCTTGGTAAAACTGAAGAAGTTACAGCACCTAAATTTTGGCAGTCATCACCAGATAGTCCACCTACAGAATTAGCATACATTACTGAAGCAGAAAAAGGTTTGTTAGCAGATGCTAACTTACATGGTTCTATTAAAGATGGTAAGCCTAATATGGGTGCATCAGGTTTACTTAGCTTTGATGGTTTTGGATCAACAGATCCAGGACAGAACAGAGCAGGTGGCGATGTATCAGGTGCTATGGATAGAGGTCAAGATGATAGTGGACAAAGATCATCTGGTGGTGGTTCTACTGCTGCTTTTCAAGGTCAACAAAGTAATCAGTTTAATACTGCCATGTCAGATGCTCAACAAGACAGAGTTGTTGCACAAAATGTAACTGACTTGGTAAATCAAGGTGTTAATATTAATGATGCTTTGACTGGCAAAACATCTTTAGAAAGATTAACAAGTTCACCATTTTTTACATTAAATACAATCAAACAAATAACAGCACCTTTTGCTAATGCTGCTAATAAAAAAAGACGAACTAATTTTTTACAAGGTACTGACCAATTTGGTATGCCAAGAGCAAGAGATTTTTTTATTGCTAATGGTAGGGCATTTGATCCTAATGCTACTCTTGTTCAAGGATCGCCAGAGTTTGATTTTTTAACTGATGCAGGTTATTTTAATACAGTGCAGTCAAATAATAATAATAATGATGGCAACGACAATACTATTTTATTTGATAATCCTGATGATGCTAGAACAATTGAAACTAATGAAAATTCTATGGTCAATCAATATTTTGCAAATTTGAATAATAATAATTTAGGTATTTCATCAAATTACTTGAATACCTACAATGCAGCTAAAACAAAAATGGCACAAACTTTAAACTTAACACCAAACACTCAACAATTTGGATTTAATGCAGATCCTTTTTCAAACTTTTCAATGAGTATGACATCTGCTAATCCATTCTTTGATGAGCTACAATCACAAGGACTAATATAATATGAGTATATTTGATAGATTTAATTTAAGAGGTTTATTACAAGATGAACAATTCTTATTAGGTGCAGGTCTTTTATCAGCAGGATCTCAAGGACAAAACTTAGGTCAGGCAGCATTACCACAATTAATTAATGCTACAAGAACTGCAAATATGTTTCAAAATCAACAAAACATAAAAGATGTTAGAGATGAAATATCAAAAATGGATATGACAGGATTAACAGATTTAGAAAAAGCTATTTTAAAAATTGATCCCATAAGGGGTTATTCAAGTATAATGAAAAATAAAGCTAAACCTAAAAAATCTGTAAGACAAATGACAGATTCAGAAAAACAAGAATTAAATATACCAACTACCGATAGAGTTACAGCCACAGTAGATCAAAATGATAATATTACAGATTACAAATTTACATCAAAAACAGATGACAGAGTAAAAGAAATAAGAAAAGCTGTAAAAGATTCTAAAATTAATGAGGTAGATGAAGCATTACAAGCTATTGAAAATGAAATATCAACTTTAATAAAATCTGGAGAGAAAAATTTACCTGGTATTGGTATTGTTCAAGGAAATGTGCCAGATTTTTTTACTGAAAAAAAAGGTTTAAAGTTAAGATCATTAGTACAAGCTTATGAAAACATAAGATTGAAGAAAAGATCAGGTTCGCAAGTTACACCAAATGAATTAACAAGATCACAAAATGAATTAGCAGGATCTATTAAAACTGCTAATGAAAATGTTTTTTTAGATATTTTAAAGGAAAATAGAAGGGTTTTAGAAAAACAAAAAAAATTAGCATTTGCAGGTTTTGATGATGCTGATGTTAAATCATATCAATCTCAAGGTGGATTACAATTTATAACATCACCAATTCTTAATTTATCTCTAAGTGGCACAGGAAATAATGAAGATCCATTAAATCCTTTTGCAAATGTTTCTGATGAAGATTTATTAAGAATGAGAGAATTATATAGATAGACTTATGAACAGAGAACTTATTGAAAAAGAAATTCAAAGAAGAAATTTGATACAACAAGGCATGAGTCTTGAAAAAATACAAAATGAAATAGATAGAAGAAACGCACAAAAACAAGAAAATACTGATAAAGGATTTCCAGGTATAATTGACGATATTGAAATTCCTGCATCAAATGCAAGATCCGAAGCAGTAGAAGAATATTTAACATCACCTGCTTTTGGTAGATTAGTTTTAGAAGTTACTGGGGGAGTTGTCGGAACAGTTGTTGCACCACAAATAGCTTTACCAGTTTATATCGGTAGAGCAGCAGCTTTTGTAAGACCTGCATTACAAGCAGTAGCAACAAGAATGACAGGTGCAGGTTTGGGTGAGGCAAGTGGTGCTTTAGCAGCACAAAGTTTTGATCCAAGAGAAAGTGTATCTAAAGAAATGTTAAGAGCATTTGCTACAGGTGCTACAGCAGAGGGTGTTGGTACTATTGCAAATAGAGCAATTGCTAAAGCTTTAGGAAAAAATAAAAAATTAATAGATGGTGCTGAAGAAGCAGTAGAAACTATAGAACAACAAAGAAAAAAAATTTTAGCTAATCCAAAAGATTATGATAGAAAAATTTTAGATGCTACAAAAACAGGAACTTTAACACCTGGACTTTTACAAGAAGGTCAATTAGTAGATTTATTAGAAAATTTGTCAGAATTATCTTTATTTGGAGGTGGATCAGTCAGATATGCTAGAGAAGGTGCAGAAACTTTAGCTAGTGCAGGAATAACTGATTATGTAAGAGCTTTAAGAAATGTTGGAGATTTAGAAGATTTAGGAAATTTATATCAAAAAACTTTAGCTGATGATTTGACTGCTTTTAAAAGAGCATCTAATAAAAAATATGCAAAATTAGATGAAGCTTTGAAAAAAAATAATCCAAATGCAATAAATATATCTTCAATAAAAACAGCAGCAACAGCAAGATTGAAAAACATTGGTTTACCTGGCACAAATCCTGCTTTAGAAAAAGATTTAATAGCAATTACAAAATTGCCAGATTTAATTAATTTTAGTAAAGCAAATTCAATACGATCAGATTTTTTAAGTAGAAGCAGAAATATTTCAGATCAGTTTGGTAATGTAAATAAACAATTTTCTACTGAATATGGAAAAAAATTTACAGCAGCTATGGATGATGCAAAAATTCCAGAGTCAGTAAGAATTGCTTATGATGATGCTCAATCTTTTTATAAAGATGGTGCAGAAATTTTTAACACAAAACTTTTTAAAAAATTATTACAAGATGAGCCTGATGTTGTTTATAAATCAATAATTGCAGCAGGTGATAGACCTGTATTAGTAAGAAAAACTTTTGATATTTTAGAAAAAAGAATAAAAGATACAACTGTAAAAAATAATTTAAAAACTGCTTTAAGAGGTGAATTTTTAGATGATGCAATTAGAAGTTCTCAAAAAAGTAATGTTCAGTATGGTCAAGAGTTAGACGCAACAAAATTAGATAATTTTTTTTCAAAAAAAACAATGATGATGAAAGAATTGTTTGAACCAGAACAATTAAGAAATATTGAAAAATTAAAAAATGCTTTAGCATTTTCACAAGGTAAATTAAGAAAAAAAGGTGGATTGCCAGGTGCAATATTTATTCAAATGAAACAATCTGGTGCAGTTATGACTTTGACTAAACTTGGTGCTATAGGTGGTGGTGGAGCTGTGGGTGGAGTACCTGCTGCTGCAACTATTTTACTTGCTCCAGGAATTTTAGGAAAAATGTTTACCTCACCAAAAATTGTAAAACTTTTAACTACAGGTTTTAGATATAATACAAATCAAACACTTGCAGGAAGAACATTTAGACAAATAGTGGCACAAATGTCAAAAGAAGGATTAATTGATGAGGATGAAAAAGATGATGTTCTCAAACAAATTAAACAAGGTGGTTACTAATGCCTACTCAATCTCAAAAAAATGCAAACGAAATAATCAAATTACAAGGTGAAATAAAATTAATACATAACAAAATAAGTGTAATTAAGGATAATCATTTACACCATTTAGATATGAAGGTGTCAAATGTTTATAAATTATTATGGGCAGTAGGTATGGTAAGTCTAAGCTCATTACTAAGTCTGATAATAAGTCTATTAAATTAACAACATCTATAAAAGGATCAATTGGTGAATACCAAGAGGTGATAAACTTTTTGCGAAAAGGTTATTATGTTGCTAAAGCAGTAGATCCTCAATGTCCATTTGATTTAGTGGTGGTTGATAAAAAAGGTAAGATTGTATTGTTAGATGTTAAATCTAACACTTACAGAAAAAAGATTAAAAAACCTCATTATTCTAAAAAAATAGGTAGAGGCAGAACAGAATTACAAAAAAAATTAAATATTAAATTATTAATGATTGACCATGAAAGTCAGTGAAAACACATCTATTTCAATGCCAATAAGAAATATGTTGGCTATCATAGCAGCAGTAGCAATTGGTGCATGGGCTTATTTTGGAGTTATTGAAAGACTAAACCAATTAGAAACTGCCGATACATTACAAAAAGCTGATTTGCTTAAAAGAGCTGAACAAGAACCTAAAAATTTAGAAATGTATATGCTTATAGAACACCTTGCAGGACAAATAGAAGATATTGAAGAAGAACTAAAGTTAGGCAGATACAATAAAGTAAACATAGATCACCTCAAAGAACAGGTTGATATTTTACAAAAAAAATTAAATGGAACGCATTAATAGACAAATTATTAAACACATTGAAGATGTTAAAAAAAAACAACTTGAAAAAAAATTAAGTACAGAGCTTAGAAAAGAAGTTGTTATTAATCGTTTTGGTAGCAGCAAATATACTATCAAACAAGGTGTTAATAAAGGCAAAGTCTTAGGGTGAAAAATTTATTAAAAAAAATAACAAAAACTAAATGGTTTATAAAACTATTTGGTAAAAGATGTGCTTGTGATGATTGAAACAGTTTTTGCTTTATTAATGATTATTGACCATGAAATTAAAGAACACAGGATACAACCAAGTTTGTCAGCTTGTATGAAAGCAAAAAGAGAAGCTGAAAGATCCAGTGGTAATGTTTATTATAAATGTATTCGTAGCGAAGCTGAAACAGAAATTTATATGGGTGAAAAAAGTATTAAAAAATTAATACTCAAATAATTCATGGATAATTTTTTTTTAAAATTTTTTACCTTTATGGATAAAATTGTTGATGACATGGACAAAGCCATGTTTCCACAACCAAAAAAAAGAAAAAGAAAAAAATGCAAAAATTGTCATTGTAAATGTCATTGTAAGGAAGAATTGCATACGCATTGGTATGATGGTGATTTATGTGTTTGTGAAGGATGTCAATGTTAGGAGATTATTATGTTAGAGCTAATTCTTTTAAAATTAGAAAACTTTTGCAGAAAACTTTATGCGTTTGTTTGGGGAACAAGAATAAGATTAACCACAAAACTAAAAAAGAGGATTTATGTACGACACATTAAAAAAAGAAATACAAGAACATGAAGGTTATAGAAACAAAGTTTACCTTGACCATTTGTCAAACAGAACTGTGGGATATGGTCATTTATGTTTAGATATAGAACAGTGGGATGATAATAAAGAATATACAAAAGAAGAATTGGATTTAGTATTTGAAAAAGATTTTGATATTGCTTTGAATGATGCAAACAAAATTTTAGAAGGAAAACCAGTAAACAATGTTGCAAGAGAAGTAATTATTGAACTTGTTTTTAATATTGGAATGCCAAGAACAAAAAAATTTGTTAAAATGCTTTCTGCTTTAGATAAAGAGGATTATGGTGAAGCATCATTTCAACTTTTAGACAGTCTTTATGCAAAACAAGTTCCTGCAAGAGCAGGTAAGTTAGCAGGAAAAATGAGGTCAGCAAAACTTTAGGAGGTTAAAATGTGGTTATCACTAGCAAAAATGGCGATAAAAACAGGAACGCATCTTTATCAAAATAAACAAAGAACAAAACAATTGATGTCAGATGCTCAAATGCTTCATGCTGAAAAAATGGCAAAAGGTGAAATTGAATATAAAGCAAAAATTATTGAAAGCAACGATCAAGGTTACAAAGACGAATTTGTCCTTGTTCTCATATCTATTCCTATTATTTTATTGGGTTGGTCTGTTTTTTCTGACGATCCTTCAATAAGAGAAAAAATAGATTTATTTTTTGAATACTTTAAAAACTTACCATATTGGTATCAAGCTATATTTATTGGTGTTGTATCTGCAATCTATGGACTTAAAGGTGCAGATATTATGAGAAAAAAATAAATGTCAGATAACTCAGAAATAATAAACGAATATAAAGATCAAATTCGTATCTTAAGACAAGAGGTTGCTGAATTGCAAGACGCAGGTAAGTCTAAAGATGCAGCTAATAAAAGGTGCTTACAAAAACTTGAAAATACAAACAAGGATTTGGAAGAAGCTAATAATAAAATAAAACAATTAGAAGAAAGTAATAAATGAAAGTTTTTTTAACAATTGTTATGTGTAGTACAATGGCTCAGACTTGCATTGAACCACATACATTTCCAAATTCTTATAATGATATTTACGATTGTTTAGTAGATGGTTATGGCAAAGCAAACGATAAAATTATTGAAATTGGTAGAGAAGAAATTAATAAACATCAAATTTACATAAAGTTTGATTGTCAACAATTAATAGTTCCACCTGCAAAACCAGGAGTATCTTCATAATGGCAACTCCAGTATGGCAAAGAAAAGCAGGTCAATCTAAATCTGGTGGACTTAATGCTAGAGGTAGAGCAGCTTATAATAGAGCTACAGGTGGCAATCTTAAAGCACCAGTCACAACAAAACCAAGTAAATTAAAAAAAGGTAGCAAAGCTGCTAATCGTAGAAAGAGCTTTTGTGCCAGAATGTTAGGCATGAAGAAAAGGCTTACATCAAAAAAAACAGCTAGAGATCCTAATTCAAGGATTAACAAAGCATTAAGAAAATGGAATTGTTAATTGAAAAAAAAATTATGGAAAAAACCAAATGCCATCATGTTTGTTGGCTATTGCAGATATTGTAAGGGTGAAATAATAAACACAGATTCATTCGTAAGTTTTTATTCAAAAGATCATGCTCACTATCTTTGCATGAAAAAAGATGACGAATTACATCAAGAAAAGGAAAAAAATGCCGAAAGGTAAAAATAAAAAATATAGTAAAAAACAAATGAAGATTGCAAGAGTAGCTGCACCTAGAAATAAAATAACTGGTGCTGACTTTGCAAAATTAAGAATGTCAAAAAAAAGAAGGAAGGCATAATGAAAAAACTTACTAAAAGACAACAATCAACACTTAAAAAACACTCTGTTCATCATTCTAAAAAGCACATGGCTATGATGAGAAAAGAAATGAAAATGGGTAAATCATTCACAGCAGCTCATAAAAAAGCACAAAGGTTAGTTGGAAAATAATATGGCTAATGTTCCTACAAATAAAAAACTTTATGCAAGGGTAAAGTCTGAGGCAAAAAGAAAATTTAAAGTTTACCCTTCAGCTTATGCTAATGCCTGGCTTGTTAGAACTTACAAAAAAAGAGGTGGGGGATATAGAACCACATGAGCAGAGCAAGAGGTGGACTTACAAAATGGTTTAGGCAAAACTGGGTTGATATTGGCTCAAGAAAAAAAGATGGATCTTTTGCAAAATGTGGAAGGTCTAAGCTTGAAAAAGATAGAAAATCTAAGTACCCAAAATGTGTGCCTCTTGCAAAAGCTAGAAGAATGTCTGCATCGCAAATTAGGAGTGCAGTAACAAGAAAAAGAAAAGCACAAAGAAAAGGCAATACTGGTGGCAAACCAATAAATGTAAAAACTTTTGCTTAACAGAATAGGAAGATCGACTTGTTTAGTAGATCGGAAATAGCTTAGAGCTATTGGGTGCAGGGTGGGCTTGACTATGTTATTGACATTGTGTTAATAAAGTATTCACCAATGTTTCATAGTTGTTACATAGTCAGTGGACAAAAATATAATAAAATTAGCTTTTATTGTGGCAGCACTTTGATTACAAATCAATTGCTCTACCAGCTGAGCTACAAGGGCATAGTTAAATATATAGGCTTTTATACTAATTTAAGTATAAGAGCCACTTTTTTTGTGCCTAAATTATGGCTAAAAATTGTATTTGTTATTTTTTTACATAGTTTTTACATAGTTTTTTCTCATATTTTCTACATAGTTATGTCAATTGATTAGTTGCAATAGATGATAACAATGGTATAACTAAATGATAACTATATTAAAGGAGAGAAAATGATTAATTACAATATACATTTTACCATAAATAAAAAAGGTAAAAAAATTGCAAGGTTTGAATATAAAAAAGCAGATGGTAAAACAGCTTTTTTACAAGCACCTACTAAGGCCTTACTAAATGATAAAATAGAAAAAATATTTAAAGACAGAGGTTTTATCAAAACAAATAGCCAAGAGCTTACCTTAAATGAGGCAAAGGACTTTTTTGTAAACTCCCACCTTAATTATAAAAGGAGCATTGGTAAAACTAGCGATAGCACTATTGAAGATTATCATAGTTTTTATAAATGCCATATCTATCCATTTTTTAAAAACAAAGATGTAAGATTAATTGAAAAGCAAAATATAATTGATTTTATAGAGTCCTTAAAAAGCAAACAATTAGATGGTAAAACAATCACTAAAATATTTAATCATTTTAAAAATATTATTTCTTATTGTGCAGACAAAGGTAGGCTAGATTTTAATATTACAAAAGATATTAATTATTTAACAGATATATTTACACCCAATAAAAAAAGAAAAAAGATTGATCTTGATTTTTGGACTTTTGAGGTCATGCAAGAGCTTATCTACAATATTGATGATAAGATGATTAAACTTATATATATGATCTTATTAGAAACTGCTGCAAGACCAAGTGAGATAAGAGCATTAGAAAGATCGGATTTGATATTCTTAAAATCAAACAATTTGCAAATAAATATAAATAAGGCAGTAAAAAGGCATAAGAAACTTGGTGAAACAAAAACTGAACAGGGTGAGAGAATTGTTGAAATATCAGCATCGCTTAAAGATCATATAGTAGATTATGTCAATTCCTTGCCTGACCTACAAGATAAACTATTTCTTAATACAAAAGGTAAATATATATGCGTAGAAAGGCTTATAAGAGCCATAAACAAGAGTTTTAAAAAAATGCGACCTGAGTATCAGGATTTTCCAATCAAGCGAAAAGCATACCTTTTTAGGCATTATAGAACTACTTATTTTGCAGCTAAAGGTAAGTTTAACAATGCTTTAGAACTTGCACATTTTATTGGTGATAAAGATATAAACTTTGTTAATAGAACTTATATTGCTCCATTTGAGCATAACAATAAGCAACAAAAATTTTCAGAAAATATTATTTGGAATTAAGACAAAAGGGGGCTAAAAGCCCCCAGTTGTCATCATCATCATTACATCAAATTGTTTGGATACTTTTTCATTCTCAAAGAGCATTATGAATGATTATCAGGTGATCCAACATTAACCCAATAATTCTGTAAAACTTTAACTTTTAAATTCATTATAATATTTCCATAAATTAGAATTACTTTTCCAACAGCTTCTTAAATTCATTTTATTATTTATGTGGTGCAATATGCTTGTATGATCCATGTTAAAAAATCTACCCATAGCAGGTGTGCTGACATCGTAATTTTCATAAATAATATTTAATGCAAGGGATCTTAATTTTGTTACATCTGCCAATCTTGATTTTGCAGTGATAACATTTTCATCAACATTAAATTTATTTGAAACCCATTGTAGGACTTTTTTCATATCATTTGCTGATGCAGTTTTTTTTAAATCAGTTTGAATTAATATCGGTTGTCTTTTTTTGAGGTGTTTAATGATAATATGTAATTTTTTAATTTTTTCTTTAAATTCTAAATGAGCAATATTAAATCCATTCCTAAAACCTGATTGAAAAATATTTAATTCTTGAGTTGTTAAATTTTCATATTGAGGTGCTTTCATGGCACTCTTAATCATAGATAATTTAGTTCTCAAGCTCCCTCCTTAATTTGAGCAGACAAATAGCCTGTAGTTTTTTACAACTTTTAGTTATGGTTTACTTAACCATACATAAATTTAGCATCTCTATTCTCAATTCTGACAACTTCTCTATATAATTGATCGAACTTTTTTTTATGCTTTAGTCTGCAAACACACTGCCTAGTGTCTTTACCTGCATAAATTTTCTCAAAAAGCTCTTTCATTTTGTCATACTTGAGGCTTTTGCTGTTGCTTAGACTCATTTGCTTCTTGTTGCTCCTTTATTGTTTTAATCTTGGTGTTAGTAATATTAACATTCAAGATTTCGACCATAGAATTTTCACTAGGTCTATTTGATTGCATAGCTTGTTCTACACTTTCAAATTCTTCTTGTGCCTTACATTGGACATCAAAATAACTTTCTTTTGTAATCTTAGGCATGTGCTTGAAACTCCCTATTAAATTTTAAATTTTTAACTGAACTTATTTGATTAGCAGTCATTCTTATTTTTCTATGATTGCTTTCACCTTTATAAATCAAACCCATTTTGTACAGATCCCTAACAATAACACCTGCTCTAGCTCTTGAATAACCAAACTGATTTGCAATTTCAAATAAAGTTGGCGAATAATTATATTTTTCAATAAAATCTTTTATAAATTTTAAAACTTTAAATTTTTTTTCTGAAAAATATATTTTATGTCCATTAGTTTTTTTCATTTTTTTTCTTTAAATAACTCCTCAATATTAGTTGTTGGCTCAATATCTATTCCTTTTGTTTTCAAGTCATTCATGTATTGAATTAATTTTTCTGAATACCAATGAGCCTTTGATGCGTCCATTAAAGACGAATGTATAGTTTCACCATGTTTCTCACCAAATCTCATTGTGTATTTCATAATCTGTGATCTATGATAACCAATGACCTCTAATGGCGATAACTGAGAAACTATAGCATCGTAAGTTTCAATAGATTTATTTTTATAATAATCTGGGTTTACTTGTTCTTTAGTCATTATTAGCCTTGTATGGATCTTGTATTCTGCCATTCATATCAGGATCACCTTCTTTTCTTTCCTCTGGTTTTTTCATATTAAGCCACAATGAAACCTCTTTTTGTTTACCATCTACAGTCATTTTACCAGTGTAGTTAGGATATTTTTTTCCAGGTTCATCGTTATCTTTTGGTTTTCTTTTCCAAAATGCAATCGTATTATTATAGTCGGACATTATTCATACCTCATATTTATTTGTTGTTTTAATTTAGACTCAGCATCATCAATTCTTTGTTGAGATACTAGGTCGGTTGATATTTGATGTAATTCTGTTTGATATTCTTCTCTTAATGGCATAATTCTTTTTTCATAATCATTTTGAGATTTTGCATATTTTGCAACCTCATTCATTTTGCTAATCCAATCATCAACAAAATTTTTATCAGTGGTTACTACTTTTAAATTTGGTTTTTGTTTACTAGTTGTGTTTTCATTTAATTCAAAATTATATCCATCTTCATCTTTAATTCCTGTTTTTAAATTCAAAGCAGCAAGGTAAGCATATTTTTGAGAATATGTCATACCATTACCTGTTCCATATCGGTCAAGTTTGCCATAACCAGAGCTACCATTTACCTCAATAAATTCATTTGGGTTTTCAACATTATAAATCTTCATATTACAAACAATCATTACAAAATTATCTTTTATATGTGTTTCGTAATTACAAATTGGATAAAGTTTATTTTCAATAAATGCCTTCATAGCAACCTCTTTGACTTTATCAGCTAATAATGGTTCAAAATTCATACCACCTGATTTTTTTTCTTTAGTTACACTCTTTGCTTCATTTGATGCTTTGTGTAATTTTTTTAATAAATCTTTCATAAATCTCCAAATCCTCTCATTTTTTTTAATGGGTTGTTCATTCTTTCTTGTAGCTCATCTATTTTTTTGTTTTTGTCTTTTAGTTGGGTTTGCAAATTACCAACTAATTTTTGATGTTCTTTATTTATTTGCTCTAAATCTCTAATCCTATTCCTAAGTGGTTTTATAATACCCATATCACTCATAATATTTTAAATACCTGTTGATGTATTCTTTCGGCACTCCCTGCCACCAAAATGAATCTTTTTTAATATCTGAAAAATCAGGAGGACATAACCAAGCTAATTTTTTTATATCGCCATCAGCACATTCTAATTTTTTTTGCCAAGCTATCTCATAAATCATTAGCTGCTTTAAATAATTATCTAAATTTTTTTGTTTTAAATCCTCACAATTTTTTGCAGTAAATAATTTTCTATCTGTATGACTTGCATAAGACAAAAAAGGTATTTTAGGACAAGCTTTTTGATACAAAGCGATTTGTAACAAGTCAGAAAAAAATGGTCGATCAGGTATTTTTACTGATGAAATAACATAATCTCCAATTCTATTTGGATTTATTTTTGTTTGTTTTTTCTTTAATGGTTTAAATTCAACTGATCCAAATTTATTTTTTAAATCGCCAAAATAAAACTTACCCACCAAATCAAGACTCATTAACCAATATGTTTGTACTGGTGGAGTCCAAACTGTATATTCTATTTCATCTGTCCATTGTTCTTTAGGTAACTCTTTTATATTTTCTAAATGATTATTTGCAGTTTCACTAGCAAACTTAATTATCATTTCATATTTTTTTTTATCTTTTTCATTAAAAGGTTCATAAGAATTAATTTTATCTTGTATTTCTTTTTTATTAAGTGCTTTATCGACACTGACATTATTTGTTAAACATTCTTGAACTATTAAATGAATTATTGTTCCACCTTGCAGAGAGGCATTAGACAATTTGTTAGCCTCTTTATAATCAAGAACATGCTTTTTAAAAAATCTGATAGTGTGAGGCAGGGTAGCAGTTGACTTAGATGTATGCTTCAAGCCAAACTTTTTATAGGGTTCACCAATTATTTTTAGTTGATTCGCCATTAAACAAATCAATAATACAAATTAAACTGAAAGTCAATATAGTTAAAATAGATGATAATTAAGTTATTTAACCCAATCGCTTTCTTTGGGTGAAATCATGCTAATTATTTTGGTTTTATTAACTATTTCTAAATTTTGATGTAAAATCTTAATTTCGCTTGAAATTACTGAATAATCGCAAATATTAAATTTTCCATTAGATAGTGGTTTTAAATAACCATAAAATAATTTGTTGGTCTTTTTTTGTTTAACTATAGAAAAATTGTATTCTGCTGAACCATCAACATCTAATTTTTTTGCAATTCTGACTTTTCCTTGTGATACACCTTGTCTAATATAATAACCTTGTAAATTACATAAATTTTTAGGAACTTTTAATTTCCATTTATTTTTTTTCCATTCAATAATTTCTCCAGTTTCAACACATTCGCCAACTACATTAATTATACAATCTTTTTCAATAAATTGTGATGCTGTAAATTTTTGGTCATGCTCACTAGATATTAAATTAAAATAATCAGCTAAATTTTCTGATAATTCTAATAAACCAAAATTTGATGGATCTGACTCTTTTTTATTAATTAACCTTGATATTTTTACTTTCCAATTAGCAAATTCATTTTTTGGCTTAATTTCTTTAATAATTTGATCCATTGTAACACCATATTTATGTTTACAATATTCAAGTAATTCCTTGTTAAAAGTAGGCATTTTTTTAATATTATTTATATCCATAATATAATTTTAATTAATTTTGTCTATTCTCATTTTGTTAATGTCTTGTTGACTATGCACAAATTAAATTACTTGTCAACAAAGTTAAAATAGGTATTAACTAGGTATTATTCGCATGGATGATAAAAGAAATAAAATACAAGAATTACAAGGTAAAAGTGAGATATATGAGCATTAAACAAGCTAAGATTGAAAATGCCTTTGGGTTGTATTTGCCAAGTAAATCAACAATTTATATCCAAAAAAATTTAAACATTCAAAATTATATAGCGATTCTTTTACATGAATTAGCTCATTTTTTAGTTGATAAAGCTAAAACTAAACCAAAATCAGAGGAAACCTTTGCAACACTAACTGAGGAATTTGCAAAAATTTTTTATCAAAATCCAAAATTAATAAACATCATCAAAAAAGGCATCAAAAAATATGAAACATAATGAAAATATTTTTTTTATTTTTGGGATTGCTCTCAAATGATCCAGGTTACGAATTATTAAAAATTCCAATAACGCAAGGTATTCAAAAAGTTACCTGCGATCATGCTTTTGAAAAATATACTGAGTGGAAATTAAACCCAAATTATGAAGATGGTAATGGTGAAGTTTGGGGTTTCCATACTTACAAAGATAAAGTTGTATTCATGCACTATTGCAAGGACAAACAAGGAAATTGGGTTAGATGAAAGAAATAAATTTAAGTTTATATGAAATGCAATCAGCAGCTCATCTTGGTATTTTAAGATGTTTGGAGTCTGTCAAATTAGGTCAAGAGTGGGGGCATGGTTTTAAATCTACTTTAAATGATAAATTTGCCAAAAGCATATCAGGTTCAATGGCAGAAATGGCAGTTTGTAATTTTCTTGAGATACCATTCACTTATACTGTAAATGTTGGCTCTGCACCTGATATTTATTACAAGGATCTAAAAATCCAGGTCAGATCTCAAATTCCAAAAAAAAATAATAAAAATTCTTTAATTATTCGCACATCTGCCAGACCAAAAGAAATTTATATTTATGTTGAGGATCATGCACCTTTATTTTTAATTAAAGGTTTTGTAAATTCATCTGCAATTTTAGGCACAACAGAATATCTTACTGACTTTAATTTGAAAAGACCAAAATGTCATGCAGTGCCTATTGACCAATTAACACCAATATTTTTGCTTAAAGATGGGAGTTGGAATTGAGTTGGACATTTGAAAAAGTTGATATTGAGCTATTGGATAATCTAAATCTAAATAGCCATGAAAAATTAATTTATATTTTACTTAGAAGATTTAGGAATTGTAAAAATGGCATAAATGTGTCCAACAAGTATTTAATGAAAAGAACAGGCATTAAATCAAAAATTACTTTAAGAAAATATTTAGATAATTTATCTTTGTATGGCTTATGTGCAAGACGACAACCTGAGAAGAAAAAAGCTAATCAATACACTTTTGATAAAAATGAAATGCAATATTTTATCAGG
>TARA_R100000655_G_scaffold49343_2_pt1 | contig 16774 bp, 4 predicted proteins | sample TARA_R100000655 | Tara Oceans TARA_R100000655 (sample SAMEA2622497) | marine metagenome | biome: marine biome (ENVO:00000447); feature: deep chlorophyll maximum layer (ENVO:xxxxxxxx); material: "saline water (ENVO:00002010), including plankton (ENVO:xxxxxxxx)" | depth 90 m
GATGCGTTGAATATAGAGGTTTCTACTTCTGAAAGCTCTAATGTTGGTGTTGCAAAAAATATACTTGGTAACAAAAGAGTTGAAGAGCTAGTTGGTGATGGCTTTGTATGTGTTGGTACTGTTGCTGATGAAAAAACAAATAAGTTGTATTGGTTTATTTCTAAATACAATGTAGATGCAATACTAGAGTATGATATAGAGAACGATATAGCATCACCTGTTTTAGTAGATGCTAAAGCTGGTACTATAGACGCGGTGTTAAAGTTTTCTGGAAACATAATAACAGGTATTAATATTGTTGATGACTTATTATTTTTTACAGACAACAACAGCGAGCCAAAAAAAATAAATATTACTGAGTGTAAAAAAGGTACTGCGTCGGACGCAATGGAACCTGGTGAAGAAAAACACACGCAGCTACAGTTTGAAAACGGTAGTTTTGACGGTATAACATTATCTCTTGTAACACCATGGAGTGGTGATTCTGCTGCTCACAAAGTTGATTATACACCTGGTTATAATAAATCTGGTAGAAGAGTTTGGTTAGAGAAAAAACAAATAGAAGCTTTATTAGGCGTTGATGATTTAATAACTGATGACGCAAGTGGTAATAAAATACCATATAAAATTAGGCATTATAGAAACGGTGAATTTTTAGCGCTTAGAACTGTTTTTATTAGTGATGGTGCTAATGGCACTGTGATTTATTTATCTGATTTAGGTAGTCCTTATACAGAAGAGCAAAAAATATGGAGACTTGGTGATGTTATTTATGGTGATAATATTAGCTTAGATATTGAAGAGCGCCATATTACTGTTATAAAACCAAAACCTGTAGCTAAACTCGCGGTTAAAGTTAACCACAATAATGCTTCTCGTAACGCATCTTCTCAAGTAGATCAAACCTCAACAGGTAATATGGGTGATTATTCTCGTGAAGAAACAGACAATCAACCTAATCTTTTTGAAACAAAACTTCCAAGATTTTCTTATAGATATAAATACCGTGACGGTGAGTTTTCAGTTTTTGCTCCTTTTACAGAACCTGTTTTTAATCCTAAATATATAAAACACAAAAATACAGACGCGAATACAGATAAAACTATTAACGCTGACAATGCTTATGATATAAAAGAGCCTTATAATAAAGCTATGGTTAATTCTATTCATTCTGTAGAATTAAGTAACTTTGTTAACGCGAAAACACCTGAAGATGTAATTGAAATTGATATATTATATAAAGAAGAAAACTCCCCTGTTATATATTCTATAGATACTATAAAGCACAATGACAAAGAATGGCATAGTTTAAGTAATAAAGAAGGTTTTGGTTTATTTTTAGATATAGGTAGGGCTGACACAGATTCTCGTGGGTATCCTGCTGAAGGTGGTTATACCAAAGGTAAATATATAGTAACTAATGAAAACATATACGCTGCTTTGCCTGAAAACCAACTTTTAAGACCTTGGGATAACGTACCTAAAAAAGCATTAGCACAAGAAATAACAGGTAATAGAATTGTATATGGTAATTATGTTCAAAATTACGATATAACAAGCGATGTTAATATTGCTGTTAGTTATGAAAATAGAAAAAACAAAGTTGGAAGTTTTGATGTACAACCTTTGCCTTCTGTTAAATCACAAAGAAATTACCAGTTAGGAGTTGCTTATTGTGATAAATATGGTAGAGAAACACCTGTCTTTACATCTAAAAACGCAGCGGTAAATATACCTTGGCAAGATAAAGATGGTATGAATAACGCTAGTAAGTCAACACAACTTAGCGGTTCTGTTGCTAATAATTTTCCAGAATGGGTGGATTCATTAAAGTTTTTTGTAAAAGAAAATTCTAGTGAATACTATAACTTAGCTATGCAAAGAGCTTGGATTACAAAAAGTACTTACGATTTAGATAACTCTGAAGGTCATATGTATATATCTTTTCCTTCTTCTGATAGAAACAAAATAACAGAAGATGACTACATAGTATTAAAAAAGAAAATAGGTCCTGGAGAAAAACAAGTTGCTTTTGAAAATAAATATAGGGTAATTGATATTAAAAATGAAGCGCCTGAAGCCATTAAGTACGAGCTGGTAAACATGGGTTCTCTTGCTAATGATAGCACTGATAAACTTGCTGATACAGATAATGATCCAGATACTAGTCTTCTTTTTAATATTAATAGAAGAATAGACGTGGTTGACCAACAGTCTGTTAAAATTAGTGTTAACAGGTGGACTGCCAACAACTTTGCTTTACCTTATAATATTGGTACACCAACTAGACTTTATGATGATTTATATATTTCTTGGCGCGTAGATTCTAGTGGTAATAATGCACAATCTCAAAGATATAAAGTAATTGGTGGTAATATTACAAGTAATGTAATTACATTAAAACTAAAAAATCCTATTACTAAAATTGACGCAGATATAGCACATGTTAATAATAACGCAACTACTAGTGGCGCATCTGGCAAGGGTTTAAATCAAGATTTAATATTTACTATTGAGAGAAAAATACTTAAAGATGACGAAGATTTTTCTGGTCAATTTTTTGTAAAAATAGCTAAAGACTCAACGACTGACTTAATACAAAACGGTGAAAAAGTTAATATATTAGATCAATTTGCTGTAAAAGCAAAAAATAATGTTTTTTATTGGAAAGATGCAAAATACACTGGATCTGCGGCTAGTAGTTTATCTAGCACCGCCTCTGCTTATGGCTTAACAAACTATACTGGAGACACTACTAATCACGGTACTGGAGCAACTTCTTCAAATAATATATTTAGTAGTTTTAATAATACGGTAGGTAATACTGACGCTGCTGGAGCTACACACTTAGTTACTGATTGGCATGATGCTTGGGCGGGTATTCAAACAGAATTAGCGGCACACAATCTTAAAAAATCTGTGTTTTTTGTAGACTCTATGTTTATGGCTGCTGGTCAAAGTGATGCTAGTAACTATGCTAAATACTGTTGTGTTACTTGGGCTGGTAGTGGTAAAGGTGAAATACATAGACAACCAGCTTGGAGTTACCCACCTTTAAAAACTTGGATAACAGATTACGAAGATGTATCAAATTTAACTGACCCTGATTCTGCGGAAGACTTTGTTAATTCAAATACTATTTCTAATAATATTTGGTATAATAATAATATGATTTCAACTTCTCCGTTGTTAGGTGAATCAAAATTATATGGGAATTTAAAGGTTGACGGTTGGGTTGGTCCATTGCAAAATGTTAGTAGATACCAACATACTCCCGGTACAGCCAATAACCCAAACAACCATGTAAATGGTTTGGAAGGAATAATAACAACAACGGCATTACACGCAACAGGCCCAAGAAGATGGTTTAGTGGTATACAAAAAGACGCAACTAATAACGGTGTTGGTGTTGACACAGAAACATATTCAAGTGACTCAGAAATAGGTAGGCATTTTATGCATCTTTCTTTTTTTGCACCAGGTAAAGATTTACATAATGGTCAGTTTGGAAATCCTTCGTTTAAAATATTTGGTAAAGACGCTATTGGTAATAGATTACAGGCTATATGGGGTGGTGGTGTTTTTACTAGCAACGACCCAGATAAAAAGTTTGGTACTGCAGACACACACACGCATTTACCAATGGAAGGTAATTACGACTCGAGTAGTATAGCTGTACCAGTAACCCCTGGACCAGGTGTTGGGTTTGGTTATGACAATGGTGTTTCTACCTCTGGTTCTACAAAAGATATAAGTTATCAAGAGTTACACGAAAGACAATGGGATCCGACTTTCTGTGAAGATGGTGATGATGACCACGCAATACGTGATTTTATAAGAAATATACACGCTGGTGCTAGATTTAGATTTCACCAAAGACCACTTGATGCTACACTTGGCGCAACTAGAAGACAAATTGATGATACTGTTTATACTATAAAAAGTGTTTCTATAAAAAAGATATACAATCATACTTCATGGAGAAAAGCGTTTAATACTTACGTTGATGATACAGATGGTTATTACAATACAAGTCCACTTCCTTATGTTTACAAGAGCGTTGAAGAAACCGCTTTGGAGTGGTTAGATTATATTAAAGCAGACGGTACTACATCAGGAGGCACTGCTTCGTCAAATGCTTCTGACGCAATGAAAAGTAAAATAGAACAGTTTGGTAAAGCACACAATAGAAGACTATGTTATATTGTAGAGTTAGATAAGAGCCCAAGAAACTCTAGTAGTGCCGTAGGAAACCCTTTAGGTTTTGCAGATGGAATGAGTGGTGATATAGCAAATAAAAACTTTAATGATATAGAGTTTTTAGATCCAGTGCAAGATATAGTATTAAAAGATTTAAATAAATTTCCTGCTATATGGGAGTTGTCTCCAAAAAAGCAAGATGTAGATTTAGATATATATTATGAGGCTAGTGAAAATATACCCGTTAAAATAAATAAAAGAACAAATGAACTTTTTGCACCGCTTGGTTGTATTGTTGAGCCTTTAAATTCTCTAATATCTAGCACTAAAGTAGATCAAAAAAGTAGAAAAGCAAAAGTTGTTTCTTGGAGCGATACTACTGTAAGTTTAGCACCAGGTCTTCCTAAGTATAGTGATACTGGTGTTGAGATAGATTACTCTAATATGTCTATTAAGTTTATAAGAAATGATGGTAGTTATACGATAGCACAAGTTGGTGTTCATACTTTGGATGGTGTAATTACTGATTTTGTAACAGAACTTACTTTTAGAGAAGATGTTGGAGATGCAATAGCTACAGGTTTAGCTTGGTACAATTGTTTTTCTTTTGGAAATGGTTTAGAATCTAATAGAATTAAAGATGATTTTAACGAAATGTTTATTTCAAATGGAGTTAAAGCATCTACTATAACGCAAGAAACATATAAAGAAGAACGTAGAGCCCATGGGTTAATTTACTCTGGTATATACAACTCTAACTCTGGTGTAAATAATTTAAATCAGTTTATAATGGCTGAAAAAATTACCAAAGATTTAAACCCAACTTATGGTAGTATACAAAAATTATTTCAAAGAAGAATTAGTTTAATAGCATTCTGTGAGGATAGAGTAATTAGTATAGTGTCTAACAAAGACGCTATATTTAACGCTGATGGACAATCTCAGTTAATATCTAGTAATAAGGTTTTAGGTGATGCAAATCCTTTTCAAGGTAACTATGGTATATCTAAAAACCCAGAGTCATTTGCATCTGAGTCATATAGAGCTTATTTTACAGACAAACAAAGAGGTGCTGTAATTAGACTTTCTAAAGATGGTTTAACACCTATATCAAAAGCTGGTATGCATGATTGGTTTAGAGATAATTTAGAAAAATACATAACAATAATTGGTACTTATGATAATTATAAAGAAGATTATAATTTATCAATGTTTAATAGCCCTGATTTTTCTGAAAACTTAATAGTAGATTCTGAAGTAGAAACCGGTCAAAGATTAGAAGGTGGACAAGAGTTTACTGGTGGTAATATAATTACTAATCCTGGTATTTCTAGTGGACAATCATTACAGTATTTATATGATAAGTATAATGTTTTAGGTTTAGGAGTTAGCAATCCTTTTGCGTGGGTACCACCTTCAACCGCGGCAACCGCAAGAATAATTCACCATGCTGCAATACCTATAGGTAGTATATCCCAAAATCCCGCAGATCCAATTGTTACAACTATAGATGTTGCGGAAATTGCTTTTGCAAACGCTGAATATAGCACAAGCCTTGCAAATACTGTTGGGTTTCCAAACTGGATTTACGATCCAAGGTTTGCAAATGTCAATGATGATTTATTTGGCCCTAGTGCTACAAATCTTGCCGATGGACAGGTAAGTAGTAATATTAAAAGATTTATTGGTCTTGGTAGTGGTAATGGTGGTTTTAGTATAACAGAATCAGATACAAATGGTATTAACGGTGGTCCTGTAACAACTAAAATGCACCCTTCTTATCATTACAACTCTGGTAATTTTCACTCTACTAATCAATTTAATTCAAGTGGTTCACCTTGGAAACATCCTACTAGCTACAACCCTGGAGCCCATCCTGATTACCAGCCTGGTGTAGAAAAACTTATTTATTACTCAAATAGTGTTACAGAGCATGGCGCTTCTTGTTTTGTAACTAGAGTAAAAAATCCTGGAATACACAAAGGTAAAATTGTGTTTGATAGGGCTTTTAATAACAGTTATGTTGAATTTAAAAATATAGGTAGCGTAACCCCAAGTGATTCTGGTATTAACCAAACGTATTTAAATAACATTGTTACAGGTACTGGAAACGATAGCGTTTTACAAAGTGGTAGTGTTGAACATAATTCTTTTTTCAATGGTGATGAAATACATATTCAATTTACAGTCACTTGCTTTGCAACACCTAAATATTTGGCGGCCTCTGGTTCTGCTAATGCTAAATCTAGGGCTTACGGGCATAATCATATTGCACCTAAGCTAGAGTTAATTAATGGGAGCACTGGAAATGTTTTAGATCCAGACAAACTTATTCAAATGGTTGGTAGTACAGTTATTCAAGGTAGTGGTACTGCTGAGTATAATCAGTGGGTTTCTGAGCCAAGTGATTTAGGTCCTGATTTTAAACCTTGGGGTATTTCTCATTTTCCTGTATCTTATGTGCCTGATGGCACAGCCGCTTATACTCAAATTAAAAGAGGTTTTACAGGTGATAGCTCTGTGCAATTTTCACATACTGATCACAGCTCTATTACTGATAGGCTTGGTACTGGATCTGCAAGTAATCCTACAGGTGGCACTTTTACAATTACTTATGGTGCTAGTTTTAAATTTAAAGATCCTAATCAACAAACATCCACCGGAACTTGGGATGGTGGCTCTACGCCTAGTCCGTATGGAATTACTGACGTAAAAGTAGTTGATGATCTTATAATAAGAATATCACAAACCGCGCTTCCTGGTGACGAATCTTTTTACAATCAAACTATATACAATGGTAACACTGGTTCTAACACTGGTGATTATCCTTATACTAGACCTTTATGGTATTTAGATAATGTTATTATTAAAAAAGGTTATGGCGTTACTAAGCCACACGTTCCTTATAGGGCAGAAGTAACATCTTCAACTGGTACGGGTGTAGCAGCTGGCGCTACAAATAACGTACCTTCATTTGCAGTTCCAGCGTGGACAGAAGTTATTCACAGTGGTTATGGTTCGTTGAATTATGGATTAAGCCCTACCACAACTTCTGATACATCAATACTTTCTGGTATAGATAATGGTAATTGGAGTGCTGGAACTGGTTGGGGTACGTTATCAATACACTCTAGTCACGAATACACAAGTGAGTTTGGTGGTCAATACGATGCTTTTTTATATTCAGAGGTTGATCATTTGGGCGTTTCGCATAGCTTTGTATTACCAGCTGACTTAGCTGCACCTAGTTTTGGTGGCTCAGGAGCTAACAACCCAACTGGATTACCAGGTTTAGGTTTTATGCAAGCCAATCTTATTAGTCTTTATAATTGGCCTGATCAATCATCTGACTTTGCTAGTCCTTTTGGTAGTTCTGGTGGTAGTCAAGGTGCTAATTTTGATAGAAAAACACAATCACACCAAGATTATTTAGATTTATTAGCTGGCTTTGATCCAAACGAGTATTACACAAGAGATTTTTTAGATATTACATTACAAGATTCAAGCGCTTTTAATTATGAATTTGATATTAGCGACGATCCTTTTATAGTTAACACTTGGTACTTGATAGACGTTGAATTTGATGATAGTGTAAGTGATATTGGGAGTGCTTATGGTTTTAGCATGAGAGTAATGGGTGCTGCACCTACTGTTGCTACAATTAATGGTGCTACAACTAACGGTCAAAACATAGCTGATAGCGGTGGTTATGGTACATATGTGCGTTATATACATAGTGTAACGGGTAATCCTGTAGGCCACATCCGTTTACAACGAGCTCAAAGAACAGAATACGGAGGTTCTTTTGGAGCAGGTGACAATAGAACAGTGCTTAGAACTATTTTTAAACTACACCCATCTGCTGACAAACTAAATCTTTCTGCAGCAGCTTCTTTTGGTGGTGTTGATAAGTTATATTTAAGAATATATAACAATAGTGGTACTACTAAAAATGTTAAAATTGGAAATGTAGTTGCTAAGAAATTAACTGATAATGGTACAATTTGGACTAATTGGCTTTCTACTAATGGTTTAGCTAGTAATTGGAATTATATTGAACCTACAAACAATGATTCTACGCCTTTACACGCGTTTGATAATAAGTATTCATATCTTTATAACAATAAAATATGTTGGGATATACCTGTTTCAAAAGCAACAACTTCTTCAAACAGTTATCCTTGGCACCAAGATTTTAATACAGCAACAACTTCTATTGCGCCAAATAGATCAAATGTAGAATGGACACTTAAATTTAATTTACACGAAAATCCAAAAGCACTTGGAAGTGTTGGTTTATCTGGTAAATTAAAAGGGCATATTGCTATTGATAATCCAGATGATCCAGGTAATGATTATACAGGTATAAAATTTGTAATAGACACAAGCGATGTTAATGGTGGTACTGGTACATACAGAATGAAATTTAATTTTGGAGGTTTTGAAAATTCAGTTTACATGCCTGCGTCCGCTGATAGTATTGAATATTCTGAATTTGGCGGAACTTTTGCAGCCTACAACGCTGAAGATTTTGATATACTCTCGACCGCTTCGAGTCCTGGTAATTACAATACAATAGTAGATAAAATTAGATTTAGAATAGATACGGGTGGTACTGTATCTGACGATCAAATTTGTGCTATTTCAAACGTATCTTTAATAGATTCTACTTCGGTGTTTACCGGTGGTAGCGCTGGAGCTTGGGATTTTTCTGGATTTAATATTTTAGTGGATCCACATATATCTTGGGATGAATCCGCTAAAAATATACAATTTATTGACTGCCCACCTAATGATCCTGTTAATACTACTACTGATACATTTATAAATGTTAATCAATTACTAACTGCTACTATTAATAAGTTTGAGCAGTATAAAATAAGTTTTACGCACAATTTAACTGGAGATGCTACAATAGATGTTTATTATTATAACTCTGATGGATATGGTTTTAAAATAAAAGACATAGCTAATCAAGTTAACAATACTGCGCTTGGAACAGGAGATATGCAGTTTGAACAGAATATAACTATTGGTGATTCTCAATGGTCTAATATTAACGAGGCAAATGCTAATTTTGCCGCTAACTTAAAAAATACATTTGTAATAGAGGTTCAAGGTGCACCAACTGCTAGAGTTAGTGGTTATATAGATAATATAAAAATGCAAAGGGTTTATGACTTTGTAGATTTAGAAGACACAACTGTTTCTTTTAGCGAAACTGTTAATGGTTGGACTAGTTTTAAATCTTTTGTACCTGAAAATGGACTTAGTGTATCTAAAAAATATTTTACATTAAAAGAAGGTGGTCTTTACAAGCATTACACACCAATGTTTGATAGCGATGATATATTAAACGCTGACGAAGCTAATAATTACAATAATTTTTACGGCGAACCTTATGAATCAACTATAACAGCTGTTTTAAATCAAGAACCTTCTTTAGTTAAATTATTTCATACTTTAAGTTATGAAGGTACACAATCAAGAATATTAAAACCTAAAGAAGTTGTTGGTAGTAATAGTATAGATGATCAAATGACATTAAATAATTCTATTGCATATAAAATGGGTAATGATTTAGCTGGATGGTATTGTGCTGAAATAAAAACAGATTTAAATGTAGGTACCGTAAAAGAGTTTATAAAAAAAGAAGGTAAGTGGTTTAATTATATAAAAGGAGCATCAAATCTTAAAAACGGAAGTTTAAATACTGGTTTGTTTAGTGTATTTGGTGGTGGTATGATAGACAGTGTTAAAACTATATACCCAATACCACCTGGTGGTACTACTGCTGGTATCGCAACAGCTGGTGCATCACCTGTAGTTACACCAACGGCCACGCCTACAGCTACGCCTACAGTTACACCTACGGTTACACCTACTACACCTCCTCCAACTACTGGTGGTGGTGGTGGAACTACTAGTGGTGGTTATTAAAATAAAAATATAAAAAATGGTTATAAATACTTTTGACATAAATACCGAAGACATGAGTAGTGATGTAACTACTAGAGACTTTAGTGTTAACGGTGAAGACGGTGCTCAGTTTCAGATTATAGCTTTACAAGCTGATACTTTAAAATATTATGATTTTATTTTAAATGATTTTGAACTAGGGCATAATGATGTCAATAATAATTTAAATGTCACAATTGAAGGTGGTGTTTTTAATGGTAGTATTACATTTCCTTCTGGTGGTGGTGATTATGTTATAAAACTTATAGCTATAAACGGTACAACTATCGCAAATGTTTCTGGTGGAGTTATAGTTGAAAACATAACTAAGCAAGCAGCTGATATTGTAGTAACATTTACACCTGGTACTTTTGCAAACGCAGCTACGTATACAACGTTTCCAACATCGACAGCTACTGGTAATGTAAACTCTTCTGCTTCTACAACTTTTGATTGGGATATAACTAATGTATCTACAGATGCAAATGGTTTTGGTTTAAGAATTGTTGCTGACGCGGTGCTTGATGTAGTTACTTTAAATGATAGTTATTTTTATTGCACTACAACTGAAAATGTTTCTTCTAATCCATTTGGTGACGCTCAAGATTCTGATGGCTGTTTTGTAGCAGATGTTTCTGATTTAGGTGTTGGTACCGAATTAGTATATCACAAAGGTACCACAGCACCAGCTAATTCATCTGGAGCTTCTGGCACAACTCTTATAGCAGCAATAGATACTGATAAAAAATTTATAACATTTGACAAGTTAGTTGCTCTTGAAGATGGTGAAACAATGACTTTTAAAGCGTATGGTCAGACAGCTATAGCAGAAGCAACAGGATTAAAATTTACCGTTTCTAATGTAAAACTTGACGATGAATATTACGAACCCGACACATCAGTTGGTTTAACTGGGGGTAAACTAGTAACAAAAACAGTTAGATCCGGTGGTAGTGGTACAACTATAAATTTAAATGGTACATATGGTATTGGTGGTGGTGGCCACTTAAGTGTGCTTGGTTTGGGTGTTGACAATAGCAGTGCTAATACTGTTCAGTCTGTTAGCGCTAGTTCTACAGCTGGATCCGTAGTAGTTCAAGTATCTCAAAGCTTAGCGGTAGGTACCGTACTTACTTTTAACGCAACATACCAAACAGTTAGTCTTACTGGATCTGCTAATGTAACTGTATTTCCATCAGCTAACAAAACTGTATATTTAGATTTAGATAAAATTATAACACCAGGCGTAGCCTCTTAAAAAATAAAACATGGCAGAACAAGTTATAAGTTGGAATGATATTAACACGCAGTATATTGATGAAGGAGATTTAGCATACGTAGTACCTATGACTAGTGGAAAAAATTATTTTGATCAAGAACCAGAACTTTTAGGTACAGTTATTAATGTTACACCTTCAGAAATACGTGTAGAGACTGAGGGCACGGCTTTAGCAACTACAAATGATTTTATAATGTTTTCAAAACCAGTTGGCGCTAATGAGTCTAGTTTAAAAGGTTATTATGCCGATGTTAAGTTTGAAAACCACTCTAGTGAATATGCTGAGTTATTCGCTATTAGCTCTGAGGTTGTTCCTAGTAGTAAATAAAGTGCAAAAAGTGTGATTATATTAAGTATAAATAAAAATAAAAATTAAAATATGTGGCAAGCATCATTAATATCAGCTGGTTTAGGATTTTTATCAGCTAGAAAACAAAGAAAGCAAGCAGCGCGTCAAGCGGCTTTAGATAGAGAGTTTCAGCGAGAACAGGCAGAGCTTTTAGAAAAACAAAAACAAGCGTATAGAGACATGACGTTAACAAATCCTTATGCAGATATGACAAATGCTTTTGGAGGATTACAAACTGATTTTAGTAATTTAGCGGCTGGTGCACAAAATGTTTATGCTGGCGCTGAAGATGTTTATGCTGGGATAGATAATACGTATCAAGGCATGGAAAATCGTTTTGAAGATTTAACAGTTGATACTAGAGCTGCAGAATTTCAAGCACAACAAGGAAGACAACAACGTGCTAATATACTCCAAGGATTAAGAGGTGCTGCTGGTAGTAGTGGTATTGCTGGTTTAGCACAATCACTAGCTAATCAAGGTGCTTTACAAGCACAACAAATATCAGCTAACATTGGCCAACAAGAAAGACAAAACCAATTACTAGCTGCAAAAGAAGGATCTAGAATAGATCAACTACAAAGGGGTACTGATTTACAATTACAACAATTACAAGCCCAGGGCGCTATGCAAGCGATGGCAGGTGCATCTGAACAGCAAAAATTACAATTAGCTGGTGCTCAACAAGCTAGAGCATTAGGTGTTTCAAGAGAAAACTTAATAGCACAAGGCGCACAGCAAACTAATTTGGCTATTAGAGGTGGTGATGCAATGTTGCAACAAGCTGAAATGAGTAGACAAGCTACTTTACTAGGTATACAAATGGGTGCTGCTAGTGGTGCTAATCAACAATTACAAATGTCACTGTATAACCAACAGCAAGCAAATGCATCGGCTGGGCAAATGATGACAGATGCTTTTGGTAATTTAGTAAGCGGTTTAGCTGGTGCTAATGATGCCGGTGTGTTTGGTGGTGATAAAAATAAATAAATTATGGCAAATAAATTATTCGGAACAGCAGATTCAACATTAGTAGCGGCAGCATTTAAACATGGTGCTTCTAATATACCTATGGATCTTAAGGGCGTTTACAAGCAAAGAGAAAAGAATGTAAAAGATTTTGCAGCTGGTATAAACGAAATGTTTGATAAAATATACGCTGATAACAAAGCGACTAATGATTTACTTACTGATGTTTCTACTAAGTCTTTAAACTTAATGGAAAGTGGTGGCGTTGTTAATGAATATGCTTTAACAGAACACAATGATATTATAAACGGTTACAAAGATAAATTAAAAAGTATTACAAGTGAGTATGGCGTGGGTAAGGGTGGTGATTTAGAAAGATCTAAGCTACGATCTGAAATGAATACTTATTTAGCTAACATGGAAAAAAATGGTAATATACTAACAGAATTAAAAAAGAGCAGTGCTAATAATGTTTTGTTAAGCGATGTTGGGGATCAAAAGAAAGAACTTCTTACTATGATCATTGAAGATGAAAATAATGGTACTTCAAAAACTAAACCAGAGTATATAAAAGGTGATATATATTATTCATTGCCTGGCACAGACATAAAAATGACTATGCAAGAGCTAGCTGAAGGTTTTTCCGCAAAAAACCCAAAGTTATTATCTAATATCAATCAAATATTAACCAACTTTGGTGCTAGTGCTTCGTCTGGCAAACCTTTAACAAAAGATAGTTTGTTAAGGCTTGCAAACGGAATAAAAGCTTCTATGTCTAGTATGGATGAAATAAGAAACGTTGGTCAAGAGCGGTTTGGTAATATGGATTATTCTTTTGAAGAAGTGTTAACTGCTAGAGCAAAAGATTCAAGTGGTAATATAGATACTAGTGTTTTAGAAACTGTATATAACGAGTTAGAAAAACTAGGTGGCGCTGATTTAGATGACGACGGTGACATTGACGAAACTGATAAAAGTTTATTAGCAAAAGCTAGAAAAGAAGGCAAAGTATATACTGACGCAGAAAATGGTTATACACTAATAGATGCTGTTAGGAAAAACAAAGAATTATATAGAAATCTCATGGCTGGATATATAGCCGAAACTGCTGGTAAAGATTTTTATACTCAAGGTACTCCTAGTAAACCAAATGGTAATTTGTTTAATATAAACCCAAAACATAATTTTGGTACTTTTTATGACGATGCTGGTCAAAGCCGTACTATTTATGGAGTTGATGTAATTAATACTATTAAATCACTTAGAAATGTTATAAATAAAGGAAGTGGTACGTTTAGAGGTTATGATGATAAAATGTATGTTGTAAAAAATGGTAGATTCGTAATACAAAAAGGTGATAACAAAGGTAAAGAAGCAAATCTTAATACTATATTAAATAGTTTAAAAATAAATAATCTACCTGGTATATATGATTATTTAGCTAAAAAACAAAAACCAGGATACGATTATAACAACGATGGCATAGTTGATCCAGCTCCTATAGAACCGCTTTTTAATCTAGATTTTTCAAGTCCAAAAACAGAGCAAGAAACAGAGCAAGAAACAAAGCAAGGAGGTTTTAATTTTAACGCAACAAGAGATTTTACATAATAACAAATTAAATGAAAGAATATTACGAATTTGAAGGACAACAATTTGAAGTTGATCCTAGTAGATTAGAAGAATTTTTAGCAAAATTTCCAGGTGCTACAAAAATAGATGCGCCGGGAAAGACAAACGACTTTGCAACTGCGGGCCCTGCTGCGGAGTCAAGCGCTATGGGGTCCAACTTGGTAGATGGTTCTTCGGAGCAACAGCTTAGTAGTAGAAAAAAACAAATGCAAATCAAAAATATTGGTGGCGTTGATATAGAAGATAATTTTGACTATGAAGCTTTTGAAAAACATTTAAAAGTGGTAGAGTCGCGTATGAAATCTGAAGGTTTTTCACAAGATCAAATAACTAATGCTATAAATAAAAAAAGAGAATTAAACTCTCCTGAAAATAGAACTAACAGACAAAACAATTGGTTTAATAAAGCGGTTAGAGAAGTTGTTTCTTGGCAGCCAGATTGGTTTGTTGGTTGGTCTACAGCACTTGCAGAAAAAACAACACAAATGTTTATAGAAGATCCTATAAGAACTTTTGAATCAGAAAAAATTGCAGAAGGCTTAAGGAAAGGTAAGACAATGGAAGAAATGCAAGATTCAGGAGAAATTACCGATCTTAGAGCTTTTGATGTAGTGCAAGATGAATTAAATAAATTTGCATTTAAACCAAAAGATGAGCAAGGCAAAGATATGAACGTTGTTGATTTGATTGAAGCTGGAAGAAAAACAGATGCTATAACATTGGCTTCAGAACAGGCTGTATCAAATATTTATTCGTTTTTAGCTACAGCTGTAAACCCACTTGCTGGAGCAGCTGTAATTGGTACTAGTTCTTATGGTAATACATTTATGAGGAATATAGAAGAAAGGTATGATCCAACTAAAATGACAGACGAAGATTTAGATGATTTACGTTTAAACTCTTTACTTTATGCTGGCGCTGAATTTGCAGGTGAATATCTTGGTGGTTATTTGTTTAGACAAGCCATGGGTCTTGGCGGTAAAAACGTTACTAAAGACATTGTGAAAAGTTTTAACGAAGGTTTTATAAAAAGAACAACTAAAGGTTATTTTAAAGGTTTTGGTTCTGAATTTTTAGCTGAAGGTTTGACAAATAATTTACAACAACTTGCTGACATGGCAATATATGATGATGAAAAAGCATTTAGAGATTTTTATAGAGGCTTTATAAACGATGGTTTAATTGGTGGTTTGTTAGGGGGTGGTATAGGTGGTACAATGGGCGCTACGCGTGGTAAGATAAATAAAAAAGATCTTTATAATATGATTGCTTCTAAAGAGCATCAATCAGAATTACTTAGTGTAAACTTACAAATACAAAATGCTGAAGCTGAATTAAAAAATGCTACTGGTAGAACTAAAGACGTGTTACAAAAAAGAGTTGATATTTTAAAACAAAAAAAAGATGCTCTTGATAGAAAAATAGCATCTGTTTTTGACAATATGACTCAAACACAAAAAGAAGCATATGCTGAGCGTATGGACGAAATAAATTCACAATTTGATATATTTACAGATGAAGAAAAATCTGTAGAAACAAGAAAAGCAGCTAGAGACAGAATTAAAGAACTTTATAAACAACAAAACGAACAAACAAACGGTTTTGTAAATGAAAATGTTGAATTTGAAATAGGTAAAGTACTTAAAATAAGAGAAATTTTAGACAAAAGAGAAGGTATAGGTAGTTTTTTTACGCCAAAAGATTTAACAATAAAGTATTTAGAGAATCAAGAACAAGTTGACAAGGCTATAAAAGAATCAGGCGTAGAAGATTTAATAAAAGCTGATGGTTTATTTTTAGATGGTAAAAACAAAACTATATATATAAACAAAGAAAAAGCAATGGAAACAGGGCAAATGAATGTAATAGGTCACGAGCTTTTGCACTATGTTTTTTCTAAAAACTTTAAAACAGATAACGAGTCAATGAAGCCGTTAGTTGATGAGTTTAAAAAATATTTAGTTGAATCTGGTAACAGCGCAGTTTTAAATAGAATCGAAAATAACATGAAAGAAAACGGTTATTTTGATGCTAACGGTAAAATTAAAGACGATTATTTAGAAGAATATTTTCAACATTTTTCAAACTTAATAGACAGCGGTGAAATAGAGTTAAAAGAAGATAAAGCAAAACCTTTAGCTAAAAGATTTAAAGATTACAAAGTTAGTCTTGGTTTTGGAAGTATAAAGCTTGAAACAGGTAAAGATGTTTTTGATTTTATAAAGTTGTATAATAAAAATATATACAGAAAAGGTTTCTTTGGTAAAATAACTCAAAGAGCAATGTTAAAAGCTGATATAACAACTTCTATAAAAGGTGTTAAAAAAGCAGATACTAAACAGGAAAAACAAAGATATAAAGACAGTCAAGTTCCTGTTAAAACAGAA
>TARA_R100000655_G_scaffold7437_2_pt1 | contig 16756 bp, 10 predicted proteins | sample TARA_R100000655 | Tara Oceans TARA_R100000655 (sample SAMEA2622497) | marine metagenome | biome: marine biome (ENVO:00000447); feature: deep chlorophyll maximum layer (ENVO:xxxxxxxx); material: "saline water (ENVO:00002010), including plankton (ENVO:xxxxxxxx)" | depth 90 m
CGGAAGCTGAGGCTACTGGTAAAGAACTTCCTGAAAACATTCAGAAACTAATGCAGTTTATGGAGGAAACTGGTGGTGATTTAGAGGATTACGTTAATTTAAACCAAGATTATAGTAAACTAGATAATCACACTTTACTTAAAGAATACTACAAACAAACAAAACCTCATCTAGATAACGAAGAAATAGATTTTATGATGGAAGACTATTTTTCTTATGACGAAGAGATAGATGATAGTGTAGACATTAAAAGAAAAAAATTAGCCATGAAGGAGCAAGTTGCTCAGGCAAGGCAACACTTGGACAGTGCAAAGTCCAAATATTACGAAGATATTAAATATGGTTCTAAGCTCACTGGTGAGCAACAGAAAGCAGTTGATTTCTTCAATAGATACAACAAAGAATCAAAAGAACAGCAAGAAGTAGCAGAAAAGCAACACAAGACATTTTTAAATAAAACTAATCAGTTATTCAACAAAAATTTCAAAGGTTTTGAATATGAAGTTGGAGATAAAAAGTTTAGATTTAATGTTAAAGACTCAGACGCAGTAAAAGGTACTCAAAGCGACATTAATAATTTTGTCAAGAAGTTCTTGAATAAAAACAATGAAATGGAAGACGCTAAAGGTTATCATAAGTCAATATACACTGCTATGAATGCTGATAAAATTGCTAGTCACTTTTACGAACAAGGTAAGGCTGACGCTTTAAAAAATAGCGTAGCTAAATCTAAAAACATTAGTATGGATCCACGACAACAACATAGTGGTGAGATTGATGCTGGTGGTATAAAAGTAAGAGTACTTGGTGAAAATTCTAATGATTTCAAATTCAAAATTAAAAATAAATAACAATTTAAAATTACAAAATTATGGCAATTACACCCGGAGGTAGTTTAAATAGTGTTCCAGCTTCACAAAGGCAAACACTATCTTCAAACTACATAGATTTTACGGCATCTGGCACAGCTGGATGGGCACAACAATATCTGCCTGACTTAATGGAAAAAGAAGCTGAGGTTTTTGGAAACAGAACAATATCAGGATTTTTAGCACAAGTTGGAGCAGAAGAGGCGATGTCCTCGGACCAAGTTATTTGGTCAGAACAAGGTAGATTACATCTATCATATAAAGGTACGGTTAACACTGGTACTGGAGCACTTTCAATTACTCATGATATTGATGACGTTGCGTTAACTACAACTCACGGTATTAGAAGAAACGATATTGTTATTGTAGCTACGGCTGAAGGTACTATCAAATGTTTAGTTACTGACGGCTTTGTATCTACAGCGGATATAGTTACCGTTAAACCTTACGAAGTTGAAAATATCGATGATTCTTCAACGTTCTCAACTGCATCAGCTGCGGCTTGTACGGTATTAGTTATAGGTTCTGAATGGGCAAAAGGAGTTAATGGTCAAGGTAGCGCTGCTTCTGATGAAGCAAAAGCTGTTAAACCAACTCACACTTCATTTACAAACAAACCAATCATAATGAAAGATTACTATGAGATTTCTGGATCTGATGCGTCTCAAATTGGTTGGGTTGAAATCACTGGTGAAGATGGTCAAAATGGATATCTTTGGTACTTAAAAGCTGAAGGTGATACTAGATCAAGGTTTACTGATTATTTAGAGATGACTATGATGGAAGCTGTTAAAGGTGTTGATGTGGCTAATGACGTAGTTGAAGATTTACTTGGATCAGGTGGAGCTACTCACGGTACTGAAGGTTTGTTTGCTGCTGTTGAAACAAGAGGTAACATTACTTCTGGTATCACTGGAGTTAACGCTGCTACTGATTTAGCTGAATTTGACGCTATCTTAGCTGAGTTCGACAACCAAGGAGCTATTGAAGAAAATATGATGTTTGTTAACAGAGCAACTGCTCTAGCAATAGATGACATGTTAGCTTCTATGAATTCTTACGGAGCTGGTGGTACTTCTTATGGAGTTTTTAACAACTCTGAAGACATGGCGTTAAACCTAGGTTTCTCTGGATTTAGAAGAGGTTCTTATGACTTTTATAAGTCTGATATGAAATACTTAAACGACAAGTCAACTAGAGGTGGTATCAACGCTAGAAATACTGTTTCTCCAGTTAGAGGAATATTTATTCCAGCTGGTGTATCTTCAGTTTACGACCAAGCATTAGGTAAAAACCTTAAACGTCCTTTCTTACATGTTAGATATAGAGCTTCTCAAATGGAAGACAGAAAGATGAAAACGTGGATTACAGGTTCAGTTGGTGGAAACGTTACATCTGATTTAGATGCAATGCAAGTAAACTACTTATCTGAAAGATGTTTAATTACTCAAGGTGCTAACAATTTCATGATGATGAAATAAGCACAACACTTTAAAAAGTCGGGGCTTCGGCCTCGACCTTTTATTTTTATTAATTTTATTATATATTATATTATGGCAAAAAAACAAAAAAACACAGAAGTGGAATCAACTCCACAAGTTGTAGAACAAATAAAAGTTGAAACATCGGTTATGGAAACTCCAAAACCAAAAAAAGACACTTGGGAAATAAAAGATAGAACGTATTTTTTAAATGATAAAAGAAAACCTCTTTCTTACATTATTAAATCTGCAAACGTTTATTGGTTTGATAAAGACAAAGGTTATGAGAGAGAAATAAAATACTGTGAGAACCAACAAAGTTGTTTTGTAGACGAGATGAAGGGTGATCAAAGAATGTCTCATATTATTTTTAGAGGCGGATCTTTAGTTGTACCAAAAGAAAAGACAGTATTACAAAAATTCTTATCTTTATATCACCCACATAGAAATAAGTTATACCGTGAATGGCAACCTGAAGTTAAAGCTTCTTACGAAGTTGATTTTATAGAAATGGAAATTGAAGCTTTAAACGCGGCTCAAGCTCTAGATATAGATATGGTAGAGGCTGTTATGAGAGTTGAGATTGGTTCTAAAGTATCAGAGATGAGCTCTAAGGAACTTAAAAGAGATTTACTATTATACGCTAAGAAAAACCCAGGTTTGTTCTTAGAATTAGTAAACGATGAAAACGTTGTTCTTAGAAACTTTGGTATCAAAGCAACAGAAATGGGGATATTAAAATTATCTTCTGATCAAAGAACTTTTTCGTGGGGATCTAACGATAGAAAACTATGTACGGTTCCATTTGATGAACATCCATATTCAGCTTTAGCCGCTTGGTTTAAAACTGATGAAGGCATGGAGATTTACTCCAATATAGAAAAAAGATTAAATTAATCTAACTGTAGAGCGGTCGCCCTACGGGGCGATCGTAAACTACAAATTAAATTATATGGAAAAATCTAAAGGCTTAGGTGATACAATAGAAAAAATAACAACTGCAACTGGAATAAAGAAATTTGTACACAAAGTAGCGGGAGACGATTGTGGTTGTAATAAAAGAAAACAAACGTTAAATAAGGTCTTCCCTTATAAAAATAAAAAATAAATGGTAAATATAGATACGGTATATCAAAGAGTTTTAGCGTTAGCTAATAAAGAGCAAAGAGGATATATAACTCCTCAGGAGTTTAACTTATTTGCTAACCAAGCACAACTTGATATTTTTGAGCAATATTTTTACGATATAAATCAATTCGGTAGAATACCTGGTAACGACACTGAATATTCAGATATGTTAAATTATTTAGAAGAAAAAATTAGTATTTTTGAAGACGAAAAAAATGTTAATAAAAATACAACTGGAACGTTTTACAATATAAGTAATAGCATAGGTAGTTCTTTATATAAAATAGGTAGTATTACATACAATGGATATGTTTGTGAAAAAGTTAACGCAAATCATATTCATACAATTAATAGATCACCTCTTTTAAAACCAAGATCTTATAGTCCAATATACACGTTAAAAGAAAGTAAAAACAAACTTTACTTATATCCAGAGAGTCTTGAAGATCCAATACTAGTTAATTATATTAGAAAACCAGAAAAAGCAAATTGGAGTAGTTATACTTTATCGGGTTCACAACTTTACGACTCAACAAATAGTGTAGATTTTGAACTACATCCATCTGAAGAAACAAAATTAGTTATTAAAATATTAAGTTTAGCTGGTATAACTTTAAAAGATCCCGCGTTATATCAAATAGCAGGAACAGAAGATAACAAGAATATTCAACAAGAAAAACAATAATAAATGGCATTATTAACTGGAACAGACCAGAGTTACTATGAAGGAGATAATTATGGTAATTATCAATTCACTTCTATTAGAGATATTGTAGATCAATTTATGGTAGCTTACGTAGGAGAAGGGAAAACAATAAGCAAAGTAAACAGAACAGATGTTGCTTTTCACGCACAAAGAGCTATGCAAGAGCTTTCTTTTGATACGTTTAAATCTATTAAATCTCAAGAAATAGAACTACCACCATCGTTAACAATGAGACTTCCTCGTGATTATATTAACTATACTAAGTTGTCTTGGAGTGATAGCTCTGGTATAAAACATCTTTTGTATCCTACTTCTAAAACTTCTAATCCATTTAAAATAAAGCAAAGTAGTGATGGTGAAAGATACGACTTTGTGGGTACACAAGGAGTAATATCTAGCGACGACTTAAGTAACACGGATTTTAGCTCTGTGTTATCCGCTACGTATAACTGGACGTTTACTCCAGCGGCAGATAACACGCCTTGGGGTGGTTCAAGTACAGACACGGTAACAGCAGCTTCTCCTGCAAGTGTAACAGGAGGAAGTTCTACAAGATTACAATTTGACTCTAAACCTTTTACATCTTCTTATAACAGTGTAGTTACTGGTAGAGCTTATGCCTGTTGGCAAGAAATAAACGTTACAAATATGGATTCTTTAGATATAAGAGCATACGGTAGCGCTGCTTCAGCTTTATCTAACGAAACTACTGGTACTACCTTACGGTTTGGAATTAGTAGCACACCTGGCGATCAAGCTACTAACGTAGAAAAAGCTAACCCTAGTTTAAACAACACTGTTACTAATCCTGGAAAATCTAACGCTCCAAACTTTATACCTGCTTCAAACAGCACAAATGGTCTTGCTTATGTAGAATGGGTTAGTACTGGAAACATCGCTACACAAAAAGAGCTTTTAGATATAGACGTAACGAGTTACAATGTTGTTTATGTTTTAATAACTTGTTTTACTGATTTTATTAGTACAGCTTCGTCTCCAGCAACTCTAACAGATTATTCAAAAAGAAGATCTACTTTAACTGATGTAGAAGTTACATATGAGGGTGCTTCTCCTGATTTAGTGAGAGATGATACTAATTCAAATAGTGATTCTACAACATGGACGAATTATAAATCTACAACTCCATCTGAAAATCAAGATGATTACCAAGATGATACTTATTGGCCAAATAATCAAAAAAGATATGGATTAGATCCTCAACACGCTCAGGTTAATGGATCTTTTTATATAGATAACTTAAAAGGATTAATTCACTTTTCATCTAATATTTCAGGAAAAACTGTAATCTTAGATTATATAAGCGATAGTTTAGGTACTTTTCAAGAAATGCAAGTACATAAGTTCGCAGAAGAAGCTATGTATAAATGGATTATGCATGCAATATTATCTACAAGAGCAAACACTCCAGAATATGTAGTAAGAAGATATCAAAAAGAAAAATTCGCAGCAACCAGACAAGCTAAATTAAGATTGTCAAATATTAAATTAGAAGAATTAACTCAAATATTAAGAGGTAAATCGAAACATATAAAACACTAATATATGCCAGAGATTAAAAACACTTTTGTTCAAGGTAAAATGAATAAAGACCTTGATGAAAGAATAGTTCCAAATGGACAATATAGAGACGCGGTAAATATACAGGTTTCAACTTCTGACGAAGCAGGAGTTGGAACTGTGCAAAATATATTAGGTAACACTAAGATAGGGAGTTTAACGTTACCTGATAACAGCTCTACTTGGGAGTGCGTTGGTTCTATAGCTGACGAAAAAAACGATGTTTTATATTCTTTTATTACGGATGATGTTAATAGTGTGGTAGTGGAGTATACGAAATCTGGTTCAGCTAATTTAGTTGTAGTTGATTTAACTAACACTGTTTTAAAATTTTCTACAGGTAATATTATAACTGGGATTAATATAATAGATGGATTATTATTTTGGACAGATGGAGTTAATGAACCTAAAAAAATAAATATAGAAAGATGTAAAGCTGGTACAAGTGATTTTAGTACACATACTAAATTAGTTGTTAATAACAATGATTTTTCTAAAATAGTAAACACTCTTTGGACACAAGATTTTTCTGACGCAAGTGCTGGTACTACTGATTTATATTTAAGTAATCTTGGAACCGCATCAAACCCAAATGTTAAAATTGGTGACGAATTAATAGAGTTTGAATCTGGTAATAACAATAATATTAACACCCCATCAAATAAAAATGTTACTGCTGTTGATTACGCAAATGGAATAGTAACTATAAATACTTCAATTTATAATGGAACTGGAATCGCTAATACTGGTCAATATGTAAAGTTCGCTACAGCTCAGCCCTTAAAAGAAGAGCATATTACTGTTATAAAGAAAAAACCTACACAAGCTCCAAGAATAGATTTTAACATAATAGATGATACAAGTGCAAATTCAGGTTCTTTAAATTCTTTTTCAATAAGTGGTGTTACGGTTGGACAAACAAGCGTAAGTATAAGCGCACCAATGAATAGACGTAAAATTTGGGAAAGTGGATCAGCTAATTTAACACCAGATCCTTACACGTTAATTACTGGTGACACTGTTAGTCAATCTTTTGCAACATCAAACTCAATAACTATATACGATGGTATTCCTTACGGTGTTAATGATGGTGATATTTTATTGTTAAGCGATCCTAGTGCGCAAGGAGTTTTACCAAATAACGCGCAAATAAGATTTTTAGTTACAACTAGTCCTACTGTTACTATGACCGCGGGTTTTGGAGCTACAGGAGGATCAAGTGCTGATGACCCAGAGTATACGCAAACATTTACAGGCACTATATTATCTATAGATTCTGGAACTTCTTTAGACTCTATACAATATGATTTTGTTGTAGAAGATTTAAATGATTTATTATTTACTAAATCTTTCCCAAGGTTTGCTTATAGATACAAATATGAAGATGGAGAATACTCTGCTTTTAGTCCGTTTACACAAGTAGGATTTACTGTAGGAGAATTTAGTATACATCCTACTAAAGAACCTTATAATTCAGCGATGGAAACTAGAGTTAAAAGCATTGCGTTGAAAGAATTTATAACACATGATATACCTTTAAACGTAGTAGAAGTTGATTTACTTTATAAACCTGATAATTCAACTACTGTATACTCTATAGAAACTATTAAACCAAGTGCTGTAGGCACAAATGGACCTTGGGAATTAGTAGGTTTAGATTACGCTAGCTCTCCACCAGGTGAAATAGATACTATAACACTTCCTTCTGGTAATGAATTAGTAGCTTCTAATACCGGCTACTATAGAATAACTGCCGATAATATCCACGCTGCCCTACCTTCAAATCAATTATTAAGACCCTGGGATAACGTTCCAAAAACAGCTAAAGCACAAGAGGTTACAGGTAACAGACTTGTTTATGGTAATTATGTTCAAAATTTAAAATTAGAAGATTACACTCCATATATCGTTACTAGATATCAGAAAAGAAGTTTTCCTGGAACTGATATAGATTATAGTGATGGAAAACAATCAGTAAAATCTCAAAGAACATACCAAGGAGGTATAGTTTTTGGAGATAAATACGGTAGAGAAACACCGGTTTTTAGCGGAGGAGGTAATCATATTGTAAAGATTCCCTACGATAACGATCAAACGGTTGTTTTTAATGGAATGGCTAGTAGATCTAATAGGTTGTACGTGAGACATTCTCCTGTAGATCTACCTATAATGAGTAACGATAATAACTCCACTCTTGATTACGAACCGTATTATTTTAAAATATTTATAAAAGAAACCGCTTCAGAATACTACAACTTAGTAATGGATAGAGTATATAGAGCAGAAGAAGATGGTAATTTATGGATATCTTTTCCTTCGAGTGATAGAAACAAAATACAAGAAGATGATTATATAATCCTTAAAAAAGGATTAGGAACTTTAGGTAATCCTGCTACCCAAGTTCCGTTTGAAAATAAATACAAGGTAATTGATATAAAGAACGAAGCACCTGAATTTATAAAGAAAAAATACCAAGAAATAGGACAACTAGATGGAGATGGTACGTTAACAGGACCTAATGGTTTATATCTTAATGGAGCGCAGCCTTTCGTAGGAACAAATAGTCTTATAATAAGTAAAGATTCTTTTTTAAATGAGGGCCTCGCGGATATACAACACGAATACGATAAAGGCACTAAACAATCTCTTACGTTTAAAGTAACTAACGCTAATGGTGATGAAATAATTTCTCAAAGATATAAAATAATATCGCTAACTACAACAGATTCAACTATAGATTTTTATACTATAATTCTAGATAAAGCTATTGTACAAGCAGATGGTTGGGTAGAAACTAGCATTGGTGTTTTAGATACGAGTTTAAAAACAACTATTTGGATAGAAGAACAACAAGAATGGGAAGAGTTCCAGGGAAGATTTTTTGTAAAAATATTATCTGATATAGTTACAGATGAATATTTAGAATCTCAAATTGGAACAATAATATCAACTACTTTAGAAGCTAGAACTAAATTATTTTATATTAGTGATCAAACTGCAACTAATAATGGAGCTCCAACTACTTCAAATCCATCTCCAGGTATTCATGGATCTGGACTGTTTCAGGGATTGCACGGTTTTGACTCACAGCAATCTAATACTCCAAACGTAAAAAATCAATCTTTATCTGACACTAAAGGCGAGTGGGCTGATGAAAATTTAGAGTTTGATAACGGACAAACAAGCGAAGGATGGTTTATAGACCACGCTTTTTCAGCAGCGCAACAACCAACTATATTGTCCGATACTAGTGGTTGGTCAAACCATGATTCAAGCGCCAGTATTTACGACGCTTCCGTTTCTGGTAATTTACGTGAAGCTCATTCTCAAAAAGTAAACGGTATGACCGGTATTGTCGAAACTGACAAATATTATACTGACGAATCATTTGGAAGGTTCATGTGGATTAAACAGTTTGGTAATGGACAAGTAAGAAGTGGATCGGGAAGCAGTTTTTCAAATTATAAAGAAACAAACGTCTACGGTAACGAAAACGGTAAACATTACATGCATTTATCTTTTTCTGGAGTTGGAGAGCATTTAGCTCCAGACGGTCCAACTATCACTCAAGGTAACAGCACTGGTACGTCTGTTTTCAATAAATTTACTTTACATCACATACACAATTACAACCAACAAAACGACACTACTACGTACCCATTTAACCACAGTGATATAACACAAGATACTGCGTACGTGCCAGATCCAAATATCTACGAAAAACAATGGGATATAACACATAATCACCCTGAAAACGAAGCGATTCTTCAAAACTTAGTGGTAGGTAGTAAGTTTCAGTTTGAAAATGATGTGAATGAAACAATATTTACGATATTAAAGGTTACTAAAAAACATCTGTATAATCACACCGCGTGGAACAGAACTTACGTTTGGGATCATAGCGCTCTAGAAAACGTACTTGACGATGTTGATGTCCCCGTGGGAACTTCTGTTTGGGCAGCTTGGCATAAATGGAGAAGTTTAAGCGGTGGTAATAGTACTAATATAGCTAATTGGAATAGTTACAAACAGAAAGTTAAAAATTTTGCGGCGCCTCACAATAGAAGAGTTTGCTTTATAATAGAGTTAGATAAAAATCCTAGTACTGAAGTTTACGATGGAACTAACACTGGAATACAAAGTGTTCTTAAAGCATTAACTAACAACAATGATTTAGGTGCGAGTGCTGCTAGTAACTTACCGCAAACTCCAGGTTTTTTAAAGTTTATAAAAAATTATATTTCTGAAAACTCTACCGTTTTAAGTGATGACCCTGCTGTTTGGGAAACAGAACCTAAAGAAAATACAGATTTAGATATTTATTACGAAGCATCAGACGCGATACCATTAAAGTTAGATTTAGAATCTACAAACAGTGATAAAGCCGCTGATCCAGACAATAGAAAAGGGCATATGATAGCACCTGTTGGAACGGCTGTTAGATGTACTAAAACAAATTCACACACTGCTACAACTAACTTTGGTGATTGTGTAGTTAAAAGTTGGGATGGAAGAATAGTACAATTAGATCCAGGACTAACTGCGTTGACTGATGATATAGACGATGGTTCTGGAGGAACAACACCTGCTTCAGCAAATAGCACAAGTGATCAAACAGAGTTGTTTGAAGATTCTACATTAAGATTCTACAGAAAAGATCTAAGTTATGTTGAAGTTGGAATCGACACTATAGAAACTATAGATACTGGTAAAATAACAAAAATAGCGTTAAATAGAACGTTAAACAAAAATATAGGATTGCCATATTTTAATTGTTTTACTTTTGGTAACGGAGTTGAATCTAATAGAATTAGAGATGACTTTAACCAACCATTTATAAGTAACGGAGCTAGAGCTTCATCAACCTTACAAGAGCAGTATAAAGAAGAAAACAGAAAAAGTGGATTGATATATTCTGGTATATATAACGATACTGGTGGGATCAATAATCTCAACCAGTTTATAATGGCTGAAAAGATTACAAAAGATTTAAACCCTACATACGGTAGTATACAAAAATTATTTTCAAGAAGAATAAGTTTAATAGCTTTTTGTGAAGATAGAGTAGTAGGGATAACAGCAAATAAAAACGCTTTATATAACGCGGATGGAGACCCACAAATAGTAGCTTCTGACGCTGTATTAGGTGATGCAAATCCTTTTGTTGGTGATTATGGTATATCTAAAAATCCAGAATCATTCGCGAAAGAATCATATAGAGCTTATTTTACAGATAGACAACGTGGAGCTGTTTTAAGATTATCAATGGATGGATTAACACCGATATCAGACGCTGGTATGAGTGATTGGTTTAAAGATGAATTTAAAGATGACACACATGTAAATATTATTGGTAGTTATGATAATTATAAAAACGATTATAATTTAACGTTCGATAGAGGAGACAACACTACTTACGGTATACAAGGAAATACAAGTGGTCATAGTCAAACAGTTACTTATAGTGAAGACGTGAAAGGTTGGACTAGTTTCAAATCGTTTATACAAGAGTCAGGTATTAGCATGTCTGGAGATTATTATACTTTTAACGCGGGTCAATGTTATAAACACCATGATAATTCAACGAGAAATAGTTTTTATGGTGCTTCTACTAATTCTAATATAACGTTTTTATTAAATGAATCTCCTCTTATTATTAAAAACTACAATACTTTAAATTACGATGGAGACGAAAGTTGGATTTGTAATAGTATTGAAACAGATCAACAAGGTGGAACTGTTTCAAGTTTTATTGAAAAAGAAGGAAAATGGTTTAATTACATTAGTGGTAACGATAACGTGGTAGATACGCAGGCTTTTAATTTTCAGGGAATAGGAATTGCTAACGATATAACATCTATATAATGAAAAAAATAACAGGATTTAACACAAGCCCAGTAGAAATATCTTCTAAAGCCACCGCGGTAACAGTAAATGTTTTGGGTGATAATGGAGCTATGTTTAACTTACAAATAAAAGATAATTCATCTCCAAATAAATTTTATAACTTTATAACAAATACGTTTACTAATACTTTTTCATCTGAAAACACGTTAAGCAAAGCAACTATTACTGGTGCTTTTAGTACATCGGTTATTTTACCGGCTAATTCAAGTGGTGACACCTATAGGTTTTTGTTATTTGCATACCCTGAATTTGAAACTGAAATATCTAATCTTGCTAGTTCTGATAGTAATTTTATTGCAACAGAAGTAACACAGGGCAAACAAGTGGGGGTTAGATTCTCTACTTCTTCAGATCAAGCTGATGCTCAGTTCGTAGGAATAGGTAGTTTTTCTGACAACGATAGTGCAACAATGAAAGTAGATGATTCTGCTGGATCTACATCAAAAAGAGTTATGTCCATAAGTAAAACAATATCAGATAGTAGTGACGCTCCTCTTCTTGGATATAAATATACATTACCTTCCAGTACTAATAACAGAAATAGTTTAGCAGATTCACTACAACCTAAAGATAGAGATTTTTTCATTAAAGTAACAGGGCAAACAAATGGTACTGGAACAAACTCTAATAGTATGATTTTAGATAGTGTAGATGGTTTAGTCGTCGGTATGAGTTTGGTAGATATAGCAGATAGTTCAGACGAAGAGCAAAGTGGCACGTTAGGAGTTTTGACGTATCCTACTATTACAGCTATAGATGTAGACGCAAAAACAGTTACGCTTTCTACAACGCCTAGTTGGGGAGATGACAAAGCTGTTGTATTTAGAGCTTATGGATCTGATTTAATATCTCAGTCTACTGGAGGATCATTTAGTTTTGATTTAACCGTTACCCCTGTAACATCTGATAATAGCAAAACAAACAACTTTGGAACAGTTACAGTCAATGGTAATGTTAGTGCTAGTACTTCTATAGCTATAGATGGTATTAGTGGTGTTTCTGTTGGAAGTAAAATAATTGGGAGTGGAGTAACAACTTCTAGTAACGCAAATTTAATAACAGCTGTTCACGCTTCTGGAACACCTATAACTGTTACGGGAGCACAAACAATTAAAGATAACACGGTTTTACGTGTTTATGGATCATCAGCTTACGCTTTGATAGAGGGAACTATGACTGTATCTGTTTTCCCAACAGATAGCGTAGATGTATTTTACGATATTGATAGAGCTTTTATATTAGCAACTAATTCTTAAAATTATGCCAGATAGAATAACCTTTGATAAAAATATAAACGAATCAGTACAGGTTGGAGACAAGTTATATTACTGCACGATAACACCTGGTACTTGTAGTATACGTCCATCAAATAACAATACAGAACTTCTTTGTATTGACGCTGGTGGAATTTGGACACCTCCTGTTGTTGGTACTAGAACTGAAATAGGAGATATCACCGCTATTGGTAAAAAATACGTAGAAGTTGCTAGTGTTGGTAGTGCTGCAGTAGGTGATTTCTTTATGTTTAGAAAGCCTGAGCATAATAACTATACAAATGTATCTAGTTTAAAAGGATATTTTGCAGAAGTACAATTTACAAATAACTCTTCTGTAAAACAAGAATTATTCGCTGTAGGCTCCGAAGTAACAGTTAGTAGTAAATAAAACACAAAAAGTGTAACTATAAATAGATAAAATAGAATAATATGGCAAAATTACCGGTGGGATATAAATCCCCTTTTAATAAAATTTCTTCAATAAAACCTTCGCCGATGAAAATGGGTGGAGGAGCGGCAGCAGTAGCACCAGTAGCAGCCCCAGCCGCTGGCGCAGGAGCACAAATGTTATTATCGGCGGCTCCAGGAATTATGACAGCTCTTGGAAGTATATTTGGTAGAAAGAAAAGAAGAAGAGAACAAACCGCTGCTAGAAAAGAATTAGAAGCAGCTAAAAAAGCTTTTGAAGATATAGAGTTTGTAAATCCATACTTAGGATTAACTAATCCGTATGCTGGTATGGAAAACGTATATGAAGATGCTACTGTAGACATGCAGGCCGCAGATTATTTAAGACAACAACAACAACAATCCCAAGCTAATGTTATGGCTAATTTAAAAGGTGTTGCTGGAGGAGCTGGAGTTGCTGGGTTAGCACAACAAATGGCTAATATATCTACTGGACAAGCTAGACAAGCTTCTGCTCAAATAGCACAACAAGAAAGAGCTAACCAACAAAGAGCTATGGCTGAATCTACTAGAATAGATCAACTACAAAGAACTGGTCAATCACAAGTAGATATAGCTAAAATGCAGGGTGAGATGATGAAAAAAGCAAAGGAAGATAAAAAAACAGAGATGATGTACGGTTTAAGTATAGAGAGAATGAACGCTGCAGACGCAGCTAGAAGACAAGCTAGAGCTCAATTAACTGCTGGCCTAGGTCAAGCTATAAGTGGTGTCGCTGGAACGTACGCTCCTGGCGGCGCTAGATCAGGTCAATTTGGGACAGACATGTTTAACATATCTGGCGGTATGTTTGGTACTAATCCAAGTTACGGTATGTCTCCGTATGCGCCAAGTTACCGTGGACTACCAACAGGTGGAATTCCTTATAGATATTAAAATATAAATTATGGCAGAAGATAATAAAAAAGAAGATAATCTAACTGGTTTAGATCAATTTAGTTTAGATAAAATCGCTGGAGTAAAAATGGGTGGTATTAAACCTAAAGCAATAGACACTACGGGGATTGACGAGCAAATAGCAGCGTTAGAAAAACCTGCTAGTGGTAATGTTTATGATAAAATGGCAGCTAGATATAGATCACAAGGTGAAGCAGCTGTTCTACGTACGCAAAAAAACTTAGCTAATTTATTTGGTCCTACAATTACTTTAATACAAGAAAGAGAAGCCGCTGCTCAAAATAGATTTACGTTATTAAAAGATAAATTACCTGAATTTGACGACTCTACTATATTTGGACATCAAAGTGGTAATCCGATGCCTATTGTAGATGAAATAAAAAGAATATCACAAGCTACCAAAGAAGATATGCGTATGTTATCTCGTTTAAATATTAACGATGAAAGATACGATGAAATAAAAAAGAGGATTGAAAAGAATCAAGATGCTATTGTAGCTTTCGATGCAATTAACGAAAAGTTATTAGAAATAAGAAACTCTCAAGATGGTCGTGAAGATGAGTCTCAATGGAGTAGAGGTATGGATGCAACCACAAGAAGAATGTGGGAAGATATATATTCTAGTAGCGGTCAAAATATAAAAATACAAAACGGTAAACTAGTTTGGACAGATACAAAAGGTACTACCAGTTATGAGTTTGAAGGCGGAAGTTATCAAGACGATAAATACGAGGCGCTTGGAGGATATGATACTACTTTAGGTAAATTAACGTTTATGACTAGGGATAATGATGGAAACCAACACACATTTAAAAAAGGACAGAAGGTTTACGGTGAAAACTATGATATCACAGGCGTGCAAGAAGCTTTAATTGAAGGTGGTTTTACTGATGCTAACGGTAACGAACTTGATCCTGATGGTGAATGGGGTCCTAAATCTCAAGCTGCTTATGATAAGTATTTAAAAAACAAAGATAAATTAGAGAAAGAATGGCTTGATGAAAACTACGAAGGAGATCTTAGAAAAACTACTGGTATCGGCGAGACTAAAGTAATAGATTTAAACGAAATAGGTGATGGTCCAACAACAATAGATAACCTTGGAATAAAAAAAGATATAGAAGTACAAAGCGCTATTCAAGAACTTATAAACAAGAATATAACAGTAAACACACCTGGATACGAATCTCAAGTAAGCGCACTTATTCGTACTATAAATTCAGTTGGACCAAAAGGCATTAAATCTTTAATATTTGACGGATTTGGAGCGGAACAAGGTGATGTACTTAAAAGTACTAATACAGATTCTTTTATAGAACAAATTATACAAAACAATCCTGAAGAGTTTGGTATTAAAGACGTAGAAAATTTAACCGAAGAAGAAATAGCTAACGCATACGATATAATGAGATCTAGAGATGTAACTTATAGTTATTCTAACGAATTAGGAGAATCTAAAACTTTACAGTCACAATACTTACAATGGTATAGAAAACAAATTGATACTAAAGTTCAAGAAGGCGTTAAAACTAATAGGAAAATTAGTAGTAAAAAAACTACTGGTAAAGCAACAAATTTTAAATCTTGGAAAAATTTCAAAAAAGGTTTTTCTTCTATTTCTAAAGAAAATATTCAGTCAAGTGGTTATCAAATTCCAAATATTAGCGATGGAGAAAACACTTATTCACCTGTTTTAAAACTAAATGAAGACGGTAAAAGTTATGATATAATTTTTGATGAAGATAACGCGTTAAATCAAACAGGGTTATCTGTTAAAGAAGCTGCTTCGCAATTAAAAGAATTACTTACTATAACAGGTGTTATTAAAAAAGGGCAAGATATTAGTATTGATGCTATTGAAGACATGCTTGTGGGTAACGTTGGAGAAGTTCCTGAAGATATTGACTTTGAAAGAAAAGTAGAAATAGCACAACAACCATATATTGAAAAAATGAAAAAAGGTGCTAATGTAAATTATATAGTCGACAACATATGGCAACCTAACACTCCTGAAGGTTATAATATGGGTGAAAATGGAAAGGCACTTTTTGATTATTTAGCAGATAACGGCTTTGGCTCTAAAGGTAAATCATTATATGATTTAGGTGAAACTAATTGGAAAGGAAAAGCTTTTATTGAATTTCCAAAAGCAGGAACAAAAGGAATGACTATGCTTTATGGTGGAGAAAAAATTTGGATATACGAAAGAGATATGGCTGGAAACTCTAAGTTAGTAGATAGTTGGACTGGAGATTCTACAGGTGGTAGAAGTTATGACAAGGAAGATATTGAAGAAATATTAAATACATTAGGTATAACCGCAATATTATAATAAAATAATTATTAACAATCAGATAATATGAGTCCAGATTCTACTAAATACTTTGATAAATTAAGAAAAGACATACCCTCGCAGTTACCTGCTAATTATTATCAATTACAACA
>TARA_R100000655_G_scaffold2737_5_pt1 | contig 16731 bp, 15 predicted proteins | sample TARA_R100000655 | Tara Oceans TARA_R100000655 (sample SAMEA2622497) | marine metagenome | biome: marine biome (ENVO:00000447); feature: deep chlorophyll maximum layer (ENVO:xxxxxxxx); material: "saline water (ENVO:00002010), including plankton (ENVO:xxxxxxxx)" | depth 90 m
CCTGTTGGTCCTGTACCACCGGGCGGTATAGTGAAAGCAAATATCTTAGCCGTGTCCGGTCCACTTGCTGAAATTGCCAAAGGTCCGGAAGCCATAGTAGGTGTACCAAATCCGGCTGCTGTTCCTGTACTACCTGTTGGTCCATTTGGTCCAGTTGGTCCACTAGGTCCCGTAGGTCCGGTTGGTCCTTCATCTCCTTGTGTACCTTGAGGTCCGGTAGGTCCACTTGGCCCAGTTGGGCCGGGTGGTCCGGCTGAACCCGTTGGACCGGAAGGACCAGTAGCCCCTGTATCTCCTTTGTCTCCTGTTCTAGCAAAAGTTACCATAACATCTTCACCATCTGAAAACGGTGAGGAAGCGGAAGAGTCTATTGTACTTACTGTTATGTCAAAATAACCCGAATCTTCTGCTAAAGATGAAATAGTGTGTAAAGTAAATTGGCTTGAGTCTGTTAAGTTGCTAATTTTAACATGACCTTTTATTGTTGATGTAGAATCATCAATAGTACGAAGGAATGATTGAATATCAGTACCGTCTAAATCGCTATCATCTATGTATATAGCAGTAGCAGATGATTGAGTACCGTTATTTAGTTTTACCTTACCTGCACCGGGGTCGCTATCGCTAGTATTTGTAGAAAAATCATATTTGAAAGATGCACCACCAAAGTTACCGTCTGCACCACTTGGTCCTGTCGGCCCTGTACTACCTGCCGGCCCAGTAGGACCAGTAGGACCACTTGGCCCAGTAGGACCATTTGGTCCGGTAGGGCCTTGACTACCAGTAGGACCACTAGGTCCTGTAGGCCCTGTCGGTCCCGCAGGTATAGTAAAGGCAAATACTTTTGCACTATCCGGCCCACTTACTGCTACTGCTAAAGGCCCTGTGGTTATAGTAGGTGTTCCTACACCTGCTGCTGCACCCGAAGGCCCTGTCGGTCCGGTAGAACCTGTTGGTCCTGTTCCCCCCGATGGACCAGTAGGACCAGTAGGGCCTGTAGGTCCTGTTGGTCCGGTAGAACCGGGTGGAATTGTAAAAGCGAAAACTTTTGCTGTGTCCGGCCCACTAGAGCCGATTGCTAATGGACCACTAGCAACTGTCGGTGTACCAAAACCTGCGGCAGAACCCGTAGGGCCAGTATTACCTTGTGTTCCTTGTGGGCCTGTAGGTCCGGTAGGTCCTTGTGAGCCTGTTGAACCCGTAGGTCCGGGTGGACCTGCCGGTCCTGTACTGCCTTGAGGCCCTGTTGGACCATCCGGTCCTACATTTCCTTGAGGTCCTTGAGGTCCTGTCGGTCCAGTTGAACCTGTATCTCCTTTATCACCCGTTCTTGCGAAAGTAACTGCTACATCTTCACCATCACTAAAAGGGGATGTTGTGGAAGAATCTACTGCACTTACTGTTATATCGAAATAACCTGTATTTTCTGTTAGAGAAGATATAGTAAATAATACAAACTGTGAAGGGTCTGTAAGGTTACTTACTTTAACATGACCTTTTATAGTAGATGTGGAATCGTCAATGGTTCTCATAAAAGATTGTATATCGCTACCGTCTAAATCAGAATCGTCAATATAAATACCCGTAGCAGCATTTTGTGTAGAGTTATCAAATCTTATTTTACCTGCACCGGGGTCTGAATCTGTTGTTGTCGTACTAAAATCATACTTAAATGTAGCACCACCAAAAGAGCCTTGAGGACCAGTTGGGCCAGTTGGACCACTAGGCCCAGTTGGACCGCTAGGCCCTGTGCTTCCTTGAGGACCAGTAGGTCCTGTTGGACCAGTAGGACCTGCTACTGTTGAATCTGCACCAGTTGGACCTGTTGGTCCGGTAGGACCACTTGGTCCTGTGCTTCCTTGAGGACCTTGACTTCCTGTTGGGCCTGTTGGTCCAGTTGGGCCATTCGGACCAGTAGGTCCTGTAGACCCAGTAGGTCCTGTATTTCCCGCTTGTGAAAACTCTACTACATATTTTGTATTGTTTGATAATGCGCCCGTTTGTGTTGCCGAAGTAGGGGAAACGCCTAATTTATACCATCCTGTCATATCTGTAACGCTATTTACTACTAAATCAGCAAATTGTTCTGTATCACCTGCTCTAAGAGTTATATGTATAGTACCTTTTCTAGTGCCAGTAGAAGCAGCCATATAAGTAAAGAAAGCATCTTGATTTACACCCGCAGCATCTTCTTCATCAATGTATATTTCTGTAACACTAGCAAATGTAGCATGGTCGAATCTTAAAAAACCTGAAGTAGGGTCTGCTTCTGTTGTGGTTGTACTAAACTTCCAATTAAAACCGGATTTTACTGCCGTACCGGGCGGTCCTGTTGGCCCAGTTGGTCCTGTTGAGCCAGTTGGCCCTGCGGGAATAGCAAACGCAAAAACTTTTGCTGTATCAGGACCACTTGCTGTTATGGCTAAAGGACCTGTACTTACACTTGGGGTTCCGAAACCCGCAGCAGCACCAGTAGAACCAGTCGGGCCGGTTGAACCTGTGCTACCTGTGGGTCCAGTTGGCCCAGTCGGTCCGGTAGGACCATTTGGACCAGTCGGACCTGTTGGACCGTTAGGTCCTGTCGGACCAGTTGGACCTGTCGGACCAGTTGGGCCAGTAGCATTGTTTTGATATGCAATCCATGTATCTTGTGTAGCACTATGTCTTAAGTAGACTTTTTGATTTTGTGTTAAGGTAAAAGTACCGCTAGTACCTGCGTTAGAGACACCAGTACCTACAAGAGAAACTACTGTGCCATCATCAGTAGCAATAGTAATATTACCTGTTCCTTCATTCATAACTTGTAATTCTGATAAACCTACTGGAAAAGGAACAGCAGAATATGTAGGTAGTTTGTAAGTATATGTAGAAGAATCTGTATGAAGTATCATACGTGCTTCGTCTGCTCTAGTAAATGTGTAATCAGCATTTTTTGTTTCTAGTGGTCTAACATCTGCCGACCTACCACCTGCCGTAGCGCCATCACCAATAAAAACACCATTAGCGGCTGAACCTGTATTAGTATCTAGGAATATCTGCTCCTTAGTAGGCGTAACACCTGCTCTTTGAGTTGTAGTAGCAGTAAACAGGTTTTTATTGCTTGTTAATGCCATATACTTTACCCTCTTTTAATGTTTTATAATTATATCACTAATGAACCCATGATAATGATACCACTATCGTTATTGGTTACAACTAAGTCTCCTATATCAAGTGTTCCCCCACCGCCACCGTCGCCACCTGTGTTAGCAGCCCAAGTAGGTGTACCGCTACTTATTGTAAGTACTGTACCCTCTGAACCTGCGGCTAAGATTGTCATATCGTCGTGTCCCTGCCCCACTAATATTGCATCTTTAGTAATAAACTCTCTTCCTGTACCCCCCTCTACGACAGAAGTTGAAGGTGGTGTGTTTCTACTGCGGTAAATACCGTCAGATACTTGAGAAAAGTTCCAATCTCCCTTTATACTAGGTCTTTTTACCGTGTGTATATCTGCACTTTGTTTAGATTGTGAATACGGACCGTATAACGTACCATCAGTTTCTATAACTAATTCATTACACGTTAGTGTACGACCATCAGATATAATCCAATCGTGTGTAGATGCTTCTATAACTACTTTGTTATATTTGACGTTAAACTTTTTTGTTGTGGAATTACCGTAGGTTGTATCTCCGTTTACAGGTAAAACTTGGTTACTAGAAGTAGCGGTATAATGTACAGTAGTATTACCCCAATTATATTCCTCATGTGCTATGCTAATAGTACCCTGTAACTTAAATATTTTTGATAAATCATCTGTATCAATTGTTTTAGGACTTACTTTTACGGTAGAAGGAACTACAAAGTTACCAATATCTACTGAACCGTATGTGTTCCATACTGCACCTGTTCTTGTATATGTGTGTTCGGGACTAAATGTAGCACTACCGGATGCAGTAGCCAATGTAACTTTAGGATATTTACCGTCTACTAAAGTCATTACTCCACCGGAAGGTAATGTAAATGTTATTATACTATTAGCGTGTGGCTCTCCATTCTCACCATTCCATATACTTGTGTTTGCTTCATATTGTATGTAAAGTCTGTTGTTTGTTTGTGCTGCGGCACTATCACCTATGGGAAAAGGTGGTGTTCCTGTAAAAGTCCACGTTGTACCTGTGTTATCTTTAACACATCCGGCTTTAGCAATAATTAACCCCGCTTCAAATATAACAGTAGAAGCACTAACATTAAATAATTCATCGAATGTAGAATCTATTGTAACAAGATTAAGATATACTGTGTTCGCACCAAAAACGCAGTCATTAGATGCAACAGATGTAAAATAAAGATTATCGTCATTTCCTGTATCTAACCAATCAGCCGGAAGGCTGCTTGCTAGTGAAGAACCGTTTGAAGTTGTAGACCAATTAGCAGGGGTTTCGGGATTTGTAGAAGTACCGCCAACCCACCAATAATCTGCCATGTTTCACCCTCTTTAATCGTGATAAAGAGAGCCGGACAATTGCGAGCCAGTTGTTGTTCCACTAACTCTTGATGTTGTTGTTCCCGATTTAAACGCACTACCACCCTTCTCTTCTATCGCTGCTAAAGCGTCTTGTGCTGATTTCTCAAAAGACGCTAATTGTTTATTGTATCGAATGTCAGATGTACCTTGTTCTTTTTCGGGGAATACAGCAGGTATAGTATCTATCAATACTCTTAAACAATCTACACACACTAAAAACTTTATTGCACTTTCTTTTAAGGTATCAGTAGGTGCGCCTGTGGCATCTACTCCAAAGTATTCTGCTACTCTTGCTTTTTTGTTTACTTCTGCTGTTCGGATAGTAATATATTCATTGATTGTACCATTGTTTAGACCTCTAGGTCTGTTAAGTAAATCCCTAATATTATCTGTCGTTACTGCCATTTCCGAACCTCTCCATGTAATCTAACGGTACGTCAAGCACTATATTGTTTGATGAAGGTTTGGTTGCCCTACCTAGTACTAATACTAATTTTGTAGCAATAATTTTTTGAGCCATTTCGCTATTTGGAATCCAATAAGGTTGTTTAGCATCTCTACTTAATAACGACATAGGGTGATTAGCATATCTTCTACCACCATTCTTATGCGCCCTAAGTAACCATCCCGGTCCCGGCAAATAATTATCTAGTCTAAATTGCATATCTTCTATACTACCACTTTCGGGTAATGGAATACCTGCTTCTTTTAACGCAGATGCGAGTTTAGCCTTAGAAGGTTTCTTTGGCTTCGCCTTAGCGACCTTTTTCTCAGTCATTTATTCACCTTTTATGTTCAAGGGTTTGAATATCCTAGCACGAAAACATGGACTGCCGGTGCTGTGTCATCAGAGGATGTAGATGTTACTTTGAGAGTACCACCTGCACTAATCTTGTAGTAAGAATCATCTATCTCGCCACATCTTACGACATCTTTATCACCTGCTGTTCCAGTTACGAAAGCATCAGTAATAGCATCAGTACCGTTAAGAACTTGTAGACTGTTAGCGTTTGCTCCACCGTCTGCTAAGAGATGGCACCATACATCAACAACTTCAAGATTACGGTCTACGGTTAGTGAAACACTTTCTGTTGCTCCACCATCTACTGCTATTTTGTAAAGGATAGGTATAGACCCACCAGTTCCACCATTAGAGACTTGCTTGGTATTAATACCAGTCATTAGGTTTTGTAACTTACGGTTAATAGGCATTTATTTTACCCCCCTTAAGCCCTTACGCCTGTAATCTTACAGATTCGGTTGTTCTTACCTGCTGCTGCTCCATCTTGGTGTTCGTGGATAACGCTACCCATGTAAGATGTTAATAGCCAGTCGAAACCGACACCCGGTAGACGAGTTAATTCAGTCTCTTGGAATCCCGGTCCATTGTATGTAAAGAACTCTGCTGTTTCTGCACCCGGAATCAATAGTAGACCATCGTTTACCAATGCGCTACCTGTTCCGTAATCTCTTGTGTAATATACTGTTAGGTTTGCGATTCTACCCAAGTGTTGTTGTAGAGACTCAACTACGTTTCCGTAAAGAGTTGTGTTAAGCATAGCACTTCTCTTGTCAGCAGGTAGTACTAGAGCCATTGGCTCACTACCGCTAACCTTTGCGTTAGCAAAGATTAAGTCCATAGCATCTAGCAAATCTTTTTCTTCGTCTGCCGAAGCACTACCGAAGGTTGAAGTTGCTGCTTGTGATTGACCGTTACCTGCCATCAATTTTGATAGGATGTGGTTGTCTATTAAGTCTGCACGACCTCTTACAACAGCCATTTGTTGCCTGTCAATGTTCTCGAAAGATTCACCACGTAGACGTACTGCATCTAGGAAAGTAACACGGCCTTGTCCTTTTTCAAGTTTAACTGTGTAGTTTGCTGTACCGATGTTTGTTGGGTCGGTTAGTGCAACGTCATCAATTGGGTAAGAGAATGTACCAGTAACACCTGTGTACCATTTGAACTCTAACCAAGGTACGGTTCTAACACCGACTAAGTTAGTTGCGATAGCAATTGTGTTAGACTGCAATTGAATGAAGTCTCTTAGAGTTTGTTCTAAAACCGCATCTCCTACTGAGAACGGGCCTGTTGCTGCTTCTACGTTTAATATTTCTTCTAATGTATTGTTAACCATTTTATTCACCTCAATTTATTTGCTATATCTAACAAGATACAGGAATAAAGTCTCCCGATGCGATTGCACCTTCTCCACCAAAGTAGTACCCTACGAATACTGCTGAATTGGTTGCGTCATTTACTGTAACTGTTCCGTTATCAGAAGCAGTTTGTGAAACATATACGGACATTCCAAACTTAGGTGCTGCTGTTGCTGCACCTGCTTTAAGATAGCAAATACCATCAAGAGCAACTACTGAAACTGTTCCTGTACCTGCTGCTTCTAATGCTTGGTCTGCATCTCTGCTTGATTCAGCCATTGTGTAAGCGATTGGTGTATCTGTTACACTTGCTGTCATTAGTATTCCACCTGCACCGTACTTAACTAAAAGTCCTTTGCTTGCGAAAGTTTCTGCTATGTCTACTACGTTTACTGGGTCATTTCCTGAATATGCTACCATTTTATCTCATCTCCTTTATTGTGTCGTATGTTGGTGCTTTCATTCTGTCTCCTTCACCAACTGCGAGTGTTTTGTTCCATGCTCCGGCCCATGCGTTCCATGCTCTAGCATATAGGTCCTCATCATTTTCTACGATTTTTCCGTTCAAGTAGTTTGCTACTTTGCTAACGGATTCTGAAGCGATTGCTTCTTCAACAGGCTTCTCGACTGATTCAACAGGAGCCATTTCTACTTCTGTTGGTTGAGGATGAGCCTCATTCCATGAAGCAATTAGAGAAGTTAGTGTGTCTGATGACAAATCTTCGTGTCCTGACATTCCTAATTCTGTTGCCTCATCAACAAGAGTTTGGCGGGCTGCCTCTACTCTTGCTTCTTCTTTTGCCTCAAACTCACCAACTCTTGAATTGGCTAATACGAGGGAAGCCTTAAGTGCTTCAATTTCTGCTTCGTAATCTACTGTATTTTCTTCTTGGCTCATTTTATTCACCTGTTTGTGGTCTGTGTCAGATTGTGAATGTCCTATAAAGGTTGCTTCGACCTTACTCGCTTGTATTTTTCTTATAGAATCTATTGTAGCACGTTCATATGCCGGTTTATGCACAATAGCAAGGTGGTCGAACTTAAAATCTTCTCCAAACAACATACCATCTTCCGATGCTTCGACGGGTACGCCACTACCACCGATTGATACTCCGTAGTTTTCCCTAGACCATAGACCGGACTCTAAAGCATCAAACAATTCTGTTCTTACAACGTGTGCTACATACCTAACTTCATATCCACTACTTACTGTTTTGTGGAATGTTGCTCCTTTGATATATCCTACAACCGCTTCTTCTACTCCACCATCCATGTTTCTTGTAAATCCGCTACCATATTGGCTTGCTGCCGGATGATTTAGTGTTAAGTCTGCACCTTTCATTTGTTCTGCTACTAATTTTGCACCTTCTTCTGTCAAAGCCCATTTGTTTTTATTCATACCTTCGTGGAATGCAACACCTCTTATTTCTATAACGGTATTTCCAGTAGATGCTTCTACTATTGCTTCTACCTCATCAAAATCTAAATCTAAGGTAACAGAAACTTTTCTGCATTCACCATCTATCATTTTTTCTCCGTAGCCACATTCATTAGCATATTTCTTTTTCTTCATACCGTAACCTGCTTCGTGGTCCTCTTCGTCATGTGGTTCGCTTTGGTCTTTGAAAGTATGGCCTTCGTGTGCTTTCATACACTCTTCTTTAGTATAGTTCATAGCCATACACCTAGACATATATTCATCATGTGTTTCAGAATCTTTAGGTGTTGGCTCTGCTGCTTGTTTCAAAGCCTTTTCCATTGACGGTTCGGGGTCCTCTATGTAAGCAACACTCATACATTTACCATGAGATGCACATTTTTCTTGTGTCATACAAGAAGAACAAACATCGTATGCTGCTTCTGCCTTTTTCTTAATAGGTATGCAATTAGGTACTTTTCTACCGTTTTTCATTTTCATACCGTATTGTTCATAACCCGATGTACATGGGTCATCAGCATCTTTAGCCTCTACCTCTTCATCGTTACAACCGCAACCGCACGGAGTACCATCTTCTGCTTCTACCTTTGTGCCACCACGCCATTGTCTGCAAGACCAATATCTTGCCTTCCATTTTGGTCCGGGTGTGTTACAGTTATGCCTTGCACGAAATGATTTTCTTCTTTCAGGGTCATCTCTCTTGATTTCCATATTAGGGTCGCCAAACCTTACTATGACTACGTTCCCACTACCATTTTTAGTATATACTGCGAACTTTTTGGGTCCACCTTTAGTTCTAAAAGGCTTGTTAAGGGTAACTTGTCGGCCTTGATACTCTGCTGCCGAGACATCTTCTTCATCCCATTCTTCATAAGCAACTACTTCACCACTACAACCGCACCCACACGACATGGCTAACCAATTTTAGGTTTGTCTTATTAATCTATTCTAATATACCGGATTGTTTAAGGCTTTCTATCAAATCTTTGTAGATAGAATAATCATTCAAAGTACAAATAGGTTCTATATGTGTATCACCTACACTATAATTAGAATATGCTTTAGGGCTTACATATACCTTAAAATCTTCACTAATATAAGTGTAGTTATCTTCTACCCTCACTATAATGTAAAATGGTTCTTTTTCTATTATTTCACCACTAACTGTTGTACAACTAATTGCGTTGGGGTCATAGAATGGGCTATTTTCGTAAACGGGTGTAGTAAAAGGTACTATAAAAAAACACACCATTAGTACTGCTATCGCCTTTTCTATGGCATCGTCTTTATCCATTAGCCCCACTTTTCCGTATCAAGAGCCATAGCAGCGATAACGATAAAGACAAGTATAAGGCATACTTCGTTGAGAGTCATATACACCAAGTCATATTAGTGATTTATGATTATTTACTTTTTGCCGCCTTTAGTAACAGTAAACGCTTCCATATCTAATGTATGTTGTTTTTGCATTTTTTCCATTTCTAAATCATGCTTTAGTTTGTATTCTTCAAGCATACGAGTATGTGTTTTTTCAGCGTCTACGGCATTTACGTCAGCAGATAGTCTATCAGGCAATACTGCAATTTTAGCACTTTCTTTACCCTTAAATAAATCTAGTACGCTAGTTATGATAAGAAGTGCCGGACCACCTAATAGACCAATAACTGTTAGTTGCGAATCCGAAATCTCACGTTGTTCTACAATACTAAAGTAGGATGCTGTTGCAGCAATAACTACCCAAGCCATAACGACACCCATACCAAAAGTAAGCATAAGAGTTTCATTAGGATTAGTCTGTTTCATACCGGACATATCATCACCTTGTGTCGGGTGTCTTTTAAGTATTATTGCTGTAACTGCACCCAAAGCAGCCAAAACTAGGCTGTAAATAGCAAATTGGATTTCAGAGTTCATATATCTCCCTCACTAGGTGCGCTTTCTTGTTCGTTTTCTCTAGGTAGACTTCCTACATTTGCAGGTTTATCGAGACTTTTTCTTTCGTCGCCTTCCTTACCTACTTGTGGCAGGTTTAGAATATCAAGGGATTGGTTAAGCGTAAGTAGGCCACCATCGTAACCCATAGTTACTCTTTGCATAACATTAAGTGGAGACTCCATATCCATAGCGTCAAACTTGATAGTAGGTAGGTCTTGCCTTCTATATGTTATACCTAGTAAATCTAGGTGCATCATAAATAGTTGCATAGCAGATTCCGCTAGTATTTTATGCATACGACTAATTGCTTGTACAGCCCAAAGGTTAGCATTGAATGTTGCAGCGAATGTTGAACCACGTTCTTGACCTGCTGCGACTCTAGGTACTTGTAGTACAGCCGCAATATCAGCGTTTATACTGTCTAGGAAGTCAGCACTATTAGGCATTGTGTTACCTAAATCAACGTGGTGTAAATTAACGTAATGCGGCAATACAGGTATTTGGTCGCCTCTTAGACCGGAAAACAAACTGATAACCTCATCCATAATAAATGATAGTCTTTGCGATTGTTCAACAGGGTCTTGTATGTGTTCGATAGCAGATTTGTCAATAGTAATGTATTGTTTAGTCATAGCATCCTCTAAAGATATACGATTGTTCATACTGTTGTATTTCATGCGTATTGCTTGCTTAAGACTGCTAAATCTTGATGCACCCCATATACCATATGTCTTTCTTCCTTTGTTGTCTGTAAACCAATTAGAACGAAAATCAACTTTGACGTGTAATATCTCTTTTGCAGATATAGCAACTTCGTATGGGGATGTTTCACGCATTACATATGTTCTTGCGTTAATGATAGGGTTATCTTCATCTGCTACGAAATAAGAACCTACACCGCCTCTTTCATCAACTATGGTAATTTGTTTTACGGGTAAACTTTGTAGTGCTGTTACGCCTATACCTTGTTTACCTACTATTTTATTTATATCATTACCATACACCATCATATTACGCATAGCGTTAATCATAATGTCGTCAAAATCAAGAGTATCTTCTACTAAAGTCTGTATTGCGTTACGGATTTGTGCGTTTCTACCTTTAGAGTAATTAATTTCGTAATTATTTGCTGTAAGTGATACTGCACGTACCGCACCGTTTAGTTCGGGGTCTAACTTTAGCATAAGGTCATACAAATCAAACTCATTGTCAAACTTGCTGTCCTGTCTTAGTTTTTCCGTATCTCTTACAATATCAGGTATTCCCGCTACCGCAGAAAACTTTTGGTTAGTAGGCAGAGTTATTCTTTGTGGTTCTTCTGTTTTTTCTACACTTCCTGTTAATCTTTGCCACAAACTTCGCTCCGCCATATATTAACCAGTTTTAGCCCGTTTTATAACACTTTTTGATAATTTTGCTTATTTTTTTTATTTTTTCGATATTCTACAGAATTAATAAAACGCAATACTGCGGCAATTTCTTCTATTTATTTTATTTCTTCTATAACATAGATGAGTTAAATTAGTAATAGATTAGTTATCAGACAGGGCCGTCGCTATCCCATACTAAAGAAAAAATAAATTAATTCCGAAACAGGCTTGTAGTACCACGTTTTTTTTATTTTGTAAACAACATAAATTATAAAATTAAATAAGTATTATAAGACGGTATGAGCAGCCTAATATCAATGGCAAGGTATCAAGGTGGGTACGACCTCATAGAAAAATACGCTAACGATAGAACTTTCAAAAGCAACTCCGAGTTTGCTAGGTTTTTGCACGAAGTTGAGCCTCAATGCTCGGTAAACAGTTGGAGATGTAGAATACAACGATGGGTCAAACAAGGAAATGACTTTAGGAATGTTGCTATACAAGATGTCTCTGTAAATAAGATAAAAGTTTACTATGATAAGGCAAACGACACTTATTTAACAGTATTAGAAGGTTTAGGCGGTCAAATGATTGCTATTGATGGTGATAAGCATAGAAACATGAAAAAAGATTACTCGGATGACGGTAACGGACTTACTATAACAGATTTGTCAAGAAAGTACGGATTACCTACTGGATGGGTAAAAGAATATGTAAAGGCAAACGAGTGGAATCACGGTATGGATATTTTTACCGACGAAGAAGTTATGCAAAAGACAACAGATGACTTAGTTAAGGAAACTCTTGCTGTTAGACGTATGCAAGTAGCAGAGAAAGCAGAAAGTAAGCGTTGGGCGGAAATAGAAAAGGATGCTAACTCATATAGAGCATTTAGCGAAACAATTCTTGATGAGTTCCGTAGTTTAATCCCAAAAGTAAAAACAAGTACGAAAAACAGAATCAAAATGACGGAAAACGGTAATTACGCAGTAGTTATTTCTCCAACAGACTTACACTACGGTAAATATGGGTGGAAAGACGAGGTTGGTGAGGAGTATGACCTTGACGAAGCACGTTCAAGACTAATTGACAGAACTAACAACCTAATTTCAAGATTACCTAGTAGACCGGAAAAGATTATAGTAACTGCGGGTTCTGATTGGTTTCACATAGATAATGACGTAGGCACTACTACAAAAGGTACACCACAAGATATGGCTGCATCTCCGGCACAGATTCTTATGGGTGGTTGTGAGTTAGCGAGAGAACATATCGAAATGCTTCGTGCTGTTTCTCCTGTACAAGTAGTATTTATGTGTGGTAATCACGACAGACACAGTAATTTTGCTTTGATGATGTATTTATCTGCACTTTATGAGAATACAGACGATGTAGAAGTTATTGTTAGTCCGTACCCTCGACAGTATATAAAATACGGAAACTCTTTGTTAGGTTTTACTCATGGTGATGGTGTTAGAGGTAATGACTTACCTGCACTTATGGCTACCGAAGAAAGACAGGCATGGGGGCAGAGAGAACACCACTATTGGTTTCACGGACATTTACATCATATGAGATTAACAGAAAAAGCCGGATGTACCGTAATACAACTACCTAGTTTAGCAGGGCATGATAGATACCACGCTAGAAAAGGTTATGTTCTTGCTAGGGCAGGGATATGCGCCCACATTATAGATAAAGACTTAGGGCTTGTAGGCAATTTGTTTTCTCCGGTGGTGCATGAGTAATGTGGGTTTCTGCTAGATGTCGTACTTGCGGGTGGGCTACTAACAGAATGATGAAAAGTAAAGCAGTAACAGGTATATGTCCACATTGTAATAAAAAAGACTTACATCCGAGGTAATTGTATGGGTACATTTAACACTAATTTTTCTATGGAACGTAGTCGTAACGACGTAGAATATTTCTACAAGTGGTTAGGCTACACATGGGGAGAACACATAGGTGAGTGGATAGATATGTATGGCGATAACCATGACAATTCTTCTGTACATCGTGTTTGTATTATTGCACCGAGGGACCACAGTAAATCTACTACTTTAAGGGTAAAACTATTACACATGGCTCTTTTTGAACAATGGCGTAACAAACCCTTTACTTGTTGGTTGTTTTCTGCTAGTAAGGACTTGGCTGTAAGAAGATTAGAAGAAATAAGGGAGGATATGAAAAGACATCCTCAATTGTCTAGGTATCTTGACCCTAAAAGGGGTAACAAACTAGAAATACGTTTTACTAATGGTGCATGGATTCGTGCTACCTCAGTTGGTGCGGCTATTCGTGGAGAACACCCTGCGGCTATTGCATTTGATGACGTACTTGATGATATGGGCGATATGAACTGGAATGGTATAGCACAATGGTTTAGAAAAAAGATTACACCTATGTTAAGTCCCGGCACAGCGATTTTCGTAGTAGGCACACCTATGAGTATGAATGATTTGTATCATACAGAGATGTTAGAAAACAAAACATGGAAATCGGGTACATGGTCTGCTATTCCTAATTGGGATGAGTACAAAGCCGACCCCGAAAACGTAAAACCGAAGGAATTATGGTCTGAGTATAGACCAATTAAGTTTTTGTTAGAGCAGAAAGAGGCTATGGGTGAATTGTCTTTTGTACAGGAATATTTGTGTAAGGTAGTAGATGACGAGGCTAGTGTGTTTCCTAGAATGCTAATTAGAAAAAATCTTGACATGGATGCTATATTGCAGGTAGATAAGATGGATGGTTACAGATATGTAATAGGGTTTGACCCTGCACACGGTTTAGGGCAAGATTATAGCGTTATGATATGTTTGAAACAAGATGACGAAGGTTATATTCACTTTGTAGATATGTGGAGAAGAAATGACTTCCCACCGGATAAACAAGCAGATATGTTGATAGAGTGGAGTAAACGCTATGGTAACTGCCCCATAGCAGTTGAGGATGTAGGTTTTCAACAAATGTACGAAAGTTTGCTTGCACAAAAAGGTGCGGTAGTAGATTATCGGGCTAGTAAGGTTGGCAACAGGACTTTAAAGCAAGGTTTACTAAATAGGCTTAGAGTTTGGTTTGAAAGGGAAATGATAGTATTCCCCTTTGGTAACGATGCTACTAGAACAAAAGTAGGTATATTGTTACAAGAATTAGAAACCCATGCATGGCGTGATGGGTTAATTGTAGATTTAGGTAAGCATAACGATACAGTTATGGCTTTTGCACACGCCATAGACCAATTCACATATAGAACACCGGATATGCCTGTAATTATGAAAACCATGAAAGGTGGTGATTGGTTAGGCGGTGAAATACAAATGCAGCGTAGAGACAGGCATGGTATTGGTGGCAAAGTGATAGATAGGAGAGGATGGTAAGTGAAGAAGCGATATAACAAACAAAACCCCGAAATAAGAAGGCATGGACCAAAAAGCAAAAAAATTGTCTATAAGGAATCTATTGATAAAGTAATGGATGAAGGATATTTAGACGATTGGAAAACATCAGAAGAAATTGCGTGGAAAGCAAATAAATATGTAAGTAATTATTGGACACCACTTTCTAGGAATATAGTCCCAACGTACTTGAAGCGTACTAACCAAGTAAAATGGCGTAGGAAACCCGGCGCACATAAACTTGAGTGGAAAAAAATGTAAAAAAATATTTTTCAAAAAAATTATAAAAAATTGTGAGAGGGGGTTGGCGGTGTAATACGGCGACCTATATCTGACTTTTGGAAGAGAGAAAAGTGTATTTTTGGCCTAAAATCGCACATTTTTAGGTGAGAATCAAAATCATACATACTATATAGTAACGCTATCTAGGTAATGACATGGAGCAAAATCTGATGTATTTTGTAATTAGGCCTAACGACGAACGCCCTCTATCCATAGAGGAAGAAGGAGAGTCAAAGACTCTTCTTGATGTGGTAAATACTCTCGGTATTACTACATCAAAAGGAGAATCTTTCAAGCGGTTTTCTTCGATGTTAAAAGCATTAGAGAAACACGGATTTCCTGTCATCGATTTACCTCATATTTCTGCCGGTAAATTAGACCATCTTGAATTAAAGATTACACCAGTTAAAAGTAATGCGATTGTTAGTAGTTACAAGACTGACGAACTCAACCGTTCAGTTGACCCCAGTAACAAAAATATTTCAAGATATTCTAAGCAAGATTTTACTACACAACCTAGAAAGATTTGTCCTTGTAATTTCAATGATGATTATAGAAAAGACTCGACTCATGAAGCACCTAAATGTTACATGATTCTAGAACCAAATAGTAACCCAACCGAAGAGAAATATATCTCTAGAGGTTCAAAGTGTAGAAACACAATGTCATCACTAGAATATTACCAGTTAAAGACATACTTTACGAGTTCTATTATCGGTCATTATTGGAATATTATTAATGTCCCGACAATGGTATTCAAGAGAGGTGATTTCGACAAAGCAAGAGATTCAAAACTTAATCTTAGAATCGGCAACGGAGAATCATTTCAATCGGACTTTTACAGTAATAACAAAGACTTCCGAGATACAGTAGACGGTATCTGTAAAGACTGCAATTCTCAAGGGTTTCAATGTGTTACAAAACAGAAGAAAAACGGCAACAAAGAAGTCTTAGGGACTATGCTACTGGCTCAACTAAATTATCATGGTTGGTATTCAGAAACTTACGACATGGTTGGTCTAGGTCAATCATGGAATCAACCAAAGTACTTACAGAAATTATCTACCGGAGAAATCAGAAGTGTTGATGATTGGAATATGCCGGACTTCAAATGCCGACCGACATGGAGATTCACAATCGCAAAGTTCCTTTGTAGAAATGACCCAATGAGTAACGAGCCTCAAGTGAGATATGGTTGGGTCAAATATGTACCAACTGATGCTATGAACAAAGCACTAGATTCAATCAACAATGTATCATCAGAAATGCCATTGTTCGGAGAGGTTGATACAGGATATTATTAGATGTAAAGGGGGTTAGGGGTCGTCAAGACCTCTAGCCTCTCTTAAAACATCACAATAGGGGGTAAAAACATGAAGATAAATGATAACACACTAAACGGAGATATAATCATAGTGAAATATGTTTACAAATCTGATAAATCTACATCATGGATTCGGGTATTTATTGACTTCGAGAATTATTTTGATTGTGTAGATTCTAAAGATAAAATAATACTTTCACAAGAAAGAAAATCGAACATATATGGCACATGGATTCAGAATAATATTATTGGAAGGATTGACAATGAAGAGAGATAAGATAATTGCTGTAATAAGTAATGACGAAGAAGGTTGG
>TARA_R100000655_G_scaffold13156_2_pt1 | contig 16710 bp, 17 predicted proteins | sample TARA_R100000655 | Tara Oceans TARA_R100000655 (sample SAMEA2622497) | marine metagenome | biome: marine biome (ENVO:00000447); feature: deep chlorophyll maximum layer (ENVO:xxxxxxxx); material: "saline water (ENVO:00002010), including plankton (ENVO:xxxxxxxx)" | depth 90 m
ATGCCAATACCTTCATTTGATCCAGCACCACCTTCAGTGCCAATAGAAGGACCACCAATAAAAAATGTTATTTTACATGGAGATGGTAGACAATCTATTTTAGATAGAAATATGGGACCAAATGGTGGAAGATTAGGTAGTGGAGTTTTTGGTTCGGCTAATTTACCTTCAGCACCAACAGCTCCTACTGGACCTGTACCTATTGCTAGACAAATACCACAAGGACCAAATACAGGATTTGGAACTCCTGCTAACCCTATAAATCTTAATGTACCAAGTAAATTTGGTGGTCCATTATTTGCAGAAGGTGGAGATACCGATAAAGAATTACCTAATGAAGGATTAAAAGCTTTAGCTAAAACAGAGAAAGGTAGAGAAGCTATAGAAGCAATGGGTTATAAAGGAGGTAAAGATGTAAATCAAGGAGGTAAAGATGTAAATATGTCTACTGGTCAACCAACAGATATGATGCAAGACCCTATAGTACAAGAAACTATACAGTTTATTTTAGGAGAAACTGATAATAGTGATGTTGTAAATGAGTTTATTGTTAAGTATGGACAAGAACAATTTATAATATTGAGAGATCAAATACTAAGACAAGCTGCAGGCAATTTAGATGTACAAACTGAAGGTTTAATTAGAGGCAATGGCAATAGTGGCATGGCTGATGATTTACCTATGTCAATAGGAGCAGATACAACTGCTGCTGCTGTATCACAAGATGAATATATTATTCCTGCAGATGTTGTATCTATGTTAGGAGATGGTAGTTCTGATGCTGGTTCTAAACAATTAGATGCTATGTTAGATAGAGTTAGAACAGAAAAAACAGGCACGACTAAACAAGCAGGTCGTATAAATCCAAATAAAGTATTACCAGTATGAATGAAGTAGCAGAAAAAATAAAAGAAGAATTTGATATATCATTGATGCCAAGCGATAGAATTACTTTGGTATGGGATGATTGTGAAAAGTTTTTACAAAAATCTTGTAATCGTTCTAATGGTAGAGCAACTACTAAAGATATATTTTATGATTGCATAAGAAATGTTTGTTCTTTATGGATTATATTTGATACAGAAACTTTAAATATTATAGGTTGTGCTATTACTAAAATAAGTCAATATCCTACTGGCAAAAGAATGTTAAATATTGATCATGTAGCTGGTAAAAAAATGAATGAATGGGCAGACAGAAGTTTAGAAGTTATATATAAATGGGCAAAAGTTAATGACTGTGATGGCGTAGAAGGCGTTGGCAGAGAAGGTTTTTGGAATTGGATAAAATCAAAAAATAATTGGCAGAAAACATCAATATTTTTTGAATATGAATTTGAGGATAGTAAATAATGGGTGGTAGAAGTAGAAGTGCACCAGCAGCACCAACAGAAACAAGGGTAACTCAGACTGATTTACCAGAATATGTACAACCTTATTTTGAGAGACTACTCAAAAGAGGAGAAGCTGAATCTAATCAGCCATATACACCTTATGGTGGCGAAAGAATAAGTTATTTTTCACCAGATGAATTAACATCACAGGCTATGACTAGAGGTTATGCTCAAGCAGGAACTCCTTTTGAATATCAATTAGCTTCACAAAGAGCTTCTATGCTAGGTGGACCATATGGTTCTGGATATGATGCAGGATTTTTAGGTAACACTTATGATGCACAAGGATATGGTTCTGGTTATCAAGCAGGATTAGTAGATTCTGGTTATCAAGCTAGGGACCTTGGATTAGATTTTGGAGCAAGAGGATTACAATCTGGTTATCAAGCAAGAGATGCTTTTTCTACTTATGATCCTTTAGCTAGAGATTCACAATATAGAGCTGGTCAATTAGATCAAAATTATGTTCCTTTAAGCTATGAAGAAAACTTAGAAAGATTTATGTCTCCATATCAACAAAATGTTGTAGACATACAAAAAAGAGAAGCTCTAAGACAATCAGAAATGTTAGGTGATAAAACTGCAGATGCAGCTACTAGATCAGGTGGTTTAGGTGGTTATCGTGAAGCTATAATGCAGGCAGAAAGAGAAAGAAATCTTGGACAACAATTAGATGATATACAAGCAAGAGGTAGTCAAGCTGCTTTCCAATCAGCACAACAACAACTTGAAAGAGAAAGAGCTGCTGGATTAGGTGCAGCACAGTTTGGATTACAAAAATTTGGTATTGAAGAAAGAGGTAGACAAACAGAAGAACAGCTTGATCAAAGAGCTTTTGATGCAGGTGAAAGAGCTAGACAAGAAGCAGCAAGACTTGGATTGACTGCAGCTCAACAAAATGAAGCTGCTCAACAAGCACAAGAAAAATTTGCACAGTCTGCATTTGCACAAACAGAACAATCAAGACAAGCACAAGAGAAGTTTAGACAATCTGCATATCAAGCTGGTGAAGCAGCAAGACAACAAGCAGCTAAACTTGGTCTTACAGCAGCACAGCAAAATGAAGCAGCTAGACAAGCACAAGAAAAATATATGCAAAGTGCATATGTTGCAACAGAAAAATCTTTTCAAGAACAAGGTAGACAAGATATTGAAGCATTTAAAGCTCAGGAAGCAGCTAGACAAGCTCAGGAGCGTTTTGATCAACAAGCTTATGATATGTCGCAACGATATGGTCTTTCATCTATAGATGCTCTTAGAGGTGTTGGTGGTGATATACAAGATGATGTAAGACAAAGAATTGCAGCATTACAAGGTATTGGCTCACAACAAAGAGGTATGCAACAAGCTTCTTTAGATATGGGTTATCAAGACTTTTTAAGGCAACAAGGATTTACCAGAGATCAGTTAGGTTTCTTAGGTGGATTACTAAGAGGTGTGCCTGTTCAACCACAGCAACAAATAAGCACTTATCAACAACAACCAGGATTATTCCAGTCAGCTTTAGGTATGGGACTGCAGGGACTGGGACTTTATAAGGGATTATCATAATGGCAAATTTAGTAGAACTATCAAATGATTTAGAGTTTGTTCCAAAAGAACAATTAATACAGATGTCACAAGACCCTAACTCTCAATATCCTTCTTTTTTAGTATTATCTGAAATACAAAGACGAACACAAATGGAAAAAATGTATGATGCTCAACAACCTAAACCACAAACATCTGTGGCTGAGGAGTTAGTAGCAGAATTTGCTGACAGTCCATCTGGTTTAGGAGCTATGGCTCAATCATCTGATTTACAACAAGCTTTCCCATCTGGTGATATGAGTAACATGGCTCCGCCTTCTCCTATGCAGATGATGGCTTCTGGTGGTAGAACTGGTTATCAAGTAGGTGGTATGTCTGAACAAGAAATGTTAAAAAATCAATTTTTACAAAGTGCAGGAATAGGTGGTGGCATAGAATCAACACTTAATAATCCAATGCAAGAACAAATAACACAAGAACAAAAAAACTTTTTTAAAGAAAGATATACAAAACCAGATGGTAGTATTGATTTTGGTAGAGCAGCATTAGATGGTTTTAATGCTGCAACATTATCAATGATATTAGCTCCAGAACCGACAACAACTGTTGTAGGTGGTGCTTTAAGAGGTATTGCTGGTGCTGGTAAAGGATTATTTAATCTTGTAAGAAATCCTAAACAAACTATAGATAAAGGTTTATCTGCTATAGGTAGACTAAAATCTAGAATTACAGAAGGCAAAAGATTTAATAATCCAATATCTAAGCCTCAATCTACAAGCAATCTTCCAGTACCTGCAGATAAATTTAAAGATATGGGAATAGAAGTTATAAAAGATGTAGGTCCAAGAATTGTTGGAGGTGCAATTATAGTTCCTCAATTATTACCTGAAGGTGTTGAAAAAGAAATAGATAATAAAGATGTTACTAAATCAGCAGAACAATTAGAAATTGACAGATTAAATGCATTGTTAGAAGAAATGAGAAACAAAGATTCTAAAACTGTTGATACATCTAAAGATAGAAGAAGAAATGCAGACCTATTAATAGGTCTTGGTGGTGCTATAGCTTCAGCTAGAAATGTAGGTGAATTAGGTAGTGGTATATCTAATGCATATAGAGGAGTTATGGCAGATAGAGCTGCTGTAGATCAAGCAGGTTTACAAGGTAGATTATTAGAAGCACAGATTTCTAAAATTGAACTAGAAGTAGCTAATATGCCATTGAATATTGCTATTAAACAGTATGAGTCTTTGAATGATTTAGTTGATTCTGGAGTATTAACTGCAGAAGAAGCAAAAATAAGAGAAGCTGCATTAATGACAAGAATACAACAATTACAAGGAATAACAGTTGCTGAGAAAAGTGAAAGAGATAAATTATTAGGTTTAACTAAAGTAGTATAAATTATGACTGAATATGATATTGGTGGTGGGGAAAAAATACAAATCCCAGATAATTTAGATGCTGAGACAAGACTAAAATTAGCTGAAGTTATAAAAGATGAATATGGAATAGATATAAATCAAACATCAGCACTAGAACAAGCAAAAGAATTTGGTAAAGCGATACCTAGAGGTATTGCTAGTTTAGCTTTAGATGTGCCTACAGGTATTGTTGGTTTATTTGATATTGGCAACGATAGTAACTTATATAAAGGTCTTGAAGGTTTACAAGATAGACTAAGACAAGATTCTGTATTAGCAGCAGACCCACGATATGCTGATAAATTTTCTACAAAACTAGGAGAAGGCGTAGGATCGTTTGTTCCTTTCTTAGGTGCAGGTATGGTAGGTAGAGCTCTAGCAAAGGCACCAGGAGCAGCTAAAGGCTTTTTATCACCAACATTTACAGCACCAACAGCTTTAGCAATACCAACAGGTATAGCAGCACAAGGCGATAGACTGCAGATGGCTAGAGAGATGGGTGAAGATGTAAGTGGTCTTACTGAAACTACTGCTGAATTATTTGGTGGTCTTATAGGTATAACTGAAGTAGTGCCTATTGCTAGTATATTAGGTAAAGTTCACAAAAACGCACCATTATCTTATAAAGAACAATTAGTATCAGCATTACAATCAGGAGCTCTTGAAGGTGGTCAAGAAGTTCTTGCTTCAGTATTACAAGATGGTGTAGCAAGAGGTCTTTATAGTGAAGATTTACCTATGGCTGATAGTATGTTTGAAGAATTTACTATTGGTGGCATTATTGGTGGTGCTGCTGATTTAGTTGTTACTAGCATGGCTGGTAAACAGTCTGCAAGAAGAAAACGATTAGAAGAAGATAATTTAAGGTCCCAAGAAAATAAAGAAAAATTAATACTTGCTAAAAAACAAAAACAAGCTGTTCAGCAAGGTGTACTTGAAGAAATGCAAGACATACCATCTGTTACAGTTCCACAATTAATACCAGAAGAAGAACTAGGACCAGAACCATCTGTAGAAGTTATAGTTACACCACAAGAACAATTTGCTGTTGTTGATATTAGTAATCCTGAAGCTCCAGTACAAATTGATATAAAAGAAAAAGAAATAGATGCTATTAAAAAAAGAGATGAAATAACAAAAAATTATAATTTTAAAAAGTTAAAATCAAAATTAGATAACGATACTTATAACTTAGGATTAATTAATAGTAAAGCTGCTTATGATTTAGGACAAAGTTTAGAAGATAACAGAGCTAGTGGTGTATCTATTCAAGATTTAATTGATAGTGTGCCTAAAGATTCTAAACAAGAGGTAAATCTTAGAGGTTTAGTAAATGGTTTTGTTGCACAAAATCCAGGTAAGACATCTCGTAGTTATCCTAGATTATCTATGGCAGAAGCTAAAAAATTATTAACTGCAAAACAATTTAATGAATTTACATCTGCAGTTGCACAAGGAGCATTTACACATTCTGAAAATAATGGCAAACCTTCTATTATTGCAGATAAAGATACAATAGATACATCAGCTAAATATGTAAAAGAAATAGCTGCATCTAAAAATATAGATTTAAACTTTCAATCACCTGCTGTTCAATATGCAGCAGAAAAATACACAGGTACTCCTGAATTCAGTAAGATGAAGAAAGGTCAAAAAGAATTATTTTTGGCTAGAATTCATGCACTTTCTCCGTTCAATTCAAGAACAACTTTCCCAGACTTTAGACCAAGAAACTATACTGCACAAGAAATGGCAGATTTTGTTGCTAATGCAAAAAGCAACAATATTATTTTTGATAAAAATACTTTATTAAAAGTTGGACCAGATTCTATTAGAAAAAATGAGGTTGCTACAAAACAATTTATAGATGATTTAATTTATAGTGGCAGAGCTCAACAAGTAGAAGGCACTAATAATTATAAGATTAGAGATAACTTTGAGTTTGATATAGCTAGAAAAGCAGAAGGGTTTAATGAGACACCAGAGGAATTTGGTGCAAGACTTACTGCAGAAGGTGTATTACCTGCAGAAACTATTGCAGATTTAGTAGAAAAAGAAAGAACGAATCAAGAAAATTTATTACCACCTGTAGAGATAGAACCTAAATTTATTAACTATGCTGAGACTTTGCAAGAAGGTAAGGTTAGCAAGTTTGCAAAAGAACTTAGAAAAAGATTAGATGGCGTTGGTTTAAAAGATACTGGTATTGTTGTAAGTGATGACATAATTTCTACTACTACATTAAGGAGAGTAGATGGAGAAATAAAGTATGATCCAAGAAGATTAATTGATCCTAGAACTGGTGATAAAGCTAGAGGAGAATATGATAAAAATACAGATACTATATTTATATCTTTAAATGCAGTTAATCCTGATGGTGGTGCTACAGAAGTAGAGATAATAGAGAGACTTAGAGGTGTATTAGACCATGAGATGATTCACGCTCTTAGAGCAAAAGATTTAATTACTGAAGCAGAATATCAATATCTTAAAAAACAAGTAGAACAACAAAAAGTTCCTAATACTAATACTACTTTTCTTGCACAAGCACAAGGTACTTATTCAGATATTGCTGCAAAAACAAGAACATCAGCAGAAGCTACAGAATTTCTTTACGAGGAAGCTATAGCAGAACTATTTAGAAAGAAAGATTTATTGGTTAATACTCCTCCTAAAGTAGATGGCATCTTTAATAAGATAATTCAGTTCTTTAAAACTGCAGGACAAGCAATGCGTAGCTCAGGCTACAAGAGTGCTACAGAAATATTTAATAATATAGAATCTGGCAGGGTTGGTGCAAGAGAGAGAGGAGTTGTGCGAACTACAAGACTTGTAGATAAGGGTCTTATTCCTGCTAATTTTCTTACAACAGAAGAACGAGATGAAGTTATAAGAACACCAGAGCCAATTCCTGGTGATGAGATAAGACAAACTATAGGACCTAAGGGTATAAGACCTAAAGCTGTACCAAAACGCAAACGAACAGGAACTACTAAACCACCTGCATCAACAGGTCCTGCTACTCCACCTACTACACCTACAACTATTTATAATTCTCGTACATTATCAGATGAGCAATATAATTCTGAAAGAGAAAAAATAATTAAAGGTTTACAAGATGCAAAAATATTAGATAAAGATGTTTTTGATAAAGATGGTAATGTAACTAAAACTATTAAAGGTAATAATGATTCTGTAAAAATGATGAAGTGGTTAATAGATAATTCACCAAGTCAAGATTATAAAATTATTGCACAGAAAGTTCATAAATCTTTATTAGCATTAAAAAAACAAGGTAGATCATTTCCTTTAAATTTTAAAGTAGGAGATACAAATGGTTTAACAGGGCGTATTAGAGGTCAAATTAGTCCTAGTGGTAAAGAAGATAAATTTGGTCAACCTTTTACTTATTCTATGTCGTTAAATGATGATGGCAAAGGATTTAATTCTGTTCCATTGGCTAGAGATCAAGCTTATAAAGATTGGAAATCAAAAAATGGTGTAAATTTTGAAACTATATTACATGAAAGCATACATCAAGCTACTTTAGCTCAAATTTATGCTGCATCAGGTAGTCCAAGTATACTAGCTAAATTATCTCCTGATGGTGGTTCTAAAGCACTAAAAGCACAAAAAGAATTAAGAAATCAAGCTAATAGAATTAAAAATCATTACAGAAGTAAGATGAGATTCTATGAAGATTTATCAGATAAAATACTTCAAGATGTTAGCACTGGTGATCAGACAAACTTAGAAATATATAAAGAGGCTTATGCTAAAGCTCCTGAAATAGAAAAAACAATAGCAGATATATATATACGAGAATATAGTGATGGAATTATTACTAGAACAGAAAGTGGTTTAAGAAAAGATAGAAAAAGAAATTTTGAAAATTATCATATTAAATATCAGTTATATGGTCAACAACCTCAAAATAGAGGTGATGTTTCAGAACTATTAACATTTGGTTTAACTAATAGAAATTTTCAAGAAATGCTTGAATCTATACCATTAGGTAAAGATGCTACTGATAATTTATGGAATAAATTTGTAGAAGTAATTAGAGAATTATTAGCTGTGCCTGCAAAACTTAATACAGAATTATCTGCATTTCTTAAAAATGCTTCTACAGTATTAGACTTACAAACAACTGGCATAAATCTTGATACAAGAGATGTTAGAGATGTGCCTCTATTTAGTAGACCACCAAGAGATGAATCATCTGGTCATGTAGCTGATGGTGTGCCTGCACAATATGGTCCACCTGCACATGACTTAAATGCAAAACCTAGTCAAGAAGAATTTACTCCTGAAGGTTATTCTACTTTTGATGTGACTGTAGATTACAATCGATTGAGAGAGTACAGCACAGCTAGACCTCAAGAAAGAGCTGAAGAACAAAGATTTTTGAATAAATTAAAACAAATTAAAGGTAATCCAAATGCAGAAATAACTATGTATCAAGCTGCACCACAAAGAGATTTAAGAGAAGGAGATTTAATAACTCCATTCTTAAGTGAAGCTGAAGCTCTTGTAGAAGATTCTAAAGTTACACAACAAGAAATTAGAGATGCAGAATTACAACAACTTAAACAAGATTTAGGTTTAGATAAAGACACAACACCAAATATTAATTTGGTTAAATATTACAATGAAAGAAAAAAAATGTATTCTCAAATGGATGGCATTATGGATGTATTTGGTGCACCTCAAACAACTCCATCAAAAATACATACTTTTAAATTAAAAGCAGGTGATGTTCGTTGGGATGGTAATAATGGTTGGGCACGATGGGGTTATTTCCCATCAAAAGTAAAAGATATAAGTGGAGATATACCTACCTTTAGTAGAGCACCAAGTAGATTTCCAACAACACAAGAACAAATAAATAATGCCTCTCAACAATTATTAGAAGATAGTCTTAGCTATTATAATAATTTAGTAGAAAAAACAGAAAAAGAATTATTCCAAGATGTATTAAGACCTGATGAAAGAACTACTCTTGAAAGAAGGCGTTATAATGCAGAAGCTGTTGTTGCTAAAACAGAAAGAAGATTAGAAGAATTACGAACTGGCACAGGACAGTTACCTTTATTTAGTAGAAAAAGGAGAGATGATACAGGCACAAACTCACAAGAAAATATACAATTAAGAGAAGCTTTAGAAGAAGCCGAAGAAACAGTTAAACAGACACCTAGGGGTTCAATACCTTATTACAATTTAAACGCCTCAGATACAGCCTTAAAGGCTGCTATAGACTTTAATAGAGACCTATCTGCTACAGCACCAGATGATATACCTAAATTTTCAAGACCTACACTTGATGGATTAGATAATAATTTACAAGAGTTTATTAAAAGAACAGGTGGAGAAGTATTGCCTGATCAATCTTGGGGTGCAAGGTTAATAGAAATTGTTAAAGACCCTATAACAGCTATTAAAAACTTTTTTATTAATTTTAGACAAAGATATATTGATCAATACGATACTATTACTAAGACATTATTAGCTGGTAAAACTAAAGAATTTTATTTAGGGATAGATGAAAGAACAGATAAATTAAGAATAAATCCTAAAACTAAAAAACCTTGGACACAAGAAGAAGCTGAAATAGCAGCAAAAGATGTAACACTTGCTAATATGTTTGCAAATACAGGTGCAGAACAATCATTAAGAATGTCTGATAAATCAAGAGGTGTATTTCAAGGTATGCTTACAAGAGGTATTGCTGTTGATCAGATAGATGATGTTGATTCATTAGTAAAAACAATACCTTTAGAGCTTGTTGATGCTGATGGCAATAAAACTGGAAAAACAGGTGGTCTTATACAAATACTTGCACCATTATTTTCTAATGTTGATGTTAATTTAGAGGCTGTTTTTAAAAGTTATGCCATATTAAAAAGAGCAAAAAATCTTGATGAAAGTGGTAGAGAAATAGATACACCTGTGCAACCTAATGACTATGCTCTTATAGAACAAATAGAACAGCAACACCCAGAAGTAGTAGAGGTTTATCGTAATTATCAAAATTGGAATAATTCTTTAATTCAACTTGCAGAAAGAAAAGGTATTTTAAGTACAGAACAATCTGCATTATGGAGAGAACATTCTGTTTATTATCCTTTTTATAGACAAATGGTTGATGATAGTGGTATTAAAGGACCTGCAATCGCAGGTGGTTCACTACCAGGAAATCCATTAGATATAAAGATAGAAGGTTCAGAAGAAATTATTGATGCAGACCCAATAGAAGCTATATCAAGAAACTCATTATCTATTCTTACAGCATCACTAAAAAATGATGCTATGGGTAAAATAGTTAAAAATTTAGAAACAATGGGATTGGCTAAATCAATATCTGCAAAAGATGCAGGTAAAGCTGATAGTTTATTTTTCTTTGAGGATGGCATTAAAAGGCATTATCAAGTAGATGATCCTAGACTGGTCTATGGTTTACAAAATATTGGTGGAGTAGCTCCAGGTGCTATAGGAAAATTTTTAGCAATACCAGCAGGGCTTCTTAGAGATACAGTTACAAGAGACCCAGGCTTTGTTGTTATAAATATTTTAAGAGATACCTTATCTTCTGCTGTAACAAGTGGTGCACCATATACACCTATTATTGATTCAGTTAAAAATATGTTTGGCAGCATGGAAGAATTAGAGCAGTTTGGTGTGCTTGGTGGTTATGATTATTCTATTGATGAAGGTAGTGTAAAACAATTTATTACTAAAACAATGAGACAACAAGGATTAACACCAAATAATGCAATGTCTCCTACAGGTGCTTTCTTTAAATTATGGGATGGTCTTGGAGCACTTACCACTAAATCTGATGGTGCAACTCGTAAAGCAGTTTATGATGTTGTTTATAAACAACTAAAAGAAGATGGTTATTCTGAAGCAGTAGCACAATCAGAAGCAGCTTATCAGGCACAAGAAATAATTAATTTTGGAAGGCGTGGGTCTGATCCATTATTTAGAATTATTACTGCTGCAATACCATTTTTAAATGCAAGAATACAAGGTCTTGATGTATTGCATAGAGGATTAACTGGTAAATATTCTGCTGTAGAAAAACAACAGATGGGAGAATCACTAAAAGAAGTGCAATCAAGGATACTTAGAAGAACAGCTTTAAATGCTTCTTTACTTGTAGGTCTAACAGCACTTTACTATATGATGGTAAGTGATACAGATGAATATAAAAATCTTAAACGAGAAGTAAGAGATGATAACTGGATATTTCCAACACCATTTGATTATGCAATTAAGATACCAATACCATTTGAAGTAGGTATGTTATTTAAAGCTATACCTGAAAGAGTATTTGATATGACTATGGGAGATGATGCTTTTACAAGAAAGTCTGTTGATGAAGCTTTAACATCTATTGAAAGACAGGTTAGTACATCTTTTAATATTCCATTTTTAGGTCCTGGTTCTGGAATACAATTATTAAAGCCAATAGCAGAAGTAATGAATAATAGAAATACTTTTACTGATACAGAAATTGTACCTTATTATCAACAACAAAAAGAACCTGGATTACAAGCAAGGGCAACTACCAATGAATTTGCAAGAATATTAGGTGAATCACTTAATATTTCACCTGCAAAGATAGAACACATAATGAGAGGTTATACAGGAACTCTTGGTGGATATGTGTTAGCTGTTATAGATACTATCACTAGAGGAGCTACAGGAAGTCCTCTACTACCTTCTAACTTTGAATTATCAAAGATGCCTGTATTTAATAGACTATTACTTGATTTAGATAAGTCTGGTGGCTATCAGCAACAATTCTATGAGCTAAGAGGTGAGGTTGACAGGGCAGTAGCAACTATCAACTCGCTACAGAAACAACAACGATTTGATGAGCTATCAGCTTACAGAAGCAATATGCAAGGCGTGTTGAATGTCAAAGGTCAAGTAAGAGCGATTGAGAGATACTTAGACAACTGGAGAAAGCGTAGAGATAGACTGATGAGAGATGAGAACATATCTGTATCAGTTAAGTCAGATATGCTTCGTGAACTAGAGCTAGAAAGAGATATGAGACTAGCTATGGTGCCAGAACTAAGAAAGAGAGCTAATATACCTGTTTTAAGCCTTAACCTTTAACATAGCTATATCTTTTTCTTCTTTCAATGGTTTTAGTGTAAAGAAGTCTTTGTGTTGTGGATGCCTTGCGTGGAATAGTCTTGCATAGAAACCTATGTAATCATTACTAATCTTAAACTCACCACCCTTTGTTTCTATCTCATTGTGCCAACGAATACGATTTATGATCGCCCATTGTGAGTATTTTTTTCTCCCACTATGGATAGCCTCTAATGTGTATTCCTCAAACTTATCCCAAACCTGTGGATTCTTTTTGTGCCATTCCCACCACTTCCTTTTTCTTTTATCTAACTTTTCTTGTAGTATATCAACTAGCATTTTCTCCCCCGATTACAATAGACTGGTAAATATTATTTTATGCTGCAGCTAACGGCTGCGATTACCAATTCACATCTAGGATTGTCTTTATCAATCCCACCAAATTTATAGATCACTTCTTTGATCTGTTTAAAACTATCATCCTCTAATACATTCGCTTTAACTAATGCATCACAAGTAAACTTATCAATAATAGAGCAAGGATTACTAACATCTAACCTTCTCTTGGTTTTAGCGTAGTATGTATAGGTTAGTATCACAGGCTCCTCGTATTTAGGATGGCTAATCCTATCAACTAAATTTTCTGCATAAATCTTTTTGGCACTAGCTAACACTCTATAATGTGCGTTGCGATAGTTATTCAAGTTCAAGATAAACTTCTTATTCTTTGTGTAGTAAACCTCTAAAGGTAAATCAATCTTCATTCTTCAGTATGTTATTAACTTGCTCTAATAACTTTTCTTCTGTGCCATAAGCACTCTCAAATCTTCTTTTGTATGGATGTCTGCTAATCATTGGCTCAAACCTACCACCTTCTCTATGATGCCCAAAACATAAGGGTAATACTTTAAAGTGTGCATTATCATTTGTCTTGCCTTCTATGTGGTGTATTTCAGCAGGAACTATACCTAAACCCATATTTCTACAGACAATGCAACCTAACTCGCTTACCTTGTCCATGTGTTCAGTTTCTTCTTTTGTTGGGTTTCTACCCTTTATTGACATCTATCTTGTTTTTTTTTGTTTTATTAAGCTGTGGCTGATAATAATCAATAAATTTAGCTTCCCAATATAATGCTCTTTTTGGTGAGCAATGTAGTATTCTAAATTCATCAAAAAGTTTTTGGTTTTTGTGTTGAAATATCCTGTTATAAGGACACATAGATTGACCAACATAAACGACCTCTTTTTTATAGTAAAGAAGATATATGCCATGTCTTAAATACTCTCCTATCATTGTGTTTTTAGGAAACATCCTTTTACATATTTTAGGTCTTGATCTTTCTGCAAGTTCCTTAGCAGTAACTTTCTTGGTAACACCAACTGGAAAAGCTGATGTTGATCCTATGAATGTGGAATCAAATAGTGACATATTTGCACCATTCGTTATATTTACACCATTCGTTGTAGATGGTTTGCTTGTAAGTGTTCCTTTTGTTACTAATCCAGACATTTGTGATTCTTAATATCTTCTATCGCTACATCTTTGCCACACTTCTGACAATAAGTTCTTATAGGTTTCTTGTTATTCTTAAATATCCTATCAAAGCTTTCATTAAAACTATCTCTATCGTATGGTCTTTGTCTACTTCCCTTTGTCATGGTTTGTCATTCTATCTTCTTGTTTTTGCAATGATTTCTCAACACACCTATCAACTTTTTTTTCTAATATTTCTTTTATTGTCTTGTTGTATTTTTTAATTCTCTCTAACAAAGTAATCCTCATTGTGTCTATCTATAGATTGATATTTATCCTCTAGCTTTTCTACTTCTTCTACTGTATCTGCAATATTCTTATTAGACCAATCCTCTACATCATCCCATATAAAGGTCACAGAAGTTAAACCATAATCTTGAAAGTCCATTTTACTTATCCTAAAAGGACAAGTCCCTAACCATTTATGAAATGCCTTATTCTTACTTATACTCACGCTCCATACCTCTTTCTTTCTTCTCTTGCATTGACCATCTTAGTTCGCCATTCTTCAAAGCCAACCTCTAATGATCTTAATTCAACCTTAACAGCACTCAACTGACCTTTGGCAACTGCAACAGCCAACCTAGACTTATATACTTCTTCTTGATTTTCAGCATAGTTATCTTGCCCACTTGCAGTTTTAATGCCTTCAGAAAGAGCAACAGCCTTACATAAGGCTACTACTCTTTTGACATCTGCTTCTGCTTTCAACAGTTCGTATTCAGCAGTTTGCATTACTGGTGCTACATCTCTAATTCTACTTTGCCAACTTTCTATCTGCTCATCCATGTAAACCTTCCCTTAAAAAGTCCTTGTAATGCTTTTAATCTTCTATCTGATAGATGTCTTAAATGCACAGGTATTTGAGTTCTATCAACATAATTTTTCTCTTTAATCATTAAATCCCCCCTATGTAAAATGGTGACATATAAGCTTTCGCCATGAAGATTAACAAAGATAGTCCTAGTGTAAGCGTTAAACATACAAGGAATAAGTCTGCTAATCTTCTAATCTTTCTTGTATTCATTCAACACCAAGCTTTTCTTTTAGGTGTTCATCTCTAGCTTCATCAAGTTTGTATGATAGATAATCCATCAACAACTGATGTGCTGTAGATTTCATTCCATCATCAACATCTCGCATTTGTTGGATCAGAGTTCTGTAGGTAGACATAAACTCAAAAAATATATACTCGTCTATGTTCTCCTCAATCGTTGTGATCAAGTCCTTGCCATAAGTGTACTTATCGCATTTGTTGTGTTGTGTATTCTCCATATCTCCTCCCTAAAATGGAATGTCATCTTCACCAAAAGTTTCTTCCTCTTGGTTAGAGTCAACAACTGGTTCTTCTTTCTTTTGTGGTATATCTATTCTGCAATACTTGTATTCGTTGCCATTCTTAGATGTTCTATCCCATAAAGCTACTCTTAGGTCTAGTTTGCCACCATTCTTAACAATAGTGACTAACTCTTTAAGCATCTCCTTGTTCATCTCTATACCACCTGTCCAGTCTGGTTGCTTCTCAGTTTTCTTAAAATTATTAGTGTAGATTGCTCCATCACATTGATTTTTATTGTCATACATAGTTATTCCTCCTCTTTTGTATTTGCAATTTCTTTTACTTGTGCATTAAGCTTGTCTTTAATTTCTGGAAAATTAACCCTTAGTGTTGCTAAGTCTTTCTGGTTAGCATCCCAAAAATCTGTCATAGCTTTTTTAGTTTTATGACTTTCCATCATTTCAATAAAGCTTTTGGCAAAAAGTTCTGCCCAAGCTTCACTTCCATAACCCTTATCATCTTTTTCAACTGGTTTGGTTTCTTCTTTTACATTTGTCATGGCACTTCCACCAACTGATCTTGGCTCTACCTTCTTTGGTTTAGCTTTCACAACAGTATCTTCATCTTCACTAGGAACATCCTCACCTGCATATATATAATGACCTAAGCCAAACATACCTAAACACTTAGTAAGACATCTCATCTTTGCTTTATTGACTTGTGTGCTATTAGGATTCTGTACAGCATTGTTCTTAAAATCCATGACTGGAAGCCACATCTCTCTTGATAGATTGTCAATAGAAACTCTACATCTAACCTCAGCAGTCCCATCTGGAAACTGAACATAAGGCACATCACTATCACCTTGATAGAAGATATATTGTGCCTGTGGATAATGTTCTTGTAGAACACCCCACGCCCACGCCCAAGATAAGTAAGATAAGTTCATCTTCTTTTCTATCTTGTCTGAACAATCTATCTTAGATAGCTTGTCCCATACTTCTTTATAAGTAAGTTCTTTATTATCAGCCATTACTTGCTTCCTCCTTTACTGGAAAAAGATGATCACAATGACATTCTAAAGTTTCCCAACAAACACCTAAAGAAGCATCATGTTTTCTATCTACATAATCTAATACTTCCATACATTCATCATCAGTTAAATCTAATCTTATGCTCTTAACATCATCTATTGCCCAAATAATAGCTATAGAGTTGGTTTCGTTATAACCATATCCATAATCAAGTTTAGGCTTTTCTTTATTTTCAATACTCATTTGCTTTCCTCGTTATATTGATTACAAAATTCTGCCACATCACAATAGTTTGCACATCTTACGCACTCGCCTTTGGCTAATACAATTTTAAGCAACTTACTGTCTTTGTGACCCCCCACATACTCATCAGCTTCTTCTTGGGTATCAAGCACTCTAACAGCAGT
>TARA_R100000655_G_scaffold109950_1_pt1 | contig 16673 bp, 16 predicted proteins | sample TARA_R100000655 | Tara Oceans TARA_R100000655 (sample SAMEA2622497) | marine metagenome | biome: marine biome (ENVO:00000447); feature: deep chlorophyll maximum layer (ENVO:xxxxxxxx); material: "saline water (ENVO:00002010), including plankton (ENVO:xxxxxxxx)" | depth 90 m
TCTATATATTGGTTTTTGATTAAGGTTGTGGGGGAGCAATCCCCCACTACTTTAATTAATTATATATCCGGGGAGTTATTCTTTACACCCACTAACTAAAACTTTAAAAGAACTATATTATGAGTAAAAAAGTAACATTAAGACAACAAGAAGTGTTAAATCATTTGCCGAAGGCAGTAAGAGCTGAAGCAGTTTACAAACTGAGCAGTGTTTATGTTGACAGGCAACCACTAAGAGGATTTACAGGTGAGGAAGAAAAAAAGTATTTAAGAGAGCAAGTAGATGTGTCTCCGGACCATGTAGAATGGCCTAAACATACAAAAGAATTTTGGACAAACCTAACAATTCCCGTAGGATGGACTGGGATTGAACTTGAAGTAGGATTAGATAGTAATGATGAGCCAATACAAGTAATGGACTTCATTAAATATAATTTTGCTTTAAAACACCCACAAGTAGCATTAACTAAAGAAGAAATGGATAGAGATCAAAGTAAAAGATTTTATATTCAGGATCTTACAAGAGATGATAAAGTTAGAAATAATACTATTCAGGTTAGAAAAGATGCTGACAAAGAATTTATCAAAGTATCTTCTAATGAAAAATCTATGAAGAGAATATTAAGACTTATGTCTAACATAAATCCTGATAGATTGACTACAGAGCAAGTTGAAAATTCTTTATATGAACTTAAGAATAAAAATCCTAAAAAATTCTTTACTATAGCTACAGATAAAAATTTAGAGTTAAAATCAGAACTTGAAGAAATGGTATCAGCAGGTGTTCTTAGGAGAATTGGAAACCAGGTAGTATTTATGGATGAAATTCTAGGAGATACATTAGAAGATACTATTATTCATTTAAAAGATAAAAAGAACTCTAGTAAATTAACAATATTAAGAGCAAAACTTAAAGAATTATCTTTAGTATAATATGAACATAGTAAATATGCATCAAGCAGTTCAGCAAGGAGTGGATAAGATTAATTCACTCCAAGCTGATATGCTGCTTTCAGAAGAAATAGATGTAGAGTTAAATAAATCTCAAGATAGATTTATTAATACAAAATACGGAATAAACAATAGGTATAATAAAGGATTTGAAGAATCACAGAAACGTGTTGATGATTTAAGGACTTTAGTTACTGAGTATTCTAATACTGTGACGTACAAAGAGCAGTATGGTAAAAAAACTTGGGTAGATACTTTTAAACTTCCTCCTAATTATTTATATTTAGTAAGTCAAAGATCAGAGGTGCTACGTAATAAAACTTGTACACCAATTTCTTTTACTATTACACAATCTGGAAGTGATATTACATATTTTAAAATACCTATGTCTAATCTGCATGATGGAGGTACAACTTTTGTAAAAAGAATGAGGATGGTTGCAGATGTAACTAATCCATTACTTGGTGATGTCCCTATGTTGTCATTAGGAGACATATCTTTAGCATACACATATCCTGCAGATATTAATGCTTTACAAAATGATATTTTAGATCCTAATAATTGGAATGCAGGCTTTAAGTGGTATCTTAATACTTTTGAGCATTTAAATTTTCCAGGGCATTTTATAGTTACAGTAGATACTAACGTACATCCATGGGTTAATTATGATGCTTCTGTTACAAATGCTGTATCAGGAGTTAATACAATAACTAAAGCTATTGGTAGAATGCCAACAGCTACAGGAGTAGATGATCCTATAAATACTACAACAGACGTATTATACGATGATTCTCAGTTAGTAGACTATAGAACTTTAAATGATAGTGAAAGAGAATTTACTTTAAATAAGTTTGTACAGCACGATGATATTTCTAAACTTATAGAAGACCCTTTTAATACTACAAAATACACTTCTCCCCTTACTACAATACGAGGAGACTATATTGATCTATACACTAGTGATATATTTATAATAGACAAGGTAAAAATTACATATATAAGAAAACCTCAAAAAATTTCACTATCTTTGGGGATTGACTGCGAACTGCCAGAACACTGTCATCAAGAGATTGTTGATATGACGGTTAGCAGTATTTTAGAGGGAATTGGTGACCCTCGATACAAGTCTCATCAGTTAGAGGTGAGTAAAAACGAATAATTAACAAATAAAAATTTAAAAAAATGGCAAGACATATTTATATAGGAGCTACTACTACGGACTATGCATCTGTTGGGTCAGGACCGTATACTAACGGACTGTTGGCTTCTGGTGCAATTGATGTACAAAAAGTTTCTAATATTAGTGGACCAACTTCAATGGCTGCAAATGATATAAGAACAAACACTGAGCAGTTTAGAATTGTACAGGGTACAGGAACACATAACATTGTAAGTCCTTGGATTTATGGTGATGATGTTATTAACTGGGATGGACAATCTTATGCAGCACCAACTTCTCATAAGCACACAGTAACTTTAGGAGGAACTTCTACAGCAGCTGGTACGCTTACAATTAAAATAATGAGAACTGATGTACCTGGATTTGATACATTTAGTTTCGATACTGATGTTCCTTCAGGAACGGCAGCTACAGCAGTTGATCTTTTAGTTACAAACGCATTTGCAGCAGCAAACGTACCATCATGGTTAGATGCAGTTTGTGCAAATACTGGTACAGCTAATGTAATTGAAGGATCTATAGCAGGTAATACAAACGATGATGGAACAATTTGGGATGAAAATCCTTCAACATTTGTTGTATCATGTACTAATGTACCAGCAGGTATAACTGCAACATGGACATTAGACTCTGCTCCAACTCAATCTGCAGATGCAGGTGCAGGTAACGGATACTTAATTAGAAAAATTGAAGAGCAATGGTGGGGTAATCAATTTGGTTACTATGACAGAGTGCAGTTACCAAAACCTCCAGCAAACTATTCAGTATTAGCATCTACTTATGATGTATACTCTATTGCAGCAACTAAAGATGGTAGTTCTCAATCTCAAGTTCATGGGGTAGACAACATTATGCACATTTCAATTGCAATTGTTGCTGGTCAAAATGCAGGGCTTGAAGCAAGACTGAATCCTTACATGGCAGATTGCGGATTTGCAGCTGTGAACTTATAATAAATCGAAATAATAACTTTTAAAATATAAAAAAATGAATCAAGGAAATAACCCTTTATATGGTAGTGGAGAGAAAGTTGCAGTTGCTGTTTGGGACGGATCAAAAAGAACGTTAGCAAACAATGCTTCTGCTTCTTGTATTGATCCTGTATCAGGAGCTTCTAAGCCTCTATATTTACCAGATGGAGCTTTAATTACTAAGGCATACTATCATGTAGCAACAACCTTTACAGATGCTGGTGATGACTCATCACAAATTGCATTAGGTTATACAGGTGCTACAGGAGCTTTTGTTGCATCTATAGCAATTCAAGCTAGTACAAATGTATGGGATGCAGGTGCTCATGGTACTTTAGTTGGAATGGGCGCTAATTTAGGTGCTGATGCAGCTCATGATTCTGCATTAGAAGTAATTGCTTTAAATGCAGCAACTATGATACACTTAACAGCTCAAAAAGAGATTTTACTTACTACTAATGACGATACAGCTCTTAGTACAGGTAAACTTACACTATACGTACATTACGTAGAAACTGGCGATTTCTCATAATCGTTAATCTAAATAAGACTAATAGGGGGCATTGTCCCCCTATCGGTCTTTTTTTTAATATAAATAAATTTAAGCTATGGCATTAAATATTAAATCTGTAAATTTTTGTAAAAGTATAGACGTAACTTATAGACCTTATACTTCTGCTGCAACTGGAGATGTTAAAATAACTGACGTTCCTGGTGGAACAACAATTACCTATCCTATTAATATAAGCACTAGCGCTGTTACTAAACTACGTATTCCTATTGCTGATTTAGCTAGCAGTTCAGGAGTTTTTATGGTTACAGTAGAAGAGGCTGGAAGTACTCGACATATGACTAAAGCAGTTTTAGTTCATTGTGATATAGACTGTTGTTTAACAAAGTTAACTAATGAATTATTAGCATGTGAGTGCGATTGTCCAAGATGTTCTAGTGCTTTAGCAAAAGCTCAAAAAATATACTTATTAATACAATCTGCTATAGCTAAAGTAGAAGAAATAAATTCTGATCCTTGGGGTAGTACTGTTATGGGGCATTACGATGATGCTTATGATAAATATAAAAAAGCAAAAGAACTTTGTGACGGCAGTTGTGGGTGTGAATGTTAATTTAAAAAAATAATAATTTATGTCTAAAAGACTTGTTACTATATCTTCTCATCCTCCTAAATTTTGGGGTGTACTACTAGGTGTAAATGGGCTGTATGGCGGACCAGAGATGCCTGAAATTCAGGTACATGATAATAAGGCTAGTGGAACAGGGTGGGATTTTTTAGTAGATGTAGCAGATACAACTGGAGATGGTAATGCACCTTTAATACAACTAAATTCTATTGGAGGAACTCCAGGGCAAACTTTTACGCTAAAATATTTACCCCCATTTACTCCTATAACTACTATAGTTTCAATAAGAACATTAAAACTTACATTTACAAGTGGTCATATTGAGTATTTTGAAATACCTATGACCATAAAGGCACACCACGATGGTTTAAACAGTCCTTGGTTTATTATGGATTTGGTTGAATTAGCAAACCAGCCAGGCTCAAGTTCAGAGTCTTATTTTCAACAAGGTTATTACAATACACATTTAAATGCGGCTATAGATCCTGCTACTGGTCTTCCTGTGAATAATTTTTATTCTTTACAATCTCAAAATAAGGGAGTTGCAGGTAGTCTTACAGTTTCTGGATTATTAGTAACTGAGCCTTTTTATATATTTTCAAAATATAGTGGAGTTCATGCAAACACTATAGGGGTAAATACAAATCCAGGCTTTACACCATCAGAGCAGTTTTTACATGTAAAGTCTGATGTTAATAATGTACTTTACGATCATGGTTTTTGTGGTTCTGGAGGTACGATTTCTGGTCATGATGATAGACTTGCTCATATATATGGGTTAAATGCTCTTACTACTCCTGATGCGGGTAATCCTAATAGACAAGAATTTCACTCTATAGATTTTCTTTTACAAGAAAATAATCCTTTATGGTATGACAATCTAGAAACACAAGGAGGTGTTTTAATGAACGTTCCAAACATAATAAATCAAATGAATTCAAACCTTGGCTTTATGCAAGGAACTTATTCTGGAGATAACTGGCCTGTTCCGCCTTATGGTAGTGTTGAGCCTTCACCTATTGATCCGGGAATAGATATAAGAAATCTGTATAGAAGATCAGAGGTGTGGGATTCCTTTGGTGATAATATAATGACTTGGAATTCAGCTTACGAGTTAGCTACAAGAGGTGCAGACACTTCTAATAGCCCACACTATCATTATGTATATAAAATATTTTATGCAGAAAATTTAACAGCTCCTGCGCCTCCTAATCCTCTTCACGTGTTTAATGTTTGTGATGAAGCTGGTGATCCCTCATACTATTTAACAACTAGTAAAGATTGTAGTGGAGCAACTATTCCAGCAGCTAATTTACCAGGAGGAGCAAATCATAACATTACTACTTTTGTTCCTAATAACGCTTGTTGTTCAAATTGTACTTTAGAAATAGTATCTACTACTCCACATTGTGGAACTTATGGTGTAAATGATAAAATTATTGAAGTTACAACTACAAATCCTGCGTGGACTAGTACTACTACTACAGGAAATCCATGGAGTAGTGGTAGTCAGTATACCTATAACTTAACTTTAAGTAATGGAAACAGTTTAACCCAAACTATGCCTCCAACAGGAGGAAATACAGTTACTCAAGCTAACTGTGTAACAAATACAACAAGTGGAACAGAACATGAAGTTACTTGTCCTTCTAGCAGCACTATTACACCATGGATGCAAGTAAGTGGGGCAGGAATACCAGCTGGAACTTATGTTGGTAATATTTTAACTGGGACAGCAGGTAACAATGTAACAAAATTTACACTTATAGATGCTGTAGGAAATACTGTTCAAGCAACAGCAGCCGCTACAGTAACTTTAACTTTTGCAGCTGGCTTTAGATTTTACTTTGGAAGTCTTGCTCCTAATGAAGGGGCATTATTAGGAACGTATTATATTTTAAAAGTTACAGATGAAGATGGGTGTGAAAAAACATTACATATAACTTTAGCTGATTGTGCTGTTCCAGACGGGTGTACAGACAATACAGCAATAAATTATGACGCCTCAGCAGTTAATGATGATGGTTCATGCGTTGTGTGTAATGCTACTACTGGAAAATTAGAAGATCCTGCAGGAAATATTGCAGGAGATTTATTTACTAATCATGTAGCTCTTGTTACTGATGCAACTGTAAATGCAAGTAATGTTCCACAATCTGATGGTACTGTTTCTTTAACAACAAGCATAGACCCTGCTTTACAACAATATATAAGCCTTGGTGCTACTGAGACTTATACAATGGGGATATATCCAGTTACAGTACCTGGAGATCCTAGCACAATAGGATCGGTTATTAGTCAGCAAACAGGAATAGCATCAAATACTTTTAGTTACTCTCCTCAGCATACTTTTACAGGTCTGGGTTTTGGTCACTATGCTATTAAAATACAGTTTGTTGATTCAAATAATGTTTTAGAAGCAGAAGAGTGTTTTACTTGGGTATATATTACAGTAAAAGTTCCGGTTTGTGATGATGTTAATTCTTCAGACTATAACACAACAGTAGCAGCACCTTTTAGAATTCCAGACTCAAGTTTATGTACTCCTAGTAACTGTCCGGTCCCGTCAGATCATTCTTTTGAACTTTCTGACGATCCTAACTATTGGTTTACTAATTGTAATGGAGGAGGGGGTCAAAACTCAAATGGAGCTAATGAATGTAATCCATATTTGCATTGGCATTTCGCTTTGTATGATTCTCCTGGTTGTGGTCCTGGAACGATTGGACCGGGCCATTTTGGTCCAGGTTATTTTACAGTAGTTTGGCTTTTTAATGGAGTTGCTCACCCTAATCAAAATAGTTCTGGGACAGCAAATGATATATCTGGTTATGGTGTGGGTCATACTAGCCCAATTAATGCCAATGGAGTGGGATTTGGTCATTCTCAGCTAATGGTGTTTGATCCATTTTGGAATTCTATGTCACCACTTCAAGTACTTGGGGCAGGTACTTATACTCAGGAAGTATATGTAGACATGCCTGATGGTAGTATTTGTGTTTATACACAAGATTTTGTTTTTGATGGAGTCCCTGATTCTGGGTGCCCTGATCCAGCAGCTTTAAATTATAATCCAAACGCTTTATGTCCAGGACCTTGTATATATGAATCTTGGGAATGTGATCTTGTAACAGGTTCTTGTTATGATCCAGGAGATGGTACAGGTCAATATAGCAGTTTAGTAGATTGCGAGCAAAGTTGTGTGCCAATGCCTATACCAGGATGCACAGATCCTTGTGCAATTAATTATGATCCAGCTGCTGATACAGACGATGGTACTTGTGAATATAAAGCATGTTTAGATTCTGGGGCATCAAACTATGAATATAGCTGTGATTGTGGTATAGACATTCCTAGTGCAACTGTTCATGATCCAGATTGTTGTGAATTTCCTTGTGATAGTCCTCCTGATATAACAGTAACTACAACAGATTCTACGGGTACGTGTACGGGACCAATCGCAGATGGAACAGTAACTTTTAAATATGCATCTACAAACGGATCTACACATTTTTTAATTCAGATTTATTCTGGACTTCCTGTAAGTGCAAATTTAATATATTCGTATGTCCCTGATGTATCTCCTACACCTGCTCCTGATGGTTCTACAATTACACATTCAGGATTGGCTCCGGGAGCTTACACTATTACATTTACAGACCTTTTTGGTTGTAAAGTAGAGCAAACATTTTCTATATCTACTACTACTTTATCAGTTGGATGTACAGATCCGTTGGCATCTAACTATGACCCTAATGCTTCATGCGATGATGGTTCTTGTATATACGAAGGTTGTACAGACCCACTTGCTATAAACTATAACCCAAATGCAATTATTGACGATGGCAGTTGTTTATATAGAGATGAAAAAAATCCTTGTATACCAAAACAATTAAAAAAAGCAATAGTTAAATTAAAATCTTGTTTATCTCAAAAAGGATCTGAATGGCTAACAGAATATAAAATAGGTACAAATATAGATTGTTCTACAATGAATAAATGGAAATTAATATTATTGGGGTATGTATTAAAATCTAATAAAAGTGAAAATGGTTTTGGTTTAGGGTGTTTATTTAATTGCGCTGATAAAGGAACTCCTAATATAGAAGATGTAGCGCTTAATTGTAACGACTTATGGGTAAAAGGAGGATCTTTTACAGGTTTAAATGACGCTGCAACAAATGGAGCTAGTGTTACAGGAACTTCTTGGACAACAGGAGAGGGAACTACAGTTACTGATCCTGCTTTATATTTTACATCTCCGCACAAGCTTAGTTTAGGAGATGTTATTAAAATGCCTAGTGGGTATATATATAGAGTTGTAAGTATATCTTTTAATCAAGTAGGCCCACTTACTTTTGACTTAAAAGACAATAATCCAGAAACAGCGACTGGAATAGCTGGTGGGAATTGGACCAAATGTTCAGATGAGAATTTTATAGATATAACTACAAGTGTGAATTATTACGATAATTTTCTTAAATTTGTAAATAAATACTGTAAAGATTGTAATATACCACCTGCATGGAAACAAAAATAAACAAACCTCTAAGTTAAAATAAATAAAAAAATAAAAATAATATGGCTTTAAATTTACAAACTTTAGCAAAAACTAGCATAGATAACACATATGACTATTTTAATATATCTAATGAGTCTACTGGAGCTGCAAAAAAAGTTCTAGCTTCAGGCTTTTTTCCTACAATGTCAACTACTGGTACTGGAGGACAAGATATATTTGTAAGTGTTACAAATAAAAATCAATTAAACTTTAAAGGTATAAAGTCTGCAGACACAACTAAATTAACAGCAACTACAGATACTAATAATATATTACTAACTTTAGTAGAATCTGGTATAGATTTAGCTAATTGTAGTAATACTTCAGCTGGATTTTTAACTTCTATGGATTTTACTGGAAATGTTACAGGGCAATGCCCAGTGGTAAATGGTGGTACAGGTTTAGATACAATAGTAAAAGGATCAGTTCTTTATGCTAGTGCAGATGATACAATTGCCGCTACTGCATCAATGCGTACAAACGGACAAGTGCTTATAGGTAATGCTACAACTGGAGTTCCTAGTTTAGCAACACTTACTGCTGGAACAGGAGTTTCAATTACAAACGGTGCCGGAAGTATAACAATAAATGCAACTATAGCAAATGCAACAGCAAATGTAGATTTGTACGATGGCACTGGAACTACTTATAATATAGATACTAATAATGGGGATGGATGGATTTCTGGAGATGGAACAGACGAAGGAATTGCAGTTGATAATAGTGGTAAAGTGTTTGTAGGGCAATCTACTCCTACAGCAGCATTTGATGAAAGTTTAAATATAAAAGGTAGTATTAGATTTACTAATGATACCGCACCTACAATTAAACCAAGCGCTACAACAAGTGATACGGTTGGGCAAGTACTTACAATTGAAGGAGGAAGTAGTGCTTCAGGTAGTGCTGGAAATTTAATTTTAAAAGCAGGTTCAGCAGCTTCTGGTGGAGGTGATGGTGGAGCTGTAGCTATATATGGAGGTAATGAGGCTGGAGGTTCAGCAGGTAGTATTAGAAACTATGTATATGATGGGGCTGGTAATGCTATTGGAGGAACAACATTGTCAGGAGGATCAGCAAATCCAGATTTTTCAATTGATGTAGGTAATTTACAGATAACTGAAGCAACTAAAGGAATTATACATGCTGGTAGTGGAACGGTTACTCAAGGTACTAATCATAGTACAGGAGTTACAATTAATGCAACATCTGGTATTATTACATTAGCAGGAGTAGGTTTAAACGCAGCGGCAGAAGCAGATTTTGCTGTTACAAATAGTACTGTTCAGGCAGATTCAGTTATATTATTAACTGTTCAGTGTCCTGCAGCAGCAAGTGCTACAGACAATGCTACATTAGTAGCTCAGCTTGATGAGGTAAATGCTGGATCATTTAATGTTAGATTAAGTAATCCTGGGGCGGGCAATGTGTCTACAAACGCACACAAAATTCACTTTTTAGTGATAAACAATAGTTAATATTAACAAAAACCAATATATAAAATGACAACAATTAAAGCAACAAAAGGAGAATTCGTAAATATAATTAATGGATTATTTTCGGTTCAAGAATTAAAAGGAAAAGAGTTTAGTTTAACAGTAAGTAAAAATATTGTTATTCTTCAAAAATCACTTAAAGAATTAGAAGAGGCAGGTAAACCTTCTGAAGAATTTATGAAGCTAGCATCAGAAGTAAATCAACTTGCTAATCTTAATACAGAAGATTCTAAAGAAAAAATAAATAAATTAGAAGAAGAAAATAAAAAGTTAGTAGATGAAAGAAGAACTCAAATGGATAAGGTAAAAGAAATGATGGAGGAAGAAATTGAAGTAAAACTTAATATTCTTAAAGAAAATATTTTACCTGAAGAGATTACAGCTAAACAAATTAATAACTTAATAAAAATAATAAAATAATGGGTGGAGTACGTACACAAGAATTATGCTGTTGTGAAGAAACTAGAAAAGTTAATACAGTAACAATTTATCAATCTTTTACAACAATTATAATTAATAATATAAGACATTGCGGACCTTTTTATGCTATATCAGCAATAGAAGATTCTGTCATTGATGTAAGTGAAGGAAATACTGGAATTATAGAATTTGCATCAGGAGTTAAAAGAGATGTAGAAACAGATTTTACAGTTCCTAAAGGTATGACTATATATTCTGATTTTCAATGTATACAATTAACCAGTGGTAAAATATTAGCATATTCTAAAGGAGTTAAAGGAGAAGCTAAAGAACCAACTGCAGATCCGTCATAGTATGGTGCCTCAATTAGGATTAGGAATAGCTACAAGTAAACCAGACTATATACAGTCTAAATACAGTCAGTACGCTGTAGAATTTGACGGTGCTGCTGACTTTATAAAGATATTAGAGGATGACGCTCTAAAGCCAGTAAATGCTTTAGGTGTATCTCTTTGGATGAAACCTAATACTTGGGATATGACAACCGGTTCAGATGAAGATGTTGTAATAGGATGTCTTAGAACTGGAGGGTGGAAACTATCTTTAAAAAATACTGGAAGTCAAGTTACAACATTAGAGGTGACTCTTAGGGTTAGTAATGATGGTAGTGGTAGTGCAGGATATATTACAGCTGCTTTAAATGAATCTAAAACCGAAGCATTAAATAATTGGGTTCATATTGTTTTTACCTATGATGTTGCTGGAACCTTGTATTTATATTGGAATACTAAAACTACAGGAGTAAGTACCGGTTCAGCAGCTGAAGAAGCAACTATAGTATATCACAGTACTGCGTCTACTCCAGTAGCAATTGGTGCTGATATGAGTAATGATACTAATGGTGAATTATTTTATGATGGAATGGTTGATGAAGTAGCAATTTTTAATATTTTATTAGATCAAAATGATGTAAATGGAATATTTAATGATGGTGTGCCTTATGATATATCAAGTAATTATGGAACTTATGATAAAGCAGCTAATTTAGTTTGGTACGGAAAGATGGAAGCAGGGTCTGGTACCAGTATTAATAACAGTGCTACTGGTGCAGCAGCAGCAAGTGGAGTTGAAGGTGGACTTGGTAATTCTTGGAGTTGGGTTACAGATACTCCATCAGATCAAAATACATGGGATTAATAAATAATTAATATGGGATTAAATAACTATACATATGTAATAATAGATGCTTCAGAAGTATCTAGTTTAGATTTTTCTAAAATAAATGAAACTGCTAACGATACACTGAGGTATAATAACGCTGGAGATAAAACTTTTGTAAAATTTGAAGGTGAGACACCTAGCTTTTTAGAAGGTAAAACTCAGTATACACATGCAGAAATAAAAGACTATTTAAGAGATTCAAATAACGGATGGATAAGTGATAATGAATAAAATAAAAAACATACTACTACTATTTGTATTGTGTATTGGTTTATCAGCTAATTCACAAACTACTGCAGATATAAAAGATTATTTAAAAACATTTGACTTAATAGAAACATTAAAAAGTCATACTAAGTTTGCTACAGTATATGGAGCTGTAAATGGAGGTACTTCAGTATCAGATGTAAAAACATTTTCTGTTACTCAAGGACAATTAGAAGAAGGTCTTATTACAACTCCTTATGACTACTCTTTAACTGTAGGTATTAGAAAAATAGCTAGGTTTGGATATGAAAATAGAGCTAACACTTTTTATGATGGGACTGAATCTAATTATACAGATGCAGCTACAGTAGGTAAAGTACAAGGTTTTGAATACTTATTTGAAGTAGATTATGCAAGACAACAAGGTGTAGATTATATAGATCAACATCATTTTATAAGATATAGTTCTGATGATGACTGTGATGGTCCGCTTTGTGTAGATCACTTTGCAGCAAAAGTAGAATATTTAAAAGATGGTTTTGCAGATGTAGAATATTTTGAATTATCAGAAAGATATAGATGGAAAAAAGATAGAGATTTATCTTTTAGTATAGGGGCTGCTCATAGATTAGCAGAACCATATGGATATAATCCGCTAGAAGAATGGATGTTAGGTAATGGGAATTTACATTATACATATTTAGCTATACAAGAAGGTTATACTGTAGATGTTGCTAATAGTGAGTATAGAGATCCTAGTGGTAATATTGTTGCTAACAGTTCTGAGGTTTGGAAAGAAGTTGTTATACCACAAGTGTTAGCTGACTATTCTGAAAAGAAAAGAAATGAGTTGTCAAAACAAATACAACATTCTATAATTATAGGATTTGATTATTATAAATATACTAAAAAAAGATGGCTGCATGCTTGGGGTAATCTATTGCCTTGGCATTATGATGACGGTGGTGAGTTTTCTTATCATAAATATAATAATGGAGAACAGTGGTATGATTACTCTGCAGGTTTAATATATGGTATAAAAATAGATAAACATTTAGGATACTTTGTAGAAGGTAAGTATAATAAATATTGGAACAGAGAGTGGTATGATTTTAAGTTTGGTGTTAATTATATAATATTTTAATAATGTATACCTACAAAATAAAATTAGATAGGGTGGTTGATGGAGATACTATTGATGCTGAAATTGATTTAGGATTTGACATCTCAACTAAAAAAAGAATTAGATTTATGGGGATTAATACTCCAGAATCAAGAACTAGAGATTTAGAAGAAAAAGCTAGAGGTTTAGCTGCTAAAGATAGAGTTAAACAATTGTTAGAAGGAGCTAATACAATAAAATTAAACTCACATGGTGTTGGAAAGTATGGGAGAGTTTTAGGAGAGTTGCATATTGATGTTGTAGATGGCAAAGAAAAAATGACTTTAGAAAGCGTAAATGAATTATTAATTAAAGAAGGCCATGCAGTAGAATATGATGGCGGTAAAAGATAAATTATGAATTGGATAAATAGTTGGAGACAAGGTAATAAAAAAGACAATATATATGAAGTTACAGTTAGGTTTGGGAGATTTACAATTTTAGAATTGTATTGCAATCCAGGCGTAGAACACAGATGTATAATATTAAACTTTGGATTTGAAATATGAAAATAACTAATCAACAATTACACGAGGAGCTACAAGATTTAAGACAAGATGTAAAAGATATTAAACTACGTTTATTAGACCCAGAAGATGGGTTAGTAGTTAGAATTAATAAAAATACTAGTTTTAGGAAAAATACTAGAATTGGTTTATGGGCGGTATTTACAGCTATTGGAGGGCTGCTAACAGAAATGATATTAAGAAGATAATGGCAAAAGAGTTAAACGAAGACACGGCATTTAAAGTAAGTATTAAAACACTTATAGGCATTGCATTTGCAATTGCTACTGTTGTGGGTATGTGGTTTGCTTTACAAGCTGATATAGAAGAAGCAAAACAATTACCAGAACCATTACCTCCAGATGTTACACGTATGGAATTTGATATGAAAGATCAGATGATTCGTAACACAATTATGACAACACAATCTGATGTTGAAGAAATAAAAGAAACTCTTGAAAAAATAGAGGATAAACTATATAATAGATAATGAAAAAATATATAATTATCTTATTGTCTATGTTATACTCTGTAGGAGTTTTTGGACAAGTAACAGCAAAGCATTTTAATGCTGGCTGGAATAGTGCAAATGGTGTATCTTGGTTTATGGATCTTAAAGACTGTAGTACTAAAGGTATTGTAGATATAAGTAAAGATACAGAGTCTGCACAAAAATATAAAATAGCTGTTGTACCTACTATTATTATATTTAAAGATGGTGAAGAGGTTGCTAGATTTCAAGCTGATTTAAGTTTTAAAATGCAAGCAACAAAAGAAGAGGTACAAGAAGAAATAGATAATATACTAATGAGTGACTTTTAAAAAATAAAAACTATGAAAAAAATAATTTGTAAATTAATATGTAAAATAACTTTTGGAACAATTTGTGTAGGAGTATGTGGAGAAAATTGCTGTTGTCAATAAGACTTATATTAATTGTGCTTTTTTTACAAGGGTGCTCTTTAAACAAAGAAGTTTGTACAAAAGAAACAAAAAAATGTTGTACTAAGAAAAATCAAAAATGAAAAAATTATTATATATATTATTGTTGATACCTTTTATAGGAGTAGGACAAATAAATACTTTTCCTTGGGTTCATAACTTTGAAAATAATTTTCCACTACAACAAGATACTACCGATGATGGAGATTGGTTATTAAAAATAGGGTCAACTCCTTCTTTTAATACTGGTCCACAAGGAGATCATACTACGGGTAATGGAGTATATTTTTATGTTGAATCATCTAATCCTAATTTTCCTAGTAAGCAGTTTATAACGTATACACCAACTTTTGATGTATCTGCTACTTACGGGAGAGTGTTATCTTTCTGGTATCATATGTTTGGACCTGCAATGGGTGAGTTAGAAATAGCAGCTATAGATGTAATGGGTAACTACGTATTTATAGATGCTTACAATGGAGATCAAGGTATGAATTGGAATCTTGGTTACTATCCGTTAGATAGTCTTAATATGCAACATAATTTTAAAATTGCATTTATAGGGAATACAGGTACTAGTTATACTAGTGATATATGTATTGATGATATAATGGTTAGTGATCCATATGCTATAATACCTGGATGCATGGACAGCATATCTCCAAACTATGACTCTACTGCAACAATAAATGTAGGGTGTATATATGTTAACGGGTGTATGAACCCTTTAGCAGAAAACTATAATCCCTGGGCTAATATAGATGATGGTACATGTGTAATGGAAGTTATTTGTAATCCTGGACAATCATTAATAGAGGTTGCAATACTTCTAGATAACTGGCCAGGTGAAACGTCTTGGGAAATAGAAGCTAATGGTAATATAATATATACTGTACCATCTGGCACTTATGACTATACACAAACAGGACAAACAGTTTATACAGAAGTATGTGTGCCTATTGGTGATACTATTGTATTTACTATAAATGATACTTACGGTGATGGTATAGGGGGTGGCTCTGTAGTGGGTAGTTGTATGGTAACTAATCTAGATTGTTTTGATACTATATTTAATTTAAATCCACCTAACTTTGGGTTTAGTGCTTCTTCAGCTTCTTATGTAGCTGATACTTGTGATAGCAATACTCCTGTATTAGGATGTACAGATGAAGATTATGTAGAGTACAATGAGTTAGCTACAATTGATGATGGTAGCTGTAGTACAATAGCATTATACGGTTGTATAGACCCAGCTGCTTTTAATTATGACCCGGCAGCACACAGAATGGAATTAACTTCACCTTGTGATTATAATTTAATATTATATGATGCAGGTGGTGATAGCTGGGGTAATTGTTGGTTAGGGGTAAGACAAGGTACTTCATTGTGGCAGTTTAGGATAGACTCAAACAATATTTATTCTGATACGTTTAACTTATCATTAAGCTCGTATGAAGAGGTTTATATATATTATTTTGAGGTTCCTACACAACAACAGAATGCGCAGCAGTTAGATATACAAACAATACAAAATTCATTTAAGTTAGAAAATGCATACGGAGTTATATTACATGAAGGTGATAATCCTTGGCCAGGACCTAATGAAAATAAATTAAAAAACTTTAAAAACCCAGAGGACATATATTCTGCTTTGCCTTACTGTGGTACTGAGTGTGTGGATGTAGTTTATGGATGTTTAGACTCGTTAGCTTATAATTATAATGATACAGCAAATACAACTGATACCTGTTATTATAATCCAGGGTGTACTAATCCAGGCTATTTAGAGTACTACACACAAGGTTTTGTAGCAGATGTAGATAATGGAAGTTGTAATATTTTAGCTGTGTTTGGATGCACAGATTCTACAGCTTTTAATTATAATAGTGCAGCCAACGTAGATAATGGCGGATGCATACCG
>TARA_R100000655_G_scaffold37908_1_pt1 | contig 16668 bp, 10 predicted proteins | sample TARA_R100000655 | Tara Oceans TARA_R100000655 (sample SAMEA2622497) | marine metagenome | biome: marine biome (ENVO:00000447); feature: deep chlorophyll maximum layer (ENVO:xxxxxxxx); material: "saline water (ENVO:00002010), including plankton (ENVO:xxxxxxxx)" | depth 90 m
CTTTTAGGAATATTTGGTTTTCTTTCTTCTTGTGATGCTGTGAAAATGCAACAAAGCATATCCGAACAAGCAAGAGAGAATACAAACGCCATCATGGCATTACACGAAACAACCCTAGAAGCAAGCAGAGGCTTTTATACCTCTCCACTCGGCTTACTGTACGCTTTACTTTTTTTATGGGTTACATACTTAACAGTAAAAATACTTTTTTCGTCCCCCAAGGGGACAACTTAGGAGATTTAAATGGATAATAATAACGAGACTCCACAGGCTGCTCCAGAAGCAACAACCACGGAACAATCTCAAGGGATGACTCCAGAACAAACTCAAGTAAACAATGAAAGACAAGCCTTTGAAAGGCATGTACAGGAAAACGGAGAGGCAATTCCTGAGAACTTTAAGGATGCCGGTGCGTGGTTTGATTCACTCAAGGGCGCACAAGCAGAGTATACTAAGGCCCGTCAAGAGGTTTCTGATCTAAAGAAACAATACCAAGAAGGGACCGAAAACCCCAACTATGTGGCTCCAGAAGAGCCAGAGGCTCCTGTAGAGGAAGCTCCTCAGTTAGATATGGATAAGCTGGAAATTCCAGAAGCTCCTTCAGAAGAGCCAGAGGAAACGGTGGCTCCTAATGGTAAAGTTATTCAACCTGAAAACTGGGCTGAATGGGGACTTGAAATTGATAATAATAATGGAAATCTTACAGACGCTACAAGAGAATCTATCAAAGCTGAATTCGGTGTTCAAGATGCTATTATCAATGAAATTGTAGCCGGAAGAAAAGCTATGATGAAGCAAGCTGTTAATGAAGCAGCTAATGTAGTTGGGTCTGAGCAAGAGCTTAACACTCTTATGTCATGGGCTTCCAAGAATCTTCCTGCTGACGAACGAGCTAAAATTAACGAAGGATTGCGAACCCCTGCGTGGGAGACCGTAATGCTTGGGTTAAAAACTAAGTATGAATCTTCTGTATCCTCTCAGAAAACAAAAGAGCCTACCAGCATGGTAGAACAAGCACAGCCAACAGCTAATGTTGGTTCCGTAGAAGAACCTTTTGGTTCTCGGGATCTTATGCTTGCTGCAATGAGAGATAAAAGATATACTAGAGATCCAAAATACAGAGCCGCTGTTGAGAATAAGTTACGTTTAACTTATGAAGCTCAAGGCGGTCAGTTATAAGTTAGGTTGATTACGTCGAAATCGGATAGCAAATCCCCCTTCGGGCAATGGATGGCTTTTCGCCGTAAGACACCTCGCTAAGACTCCTTTCAAGGAATAATCAAAGCGTGTGATAATCACCCTCTTTTTATTTTATATAGATAGTCAAATTCTTTGAAAGGAAATAATCATGACTGCTCTAGCTAATATGGGATTTGGTCGCGGCGCAAATGCAAGTAATGCATATAACGCAGAGGCATTCCTCGGAACCACCGGCGGCGTATCTGGTGCTAATAAACTATGGCTTCCCGTATGGTCCGGTGAAGTTATTACTGCTTACGATCACTATAGAGTTTTCGAACCCCTCGTAACTGCTAAAACCATCTCCAGTGGCCGCGTAATGGAATTCCCCGTTACTGGTACTGTTGATCTTAAGGCATCATGGGGTGCTGGTCAAGAGCTACTCGGTAACCAGCCAACTAATGGCTATGGTTCTGATACCATTGCCGTTCGTTTGGACAATCGTCCTTACGCTGCTCACTTTGAAATTGATAACATTGATGCTATGATTTCACAGTGGGAATACCGTAGTGAGCTTGCTCGTCAATCTGGTCTTACTCTTGCTAACGCTAGAGATAAGCAGATTCTTGCGGCTCTCGTTCGTGCTGGTGCCACTGATGGTACTGCATTTACTTCTAACGCAACTGCTGGTGAAAGCTCTGGTAACATTGCCGGTAAGATCTTTGGTTCAGCTACTCATGCTCACCTTGGTAATGCCAGCGGAAGTGGTACTGCTGCTCAGAGAACTGATGCAGCCCTTCTCCTTCTACAGCAGATTGAAGAATTCCATGTTCACTTACAGGAAAACAACATTCTTGCAGAAGGAACTTTCTGCGCTGTTACCCCACAAACCTTTGCTGACATCCGCGCCCTTGGTGTAGCCAGAGATAACTCCTCCCTACTTGGTGGTGCTGGTCGCCCAATGTTCGGTGGTGTTGCAGAAGCTGGTGGTCTTGGTAATGGTCTTGAAGATGGCTACAACGCACTTAGCGATACCCTTGATTACATGGGAATGACTATCGTTAAGAGCAACCACCTTAAGACTTTGTTTGCCGGAAATGTCAAGAACATTGCTGGTGAAAATAAGGGTCAAGACAATGGTGGTTATGCTACTACCGCAGCTATTGATGCTATTGGTGATGATAAGTATAACCTTGGCTTCTTAGATGCTAATCTACAATCAATCATGTGGAAGCCAGAGTCAGTTTGTGCGCTCTCGCTTCAAGGCATGAAGGTTGATACCGTAGAAGACGTTCGACGTAACACCAACTTTACCGTTGCATCCATGATGGGCGGAACTGGTACTTTACGTCCAGAATGTGTTGCTCTTGTTAGCTCGAACGCTAGTATTACCCGTGCAGCAGGCGCAGGCACAGATGCCCGCGCTCTTATGCATATGGTTGCAGACTTCGGTTCAACCGCTGGTACTTCAAACTACCCATTCGGTTAATTCTTTCTGTATATATTTTTATATACATGCATACATTTCAAACGGCTCGTCCCCGAAAGGGGGCGGGTCGGATTTTTTAACTTTTAAAAGGAGACTCCTATGGGCTTGATGAGTAAGCTTGACTGTATTAACCAAATGCTTTTAGCATCCGGTGAATCTATCATTACAGCGTTAACAGATACGTCAGTCGAAACAGGAGTAGCAAATCAGATTTTTAATCAAGTAGTAATGGACTACCAAATTAGAGGCCTTACTAATAATCAGTTTGAAAAGAAATATACCCCCTCAGCTACAGCCCTAAGCGCAAGCAGCGTTACACCCTCGTCAGGCAACGGATATATTGATTTAGGATACGCATATTCTGATACTCCTACAGATGGATCTCTTATTTCAGCAGAGCTTATTTCGCCTCATTATGATACAGATGGAAAGCTTATTTATGGCTTTGATAGAATTGGAAGTACTTTTACAGGTCTAGGAACTATTGTAACCGCAGACGCAAATAAAAACTTTCTTTATAATACTACAAATCAAACCGCTGAATTTGATCTCAATACTGAATATACAGTTCTCATGGATCTTTTTGTATCCTTCGAGAACATCGACACAGCCACGCAGAGGGCCATTACAGCCACCGCTGAAAGAATGTACCAAATGGCTACTCAGGGAGACGCAGGCGCAGACAAGCTTCTAGGGGGCCGTGAGCAGATGTTTATGGCTAAGGCTAAAGCATCTGATATTAATGACAGAAAAAGAAATATCTTCTCCGTAGGCGATAATGCTATTGTAAGAGCTACTCGTCGAAACTTTGGTCATAGAAGAGATATAAGATACTGGAATGCGAAGGGATAAACATGGCACAACAGATTAGACTTCCAATTTATTCTTTAGCCGGTGGAGTCGGCAGACAGCCGATAACAAAACGATTACCTTCAGAAGCTCAGGAATTAGATAATGTATTTTTAACTATTGAAAACTCTTTTGAAAAAAGAAATGGTTTTGATTATTTTCCCGGTAAAGCAGAAGAATACGTTGAGGATGTTGATTTAGCTCCAAATGCTATGGTATTTAATACTTTAGATTTAACTATTGGTGGATCAACAGGAACCGAAATTTATATCCCAGACGATGAAGATGATTTCTTTTTTAAATGGCTTACAGTAGACGAAACGAATGAATTTTTAATAGCTATTAATGTTGGACTTACTCAGTCTCCTCCTACAACGGTAGAAATTAAAGACAAAGACGGAAACACAACAATAGAAGAAGTTCAAGGATCTACACAAGATTATGTTTGGAATTCTTTGTCTAATTCATACGATTCTGGATACTCTTTAAACTATAAGAAAAAGTTTATTACCGTATGGAAAATAGAAGAAAAAAACCTAAGCTTACAATCAGTTGATTATGGAAGCGTTACTAAAGACGTTATTGATTATATTCGTGAAGGATATAAAACAGGAGAAGGAAATAATTTAATAAAATTAAAAGCTTTTGGTACTTCTGCTATTCTTTTAAATAAAGAAGTAAAAGCAGGATACAAAGAATTATATAAAACAGATTTTGATGAAAACCCAATTATTATAAAAGAATACGAACATAATGATGTAAATTCTAATTCAGCAGTAATAATTGAATTAATTATTCAATTTGATGAAAGCGGATTTTTTAACGGATATGAAATAGACCAAAAAGGCGATAAGGCCGGAAACCTTCAAAGAACATTTAAAGACTTTAATGAAGAAAATCCCCTTTTTAGTAAAGGGGATATTATTAAAATATATGAAAGTTCAAGCAGTAGTGATAATTATTACGGCTCCTTTTTAGGACAATTTGTATTACTTAATCATAAATCTAGATTCGCTAAAATAAAATTTACTAAAGATGATATTGGAAAAACAGAAGGAATTATTCCTAGAGTTCAAAATGATGGTTCTAGATATAGAATTAAACTAGTAAAAACCGAAAAAGATTTTGGCGGAGAAGAGATAAAATATCGAACTTCAGCCTTTCCTAGATCTTTAGGATTTCAAGCTCCTGAAATTACTGAAACAACTAGACTAATTGATTTAAACGGAATTGATTTAAATTCTAGATGTTCTCGATTTAACCCCGATGGTGCAGACTTTCAAACACAAGCAGGGTGTGGATGGAATTACGGAGAACTAAATCATAATTATGCTTTAGGAAGTGTTTGGTATGAAAACGGAGCGGTAACAACTCAAGTTGATTTTAATATCTCTACAGGAGATCAAGAAGCTACTATAAAAACACTAATGGAAATAGTAGCTAGGTCCGGAGGAAACGCAAAATTAAAAATAAATAAAGATACTAATGGACTATTTATTTGTGACAGATTAACAGAAGATCCAATTCCTATTATACAAAAATACGTTGATATTGGTGGAGAGGGCTGTGTAAAATTTGACAATACAGGAACAAGACTTGGATTAACTTCTTATGGTGAAACAAATATGAATCCATTAGGTGTTGGACAAGTATCTGAAATTTTTCAAAACAAATTAGAGTTTGTTTTTTCCGTTGCAGAAAAACCTTTAGGAAATATTACACCAAACTTTATAGGAACCAACTGGTATCCCGGTCATGCAGTTGATAGCGATTTTTATCCATCATCTATAGATTCTACTTATAGATCTTTTATGAATGGTCCTATTGTTGCTAGTGGAGGAAACCAATACGGAAATACAATTAATCCTTCTAATGTAAGTTTTAATACTTTTACTGGGTTTGGTCAAGGAGTGCCTTTTTATTTAACAACAGGAGCAAACAAAAACTCATTTGTTAATCTAATGTTTCCTTTTCATTCAGCAATAACTAAAGCTAATGCGATTGTCAGCGGTACTGATGATTTTACAACCCATAATATTCCTTTTACAGCCAATGGCACAATTACAATGGAGTCTAGATTTAGCGGGGGAAGCGACGATGACTTTATTGGGTTAGATTCTGAAGGAACTAGGTTTAGCGGCAGTTGGACATTTAGATATCCTTCAGATAAAAGAGTCTACGGAACACAAACAGATAGCGGCGCAGTTCCTGATGTAACCGCATCTTTGGTTTGGAATATTGGAGAATTAACCATAACCATTGATGAACCCGGAGAAGGATATTCTAACGGAAGATTTACTCAAGAAGGAATTCCACCTTTAGCTGGGTCAACAAAAGACATAATAATTAAATTCCACGATATGCCCGGTTTTACATTTGGTACATCAGGCGATCCTAGACCTAATCCAGAAGATTGGAATAGTGGGATAAACCGAGCAACATATGAATTTATTCATAGAGGGTCAGAAAAATCAAATACTCTTTTATTTAACCCTCAAACTGTTTTAAGAGAAATGGGAATTACTTCTCAAAAACAAATTAATAACATAGGAATTATTAATAACGGTATTACTACAGATATTTCAGAACCTATTCTTCATGAAGTTGATCTTACTAATTCAGTTAATGAGACAATCAACGCGGGAGTAGATCAACAATTAACTTCTGGAAGATATTCTTGTCTTACTGGCTCTGGAAAAGGAGCGGTTTTACAGCCTAGTGATACTTTAACAACCTTAAATCACTTTATACGAGCAGCTACGGCTCCTAGTAGCGATGACGGAACAAAATTAAATTTATTAAATGCTACACATGCTTTAACTTTAGATAATGACAGTAACTCTGTTGTACTTAAACAAATTAAAGGAAGCACAGGAGCTATTTTAGACATTCCAAAAGTACCATATATTACTGATGTTAATTTCTTTGCGGCAGCAAGTCAAGATAGTCTTTATGTCAATAAAGAAATGGATTTAAATTTTACAGAAGATCTTAAAATTAAATACAACAGATCAAAGCATCAACCTATTGGTGATAACATTGTTTTATCTACTTCTACCGCACTTGATATTGGTCAATCAATACAAAACTTTTCATTAATTCCTATTCCTCCAACAAACGATGATGATTTTACAGACTTAAACGGAGCAGAAGAAAGCTTATCCTTTTTGTATGCTGAAGATACAGTAGGAGATGCAGACGGAAGAGGCAAGGTATTTGTAACAAGAGAATCTTATCTTACTAAACCTTCGGCATTCTTTAGAACTGTTTCGTTTGAAGATAGAGGATCTCCTTTTTATGAACAAGTAAGAGCAGAGTCCCCTTATGGTTCTTTTGATACACGAACAATGCCATTGCTTTTTGACTTTGTAACTTCAGAAAATACTTGGAGATTTTTAAAAGCTCCGTTTAAAGATAGATTAACTGGAACGCTTTCTACAAACCCCGGACCATCCGCTTTTATAGGAGCAAATAACGAAAGGGTTAGAAAGAAAATAAACGACGTTACTTTTTGGAGAGATAGATTTTGGATGTGTGCAGAAGACAATGTTTTCTGTTCTAAAGTAGGAGACTTCTTTAATCTGTGGATCGATGATCCTGATAATATTGTTGATACTGATCCTGTTGATGTTAGAACAGGAAGAGGAGATCTTGTTACAATTAGCCATTTAGTTCCTTTTGAAAGCTATATGTTTGTTTCAACCTTAAACGATATTCAATTTGAACTACTTGGTTCTGAGAATCAAATTACTCCACTAACAGCAGAACTACAAGCAACTGCATTTTATTCTACTGATCCAGTAACTCAACCTCAATTATTAGGATCTCAAGTTTATTTCTTTGCTCCTCAGAAAATTTATTTATATTACGGATCAGGATCATCAAATGTTGCAAATGCAGCAGAAGTAACTTTCCAAGCTGAAGGATATCTCCCTAAAACATTCCAAGACATCGCTACTTCTGCTATTAAAAGCTTAATTACTTTAGTTGATAGAGAAAATCAAAATGTGTTGTATTTTTATACAAGTAGATTTTCGGGTGATAAAATTATTCAAAACTCACTTCATAAGTGGACAACTGATACAACAGATAGAATTAAAAGTATAAACTTTATTGACGATGTTTTATATTCGGTTGTTTTAAGGCCGTATAAAAAACCTAGCGGAGAAGAATCAAGCCAATTCTTTATTCAAAAAACTTCGGTAGTCACTGAAGATGAAACATATCCTAGAATTGATAGAAGAGTTTCTATGAGTCTTTTTGAAGACTTATTAAAAGTAAAAGAAATAGAAAGCGATTGGGGTAAAATTCTTACTTTTACGATAAAAAGTAACAATACTTCAGGCTATCAGGTAGGAGATACTTTAACATTTGAAAACAAAGTTATTCCGGGTTCTGCTGGCGGAAATATTAATACAAACCCCGGATCTGGATTAATTCTTCAAGTTACTGAAGTAGAGACAATAGGAAAAATAAAATCCGTTGCGCTTCAATCAGGAGGATCTGGGTATTTACTTCCAAGTGATTTAGGAATAGCTGATGATAGCGTCGAAGGTATTTTAACCGCTGATAGTCAATTGTCAAACTTGTATCGAAAACCAACTAATACTAATGTTCTTACTTCTGCGTCTATTTCAGGACTTCCTGATGTTGCTCCAGACCCCGGATCTAATCCCACTATCAATACCTCAAAGAACGGAACTTTTGCAGTTAGACCAGAGTCTGTAAACTATAAAGTTCCTCAAGGATATAGAAAGGGAGACGTTTTAGAACAAAATACTACTTCTGGAAGTGGAACAGGACTTAGTATACGAATTACAAAACACGAAGATAAAAACATAGGGGATGTTTATAGTGTATACGGTGTTCCTGTTCAGTGGGAAATATTAAAACACGGTAAAGGCTTTGAAGTAGGAAATCGAGTTGATTTTAAAAACCTACCGGGAACTACTGTTGCTCCAAACTTTAAAGTAAAAAGCATTATTACAAATATAAATTTCAATACTGTATACAGTTCTTCTTCAGGCAATACAACTTTTACTCTTCCTGTTCATAATTCTAAATTAGATAAAGCTATTGTAGGACTTAATCAAACCGATATTGGAGAAGAATTAACTATTGTTTCTTCTATTTCGAATAATGGCAAAAAAACACAGGTTACAGTAAGTGGAGATCAAAGATCTTCTAATGTAACCTCAACAGAAGATTATGGACAAATAGAAATAACTGCTAGTTCTTTTGAAGATTTTGGAAGAAATGCAGATAGGTATATACAAGAATTTTTAGAATATGGTCTTTTATTTAACTTCTTAGACAATGAAGCAAAGAAAACAGAAAACTGGTTTGGTACTTCCTTTACAATGAGAGCTACCTTATCCGAATTAGTATTCAGAGATCAAACCAATAATGCATTAGATGGTGTCTTAAATATCAAAAATATTTCTATGAAGTTTTATAAAACAGGAAAATTTAACTTTGAAGTAAAAAGAAAACAGTATAATAATAATACAGATATTGTTATTACAGATCCTTTCTATAAACAAAGGATAAACTCTGAATCCTTTACTTCTTCCCATCTTGGTGTACAAGAAAACGGGGAGTTTATGGCTAAAGTAATGAGCTTTGCTCATAATGCTGAAATATCATTTGTCAGCAGCTATCACGAACCAGTAAATATTGCTAACATAGAATTCCGTGGAATATTCTCACCACGAATGTCATCTATTAGAAACTAAGGAGTAAGACATGGCTAAGCAAGTTAAGCGTCGAAGAGGAACGGCAGCAGAACATGCCGTGTTTACTACGGGCGCACATGGAGAAGTTACAGTATCATTACCAGATGATCCCGTACAATCCGCAGACAAAACCGCAAATCCCGCAGAACTTTATGTACACTATGGAGATAGTGCTGTAGGAGAAAGGTTTATCTCTAGAGCGGCTACTATTGATCTAATCAGAGAACAGCTAGACAGACAGGTATTTCTTGCACGAATTACTGGGCATACTGCTATGGGTACAAGAAACGCAGCAGCAGGACCTGCGTATGATGCTGCTGATTCGTCAACCAATGAAAACAGATGGATGTATGAATGGGAAGAAGTTGCAATCAGAACTCCAATTGCTCACCAAGTAAAACTTACCTTTACCTTTGCTAATAACACTTGGGGAACTAATGATGTTACTACTACCTTTAAACTTCCCGTAACTCTGTATGGAACAAACGCAGGATCAAACCAAGCCGTTGCTCTTGCAGACCCATCATATACCACAAGTCTAGCGGAGTTTAGTTTAAAATTAGATCACGATTTAACCGGAACCGTCAATTCTGATACAATTGCTCAATTTTTAACTAACTGGGAAAGTGCTTGGAATAATATTACTCAGTCTAGTACTACCGCTACTGGTCTCGGTACTATTACAAATAATACATCAACAATTAGGTTTCATACCGCTACAAAAGAGTTAAGTACAAATAGTATTATTCTTACAAGAGATGTTCCAGAAAATATTAATATCTCTGATTCCCTCTATAAATCTGCTGGATTAACTGTGACTAATCCAACGGATGGCAATGTTACTGGAATATCAATGAGTATTGTTTCTGGTGAATATGATCCTAAACTTTCAGGCGGAAATTGGGATGGATCATTACCAACTCTTGATGGTCTATTTATGCAATACGGGGCTACTACACAAACGCCTGCAATTAATTCAACACAAGCAAGAACATGGAAGAGCGTTGATCCAACAACCGGAGGAACCAATAACGGATATTTCTATGCATTAAATACAGCAGAGATGTCAAACTTCTATGTGTCTTCGGATACCTCTGGGGCAGCAACTGATGGCTATGGTGTAATGGGCGCAGGTATGTCTTTAACTGATTCTAATAACGATACCGCAGGACACGACACCGCTCATGTTAAAGAAATTACGTCTAAATTGACCTCATCTACAACCACTACTAGTAAACTATATGCAAAAAGACAATTTCCTCAAAACTATACTGTTGAGCCTATTATGCCCGGAACAATTGTTGTTATGCATGAAAGATGGACCGCAAGCGTATCTGGAGAAGATAATTATTCTGGCCTCTTTCCTCCCGGCGGCAGAGGTGCAGGAACAAACTTCCAAGGAAGTGTACCAGCGAACTCTTCCCCCTCGATTGGAAAAGAAACAGACGGATCAATGTATACTCCGTCTCCCCCATTTTACTACTTTAGTATGCCAAACGTCTCACAAGGCTTATGTGGATAAGGAATAAATATAAATGCCGAGTAATAACAGAAACTGTTGTTGTACAAAATTCAACAAAGCAGAAGTTTCCGAAACCATTTCTCGTATCGGAAACAGTTTAAATGATTCACATGGTCTTTGGGTTCCAGAAAACTTATATGGAAATGCCGGAGCATATACTACAGGTCATTATTTTAGAGATAACCAAAATTGCTGCTATGGCCCTGTTATTACTGATCAGATGACTGCTTCGGGTGCAAGAACTGCTGATGAAGTTCCTACTGGAGGATTAAGTTATAGTACTAATATCAGTCAACTTAATTTTGTAAACGACTCTAAGAGCGGAACTGTAAACTTAGCAAACTGCGAAGATTGTTTAAGATATCATATTACTCATAAAAATACTAAAGATGATGCCGGAGGCGGTCAAAGGTATGGTAGATTATATGCTATTTTAGCTCAATGTGATTGCAACGATTATTTTCAATTTAATCAAGATGATCACTCAGATAGCAATATTTTTGAAAGATTTGCATGGCCTACATGTGAAATTGAACAAGATACACCAGCAGGAAATCCTTATACAACAACTCACGATACCTGCCCAACAGGAAGAACTAGAGAAGATGAAGAAAACTTTGATTACAAATCATACGATGAATCATCTGCTACAGTACAAGACGGCATTCCAGACGATATGGGAAATACCTATTTTTACTTAGACTATACTCCCTTGTTAGAAGAAGTTAGAGATAGTAATCACCCCCATTATATTAATCCAAATGCTGCTCAAACAGGTACTGATTATAATACACCCTCCCATGCACTTGCAGCCCCCGGTGACGGCACTACAAGAGAAGTACCTAACTCAACTCTACTAACAGCAGGCAAGATTACTTTTGCTTCTGATAGTACAAGTAAACAAAACTTTAATCAACAATATGGTGGATCAGAAAGCAGGGTTCCTTTAAACTTCTGTAGTGGTGCTAATAGAGCGAGTAACTACTTTAAGTTTGGAAGCGGATTTAATGGAACTAATACTGGGGAGTTTACAATTACAGCAGGCGGTGAAACAAAAACCTATAAACTAAAAAACACAGGTTCTCCCAATGCCGCAAACCAAGAGTTCTTAGGAGTAACTTCTGCTCCACAAACTGCAATTAATTTTAAAACAATTGTAGAAAGCGCAAACGGACACGGGCTTGACAAGGTTATGGTGGAGCTTCATGGCGAAGGGGTCTATATTACTAAGACAACGCCCGGAGAGGCAGAAAACAATACCTCTACTGCTAACGCAGCTTTTAAAACTGCGTGTGACGTAGATCCCCTAGCTTCCTTTGTAGGCGGTACAAACAAGTCAGATAATATGACACAGACCGGAGACAACAAGGGAACCTTTGTTGTCATGAAGATTGATCCCGCAATTGATGGTGCCTATAATACAAATAGAGCAGTATACAGAGCTTTTAAGGTTATTGGCTTTTCTCAGTTCCCTCCAACAGTTGGTAGTTCCTATACAGGGACTCAAGGAGCTATCAAAGAACTTAAACTAGGTCATGTTGATGAAATTCATTTTAGAATGAATCCTCACGGCTCTACTGTGTATTACGGAACAGAATCTGCCATTGCAGAAGCAAATGGTTCATCTTGTTATAACGCTTCTGCAAGTAACGCAAATACCGCGCAACTTGGAACCGGAACTATTCTTAGTGGTTTAAATACAGGAAATACTACAGATAATACAAAGTGGCAAGGAGGAAATCCTTGTACAAGAACCAATGCAGCAACAGGAAGTCAAGGGGCAGAGCTTAAACTAGAAGATTATTCAGACTTCTGTAAAACAAGTGAGTATCTCCCTGAAACAATTACTATTGTAAGAGAGTTTGATCTTACAGACGCAGATAATCCTTGGGCAAATGCTGCTGTTTCTGATTCAAGATTTGAAGATTGTTTAAGCAGCGCAGAAGTTTTTTCTAATTGGGACGATTCTGGACAAAAAATAGCAAAAACAACAGTTGCTGAGGGAATAAGCGGACCACCTTGGGGCGCACCAGAAGAAGTTGGTCTTAGCGGAGAAGAAGATGCCTCTGACAAACTTCGTTTAGTATTTACTTATATTAGAAATACAAAAGCAAGCTGTAACTTAGTAGATGCACTCCCTCTTTCTTTTGGCACTGTAAATAGAAATAAAGATTATGCTTTTGAATGTCCAAAAGAAAATAATGGAGTAGGAACAAGACTAAGTATTAATCCAAATGATACAGAAAATTATGTTTCCCATTATGAACTTAGTTCTATTCAAGATAATCAAGGAGGAGTAATTCACTGGGTTACAGATCCCGCTGTTTTCTTAGAAGATACTCAAGAAAATACCGCCAATGCATCGATTCTATTAGATAGAAGGTATTTAGAAGATAGTAATGACGTTGTAGGAGGAACAGGCGAGGGAAGTAGAAACGGAGACTCTACTATTGAAGAGCTTTTTAAAAAAAATAAATTTAGTAACACTGGCAATGTGATTGATGTGGCCGAACACGCAAAACAAAACAATCACAGAGCTAGTGCATGTATGATAACTCCTGAAAACAACTCTTCTACTACTCCTTATATTCCAAGACCGTATGAGAACTCAAATGGCTCATATTATGTATATGGAGGATATCAATATGGTTTAGGAGGAAGTATTCAAGTAGGAACTCAAATACAATGCAAAGAAGATGTAGGAGCAAATGTATCTATATATCAAGGAGATTATGAACAAAGTACTTTTGGAGGACTTAGTTTTGCGGATTTAACCGATTCTAACGATGACGCAAATACCGAAGTTGTTCTAAATAATGAAAGCGGTAAAACACTGGCTTGCACAGCCTCAGAAGTACAAGATGGCCTTGATCGGCCTTCTTCTTTAGATCCTGTAGATTCTCAAAATAGATTTTATGGAAGAACAGCGTATACTGGACTAGGAATTCCTAGTTATGCTCCTGTTCATTACAATTATACTGCTAATGCTGCTTCAGGAAAAATAGAAGCTAAATTCGATGTTTATTCTTCTAATGGAAAATATAATTTTTCAACTGATATTGAAGATGGAGGCAGAGGACAAAACTTTGGAGGGCATACTTTTATGCCTACCTTTACTATTGGAATTAAACATACAGCTAAAGACACAAAAACAGGAAAACAATTTCTTAAGGCTTCTGGAACAGGAAACGGAACAAGAGAAGAACTTAATGGAGAAAACTTTAACAGGTTTAGATATGAATGTTCTACTTATGTAATTCCTGCTGGTCTTTATTTATTTAGAATAGAAGAAGCTGATAAATGTTCTGATGACTCAGGAGGCGGAGGCAATAACTTAAACACAGATTCGGCACAAAATAGATGCGTATTTGGTATATCTATGCCTATTCCTGAGTCAGTTCATACTGCTCATAGACAAAATACATCTAATCGAATTCCTCCTAGATATCTTCAATGGTGGGAAGGATTTTATAGAAGTTATGCACAGCCCGGAGTAAATGCTTTTGCTGATTCTCTTGGAAATACTGATGCTATCACTAAGAGACCATTAAGTTGTTTAGGAGGTGCTTCTTCTATATTACAAGGAAGCATGGAATGGAGAGAGTGTACCGAAGGAATTTTTTCTGGCTTTAGAAATAAAACCTTATTCAAAATTTGTGAATGCGCTGAAGCTAAATTAGCTAATGCAAGTCAATTTTTCCCTTTAAATTCTCTTTGTACTTCTTATAATAATGACGGCAATGGTGTTGATCAAGGTACTTGTGAATGTGGAAAAGAAGATTGCTCCTCAGGAGGAGCAAACTGCACTAATGATGACGGCGGCGGTCCCGGCGGAGTAAATGATAACGCATTTGGTGCTTGCTGTGATGGATCTAATAATTTTGAATGTTTATATGTAAATTCTAAAAGCGGAGATCCTTCAGAATGGCCCGGAAATATTACAACAAAAAGATTAGGTTTACAAAACAGCCAACCCAGCTTTATCTATGATATACCTGAAGCCTCTTTAATAAGCTGCAAAGAAGCCGTTGTAATTAAGATGATGGAATCAGGGGACTATCAAAATCAAGATATTATTGATACTTGGAATAGCACACAGTATAGCGGTCAAGGCGACAATTGGGGGGATTTTGGTGCAGAGGTAGCTTGGGAAGTTTGTTGTCTTTGTGAATCATTTAATGATCTGGGTGATGATATAGTTTGCCCTCGTCAAGGATTTGGTGGAGGAGACGGTACAACATGCGCTGGCCCAGTTATCTGTTGTGGAAATAGAGCCGGATGTTCTGTAAATGGAAGATATTGGGGTCCTGAAGTACTTCCTAATGATGCAAACTGGTCAAATGTATTAGATAGATTTGAAATTAGATCTGGTGTTTCTCCTCCTCGTATTAGAAGCAGTTTCGTGCTTACTCCATCAGGATTATCTGGAAGAGATGGGTGGGAACAAGCTCCTAGAAATACAGATGCTTCCCCAACTGGAGCAGTTGAAGAAATTAAAGGATCTAACTTTGGATCATCAGCAAGATCACAAAGACTTTTTTATCCTCCTCAGCACGATGCTTCTAATCAAGGAAATGCATCAAATCAAAATTGTGATCTAAGATTTATTAAAAACCCAAATCCATATCTCTACACTCAAATTCAATATGATCCTGATGGTTCTTTCCCCACAGGAGGAACAGCAGGAGAATGTGGATTCTGTCAAAGCGTAATTCAAGGCGATTCATCAAAAGAATATACTACTAGATTTTTTGGTAAAAAAGTAGATTCTGCTACTTCTCCTCTTGGTAGTAATTTTTCCACTACTCATGGTCTTATCCACGTTTCATCTTTAGTTGATATGGGTTGTTCCGATAGAGATTATAGATCATCAGGAAATGGTCAAACAATTTGGTTAGGAAGCTTTTCTCAACTTGATTATTTTGATTATACTAGTAATTCTAGCTTAACAGTAGTTAGTGATTAAAAGGAAAAATTATGAAAGCAATAGGAGTATTTGTATTTATAGATAAAAAAACAGGAAAGCAAAGAAGAGTAAAGACTCTCGTTAATGATGATGATTCTCTTAATTCTTTTTATGATGACCCTGTTAATGTTAATACAAAAGTTTATATTAATAAGTCCCAAAGAAAAATTAAACTCGGTGATTGGGTTAAAAAGACAATTGACTTTTTTACTTATAAGAAAGTTAAACCTTGCAATGTTTGTAAGAAACGACAAGCAATGCTCAATCAATTAATGGAGAAAGAAAAAACTAATGGATAATAAACCATCAAAACTTCAAGATATGCTTTTTGAGGCTCTTATTAGAGACTTAGAAGATCCTCTAAAGTGTACCCCCGGTCTTTACCAAGTTGTTCGTGGAGTTGTAAACGACAACAAAGAAGAAGCCGGAATAATCTCTAAAGAAAATCTTAGGGCTGTAGAAGAAAAAATTGCTGAAGCTGCCCCCTTTAAGTTTGGAAATTAAAAATGGAAACGGCCTATTTTGGTGCTTTTTTACAAATTCTCATAGGATTGGGTATTGTAGCAAATCTCTGGAAAATTCAACGCGAACTCGGAGAGCTTGCGGTAACCTTATCTTCTTTAAAAGATATTGTACAAGATCACGAAAAAAGGCTTAGGGATGTGGAGCATAAAAATGCCAAGTAAAAAGTTTAAATGTGCTTGTGGAGTGACCACTAGAAAAACAGGAGCTTCCGCAATGAAAACTTTATCTAAAAAGAAATCGGGAGGAAAAGCAAGTGGCAAAAAAAAAGCAAAAAGGTAGTATGAAGGGTCATACTATTGGAGGTGGTCATAAAAGACCTACGAAAAAAGGTGCTGGCATGACCAAGAAAGGTATTGCCAAGTACAGACGAGATAATCCCGGTAGTAAACTAAAAGGCGCAGTT
>TARA_R100000655_G_scaffold24022_4_pt1 | contig 16649 bp, 7 predicted proteins | sample TARA_R100000655 | Tara Oceans TARA_R100000655 (sample SAMEA2622497) | marine metagenome | biome: marine biome (ENVO:00000447); feature: deep chlorophyll maximum layer (ENVO:xxxxxxxx); material: "saline water (ENVO:00002010), including plankton (ENVO:xxxxxxxx)" | depth 90 m
ACCTACCATGTTTTCAAATGCAGCATCTTTATTTAAAGAGTTAGCTGTCATAGCCTTAGATAAGTTATCTTTTAATTGCATCATGGTTTCAAATTGTATTTGAGGAAAGTACCCACCACGCTTATTACCTTCTGTTATGTCAGTAATAGATTGCTCAATAGTCTCTATCATTCTAGCGGCTTTCCTATCCCCCATAGCCTTTTTAACATTAGGTTGGTTAGTATATTTTAAAGCTACAATACTTTGTAATTTCCTAAGACCATTAGCATATACTGATCCCATCTCATTAAGATTTTCCCTTGCTCTTTCTACAGCTTTATATACATGTGTATTATAATCTACAAGTTGACCCTTATCATTCCTATAACTAGGCTTTCTAGCAGAGTTAAATGTATCTTTATCCATATGTATAAGCTCTATAAATTGCTTTAAAGTCTTACCCTCTTTATCTCTATTTACAAAATCTTCAATCTTATTAACAAATTCTGCTTGAACATTTTCATTAGGGTCAGCATTAGCCATCTCTTCACGAAGTTCTCTTAATTTTTTAGTAGCTAAATCCTTCTTGCCTCCAAATTCAGATATATAAGCATCAAGCATATGTTGTGCTATAAAAGAATTAGATGTTAACACTTTGTTGATTTGAACACGCTCATAGTTTAAGATATTGTTTAATTCTGTGTAAAACTTTCTAGCTGTAGGATCTTGCTTAGATATTCCTTCAGGCACAATCCAGGCTAAGTTACTAAAATTGCCACCTAAAGCATTATCAAAGGCATCTATCTCAACCTTAGCTCTTCTAAAGTCTGCATCAGTTAAAGGAGAATCAGCGTTCCAGGGCTTTTCTAGTCTCTGTTCTATTAACCATTTTATATTATCAACAGAAGCTTGATTGTTAAAGCCAGTATCTTTGTATGAAAATCTATCTTTTATATTCTTTTTAGACTTCCAATACTCATACATCTCACTCATCATGTCCATTCTTTTCTGCTTATCTACATATATAGGATTACATAAGCCCATTAACAACCCTCCCCTGTTTGATCTTTTGCCCAATCCCAATAATCATTCTTCTTAGCTTCTTGCCTTACAGGAATTAATGAACCGTCATTACCTCTTACAGTCTGTATTGGACTTCTTCTATTATCTATTACACCATTCATTTTATCTATTAATATAGGTGATGAATAAAATACATTTAAATGTTTAGCTATAGTTCTATATGAATTAGCCATATCACCTAGCTCTGTATAATCAAATCTATCCATACTCCCTCTTTCGTAACTGCTAGCATCTATCTCAGTTTCCTTACCAGCAGCATAATGTTCAACATTTTTTATAAGCTCTCTAACAAAATCTCTAGCATTATTATTTTCTGCCCATTGTAAAACTGTTTTATACAGATGTTCATTAGTTTTATATGCAGGTCTCTCATGCCCCTTAGCATCCCTATAATAATAAGAAGGAGTTACTTGAGGTTGCAATACATATCTAAGTAATAACTTCATTGGATCAGTTCCTTGCACTAAAGGTAGCCATCTATCTACAAACTCAGCCATACTCCTACCCTCTTTAGCACTATTGATAGCGAATAAACCTTCACTCAACACTCTATTAGATAAAGCATTCTCTATAGTCTTGCTATAGTCACTACTAATTGAAGCTCTAAGCCTTCTAACATCGTCTCTAAAATCATTTATAACACCTTTATCTTTAATAAATAACTCAGGACTTGTATCATTCCCATATGTAGCCTTAAATAAAGCATCTGAGTATCTAGCTTCATTGCTAGATTGTGATTTCATTTGCTTTGGATTTCTATCAATAATGTAAGAATATCCTCTATGTAAGCGTACTTTAGGACTATTACTATTAAATCTACCTACAAATTCTAACTGACCATAATCTAAAGATTTATTATCTACAGAAAAATGAGTTAAATTTGAAGTTCCCTTTGGCTCTATATACTTAACATCTCCTCTAACTCTATAAATATCTAACATCCTTCCTTTTGAAAGGTGCGTATGCTTATCAAAGTTCATACCGTCTTTAACATCTATATACTGAACATCACCTTTATCTATAACCATATTCTTAGCTATCTGTTGATCCATTATATCCATAGCTGTTTGTAAGTTTCTTAATCTTTCCTGAAGTTTGTCAACCTTAGTTGGATTAGCAAAGTTTTCAGCTCTAAAGTATTCCAAACTCCCAAATACATTATCATGCTGACGATGAATTAATTCTCTAAGTATTCCATTATTTAAAGCATTACGTATTTCAGAACCAGCTTTCTCTTGACTAAAGGAATCTACATTCATATCTAAGTTTAGCCTTTTTGCAGACTCTAAAGGATCGTCACCAAAAAGCCTTGCTGTCTCTACAAAATTCTCTATATTCTTAACAAAGAACCCTGCTTTATTATATATATCAGTACCTGTCTTAGCAAGACCTCCATAGTTTGAGTCCCAGAAACCATTTGTACCAATCAATTCTTTCATCAACTTTCCACCAACAGATAGTTCAAATCCCTGATCTGGATTGTCTGGAGATACTTGTCTAGGATCAAGGCTAAAAATATTATCCATAATAGAGCCTTGTCTACCTTTGACTATATCCCAATATAAATCATCTCTGTCTTTCCTTCTCTTAAAGTCTGTTGTCTTTCCATAAAACATTTCTGCATACTCTGATACAAGAGCGTCTTTCTCAGCACCTTGCATTCTTCCTATTTTTCTAGCTAATTTCTGAGCTAAGTACCCTGTAGGATTTGCAAATAAATTTCTCATATCATAATAAGCTGACTTTATTTCAAAAGGCTCAGGAGATCTACTACCTCTTTCATCCCAAGTATCATTCTGAATCATATTAGATTTCTTTAATGTTCTAAGTAGCTCATAAAAGACTTCTCTCTCTATTCTCTTATTTCCAAATGTTCTATGATTATCTCCAAAGAAAGTTAAATCAGGATCACTATGCTTGTCAAAATTAGCATCCCCTGTTTCACCTGTATGAATATCTTTTTTACCAAAATATAAAAAGTCTCTTAATTTATCCTGTGTAGATATAGCATCATGGATCCCACCATGTATATCTAAGCCATTCTGAACAGTATCATAAAACTTATCAAGAACTTTCCAATTATCTGCTGTCATACCTTCATCTCTTATAAAGTCTTTTAATAGGTCATTACCTTTAAGCTTAAAGCCTAGCCTATTAAGCCAAGATATAGCATTTCTAGCTCCTATTATCTGACCAGTCATCATCTTAGCGCCATGAAGTTTAGCTGCATAATTTTGGAATCCAACTTGAGTAGCTTTCTCTCCAGCCTTACCATTTATACCTATTCCAAATATATTTATATAATCACTGTTTAATACTTGACTTCTTTCCCACATTCTAAAGTCATCTTTACGACCATTCTCTTTAGCAAAAGATTTAAATATACTCCAAGGCATACTTGTATGTGTGAACAAGTGATCACCGTCATTATCTCTCTGCATAACTGTACGAAGATCGTGAACATTAACCTCTGTTAATCCATCCATACCTTCCATAATTTTCTCTACTCTAAATATAACTTTATCATGTCCTATCACTGGTATAGCATGAGACATAGAGCCAAAGTTCATCTTTAATGCTTTATCTACCTTTAAATCAAATGTGCTAGTTATTCCATTAGAACCAACTTTAGTAATTATTTCACCATTCAATAATCTAAAAGCATCATGATAGGTTAGATTATGAGCTTTAACCATTTTATCTAATCTTTTTAACTGAGCCTCTACTTTAGCCCTAGAAGATTTATCTTCCTTAATACCACCTGCATCTCTAAGTATATCATTACCTGTACGATCTGTACCTTTATATCTATAATTATTAGAACCAGGATGCTTTAAAGGATTTGTAGACTTGTCATAGAAAGTGCTATAATATTCAAATTTATCCCCTTCTACACTAACAACAACATCTACACCATTAGCATCTCTATATATAAATCTTTCACCTTGTAGATTTGAAGTTACTCCTGTTATAGAGTTTCCTAATTGCCTTCTCGCAGTATGTGAATTTAATCCAATACCTCCATAGTTAACAGTAGCCCTGTCATGTATTTCATTTCCTGCAGCTTTATAAATCTCTGCATACAAAGGAACTGAAAGCTTTCCATCTATATTAGGTACAATAAAATTATCTTCTCCACCTCTCTGATTAGGAGCTTTAGACAAGTGTTTATAGTTTGAGCTTCTTAGCAATCTCCTTAAAGCCTTTTGAGTTAAAGGATTGTTAGGCATGGCTCCATATGAGAATAGTAATTTAGTAAGACCAGTATCTCCTTTATCCATAGGATTACCTTCAGCTTTATTTATCTCATATAGCCATTCAGCTAACTTAGCACCATCTCTATGTACAGAGTCCCATTGTACAGCTACTTCTCTTAACTTGTTTTCAAATCCCATCCATACTGTTGCAGCTTTTATATTTGAAGCTGATTGAAAGTCAAATATAGAAGGAGATATAGCTACTCCACTTTCATTTTTAGATGTAAAAGAAACTCCTATACTCTCAACAGGCAGCAACATCTTGTTAGAATTATCCATATTCTTAATAGTATTTTGCCACTTACCACTTGCCTGTGAAAGATCGAAAGGTTTGATTGGATTACCATCTATTGATGTTCCGTGTAATGTTTTAGCAGATGTTTCTCCTAGTGCTATATCTACATCTTTAGGCATTTGTTTAGCTATATCGGGATGATATATAAGATATCCTTTACCAAGCAATTGGTTGTCTCCAGTAGAGAATATTATAGTCTTAGCTCCATTCGGGCTATTAGTAAAGTCTGTATCAAGCATTCCTTTCTGAGCCATAATCAATTTCATTGTTCTTTCAGATGCAAACTTAGCACCATCTAATAAGGAGCTTAATAAGCTTGGCTGGTCAGCAGCAGCTTTTTGCTGGGCTAAAGAAAGTTCTTTTAATAACCCTCCAGCTTGACCTATAATCTGAAGCTGTCCCATCTCTATGTTCTCTATATTTAATGGATGCTTTTTACCACTAGACCCCTCTGATGCACCATCTCCTATAACGCCTACTGTAAATCCGCCATTATCAAGAATACGTTTAGCTTCTTGCTTAACAGCTTTATTAGGATGCCAGCTTTTAGCCCATCTAAGCACATTTTCATTCATTGGCTGGGTAGTACCACCATCTGATAAGAATCCACGCTTATACATATTTGCCTGTATCTTAGCTAGCTTTTCAGGATTTGCATTCCCTGCATATTCTTTAATTAATTTTTCAATTTCACTTCTTTTACCTGTATTATCAAGATAAGGTAATAACATCTTCAGCTCTACATTTGCTCGTGAAGCATTAGACGCATCAAGAAGGCCTCCAAACATAGCTTTAAAGACATCTTTATCTTTACCACTAAGCCTAGATTCAATAGAGTCATATGTAGCTTTAAACTCAGAATTTAAAAGCTTTAAGTTACTTTCTGTAGCTACAAACATAGCCTTGTCCATGGGAGATAATCTTAAATAAAATACATACTCTGTAGGATTCTTTAATATCTTCTTAATATCTGCTTCACTAATACCTGGATCTATAGATTTAAAGCTATCTATTATTTCTAATCTAGATCTATCTACATGTAAAGCATTATTTAAGAACGACTGTATCATGTCAGGACTTCCTATGGTATCTAGACTTGTATTTCTAAGCGTGCCATCCACATCTACACTAATAGTATCGTCAATAAAATGAATATTATATCCTTTTTTAGAGTAATATTCACTATTAGGATGACTTATAGCAGGAGCATTGTTATTAAATTCAATTATACCTCTCTTCTTTCCATCCTTAGTCATGCCTACAATCTTGAGTCTATTTACAGGCTTAGAATTATATATATTAGTCAATAGCTCTAGCGCATCTTTCTCTCTAAAGGTACTCCATTCTTTTTGCTTTTGAGATATGCTTACATCTTTTTGATCAAATATTTGTTTACGTATATTCTCATTAAGAGCTTTATATGGATTGTTAATAAGAGCATCTCTAAATGTAGGATCAATATCTCCATCTTTATTAACAAGATTGTATTCTTTAAGTATTTCTTTTACAGATCTATGATGCTCATGAGTTTTATGTCCAGCTTCCAAGGCTTCTGACATCTTAACTGCATCTGCATTTAATATATGGTGTTCATTATTTAATATTACAGCTCTATTAACTCTTGTATCAACTTGTTCTAATAGATTTATAGCATCGCCAAAGAATCCATTCTGATTAACTTTATTTATAAGCTCAGATAATACCTCTACAGAGTCACCTTCTTTATCTCTATATAGTTTATGCCACTCTCTCGACATATTTTCTACAATTCTCATTGTTTCTGACTTATCTAGCCCTAAACCACTCTTGCCTAGCGCAGTTAAGTTTTCTATTTTAACAACTAATTCTCTTAACTTATTAACGCTTTCAGTTTCTTTTGAATAGATCTTCTCTAATGATGCTTGTAAAGGTCTAGTTAAAGCTTCATGTACACCAAATTCATCACCACTAATTTGTTCATTTTCACTAAGGCTCTTTTTAGGTGTTATGTTAAACTTCCCTGTCTCCCTGTCTATAGCATCTATAAGCCTATCTATATCTATTATAGCTTGACTTATATCTTGCTTAGTATCTTCAGCCCTTGCTGTATTCTCTAATGCTTTTAATTCATTCTTTAAATCATTAATAGTTTTAATAGGATCTTCTATAGGCTTCTTGTTTGTAGAAGGATCTAAAGTATCAATAAGGTCTGTTGTTTTATCATATATATCTTTTATTAACTTCCTAGTTCCTGTCTTAGAAGCAGATGCAAGCTCTCCAAGAACTGCTTGAGTATTTACTATTAGGTCTGTAAAAGTTTCATTTCCCAGCATCTTAGCAGCTTTAATATAATCTTTAATATCGACAACATTCATTTGACGCTTACCATTTTCAACAAATGCAAAGTCAGTCCTTATAATAGCATCTTCTCCAAGGACTTTTTCAATAGTATCTACAGCCTTTTCGTATGCCTCAATATCTTTTTCAGACATATTTCTTGATTTTAACTCATTCATTACAGCATCTCTAGAAGGCATTGTCAGCTTACCCTCTCCATTAGGTATAGCTATATTAGCGTCTGCAAGCATAGAAACTAAATTTATAGCCCTTCTATCAAAACCCTTTGCTTTAAATATTCTATTAATATAAAGCTCTCTTGTATGTGTAGCCCAATCTTGCTTCCATTCTCTAGGCAACTGTGTATTTAAATTCTTCCATTGATTTTGAGCTATAGATATTCCTTCACCAGTTAAAACTTTACCACTAGGATCCTTAGAGGAAACACCTACTACCTTCTTCCTTAATTCAAATAGATCTCTTAAGTCATTTAAATGCTCTATCACTTGCTCATTAGCCTGAGCTTCTTTTTCATTCTTAGGGTCTTTAACAAAATCCTTAATAATATTCTTATAAGCATCTATAGACGATGCATACTTACCATCAATCATAAATAATTTATCTAAACTCTCAGTTAAAGTCTTATCTCCCAACTTATCTCCTGATGGGAACTTTCCTGTAACTACATTATAAACTCTTTCAGAAGCTTCTATAACTTTAGCTTGCTTAAAGAACTCCATCATAGGATTTAACTTCCCGCCTTCTCCGACAGGGTCAAATTTTATATTCTTTAATCCACCATATTCTCCTGCAAGCATATCCATATGCCTATCAACAATCTCACGAGTCCTTTGATTAAATTCTATCTCTGTAAGTCCTGATTTCTTAACTAAAGCTTCATAACTAATTGTTGATGCTTCAGCGCTTTCTCCAGTCCTTACAGTAGCTTCAGCAATATCTGCCAATGCACTTAAGGTTCTATTATAAGTATTAGCATCATCAATATCTTTACCTTCTTTATTAGAAATAACATGGCTACCTATAACAACACCTTCTTTAGATACATCTACATTATATCCTAACTCAGACTTCAGCTCTGCAAGCATTCTCTTATATATATTTAAACCACGCTTTGCAGGTTCAAGAGTTAACTTAACTAAAGCTCCTTCAAATCCAATATCCTTAACAGTAGTACCATCTTCAAACTTAACATTTGATAGTTTTTCAGCTAATGTATTTAAAGTAGAGCGATCTAAGTTTTGAGCCCTAATAGGACTAAAGTCAGGATCTCCTGTCTTTTTAATAATATTATATAAGCTAGACATTTCTAGTACTAATGCGTGATCAGGATTACTATAATCCCTACTATTAGCTGTAAACTCTGCACCTTGCACAGCACTATCAAATATCTCAACAATTGAATTTCCAGCCTCATGTGTAGACATAGCAGCACCTAAGCCTTCATGTATATTCTTACCATCATGAAACCTTAATACATCTTGTACATTCTTAGTATCAACACCAAGTACATTTAAAGCTTCATGGTATGGTGTAAAATCAGCGAAATGTGCCCTTTGCTGGTCATATCCCCACTCACCCCTACCTCTAGTCATAACAGCTGCCATAAACAAATGTGAGGCTATTTCTGGGCTTTCCATTGAACCCCAAGCATCTTTACTAACAACCCAAGGATTCATAGCTAGAACACCAACTCCCATTCTAGGAACAGAGCCTATAGTATCTTCTAACCATTTAGGCCCCCATGACTTCATAATATTCTGATTAACAGCTTTATTCATTTTATTTAAAATAGTAATAGTATCATCTATTTTCATATCTGGTAAAGCCTTTAGTATCTCATCACCATTTTTATAAGTCTTATTTCCAGCTTTCCATGATGCATCTGCTAATTTACTTCTACTTAATAGATCTTTCTTAGATCCTCTAACCATAACCTTTAATATATTCTTTACAACCTCATCTCCATGAGCTTCTTGTATAGCTTTATAGTTAGTGCTTTTAAATTGATTCATATATGCTTTAACACCTTGTGATGCAGTTGACATTCCACCAGCACCCATTCCTGCAATATTAGGTATCTTTCTAATAAGAGGGAATGCTAAAGCCATCTTTACCTCATGTCCTAAGGCACCTGTTAAATCAAAATCTTCATTATTAGCTAAAGATCTTATCTTTCCTGATCCAAGTCCATGTAGTGATAATAACATCATATCTTGAGCCATCATGCCTAAGTACTTAGCTACAAAGTTATTTGCTGTATCTGGAATACGTCCTGTTAATCCACGAGTAGCCCATTCAGCTATATCATTAACATATCTTCCACCCTTAAGGCTTTCAACAAATTCACTAGATATTTTAGCAGCATCATTAATATCTATATCTGGCATACCTGCATCTTTAAATGCTTTTTGTACAGCTCTAGCTCCAGAAAGAGTTAGATTCTCACTAGCATCTAATGCAGCCTTACCTGTAGCATTTAAATCTTTTATCCAAGTAATACCTAGATCATCCTGTGCAGCTTTATTTAGAGCGTTAGCTACATCATCTTCAAACTTAACACCTTTCTTAGAAGCTTCTAATATAGCTTTACTTTGCGCTTTATTTAATGCCATTCCCTTAGTAGCTTCTTTTGCTGATTTCTGTATAAATTTATTACCACCAGCTTTTGCAATAGCTCTAGATGTCTTTCCTAATAACCCAATTGGCCCCCAAGGAGCAAATAATGATGCACCTTCACCTAATATCCAACCAGCCTTTTCTCCACCAGTCATCTCTTCCCAAGGCTCTTCTCCAGTAGCTCCTGCTAGATCAGTAAGTCCTAAAGTCATACCAGATGTAAACCCTTCTCCAGCACTCCATAGAAAGTCCCCAACAGATCCCCAAGCAGTACCTTCATCTTCTACAGGTTCAGCTGGACTAAATCCAAAGTTAGGAGTTTGTGTAGTAGGTTGATTCCTTAAAGGTCTATCCCCACTCTTTAATATATCATAGTATTCTTTAGGTAATGGCATTTATTCTATTTCCTCTAAAAATTTTTCAAAATCATCTTCTATGTATTCATCACGATCCGTAGAGATAAAACCTCCAGGAGCATATGATTCAATACTATTTAATGAATCAACAACCTCTCCGCTATCTCCATAGGTTCTTAGTTTTTGTAAAGATTCATCAATATTAAAATCAGTTGTAGTTATATTGCTATCATATGTAGGAATCTCTGGCTCTACAATTCCTACTCCAGATGAAGAAAGGCCTTTAAACTGCAGATAATCATCATAAAGATCAGACCCTCCCATAGCAGCTTCCATAGCGTTAAAGTAAGGCCCATGCTCTTCTCTAGGCATTCCAGCAACAGCTTGATCATACATAGCAAATAAAGCGTTTTTATTATCAACCCCTGATATAGCTTCAACAAAGCTATTAAAGTCAGATTCTTCATTTGTTTCATTTATACCTGCTAGTTCTGAATCTAAAGCATTAATAGCATCGTAGTTCCGTGATAAGTTTAAAAAGAATGCTGAAGTATTTTTATTTGTAGACAGTTCAGTTCTAACAGCATCTCCAATAGCTCCAGGTAAACTGTTTATACCAGACATAAAGTCTCCATATGGTTGCATAGCCATAAGTTGTATAGCTTGAACAAGCTCTTCACTAGGCTCTATCTTCTTTTTAGTTACAGGATCTGTATATGTTAACCTTTCTACTAGATCCCCAGAATCCTCACCTTCTCCAAGTGTGTACATTCCTTGAATAATTCCATAATTACTTTCAGCATTAGCTACTTGCCCTGCTTTCATGTGGTTAGTAATCTTTACAGCATCCGCAAACCTTTGAGTAGGATCTTTAGAGAAATATGCTTGATCTGCACCAGCTGTAGTTTCCCAGCCTAATCCACCTTCTTCCAATGCTGTTAAAGCATGCTCTTGAAAGGCTTCATATTCATGAGGATCTAATACTCTATTAGCACCAGCAAATTCACTTTGCATTTCTTTTAATGTAGAAGCTTGTGATCTTAGTGTAGATAATCCAGAATCTAGGCTAGATTGATATTCACTTAATGTATTTAAGTTTTGAGTTATAGCATTCATATTAATACTGTTCTGCTCATCAACTATACTTATAATATCAGCTGCACCTTGAGTCATAAAGGATGGATCTACGTTATCGTATTTATCATACATCTTTTCAGTAGCTCTAACTTGATCCTTCATATCATAGTATTCTTTTAATAAAATACTTTGAGTAGCTTGTGCCTTACGATCCTCTCTATCTAAAGCCCTTTCTTCTTGAGCCATTTGCATTTGCTTGTATTGCATAATTAAAGATGGCATTTCATCTAAAAACTCTGCTAACGGACTCCTTTCTACTACTATCTCTGCCATAATAACTCCTATTTTACACTTTCAAGTTCTGCAATTTCATCATAAAATCTATCTTTTTGCCTTCTACCTTCTCCATACATTCCTTTTTGATATGATAATGTATCTCTATATTTACCTAAACTTACTCCAGCATAATCAGTGCCTAAAGTACGAGTATCTAAATCTAATCCTTTAATTCCAAAGTCATATGCAGATTGCGCTCTTTCCGTTCCAAAATCATATGTAGATTGAGCCTGCCTTTGTCCAAAAGCAAAATTTCTACGTGCTGTATCCATTCCTTCAGATTGCCCTTTTGCCAATTCTTTTAATTGAGTTTGCATTCCGTATTGAGCCCCTCCAGAGCTAGCAAGTCCAGATCTTGCCTGCATTGCTTGAGATTGTCCTAAAGCACCTTTTGCTCCAGCCCTATACTGTCTTCCTAAAGCTTGACTTGTATCTGAAAATTGATTTTGCATTCCTTCCATAGCAAAGTCTTTTGTTGCTCCAAGTTGCCTGTTTGTAAAGTCTAAATCACTTCCAAGTTGATCTCTTTGAACGTCTAAAGCATCCTTTCTTACATCAAGCTTATCATAATCTATTTGGCTTTGTTGTTGGTTTAAATCATATTCTTGTTGAATAAAGTCAAAAGGCTTTTGTTCAAAACCTGTAAGATATTTATCCATGTCTGTTGCTGTAACTCCAAATTCTGTAAAAGCTTTCTCCACTTCACTTTCGCTCATAACATTTGGATTTGACCCAAATCTTTCTCTAGCACTACTCCATTCTACTTGAGCAAATGCATCTTCTACAGCTTTTCTTCTATCAAATTCTTCTTTGCTTTCACCTCCAATTAAAGACCCTAATGCATCTCCCCAATTCCATTCATCTCCTGCATTATATTCTTTTAGACCAGTATATGGATTGATAGTACCAGCACCAACATCTTTAGCAAATTTTTCACCAGACTCTTTATCAATATCTATAAAAACAGATTCTAAAGCAGTTACATGGCTAGGCTGTCCATCAATTTCACGTATTTTTGTATCTCCAAATCTACCTAGCCTAGCTCTCTTGTCTTTATTTAATTTACGTGTATCTACAATTTTATTACTCATCAGTTTCTCCTATCTATAAGAAGTTTTTGTGGACATATTTTTAAAGTCATCCACTCCCAAAGATTCAAATAGTCTTTTTTGCCATGAAGGTTGTTCATACTCTAATGCGTTAATCATGCTAAAATCTTCAGGAGACTCAGAACCCCAGCCAGCATCTCCTCTATAATTAACAAGATTTTTATTCCTATTAATTGTATCTTTAATGTTAAAATTATCTAAAGGGCCTGCTGCATTAGTTCCTCTCCCTCTCAGATTAACATCTCTTGTTGGGGCAAACAACGCATTGCCAGCATTACTATTCCTATATTCTCTAGCCCTTTGATCTCCTTCCATAAATAATTCTTGAGATGTATTTCTCATTAATTCAGGAGTTTCTCCTGTAGCAAACAGTTCCCTAGTTCCACCTGTCTCAGGCCTATAAAAAGCTGCTTTTTGAGCTTCTCCATATACGTCTTGAGGTACAATAGAACTTCTAGAACCATATTGACCTATAGCCTTCCCTGTATTAGGGTTTGTAATAGCTTCACTAAATCCAAGGCCACGTCTTGCGTCTCCAACTCCTAATGTTTGTCTTCCAGTTCCAACACCAACATTTTCAGTAAATAAATTTCTTTTTTGAGTGTCTAAGTTGTAAAGCATTGTTTCATCTCCATAAGGCATTTTTGCTCCAAAACCTATCCTAGAATCCGCAAAGTCTCTGGCTGCCTTAGCTTCCTTCATTCCAGCTACTTTCTTGCCTATAAAGCTATCTCCAAAGTCTAGTCCTTTAGCAGAATCTATCCCTGCTTTTTTTAACTTAGCTGCTTGTCCCATCCCAGCCGTTACTCCAGATTTTAATGATGATAATAAATTTTTAGATCCTAAAGCTCCTAATTCAGATTGAAGCTGTTCTCTATCTTCGCTAAAGAATTTACCTCCTTTTAAACTTCCTCCTGCAGCCCTAGAACCAATAGCTCCGCCTAAGGCAGAAGCACCACCTGTTAATAGTCCTAATGTAAGAGGGTTTACAGCTCCTCCAGTTAAAAGACCGACACCCAAGGTTCCAGCTGTACGGCCTATAGATCCCCATAAATCCTTTTTCCTAGCTTTTCTTTTTAAAGCCTTTTCTTCATCTCTTACATCTTTTCTTAATAAAGCCTGTGCATATCCCATGTTTTACCCCTTATCTAATACTTTTTTATATAATACATCATTATGTTTTACATACATAACTAATCCTTCATTGGTAGCTCTAAGCACCATTACACCATTTTTTAGATCTGACTTTTCTGGAGCACCTTCTAGTATTTGAGCTACTTCTTGCTTTTTATGTATAGAATTTCTTTCATGTCTAGTCATTCCCATCACTTAATCCCCTTTGTTCTATAGACTATAGAAATTGAATCAATCTCAAAATCAGCTGCTATAGCATTTAATCCATCACCATGTAACTTTAATTGAAAGCTAGATACGTTATTTATAGATACAGATGGTTTTAATTCAGCTTTTAGCCAATCATCAGTACCTGCGTTTACTAAACATTTATGTGCAGCGCTACCCCCCGTTGTAGAACCATCTGAATTAATAGTAAAAAAATTTCCTGATAAAGCTCCTCCGTCTGATCCATAGTTAACTTGCACATTGCTTGCATCACCTCTATAAGTTATATAGACTTTGTATATTTTCTTTCTAACTCCAGGCTGTCCAAAATCCAAATCTTTTGTTTGTATGTGCAATCCTGTACTTGATCCTGAGGCATCAGACCATTTTTTAGGCGTTCCAGTATCATCAGTTTCTATATAGATTAAATCACCATTCCAATCTGTTACAAAATTTGTAAACCTTATACTATCTGAACACTTACTATTTCCGTAAACCCAGCTTTGAGTGACTATATCATAAAGAAAGACATCTCCAGCGCTTGAATGTGTGCAATCTTTCACAACTAGTATCTGCCTTTTGCTTGGAATGTATCCAATCATTGAATTTGCTGTAGCAAAAGTAGCCCAGTCACTTTCTTTTATTATTTGTCTACCACCTTTTTCAAGTAAATTATTAACTCTTTGCCCATCATATAGATAGCAACCTTGCTCATTAACCCAAGCTATACCAAAATCAGTTTTGCAAGTTGCTGCAGGATGAGAAACCCCCTTATGGACAAATGTATCTTCTATAAATTCTAACTCCTGAGAAATATTTAAAAGTTCTAACTTTTTTTTCTTAAAAATCAAAAGTCTGTCTGCATAGGCTTCAAGCTTAACTATACTATCTCCGTCATTTATACTTGCTTCAAGCTTTCTAACATCTGAAAATGTATCAAACTTATTGATAGGGCTTTTAAATACAGCATCTCCATAAGTAGTTCCACCATATTGTACATTGCCTATGTAAGCCCTTCTATTTGATACTATTGCAGTTTTATATTTAGCTGTAGTAGAAGGCGCATCTTGAGGCATTGCATTAAGATCTTCCCATGTAAGTGAAGAAACAGAGTTTATTTCACCGACGCTTGCAGATACACATTGGCTATATTTTACAACCCATGGCACATAAGATCCAACAATTCCTTCCCTTACTCCATCTTTTAAACTAACGTCTAATAAATGATACCATTGTCCTGAGCCAGAAGATGTTTGCTTCCTCCAATAAACTCTACCTCCAGTTAACCTTGGATCGTATGGAGATGTTGCGTAAATATCTATGCCAGGAATAACTTCAGTACCGCTTATTGCAAATTCTGCAGAATCAAAACCCCCTCCATGAAATTCTCTAGGCAAAGATTCTTGAGAGCCAATAGCTCCAGGTTCTGCATCGTATACATAACTCATAGCAAAATCATAATTTCCTGCAGGTATTGAGCCTCCACTACCTTCAGGGCCATCTGCTGTAAAATTTAAATGAAACCCATCTCCTGCTTTTGGAAAAAGAGCCCAGGTCTTACCATCCCATTCAGTTCCATCACTTGGAGAAACATCTGGAGTATCAATAACAGTGTCTCCTTGTCGTGCACTAGATCCTAAAGTTAATGTTACTGCTGTTAAATCAGTTATTATTTTATCAGTTAATACAGTGTTGTCTACCCCGCCAGTAAATGCATGGGTTGTACCTGTAAATAGTCTAGTTTCAGTACTACTCCCTTGAGCTGATCCAGTAAGAGCTCCTTGAATTAAAACATTGTTTGGCATTTTTATTTCAGCATCTTTACAATACCATGCATTATAGGAATCAGCAGTAGCAGTACCATCAAAATGAGATCTTTCTATATAACCATACCATTTATTTGTATTGGTGTTTCCAAACTCAGAATCACATACTCTTAAATTTCCATCAACAAAATAAAAAACATCTTTTCTTTGTCCACCAGTATTATTAGTCATTCCAGTTATTGGATCACCCCAAGTAGTATCTTCTGCACTATATATAGAAACATTTCCAGTTCCAGACCCATCTGGATCAGAAAAAGCTAAATAATCTGCTCCAGTTTCTTCATCACTAGAACCTGCAGAGCTTGTATGTCCATCAACTCTATCATGGCTAAATTGAAATAATCCATATCCTGGTTCAATAGAATTTGTCCTAGCAGCTGGAGGGCTCATAGTAGAAGCTGCCCCCATCATCCTTGTTTGACCTATTTTATCAACCATTATATCTATAGCTTCATGTAATTCATTTTCAGCTATATCTCTAGCATCAGAGTTACTATTTATTCCACCATGAAAGGCTCTTATATTATATATCTGTTTAGGCACTTTTTTCCTCTAATTTATCGGGAGAGGTATACACAACAGTAAGCGAACTATCGCAGCATACATGCTGAGAAAACCAAGGAGGAGCGGTGTAGTCCCTCTCCCAATTATAATCTATTTTACGACTTATTGATTGCATCTTTTAATACTTCCTCTACAGATGAATATAAAGCATCTAATATCTTAGCTTCAGTCTTTTCACCTATAAATGGTACATCAATATTTTCATTTAAAGCCTTTATTACATTTGCTTTCATTTCATCATTAAACAAATGTTCAATAATAGCTTTCTTTATTATTTCGTTCACTTTTTTGCTCTCCTTTTTGGTTTTGGTTTTTCACAACACTTGCATTTACAACTTGAATCTAGACTTTTAATTGTTCTCTTTAGAGCAAATACATTTAGCTCTAATTCATCAATTCTCTTGTCTGCATCGTTAGGATCTTCTACGTACGCAAGTATCTTCTCTAGTTTGAATTGTTTTGCTATTAAACTG
>TARA_R100000655_G_scaffold39886_2_pt1 | contig 16575 bp, 12 predicted proteins | sample TARA_R100000655 | Tara Oceans TARA_R100000655 (sample SAMEA2622497) | marine metagenome | biome: marine biome (ENVO:00000447); feature: deep chlorophyll maximum layer (ENVO:xxxxxxxx); material: "saline water (ENVO:00002010), including plankton (ENVO:xxxxxxxx)" | depth 90 m
ATAGATATAGATGACACTTTTGGGAGATCTAGCAATGCTGAAATGTATGAGTTTATAAAAAATAACTTAAGTTTTGACCAGTTAATCTGGGAGTTTGGAGATGAAGAAAATCCTGCATGGGTTCATGTAAGTTATGTTTCTGATGAAAAAAATAGAAACAGATGTTTACTTGCATATAAAGATGAGAATAATAAAACAAAATATAAAGTAATATAGATTGAGGTGGATTGGCCAACATATTGTAGATTTAATAGCTAGATTTAGATCTGATGTTTATTTAGATGACGTACAGACTGGTACTATTGCTAGTGGTGGTAATTTAGGTGTAGACTCTAATAATAAGATTGTTAAGGCAGCAGAAGCTAGTGGGGACATAACTGGTGTAAAAATTACAACTGATAGTGGTTCTGGTTCTCCAGCTGAGGTATCAAGTGGATCTGCTAATTTTAGCTTATTAGGAACTAATGGTGTTGGTGTAACAAATTCCGGGGTAACTATGACAGCTACAGCTGTGCCTGGTGAAATAGACCATGATTCATTAAGTAATTTTGTAGCTAATGAACATATTGATTGGACTACAGATCAGGGGAGTACAAATATACATACTGGTAATTATATCAATACAGAATACAGCGAAGCCACTACTGATACAGCTGGTTTAATGTCATCAGCCCATCATGATAAGTTAGATAATATTGAAACAGAGGCTGACGTAACGGATACTACAAATGTTACAGCAGCTGGAGCATTAATGGATAGTGAATGTACTAGTTTAGCTTCTGTAAAAGCATTAGATCAAGGAGTTGCTACAGGTGATTCTCCTCAGTTTGCTGGTATAAATTTAGGACACGCTAGTGATACAACTTTTGCTAGAAGTGCATCTGGTGTGGCTACTATAGAAAGTAAAATTATACAGACAAAAGATAAAGTAATACATATAGAACAAGGATCTCTTAGTGATAACATAGGTACAACAGAACATTTTTTTCCAGCTGTAACAACAGCAGAAAGTACTTCTTTTACAAATGTTGTAACACCTTTTTTAATGCCTGTTGGTGGTAAATTATTAAAGGTACATTTAAAAGTAAATCAAAATCACAATACTAGTAGTAATGAGATAACTTTTAAATTATATGATCTTGATGATGGTGAAAATTGGAATGATGCTAATAAAACTTTGTTAGGTACAAAAGTTATAGATGGAGCTGCTAAAGCTGCAGTTATGGTTGCAGATTTCCAATCTTTAGATGGTGCAGGAGATTCTGGAACAAATGTTTTTCAAGCAGGAGATTTACTTGGTATAAGTTTAACAAACTCTCAAAATTTAAATATTACAACTAAGTATATTTGGAGTTTTGTTTTTGAGTTAGATTTTAATAGTTATTAATTATGAGTATATACTATAATATAACAGGCAGTACAGCACAAACTTTAGAACTAAAAGAAGATTACACTAATTCTGAAGATTATAAATATGTGTGTTTTACTAATGTGCATGACACAGATTCTGTAAGTGTAGATTTATATATAACAAGAACAATTGAAAAGACTAGCACTGGTCCGGGTTTAGATGAAAGTGGTAATGATATAATTGATCTTCAAGATGGAGTTCAAAATTATCAAAGAAATGATCTTATTCCTGCAAAAAATACAGATGATTATACAACAACTTCTGGATCATCTTACAGTGCTGGAGTTTCTGAGGTGGTAGAAACTTATTACTATATGAAAAATTTAGTTATACCAAATGGTGTTACATTAAAATATGATTATAGTGATTTACTTTTTAATAGAAATTTATATATACTAAAAATTAAATTAAGTGCTAGTGGTAGTGCTGTAGATGTAATAATAAAATAATATGTGGAAAATATTTAAAGATAAAAATAATATAAATGAAAAGAATATAGTTGGTTTTATATCTTTTACTGTTATGGTTTTATTTGCTGTAGCTGATCTAGTTACAGGCATAGCATTTATGGGATATGTAGGAGATGGAGAACTAGTTATTAATGATACTATATACAACTCTTTTGTTTTAGTAACATTAGGGTGTTTTGGTATTAGTGCATTTGAAAAAGTAAAAACAAAATAATGGGGGTATTAGGAAAAATATTCAGTGCAGGAGCAGGAGAACTTGTTAAAAATGTAGGTGGAGTTATAGACAGCTTACATACATCAAAAGAAGAAAAGCTTGAAGCTGAAAGAAAAATAAAAGAACTTGTAGCAAGCTACGAGATTGAAATGGAAAAACAAATCAGCGATAGGTGGAAAGCTGATATGAACAGTGATTCATGGTTAAGTAAAAATGTAAGACCAATGGTATTAATATTTTTAGTTATTAGTACTGTATTAATGATATTTATAGACGCAGGTACAATAAATTTTAACGTTGAACCTAAGTGGACAGACTTGTTACAACTTGTACTTATTACAGTAATAGGTGCTTACTTTGGAGGACGATCACTTGAAAAAAGAAAAAAATAATGACATTAAACGAAATTGCATATAACTTACTAAATCTAGTTAGAGGAGGTAGATCTAACACTGATGAGCATATTTCTTTAGAGCAAATTAAATTTAATATTAGGCACTACAGAGCTATGTTTATTAGAAGAGATTATAATAGAAATGGATTTAGTAGTAGACATATTGAGCAAGATTTAGGGTGTGTATATTTAGAACCAGTAGATGCTTCTAAGTGTTGTGATCTTCCTACAAACTGCACAGTATATAGAACTAAAAAACATATTCCACGGACTATAAGATATAACTTTGAAGAAGCAATTTCATATGTTGGGGATATACACGGAACAGGAACAATACCGCTTATACATCCAAACACAGTTAAATTTTTACCTCATGATAAATATACAAAGGATAAACTAAAGGCTTATATGATTAATGACCATCTACATATATATAATGCTGAAGGTCTTGAAGCAATTAATGTAAGGGGTGTATTTGAAGATCCTAGAGATGTTTCTAGATTTGATGAGTGCACTACAGGAGAATGCTACAATGATGATGATCAGTATCCTTTGCCTTTAGATATGTTAAACATGATTAACAGTGGTTTAATAAACGGAGAATTAGGGTTACTGTCAGGAACATTTAGCGATACTGCTAATGATAGAGCTCAAGATGATAAAACAATAACAAAAAGTACTAAAAAATAAAATTAAATAAAATGAGTAAAGGAACACATAAAACTAAAGATGGTAGAACAGCTAAAAAAGGCTTGTACTACTACATGAACCGTGCTAAAAAGCGTGGTACATCTAGACCTGGAAAAGGTACTGTAACTGATGAAGCGTTAGAACGTTCAGCAAAAACAGCAAAGAAAAAAGGAGGATTTCCTGATATGAATAAAGATGGGGAAATTACACAAGCAGATATATATCTAAGAAAAAAAGAAAAAGGAACTATTAAAAAGCATGGAGGAGTTCATAAGAAAAAGAAAAAGAAAAAATCTACTATGAGCTATGGTATGGGTGGTTCTAAAAAGAAGATGATGTACAAAGGTGGTGGTAAGAAAAAAATGATGGGTGGAGGAATGAAAAAGATGATGTACAAGTCTGGTGGATTCTTAGAGCCTAAAATTCCTAACATAGACGATATATAAAATGTTATATACCTTAAAAGATGTATATGAGAATTATGTAAAAGATTCTAATGATACTATAGATAAAAGTATTTATACTAGTATTGTGCAAGAATTTAATATAATGATAATAGATTATATATTAGAGGGTAAAGAATTTAACATGGGTAATAATCTTTCTACCTTATCTATTATTAGGAGAGAAAGAGATCCAAGATCGCCTAGATTAGATTGGGGAGAAAGTAATAAATATAAAAAAGAACTCCTAGAAGAAGGTCAAGATTTATATGATGCTAAAACCGGTGAAGGGGTAAGATGGCACATATATCACACTGATGAGTTTTATTGTAAATACTATTGGAGAAAGGGTAAATGTAAAATTCCAAACAAGTCAGTTTACAGGTTTGATGCTACAAGAGGATTAAAGGGAAATAAAGAAAGGTTAATACATCTATTAAAAAAAGATGATTTAGCGTATTTAAAATTTAAAAAACATTAAACATGGCAACACCACTATGGCAAAGAAAAGCGGGTAAAAGTCCTACAGGTGGATTAACTGCAGCAGGCTCTAAGAGTGCTGGTGTAGGAAGACCTGTTACACAAAAGAACCCTAAAGGAAAAGCAAAGAAAAGAAAAAAATCTTTTTGTGCTAGAATGAAGGGTATGCGTAAAAGACAAAAGCCTAGCAACAATACAGGTAAAGATAGATTAAGTTTATCTTTAAAAAAGTGGAATTGCAGAATGGGGGGAACTTGTAAACCTAAAGCGTATGAAACAGGAGGGTTTTTAGAGCCGCCAATACCAAACATATTTGAATAATGAGTATATATAAAACAAAGTCTAGTAAGACAATAATTAGAAAAATCTTTAGAGATTTAAAACCAGATAACGATGACTGGATTGATGATGCTATAGAGTGGATAGGAGAAGCTTTAGAACACATAGGATCTTCTGCACAACTGTGTCAAAAACAATGTGTTTTAGATGTGTCAGATCATAAAACATTAATGCCTTCTGATTTGTATTATATTAATCAAGTTGCTATTAATAACAGCGTGTCTGCAGTTGATTCTACAGAGTTAGATAAACTAAACACTAGAGTAAAAGAACTACAAGATCAAATTAAAAGCGCACAAGATGACGGTATAGCATATGCTGATACTGCTTCTATTTTAAATGAAATAAATAACAGAATAGTTGTAGTTGAAAATGTATACTTTAGAAGTAGAAATCAATTACAGCCTTTGCAGTATGGAGCAAGTACATTTCATAAAAGCATGCATTGTACAGGATGTGTTAATGAAAACACAAACTACGAAGACACATATATAATAGATTGTGATTACATAAAAACATCTTTTGCTAGTGGTAAAATATGTTTAAGTTATATGGCTTTTCCATTAGATGAAGATTGTTACCCACTGGTGCCAGATGACATTAGTTTTTCTGAAGCAATGTTTTGGTACATATATAAAAAGATATTACTATCTAAACCAGATATTAAAAACAATGGTATTAATTATACATTTGCAGAACAACAATGGAAATATTACTGCACACAAGCAAGAAATGCAGCTAACTATCCAGATATAGATAAATACGAATCGTTTATGAATCAATGGGTTAGACTCATCCCAGACATAAATAGACATGATACAGCATTTGAACATTTAAATACAAGAGAAGATTTATATAGAAGCTAATGGCAGAAAAAAGATTTATAAAAGGATTATTTAAAGATACTGGGCATATTGACCAACCTGCCGGAAGTTGGAGATATGCTAAAAATACAATTCTTAATGAAAAGAAAGGTTCTATTTCTAATGAAGGAGGAACAAAGCTTGCTGGATTTTTAAACTTTGAATCGTCTGGACAAAAAGAAAAAATTATTGGAGCTGTTGAAGTTAATGATGATAGAGTTGTATTATTTCTTAAAGATGTTGTAACTGCTTACTCTCCTCCTGCAACAGCTCCTAGAAGTGAAATAGGTATGTGGGAAAATGGTGTGTACACAAAACTATTTAATCCTATTATTCTTTCTCCTGGTAAGTTAACAAATGATTTAAATTTTCAAGAAACACACCCTATAGAAGGTACTTTTAAAATAGATTCTAAAGGAGATTTAGTAGTTTACTGGACAGACGATTTAAACCCTCCTAGAGCTTTTAATATAGATAGACAAATAAGATCTGGAGGAATAGGTAATCCTACAAGGTTATATGGAATAACTTCTGCAAATATTGATGATATAAGTATATTAAATTTATTTCCTTATTCCGGACCAGTACCTCATACATTTTTACATGATATATATTGGGCTTTTAGTCCATATCAAAAATCAGTTAATGCTGGAGGAGGTTTACTAACAGGTGTATACTACCTAGCTTTAGCTTATGTAGATGATGATAATGTCGCTACTAATTTTTTAACTGTTAGTAATCCTGTACCTATTGTAGAAGAGTTTGACGCTACTAAACCTACTACTAAAAAGGATGGTATGAAGGAGGGCAGTCAAACTACAAAATGTATTGCATGGAAAGTAAATAACTTTAACACAAACTATAGATATGTTCGTCCTGTTATTATTAGGAAAATGGGGGATGCTACAGAGGCTTTAAGAATAAACGATATAGAGATAGATACTGATCAGTGGGGAGAAATGAAAATAACTTTTACTGGGCTAGAAGGTTTTACCCCTGCATCAGTAAATGAAATAATAATTGACACCGTAGCTTATGAAACTGCAAAAACTATTGAGCAGTTAGATGGAGTTCTTTACTTAGGTAATTTAACTAGCTCTCCAGATTTAGGGTATCAAAAATATGCAAACAATATTAAACTTTACCCAGAGGTTAGGACATTTGACGACTTTGATAGATACATTGCAGCAGTAGATAATTTTCAAACAGGATGGGGAAGTACTCCTGTAGATAATTTTGGAGGAGCTGTAGTTCAAACAAAACCTGCAGAATCTTATAGGTATGCCCCTAATGCATTTCGGTGGAAAGGTTATATGAGGGGTGAAGTATATGCATTTTATATAGCTTTTATTATGAAAGATGGCTCAATGAGCTATGCTTATCATATACCAGGAAGAGAATATCAGGACGATGAATTAGAAGATGTAACTAGTTTAGCAGGTAATACTTATGGGGGACTATGGACAGATTTTGAATTACTTTCTACAGGACAAGCTAAAAGATTTCATTTCTTAGACTCTTGGAGTCATGATGGGGCTAACGCTAATAACTGGAGTTTAGCTCTTTACAGGAATATGAACTACTGGCAAAACAACACAGAGTTTTATCCTGACAATAGTAATTTTGAAATATGGGATAATAGTGGATACACATCTAATGACTTAAAAGGTTTAAATGTTAGGCATCATCATTTTCCTTCTAATAGACATCTAGAATATAAAACTATTTTAGAGGATAGAAAGTGCAGAACTACAGGATCTATAGGAACTGTAAATACAATTCCGGCTTGGAACGGCACATTAGTTATGATTTATGGGGGTAGACAAACTTTTAATAATAGTCATCCTGAATGGTATAACTGTTGTTCTAATTGGACTAGAAATGTATTTGATATGGGGAGAAGGGCTGGAGGTATTTGTAGTAATCCTGGACCGCAACCAACTCAAAATGATCCAGCTATGGAATCCGCTTTGTGGGATTTTAATAATAACTATTTTAAAGCTGATCAAACTATGACTGTTACAGTTAGGTGGCAAGTAGTTCACAGACAAAAGACTACTACTGATCCTAACGGTGATATAAAAACTAGGCTTATATCTAACACAGCTGCCAACGGATGGCAAGTTGAGGCATCAGATGTAGATACTCCTGATATTAATTGGACTAACGGTAGTGATGCAACAGGGGGTGCGTATAGTGGTTCTTGTGGTCATGCTAATTCTGATTGTGGGTGTGGGCTATCAGGGCAATTATGGGTTGGTTATAATAGTTGGAGAGCATCTGGAGCAGCAACAATTACTATGGGTCCGGGCGATGTTATTTATTTAGAATCTCAAAAAGAAACTGCTAATGGAAGTTCTATGTTCCAGGCAGGTTATAATGCATATTGTCATCAGTGTATAGATTTTGGTTATAATTTTAGTTTTATAGAATTTGTAATTACCTCTGGATCAGGAGCTACAACTTTAGCTGATTATAATGATGCTGATGTTAATCATGCTGTTCAAAGATTAGGTTTTACATTAGAGGATGTTATGGTTCCTAGATCAATAGCAAACAAAGTTCAAGGATTTAGAATATACTATGCTAAAAGAACACACGCAGACAGAACTGTTTTAGGTCAGGCTCCTTTAATTCCAGGTTTACAACAAGATGATAGAATAGGAATATGTAAAGAAGCTGCAAGTGGAACTACGCCAGGCGAAGTTGCAGAGTCTTCTCAAATTTTAGCAACACTGCAAGAACAGCCTGAAATATTTTATAATTTAGATGCTTGGATGAGAGACTGGCAAGACTATCCAAATATACCTTTTTATGATGAAGGTCCTACACAAGTAGGGGCAATAGACATGGATGATCCCGCTATGAATGTATTTTCTTTTCATGATTTTTATTTACTAAGAACTAAAAATAGTTTAGCGGCAGCAACACATATAAGTATTGAATACTACTCAGAAAATTTAGTTTGGAATGGTCCTGGTTTAGAGCAAGATAAAAAAATGGTTACTAGGATTAAAACTAATAGTGCTACAGGTATTGATGAAATAGAAGAAACTTGGGGATGGGATGCACAATTTAATTGTTACCCTCAATATATGAAGTCAGCTATTTTTATTGGGGCTATTTATAAAACTCCCCCATATTTAACTATGCCTAGAATAATTGGGCAAAAAGCAAAAACTTATTTATTAGGAGATAGCATATTTGAAGGTAAAGCTTTAGGTTTTGGAGGAAAGTTATTTAATGAGTTTGGTGAAAGTTGTATAGTATTTAAGCTAATGAATGATCATGCTATAGGAGCATACACTCACCTTAGAAGTTATCCAGGACAAACTCAATCTAGTGCAAGTGATGGTGGGGGAACAGGAGGAGATAATGCAGGATTTTTTGACGGACAAAATACTAATTTAGGAGAATATGGTATTGGTGGTTTAAATGACGCTATACTTGTTAACACTTTAGATGGGAATGGAGATTGGAGTCCGGCTAATGGGTGGGTTAGAAGCAATACAGCTATTGCAAATTTAAGAGCTTTTAAAACAGATGTATATAAATCTATAGATGACCAAGATTTAGTTTGGACAGGGTTTGAGGTGTTAGGTCAAGATTTAAATAATTTTATATTTGAAGATAATGGTAGTGCTGCAAACTTTGATTGGGAAGGGCCTACCGGATTACTATATAATTATAATGCAGACTATTCTGTGACTACTTTACAAAATACAATACAAAGAGATTTTAATGAGAATCCTATCAATATCAGCCAAACAGGTATATTTGGAGGAGATACATTTATATGTAGATATGGAATAAGCACAGCTCTAAAACATAATCAATCAGAGTTAACATCAGAACCTGAAAAAGGTATACATTATCATATAGTAGAAAGCACAGATAATATTAACTTTAGACATCAAGAAGATGCTGATAGTCAGTACTTCCCACAAGGCATAGCTAAATCTATTCTTAGAAATGCAGGCCCTAAAGATTTTATGCACTTTGATAATTTAAGATATAATAGTAATTATTCTGAACTTAATACTATAAGACCTGCATTTCCTTTACCTATAAAAGAAGTTAATCAAACAGATTTTCCTACAAGAACTCATAGAAGCACTAAGGCTGATCCTACTAGTTTAGTTGATAACTATAGAATTTTTCTAGCTAATCAGTTTAAAGACTTACCTAAAAATAGAGGGGATTTATGGAAACTTTCTACTTTTAATAATCTTTTATATTTTCATATGGAAGAAAGTTTATTTGCTGCTAAGGGTAAACAAACAATGAGTATGAAAGATGGTAGTGAGGCTTTTGTAGGAAGTGGGGATATATTCCAACAAGACCCTGATGAGTTAATACAAACAAGTGGTGGTTTTGCAGGAACTCAATCTCAGTATGCAGCACTAACTACTAGATATGGATACTTTTTTGTAGACGTTGCTTCTAAAAAAGTATTTTTAATGAAGCAAGAGTTAGCAGAGATAAGCAATTTAGGAATGGAAGAATGGTTTAGAGAAAATCTAAGATCGGGATTAGAAGCATATGGATTTGAACAGTCTTGTAATATAGATAATCCAATAATAGGACTAGGCTTTCACAGTGTTTATGACCCTAAATACAAAAGAGTATTATTAACTAAAAGAGATTTAAAACCTACACATTTATTTGTAACTGGATACAACGCATATGATCCTACTCTATTTCCTAGTAATTTTAATTGGCATAATACTGGAGATATTAGATGGAATTCTAGCGGATGTTATTATGAGGTTGCTAATACGATAATAAATACAGGACCTCCGCAAATTGTTAAAACCACCTGGACACCTATAGATTGGGATAACATATCATATTTTACAAAAACTGGATGGACAATATCCTACTACCCAGAACTAGGAATATGGTGCAGCTTCCATGATTATATTCCTTACATTTACTTTAATACATCCATAAACTTTTATTCTGCAACTGATAAGTATGCAAGACCTGGAACTAGTATTGCTCCATTAACTCCTGCTGTTAATTGGGTTGGATCTACATTCTGTAATATTGGAATATGGGAACACAACGCTGAAGATAATAAAGGTATTCTTTATCAAGAAAATACTAATGGTTATTACACTAGATCAGAGTTTGAAAATGCTATTAACTTCTATGCCTTTGAATTTGAATTTATACACAATGAATTTAAAAGCATGGATACACTAACTTCTAATATAAGCTATACTTTAGAAACATTTAATCAGGCAGGTATTAGTGTCTTAGAACATGGTTTTACTAGTTTTGTAATATACAATACAATGCAAATTTCAGGTATAGGTTCTTACTGGCAGAATATAACAGGTGTGGGAGCACAAATTACCGCAGATGGTACAACATTAACTTCTGCTAATATAGATAAATTAGAATATTTAATCAATGTTAGGAGAGTTGGTAATGACTGGAAAATAAATCAGTTTAGAGATTTAGCAAGCTTAGCAACTAATACAGGAGCTTACTATACTCCTGCAGGAACTAACGTTATTGGGGGAGCTAATACAGGAACTGTAACAACTTCTTCTATAAATAATATGTTTCTGGTAGACGGTATGCATGAGATTGTAAACGCAAGTTTTATAGATCTAGCTAAAAATTGGGATAAAAAAAGAAAATTTATGGATAAATGGGTAGGAATTCGTTTAATCTATGATAATGTTACAAATAATTTACTAAATTTGTACTCTACGAATGTAGGTGCAAGAAAAATATTAAGATAGTATGAAAACAAAAAAACTTAAAAAAATATCAAAAGAACTTTTAAAAGCATCTGCAATGCACAGAAGTCAGGCAAACAGAATTAAATCAATGTTACAATCAGGAGGAATACGCTCTCGATATGATTCTGAAATTAATAGGTTTACAGACGCTAAAAAAAGTTTAGAAGAAATTAAAAAAGCTAAACGTGCATCTGCAAGATATATGAAAAAAGGTGGTTATATGGAACGCATGATGCATCAGATGGGTGGTATGTATGCTGACAATACAGTGGCAGCTGCAGGACAAGGTAATGCAGGAAGCACAGCTAATATTGTATACCAAGAGAGTGATCCTAGATTACAAGAAGAAAGAATTTCTGCTATGGAGCAAGAAAAAGAAGCTTTAACAAGAGAGGCTGAATCAACTGAACAAGAGCTAAAGCAGCAAGAAGAAATGGATAAAGTAGCTGTTCAGCAAGCAGGAGCACAGGCCGGACAAAAAACTGAACAAATAGCAGGTTATGCAAAAATGGGTATAGAACAAGGTACAAAATTTTTGCAAAAAAGAGCACAACAACAATTACAACAACAAGGTTTAAAGTGGGCAGGTAGTCAAGCTGCTGGATCTGCTCTTAAGTCAGAAGTAAGTGGTATGCTAGCTCAGCAAGCAACTAAGCAAGCTGGTAAAGAAATTACAGGAGAGCTTGTAGGCTTTGGAGCAAAAGATGCTTTGTCTGCGTTTGGACAGCAGGCTGTACCAGAATTAGTTGAAACAGGAGTTCAAACAGTTGGTAAAGAAGTTGCTAAGGAAGTTGGAAAAGAAGCTCTTAAAGAAACTGGAAAGGCAGTTGGTAAAGAAGGTATAAAAAGTGCAGCAGCATCTTCTGTAAATCCAAATGCAATTGCTATGGCAGCAAGTTTAGTAGGAAACATAGGGGGTGCTTTTGTTGATGATCAAGATGAAACTACTTGGACAGCTAAAGAAGCATCTTTTGATATATTAGGAGATGCTGGAGAATATGCAGGATACGGAGCTATGTTAGGATCTGTAATACCTGGTGTAGGAAATGCAGTAGGTGCTGCAGCAGGAGCTCTTATTGGTACTGGTAAGGCTATATGGACAGGACTAGCGGGAAGAAAGAAGGCTAGAAAAGAAGAAGCTAAACTAGAAGCAAAAAGAAAAGAAAAAGTACAAAAAGACAATAAACAGTTACGTAAAAGATATGGGGCACAAATGGCTAGAATGAGAGCTGGAGAGATGCAGCAAAAAACATATTCTGGATATGATTTAGGTAGAAATGTTATTGCACAGATGGGAGGTATGAGAATGGGTATGCCTAGATATGGATATGCCGCTTAAAAAATATAACTATGCATAGAAAAAAATTAAAAACAAAATATCAATCAGGAGGATCAAAGAAAAGTTCTTTAAGAAAAGCACTTAAGTTTGGATTAAAAGGAATAAAACCTTTTATCAAAGGAGTTGCTAAAAGAGTTAGTGGTCCTGCAGGTATGATTTTAGGAGCTACTAACGCATATGCACAACCAGTTGTAGATCCTAAAACCGGAGTAAATACATTTACAGGAGAACAAATTTATAGACCTTTTGGCAAAGACGCTCCTACTTATGGGGGTAGTGTTAATGTTGCCGATGTTAATAGAGATTTATCAGCAGCAATGTCTGTTATGCAAGCAGGAGGTTTTAATGTTGTAGATTACGCTAAAGGTGCAGGAGAATTTGCAGGTAAACAAGTAGTTAAAAAAGGTCTACAAGCTGCACTTCCTAGGTTTGCTCCTGTTATAGGAGTAGCCGGAGGAACACTGACAGCTGGAGCTCTTGGGTATGAAACGTTTAAAAGATATGGTGATAAATTACCTAACTTAGGTAAAAATACTGAAAGAGCTGGTGGTGGAGATATAACAGTTGGTGATTTAGCAGCGCATTCAGGTCTTCTAGGTATGGGTAGTATGAAGCAAATGGGTGGAATGAGATTACCTGGAGGAATGGTAAAACCTATACCTGGTAGTGATGCTGTAGAGTTTGAAGGGCAAACACATGATGAAGGTGGTATTATGATGGATAGTCAAACAGAGGTAGAAGACGGAGAAACTATGGACCAGGTAAGTATGGCTAAAAAAGGAGGTAAAAGAGATTATTTCTTTTCGTCTTATTTAAAGAAAGGTGGTAAGTCATTTGCTGATATGCATAAAGATATACTAAGAAATGGTGGAGACCAAGAAGAAATTAATATGCTTGCTAGAATGCAAGAAAAAGCAGCAGGTAGAAATCCTAATAAAGTAGCTAAGCTAGGGGGAGTGGTTAAATATCAAACAGGTGGAGCGTTAGAAAATGCACAAAAAGCATATGATAAGCATGAAGCTAATAAACCTACTTTTGATTTAAAAGAACCTAAATTTAAAAAGACTGCTTATTTTGGTAGAACACCTACAGCAGCTGAAATGAGAGCAGAAAAGAAAAGAGAAGAAGCTTTTCAAAAAGAATTAGAAGCGTATAATGCAGCTAAAGCAGAGTATGAAGCAGCATTAACAGAATGGGAGACTCAAGAGTCAGAACTATCTGATGCAATAGAAGCAGAAGAAATGATTTTAGAGCAAGAGGAAAGAGAAGCTGAAGAAAAAGCAGAGCAAGAAAGAATAAGAAAAGAAGAAATAAAAGCAAGAAACGAAGCTCTTATACAAGAAGCTAAAGATCTTGGTATAAAGCTTCCTAAAAAAATAAAACCATCTGAGATACAAAAATTAATTGATAGTGTTAAAGCAGATGAAAGCCTTGAAAAGAAAAGAAAAGGGGAAGAGTCTTTCTTACCAGGAACAGAAGGTATACCAGAGAATCAACCAGAAGTAACTATTGGAGATGAAAAGTTTTATCTTGATGATCCTCAGCTGCAGAGTTATATAGAAAGTCAAGGAGAGGATTTTGGTCCAACATGGATGGATAACGTAGATCAAGAAGTATTAGATGCTGCAGGTATAACTAAGTTTAGTGATTTACAAGATCCAGCCAAAGTTTTAGCATATCAACAAGCTTATAATGCTAAATATCCAGACAGAGAAATTGAGGATGATGGGTTATTAGGAGAAGAAACTCTTAATACAGGAATTCGTATGAGTGAGAAAGAAATATTAGAAAATACTCTTATAGATCAGGTTGACGTTGAAGACAGTAAACCTTTAACCATAGAGCAAAAACCTTTACAATTATTACCTACTGATTCAGACATGTTACCAACTACTCCAGGACCAATGCCAGAAGGTGGAGATACAGACAGGTTTGATAAAGCAGCTAAAGATCTTTTAGATTTAGATATTCAAAGTATAGAAGACTATGAAAGGGCTGAAAACGAATTAGAATATAATGAGGATACAGATCAGTGGGAAAGAAAAGATCAAGATCTAATTAGCATTAAACCTAAAGAAATAAAACAATTAACTGTTAATACTACTGAGCCAGAATTACAAACAGTAGAAATGCCTGAGTATAATCCGACAGATGTGATAATTGACGAGGAAGATGAGGAAGATAAAGATAAAGATAAAACTGCAAAAGTTCCTTGGCAAGCTTATGCGGGAATGGGAGCAGGTATAATACCAGCAGCATTTTCTTTGTTATACAAACAACCTGCTGCACAGCAGGCGGGCTATACTAAAGGGTTTAGAACACCTATTGTACCAGAAAGAGGAGTAGCTCCAAGATTAGAAAGATATGATTATAATCAAGATATAGCAAATGTTGGAGCAGAGGTAAGAGGTATGAATAAATATATTGAAACTTCTGGTGGAGGACCAGCTAACATGGTTAATAAAATGATGGCATTTAGCCGAGGTCAAGACGCTAAAATGAAAATTAGAGCTGCAGAAACTAGGGCTAATATAGGTGTACAAAATACTGAAGCACAGCTAGAACAGCAAATGACTTTAGATAACTTAAGAAGATCTCAACAAGCATCTATAGTAAATGCTCAAATGATTAGAGCAGAAGCTGCTAGAAAAGATCAGGTAGATGAAATGAATACACAAAGAAGACAAAAACGTCAGGATGATATGGAGTTCCAAAAGTATGCAGGAATAAGTAGTTTAGCACAAAGTTTACAAACAGGTTTTGGTGATATTTTAGATTATAAAGCAGATATGGCTATGGCAGAAGCTATAGGATCTGATACAGGTGTTTATCAAAGAAGTACTATACCTTTTATAGAAGGCTTAACCTGGGATGAGGAATCTCAAAGTTTTAAAATAAAAAGTTAATAATATGGCAAGATACCAATTACCCGCTCCACAATCTATGTATAGAGATACTGGGGCTGTAGAAATTACAAAATTGTTACGAGATAGATACGTGCAAAATTTAGCAGCTGATGATGCATTAGCTCAAGCTATTTTAGAAATGGATTCTTTAGGCGCTGATGATGAAACTAAACAAGCCCTTATACAAAAATACAATACACAACTAAATCAAAGAGCAGAGCAAGGTAATTATGAGATGAAAGGTGTAGCTATACAAAAAGATGCTAGAGCTTTTACAAATGATTATCAACCTATTAAGGTAAGCAAGATGAGGTATGATACATATGCTGCTCAGTTAGAAAAAGATTACCAAGATGGTAAAATAGATTCACAAACAAAAGATGGTAGATTAGCAGAGTCTTTATACAATTATAAAGGCGTGCAGTACAGAGAAGATGGTAGTGTAGATGATGATTCTTTGTTCAATGGCTCTTCTTATGTACATGATGTTAATGTAGAGGAGGAGATAATTAAACACATGAAAGATGTAGTAATGACTGAAATAGATAGTACAGGAATGGAATTTCCACTAGATGCAGAAATGAACATTATAACAAAACTTGATCCTGCAACACAGTCTCCTGCATATTACATGAAGTCAGGAACTTATGAGAAAAAATTAGATGAAGATTTAGTTTCAAGTGTGGTTAACAGTGTATTAAATCAACCTAATGTTAGTTCATCTATTTATCAAAAAGCTCACTTAGAAAATTATGCGCTAGCTGATATAAATACAGAAACTGGAAACACTAAGGCTTTTGATAAGCTAGCACAAATAGTAAGCGTTATAGAAGCAGAGACAGAGAAGTTAGAAGATAAAAAAGACTTGAGTGATGCTGAGGAAATTAAGTTAGAAAAAAACATAGCTGTACTAGATACTATAGAAGAAGCTAAAGCTAGGGGTGTAAATGATGTAGCCTTAGTAACTCTACTAGCTAATGATGCTAAAAGATATTACTATTTAGACAATGCAATTACAAAATACGCAGGAGTTAAATCTAAAAAAGCAGTTCAAGACTTTACAGAAGGATCTAGCCTAAAAGCTGCAAATGATCCAAACAGAGTACCTACAAATATATCATATAGAGTAGGAGTTAAAGGATTAGTAGTAGATGTGTTAGGCGGAACTACTTTAGAAGAAAAACAAAAGTTAGTTGCTAATTCTAATAATGATCTTAATAAATTTAGAAATGATCCTAAAAAAGGACCACAGTTTATTGCTGATGCATTA
>TARA_R100000655_G_scaffold29559_4_pt1 | contig 16500 bp, 23 predicted proteins | sample TARA_R100000655 | Tara Oceans TARA_R100000655 (sample SAMEA2622497) | marine metagenome | biome: marine biome (ENVO:00000447); feature: deep chlorophyll maximum layer (ENVO:xxxxxxxx); material: "saline water (ENVO:00002010), including plankton (ENVO:xxxxxxxx)" | depth 90 m
AACTGAAATGAAGTCTATCATCACAGAGTACAGAGCTAAACATAAGACAGCACCAATGAAGCGTGGATGGAACAGAACGTTTGGCACATCTATACCTAACAAGAATGATGTTCTACGTGAGCGTGATGCTAATCTGAAACAACTTAATGCAGACTGTGAGTTACTAACACAGAAAACATTAGTTACATTTGCAGAAGACCAAGAGTATGTATCAACCGTTAACGTAGTAGAGTAAGCATTTACTACCAACAGACCTAAGCAAGTCTATTAAAACTGCTTACTTTTCTTTTCTTGTTTGTCCTTGTGCTGTTATATAGCATATATTATAATGTTTAATGTCATACTTTTACTTATATATATATATGTTTTTAATAGCACTTGGGCATAAACTTTATATTACATTTGTGATTTTGTTTGAGAAGCCGTAGACATGCTTTTCAGGGTACTTAAGTGTACTCGTATTGTAAGTCATGTAGTGGAGTTAGGTAGGTGTAGTGCACTGCAAGTCCTAATAAATCACAATAACTTATTTAACTAAAGGAACTATTATGAAATTAAAATCAAAAGATGAAATAACTATTAAATTAATAGAAAAATTAGAACAGCATCAGAATTGTGATAGAAATGATATAGGTGAAAGAGTAGAGTTAGATGGTGCAATAAATATGTTAAAATGGGTATTAGGAATAGGAGAAGTAAATGAGTAGAATGGAAAAGCCATTAGGATATATAAAAATTGCAAGAGCACTCGAATTAGATGTTAATAGCTTCCAAAACTATGTAGTATGTTTCCCAAGAGCAAAATGGTTACTTACACGAAACTTTATGTTCGAACAAAACTTTATGGAAAAAGAAGAAACTAATATGCATCATACAGTTCCTATTTATAATGTAATAAAGAATGGCAGTAAAATAGGAATAGTATTGCCACGATACGATGAGAACAAGAAACCTTTTCTATTCATACCAAGAACATATAACAAGCGACGACTGGACAGAATGAACAATCGTAAAACAATATTGAGAGACTATTATATATTTGAAGTCAACGATGATTTTGAAATATATAGTGATGCAAAGCTTACATTTTTTCAATAGGGCTAGACATAACTAAAATAATAGGTAGTTAGATTATAAACACGTAATAATCGTTTAGCCCTAAACTTTGTGGTTACAAGCAGAGTTTAAGAAACTCCAACACACAATATATCTCTCTCTCAAATTATATAGTGTCAATAGTAATAAGCCTCTGTAACCACTAACAATTAATTAACAATAAATAACATAAGGAACAGTATATGAAGAATATTATAATGGATTTTATCGTATGGGTAATATACGAAACTAAACAAAAATATGAATTTATCATTGGTCTTATGATGGGAATAGGAATAGGAATGTTGCTATGAAACGTAAAAGATATGAAAGAAACAGAAAATTTACAGGAAGAAATGAATCGCAATTAATAACTAATAGAGAAATAAAAAAACTTGTAAAGAAAGCATTGAAAGATAAACCTAAAAATAAACCTGCTAAAGGATATGTATTTCTTAAAACATTAGATGAAGGAACACATTTTGAAACTCAAGCAGGAACTAAGGGTCTTTTAATAAGCAAAAACATAAACTGTGAAGTAATTGTAACTCATGCAAATGTTTCTAAAGAAGACAAAGCATATTATCTGGGTAAACAAATATTTCCAGAAACAACAGAAGTAAAGAAAGTGAGAGTATAATGTCATTACCAAGAACAGAAGACTTTGTAAATATGAATGACTATTTTGAGTCATTATCCAAAGCAGTAGATATGAAAAAAACAAAAGCAATAGATTTGATAGATGATTTGGCATGGGAGTATCAGAGAATGTCAAGTTCAGGCAAAGAATCATTTAATGAATTATGTAAGTTATTTGATATACCAACAATAGAAGAGGGAGAATAATAATGGGTTATGATGTATATGGTATGAATCCACAACAAAATAAAGATTATCCTGAAAGATATAATAAAATAATGGAAGAGTATGGTAGTGGAGATGGATGGTTAGATTGGGATAAGAAAATACCAAAGAAAGTTTTAGATGAATATTATGATTTGAAAGATAAATATGAAACAGATAATCCAGGCTCATATTTTAGAAATAATGTATGGTTCTGGAGACCACTGTGGAATTACGTTTGTGAAGTTTGTGAAGATTTCATGACAGCTGATGAAATAGATGGTGGTCACAGCAATAGTGGATTTGAAATACCAGAAGAAACAGCTATCCATATTGCAAAAGTATTATCTGAAAAACTAGCCGACGGAAGTGTTGACGAAAGAGAAAGAAAGTATGAATTAAGAAGGGCAAAAGCTGAAGCATGGAATCAAGAAGTTAGAGCAGAAATGGATAAAATAAGTAAAGAATGTAGAGATAAACATGGTCAAAATAAAGTTCCTGCTAATTATCCAGAACCTTACAATACACAATGGCAAGAAGCATATTCAAAAGAGGATTGGAGTGCTAATTACCCATATAGCAAAGAAAATATAGAAAATTTTGCTAAGTTCTGCAAACAAAGTGGAGGTTTTCAAATATGTTAAGAAAGAAAACACAGAAAGAAGAAATACTAAATTACTTTCAGTCTGGTGGTGTTCTTACACCTATTGATGCATTAAGAAAGTTTGGTTGTTTTAGATTAGCAGCCATTGTGTTTGATTTAAAAAAAGATGGTCATGATATACATACAAGAATACAATACGAAGGTGGTAAGAAATATGCAAAGTACAAGTTAAAAGTAAAAAGTACTTTGTTCTAAGTCTTATTATTGTTAAATTTAAGTAGTATTGTGGGATATTAGGGGACTCAGTTGTTCTACATAAAGGGGTTTATATAGACAATGAGTTACACATCTATGCTGAGTCCTTTAAAATTATAAGGAAAAACAAATGGGTATAAATTCAACAAAAAATAGTATTGTTCTTGATACGTATTCTAAATATATACAGGACAAACAAAAAGAAAACGAGTTAAATCGTAAAGAAAATAATCCTGATTCTTATTTTAGTGCATCAAGTGCTGGTTCATGTAGGTTAAAACAATTTTATCAATTATCAAGTGCTGAAAAAAAAAATATGGATGATAGGTCTGGAAGATTAATGAGACTTGGTACAATTGTGCACAAAGATATAGAATATGCTTTAGTAAAGTATACACAAGATATTTACAAAAATACAGGAATGATTTCATTAATTGAACATTTTATACAAATACCAAGACTTAGAGTTCAAGGAACTTTAGATGTTGCGTTTGTACATGAAAAAAATAAATATGCAGAGATAACTGATATAAAAACTGTGCATAGTTATAAATGGAAAAAAATGTTTGGTAGAAAAAACCAAAGAGATTTTAATCCAAGTGTAAATTACGAACTACAAATTGGTACGTATGCATTAGGTCTTATGGAAGAGTTTGATTTTTTAAATCATGATAATATAAAAATGTCATTAACATGGTATAAAAAAGAAACAAGTGATGTAAGAGTAAGCAACATACCAAGTTATTGGATAGAACAAGCAGAAAACTATTGGACTAAAATAAACAAAAGAATATATGAAGAGGACACAATACCTAATGTAGGAGAAGAAGATACACCAGTATATGACTGGGAATGTAACTATTGTCCTTATCATGAAATAACTTGCAAAGGAGCATAAAATGCCAAAGAAAAAACAAGATAATACATTACAAGAAATTGATAATGAAAACATGGAACTAGATGCACATAGAGTTAGATTTCAAAATATAGCTTTAACACATGGTTTAGTAAGTAATATGAAAACACCAAAAGCTTACATAAAAGATAAGATGGGTATGGATTACGTAGAGATTGGTTATATGAAACAAACTGCTGATAGACATTATCCTGGCTGGAGCTGGCAGATTATTAATACAGAATTTGCTGGAACAGAAGCATTTGTAGTACATGGCAGATTAATGTGGTATGATAGTGGTGTAAAAAGAATAGGTGATATGACAGCTGCACATCGTATACAAAAGAAAAAAGGTAGTTCGGAATACGTTGATTTAGGTAACGATATTAAATCAGCAAATACAGACTGTATGAAAAAAGCATTTAATATGTATATGAATATTGCAGATGATGTATATCGCAATCAAGTCGAAGATACAGAATTAACAGAACAACAAAAAGATTCTATACTAGCACTTGCAGAAAGTATAAGTAAAGAAACAAAAAATCAAATAGAAAAACTAATAGAAAATGGTGATTTGCACGCTTTGAACTACAAAGGTTCATTCAGTAAACTTTCGAGACAAGCGTAATGATTGCTATAATAACTAACAATAAAAAAAAGGAAAACAACATGGTAGAAGTAACACAAGAAGACTTTCTTGAATACAAGAGAGTACAACAAAGTGGAATGTATAATATGTTTGACCCACAAGCACGACAAATGACTAATCTTTCTAAAGAACAATGGGTTAAAATAATGCAAGAATACAAAAAGTTAAACGAAGCTTGGGGTAATGATGACGAATAATATCAACGAAGAACTTTTACAAAAAGGTTTGAGTTATACTGTCGGAATCAATGATGGTAAAGTATTTGATAGAGTTGTATACAAAGGAACTAGAAATGTTATGGGTAAACAAATTATGTGTTTTGAAACAGAACATAAAGAAACTGTTACTGTAAATCCTAGTTACTTTTCGTATTCAATAGAAGATAATGGATACTTTCCACAACCTGAAGATTTTAATAATAACAAAGGAAAACAATAATGGGAAGAATAACAATAGCAGAAATGGAAGACCTTAAAAAGAAAGGTTTGCTTGATGATAAAGCAGTTGAAGAAATGCAGAAGAGTGGTATTGTTGGCACAAGAAGAAGAGGAGTAAGAAGGTTTATGAAAGATGGTAAAGGAAATCAAGTTACACCTCAATTGTATTTTAGAGGTCTTTCTAAAACTGGAGAATACTCAAAGAAAATGACAGAGTTCAAAGATGAATTCGCTAAACTAGTAAACAAATACACAACAGAAGGGAAAAATAAATGAAAGATGTAGGTGCTACATTCGATAAGTCAAAACAAAGTTACTTACCAATAGAAGCTGGTAAATATCCAGCACATATAAGTTCTGTATATGAAAGAGAACTTAATACTAAAGCAGGTAAAGCTATTGTTGTTAATATGTCTTACGATATAGCAGAAGATGTTAAAGACATTACTCAGAAAGTATACAAAATGGATGGATATGATTATGAGTTAGATAAAGATGGAAACAAGATACCTGTTAATGATAAAGATGGTAAACCTGTTTTAGCAGCTTGTAAACATCTATCAGGTAAACAATTTAGAGATAATGGTACTTTCTTATTCTTAGAAGAGAAATCAGCAGGTAAAAATGGTAGATACTATAGTTTACTTCAGAATCTCGGAATTGAAGTTAAAGAAGACGGAAAGTTACCTTTAGTAGAAGAAGATGATGTAATTGGTTTACCTGTATTTGTAACTTTAAAATCTGAAACTTATGTTACTAAAGATACTAAAGACTTGCCAGAAGCTGAACAAGAAGTAAGAACAGCATGGAAAGTTGATAGAATAGATGCATGGGCAGATGGTGTTAAAGTAAGCAAAGAAGAAATGGAAGAAGACTTACCATTTTAAGTTAAATCCCTTTATGTAGCAAAGGTCGGATGTGCATTGAAAAAGTGTAACATCTCGGATTGGCTGGGTTTTGGCTACAAATAATGGTAACATGGTATTGTGGACATTATTCAAAACCCAAAATTTTAAAAGGAAAAACAAACATGGCAAAACAAATAGAATCAATAACAATAAAATTTACAAGAAATGAATTAAGATTATTAATTAGAGCTTTATATGTAACAAGAAAAACTAATAGACTTTATGCAGAGTGGACATCTAATGAGTTATGGGAAACACCAGACCAATATGCAATTACAGCTTTTAGAGCATTGTCAAAAGATTTAATAAATATTGAAGATAAAATAAGAGAGGAGGAAGGTCTTGGGTAAAATGAAAAGATTTTCTATGGAACAAGCAGCTGATATGGAATCAGATATGATAGATTTTGATGATGCTTTAGAAGAATATAAATCAGACATGGTATTTCATAAATGCGAAGATAAAACTGTTAATAATCTTATGCGTAAGTTTTCAGACAGAGCAATATCTTCTAATAAAAAACATGGAGATAAAATACACGAAGTAAATAAATCTAATATACAATGGGTTACTGAAGCACTTGAAGAATGTATGGATATGTGTGTTTATTTAGAAAGATTATTAGAAAAATTACAAATGGATACAGAACAAGAAAGGAGAGGTAATGTACGTAACTTGTCCTAGTTGCAGTCATAGATTTAAAGCAAAGAAAAAAACACAACCAGTAAGTGAGTACGAAATAGCAAAGTTGATGGAAAATAAAAACAATCCGTATAAAGAATTAGTTAAACAAATTATTAATAGAGTTAGAAGAAACATTCCATCAGAAAACAAGAAAGAATCTATATATAGATTTATTGATAATATATCTGATTATCCATATCATTCTATACATAGAGCATATAATATATATATAACTAAAGGTTACTTTTGGCAAAGCAAAGGGTTTAATTATTTTATTAAAATGGTTGAAACAGTTGAAGAAGATTGGGTAAAATATGAAGACAATCAAAAAAAGAAATTTGGTACAACACCAAAAGTAATAGAATGGAGTAAAGATGTCAAAAACAAAAACAGTAAAAACAAATCCAGTAAAACAAAAACTAACAGCAGAAGAAGTAAATCAATTAATAGATGAAGCATTAGAATCATTTTCAGAAGCAATGTATGAAGAGTTTGAAGAAATGCAAAAGTTAATTGATGAAATGAGAGAACGACTTGGTTTCGTAGAATAAAAAAACAAAAGGAGAAAAACAATGAAAGATACATTCTTTCCAGTAAAAGAAGATACTATATATACAGGCAAAGGTGATGAAAGTGGTTATAAATTTATTATGCGAGAAGACACAGATGAAATATTAAGTTGTGTAACTGACTCATATAAACTTATTAAGAATGAAGATGTTGTAAATAAAGTATTAAAAATATTTAAAAAGAAAAAGATTAAAAATGATTTTGTAGGGTCAAGACAATTTTCAAATGGTGCTAAAACAACATACACTTGGAATCTTACTAATCAAAAAGTAGAAACAAACAAAGGAGAAGAACATTATCCACAAATAATATTGGTTAATAGTTATAACGCAACAACACAGTTATCTTTCCTGGCTGGTGTATTTAGATTAGTATGTAGCAATGGTTTAGTTATAGGACATACTGTTGGCAACAAAACCAATAGACATTCTATATACAATACTGAATTAGAAAAGATAGATGAGTATGTTGATAAAACTATTGATTCTATTGACAAAGTATTTACTAAAGATTTTCCAACACTTGTAAATACTAAATACAATAACAGGCACACTAATCAATTCTTAAAACTATTTCCTGATTTTATTATGGGTGATTTAGTTAAATATTTAAGTAGTTACAATATCAATACATATTGGGATTTATTAAATGCAGCTACTTTTGTAGCAACTCATAGAATGAATAAGAAATATGAATCAACATTTAAATTCGAAGAATCTTTGTACCCTAAAGTTGTTAAGTGGGCAAAGGCAGAAGCATAATGTCAAAAGAGTTTTATGACTGTCCAGTTGTAATACCTTACTATGGTGGGAAGTTTAGGTTGAGCAAACAACTTATACCTTTACTTCCTACTCATACCAGATACATAGAAGTCTTTTCTGGTGGACTTAGTATGTTCTTTAGAAAACATAAATGCGATTATACAATTATAAATGATATAGATAATGACATAATTAATCTATATAGATGTTTAAGTGAAAAGTATGATGAATTTATTGATACCTTACTATGGATTCCTAAGAGCAGACAAATGTTTGAAGAAGCAAGACATGAAGTGCATTACAGCAAAGTAATTAAAATACCCAATGTGTTAAGAGCAGTCAAATATTTTTATTGTATTCGTAATGCTTTTAATAAAAATCCTAACTCATCTTTTTCAAAAACATCATATTGGAATACTGAAGATATAATAAAAAAGTTAAAGTACTCTGTAAAATATTTTAAAAATACTACAATTGAGAATATGGACTTTAGAAAACTTGTTGTAGATTACAAACCTACATTGGGTGATATGTGGTACTTTGACCCACCATATATTGTAGCTACAGAAAAAGGTGATTACTATATGGCAGATTTTGGTTATGATGAACATGAAGACTTGCGCGAGTGTATCGACTTAGTTGATAGAAATGGTGGCAAGTTTATGATTAGTTATGATGATAAAAAAATAGTAAGGGATATGTATTCAGATTATAATATAGTAGAAATACAAACACAATACGCAGGTCGAACACAAAACGGATATAAAGAAGGTCAAAATACAAAATATTTTACCGAATTAGTAATAATGAATTATGAAGAAAAAACACAAGTAGAAATGTTTAAGGAGTAAATATGCAAGACACACCAAAAAATATTGATGCTGAACAAAGTGTTATTGGTTGTATTCTTGTTGGAGGTGTTGCTACTTATGATAAAGTAAAGCCATGGTTGAGAGATGATGAAGTGTTTTACACAGAAGTAAATAAACAAATATGGACATCGTTCCATGAACTAAAACAACAAAATACACCTATAGACACAATAACAGTATTAGAAAAATGTAAAGACAATAAAGACAATCAAGTAGATGCATTTTATATTACAGGATTAGCGACTAGTATACCAACTGTTGCTAACTGTGAACACTATGCAAGAATCATATGGGAAAAGTATATACAAAGACAAACAGCAGTTAGTGCAAACAAATTATACAATTCTAGTTTAGAAAATAACTTTTCTGATGTGAATGATATATTAGATGAACACTCAAGATTGGTTGATGAACTTAAAAACATTAGACCATCATTAGTAAAAACAATTGACGAGATTATTGCAGAAGCTAAACGAGCTATAAAAGATGGAGATAATATTATACCATTTGGTATGGAAGTGCTAGATTATCCAGCAGGTGGTATGACACGCAAAGAGATTACAGTATTAGGTGGTAGGCCTGGTCATGGTAAAACAACTCTTATGGTTAATATATTACAAAGTCTTATACAACAAGGATTTAAAGTAATGTTGTTTAATCGTGAGATGAGTAACACAGAAATGATTAAGAAATTATGTGTATTAGAAAGTAAATCTTTATTGTATGCAGATGTAAGGAAAAACAATTTTGAATCTGGACAAGACAATGTTTTAGAAATGCAAATGGAAAAGATACGTAAAAAGTATAAAAACTTAATGATGTATGACCATGTTAGAACTTTGTCTGATACAATAACAGAAATACAAAAACATAAACCAGATATTATAATAGATGATTACATACAACTAATTCAAGTTGATAATGTTAAAGAAGGCAGAAGATTCGAAATAGAACGTATTATGCAAGAATACAAATGGGTATGTAAAAATGAAAATTGTAGTGCATTATTATTATCACAACTTAATCGTGAAATGGATAGACGTATTAATCCAGAACCTAGATTGAGTGATTACAGTGAGTCTGGTGTAATAGAACAAACAGCAGAAACAGCTATGTTTGTATTTTATGGATATAACTTTGATAGTGAATCTTATGATAGATATGAAAGTAAAATTATATCAGCAAAAACACGATATGGTAATGTAGGAAGTTATGTTCTTGGTTTTAATGGCAATCGTTGTAAATTCTATCTTAATAGAGATGATGCCTACAATGATTCCAGCAGTTACAAAACGTAGAATAGATGCTAGCAATGAATGTGATATGTGTGGAGAAAATAAAGTTACAGAATACTTTGATTATATTGCTCCAATATCAAAAGTTGATTTGATTGTATGCAAAAGATGTGCAATCAGAGAATATTATGGTTCTACAGCAGGTAGAAGGTGGAAAAGTGAACAAAAAAAAGGGAAACTATTTGGTACCAGCATTAATAACTATTGACCCAGGCCAATCTGGTGGTATCTGTGCAATATTTGACGATAAATTAGTCGCATACAAATGCCCTAAAACTCCAAAAGAAATGTCTGAAATAGCCAAAGAGTTAAAATCTATGTGTCAATCAAATGGTTTTCCTGTATTAGGAATTATAGAACAAGTACATGCATTTCCTACTGATGCAAGAAGTAGTGCATTTAAATTTGGTAAAAACTTTGGAACATGGATAGGAATATTAGAAAGTTTATGTATAAAATACATAATGGTAACACCACAAAAGTGGCAAAAACAATTTGAGTTACCTAAGAACAAACAACAAAGAAAGAGAGAATTGAAAATGATAGCAAAGGAATTTTATCCTAAAGCAACTTTATATACTGCGGATGCAATCTGCATAGGATTATGGGGGAAAAACAATGAACTCATTTGACCATCATAAGTATATTAAAAAACTTATAGAAACAACAAACGAACAGTTACAAGAGGTTAAGAAGTTAGAAATAAACGAAAGGAATATTGTATCTTTTCAGATTCTTGATTACCTTGTAGAACAAAGCAACAAAATAATAACTCAATTTAAAGTACGTAATTAATCAAAGTAACAGTAAGGTTATAAGGGTAAGAACTTTTGTTGTTTTTCGTTCTTACTCTTCTTACTGTTTTAAGCTGCTAAAAAATCTAAACTTTGTAATACAGATTGTTTTTTCTTAGATTTTTTCTTTTCAGTTTTACTTCTTGGGTCTAGACCAACAAAATCCATAGCTTTTTTCTGTACTTCTTTAGCATCTGCACTTGCATATAGACCTAATTCACTTTGTACTGCCCATCCTATACGACCTTGCATTATTTGTGGTAACGCTCTTTGTGCCATTCTTGAAGTAGCAACATTAATAATACCATGCGCTTTTGCTGTATTAGGTAAATCGTAATCACTATCATAAGATTCTGTTGTTGCAAATACTTGTGCTAATGCATCATTTTCTAAATCTATAAAATTAAATTTTATACCTATATCTAGCATAGTATCAAATGCAGGCCCCCCCATATTTGCTACGACAGATTTACCATAAGATATTTCTTCAATAGCTTCTTCATCTCCACTTAATAAAATAGCCATTCTTTCAATTCTTTCAGCTGTATCATGTTGCACTAGATTTTTAAAGTTTAAACCAGTAAGGGCAGCGGCAGCTACTGGAGCTATAAAGTATAATAAACCCATTCTGTATGCTTGAGATAATCCTTCTGCTCCACCGTTTCTTTCTAAAAGTTTTTTCATTACCTTACCAGACTTTATATCACCTTTAGCTTCTGTTAATATTCCCATGTTTCTTTCATAAAACTCAAAACTGTAATGTTGAAACTGACCTATAATTGCACCAAGTTTTGTTCTCATAAAAGGAGATTTTGCATATTGTGAATAATCAAAATGATTTAACATTACCATATTAATAGCAAATTTTTCTGCTGTTTTATTTATTTTGTTTTTTATTTGTTGTTCGTTTAATCCTTTTTCAGCAAGTTTAGCTTTGTAATCAACATTGTTTAAAAACTTGTGCATCATACCAAAACCAGAAACAAACGTTCTTTTTCTATTTACATTTTCTGCTCTTCTATGTAGGCCACTAGACCATTGAGCTCCTTTACCAAGCAAATCGGCAAGTTTAGCCATTCTAGTTTTTTTAACATATTTAAATTTGTTTGCATCTGCGTCATATTCTACTAAATTCAATTCATTTGCTGGTGTTTTTCCTATTGTTTCTTTAATGTCAACAGTTGCATCATCATATAAAATACCTTTTTCATTCAAAACTTTAGTTAATTCACCGTCAGAAATACCTTCGTTTTCTAAATATCGTCTTATTCTTTTAGGTTGTGTAAATCCAAAAGACACCCAATCTAACATTCTTTGTGTATAGTTTCTAGCTGCACCACGAACATTAAATCCTAATTTAGAAATAAACTCAAAAGATAAAATAGCTCTTGTTAAATCACTTGTAGATATTGCATTTTTATTATTACCATTATAAGCAAGATTCATATCTTGTATATATTTAGATATGCTTAGTGCGTATCCGTTAGCGTTGCCATTGGTTTTATATATTCTTTCTATACCAGACAATGCATCTAGATATGCTTTATTCATAAAAGAATTTAAATTAAATCTAATTACATCATTACTATAAGCAGATAAAACTTGTGGTATATTTTTACTGTAAGTATAAATAAAATTACCATCACTGTCTCTTGCTCTTCCTTTGTTATGGTTGCTAATATATGAGTTAATATCTTGTATAGCTTCTTTTACGGTTTTAGTTTTTTTAGTAAGATTATATGGGTTAACAGATTGTTGCAAGTCTTCAATCTTAGACATATATCCTTCCATAAAAGTAATGTTAAAATCTCTGGTAAAATGTGGAAAAAATCCTTTTTCTCTGTTTGGCAGTAAAGTATCTTTTAATCTTTTTTTAACAGCAGTTAATTGTTGACTTTCTTGAACTTTACCTGTTTCTTCTAATTTTTTAACAATAGTAGATATATGACTTTCTACACCTCGTTCAAGAATTGTATACAATCTGTTTGTTAATCCTATGTGTTTGTCAACAGCAGATATTAGTGAAGATGAAATTTCTGGATATTTTTCTCTTAAATCTTTAATAAGTTTTTCTTTTGGTATTTGAAAATCTGTAGATACATCATATTTTTTTGCTAATACTGGCAAATCTTCTTCTACTATTTTTACAAAAGTATCCATTATTTTACCATATGTACCATTCATAACTTCTGCTTCTGCATCTGCATATTGTTTATGTAAATCTCTCCAGTTAGCATCGTTATTTACTTGTGCTACTTTAGCTTTTGCATACAGTTCATTAAGGTTGTCTAATTGTTTTTGAGATGAACTTCTGTCTTGTTTAGAAAGACCTTCAGCATAAGCAGCTTTGTTTATATCATCCTGTATAGCAACTCTTATTCTAGTCATTTCATTGTTATTTTCTGTATATCTTTGTTGTATTCTTTGCATATTGCTAAACAAACTAGATACAATAGGGTCTTTTTTGCCATAATGACTTGTTGACCAAAAACTTGTAGAAAATTTATTTCCTAAAGTTCCATTATCAATAGAGTCATTTAATTTTTGTAATTGACTTTTATATTTTTCTATCTGTCCATCTGTAATAGGTACTTGCAATAAAGTTTCTGCATCAATACCACCCCATACTGTATCAACCATTTTTAAAGCAGCTTCATGACTATCTCTAAAGTTAGCTATTGCTTTTTCACTATTTGCCCATTCTTTTATAATTTCAAATAGTTTTTTATGTTTAGTCCTGTCTACATTACAATTTATATTCGGCATTCTTCTAACAACCTTTCTACTTTATTAGCACTTTCTTCAGACTTTCCTGTAAACACAGGTTGGTCTTCAACAGTTTTAGTATAATCTAAAGCTTCATTTACTCTGGATAAGTCTTTTAATGATTGTTGTGGTTGTTTTTCAAAACTTATACCTTTAAAGAATGATTCACCACCCATTAAATTATATATTGGATTTTGTAATATACTTTGCACAACTGGATTGTTCAAATCTTTCATAACAGAACTTGTAATAACTTTTTGTGCTAATTTTTTTACTTCTGGTTCCATTTGTGCTTTTATAGATAAATATCTAAATGGGTCTATTATATCTGCTTTTAGCATATCTGATTGTATTTCACCCATTGTTTGTGCGTATACATTAAATTCTTCTGTTTTTCCAGCTAACTGCATAATGTCTTGATAAAAATCCATTAAGTGATTGTTTGTTAAATCTCTACCAGTAGATATTTGATTTTTTACTCTACCCCAGTTAATACCATTGAAATCTAAAACTCGTTTGTCTAGATATTTATTAAACAATGGTAACTTTGATTCTTGTATTAAAGATATTTCTTCAGGAGTATAATTACCTTTATCTATTACATCTCTTCTGTCAAAACGAAGATGATAAAAATTATCAAAATGATTAATTAATCCCTGAAATAATCTTGCTATTTCTTTGTATTGTTTACCATCTTGTGAATCTAAAGCAGATAATAAATTATTACCTTCAACTGCTTGTGCTTTTTGAGATATAAATCTTAATCCACTTCTAAACCTAGCACTTGTATATCTTGGTGCTGGTACAATCCTATTTTGGAATACTCCTACACCACCTCTATCATATGTTGGTTCCATATATGCATATAAAAACTTTAACCCATCTTTCCCCCCTATTCCTCTTTCTAAAAGCAATCTCTCAACTTCATAAATATCGGTAGCTTCAGGAAAATCACTTAAATATTTAGATGTTTCAGAATCTAATGCACTCTTTTTATTACTTAAAAAATCTTTCAATCCGTTGTTAGAATGATGATAAAAATTTCTACGCAAAGTTAATAAATCGTCTAATAATTTTTTTCCATCCTTTGAAAGTATAATTTTATCTGCACCTAATCCAACGTTAAGAGCTTGTTTAACAGAAGACATAACTGCGTGTTGTACATTAGCTTCAATTAATTCTGCTGAATCAATAGGATTAAACTTAATATAATCTATGTCTTTTAATAATGCTTTTCCATCTTTAGATTTAACTATAAAGTCATCTATTTTCTTTCGTTCTTTGTTTATTAAAGAGTCGAAATAATCCATTCTTCGACCACGTTCTTTATAGGTAAGTTTTTTATTATAAAATAATCTACTTTTGTAATACTTATTTTGTTTAATAAATGCTATAGATTTATGAACATCTTTAATTTCATTTAATATTTTATCAGAATATGTTAGTTCATATTCTTTTGTAGTAGAATTAAAATCTGTTGTTCTATCATTATCTGTTAACTGGTTGTACCAATCATCAAAATCTTTTCTTCTTCCACCAGTAGTTAAATCAACAGGAACATTAGCATTAAATACATCATTTCTAACAATTTTATTTATTGCCATATCTATTACAGAACCCCTTCTGCCATCTGATATAGCAGTAGCATGTTCTAAAACTTTATCATCAAATATATTTTTACTAGGTTTGTAAAATACAAAAGATGAAGATTTTTCTTTGCTTGATGGTTCTGGTCTAATGCCAACAAATTTACCATTTTCGTATACTTTATATTTAGTTTCAACACCAAACATATCGTTAAAGTCTTTTCTACTACTTAGCTTTTTACCACCTAATTTTTTGTTTCTAAGTTTGTAATAAATGTTATCATTTATATTAGAATTAAATTTAAAGAAATCAGAAGAAGTTTCAACAATATCTTCATATCTAGATTGCTTTTGAACGCCTGTATTGTCAAAAGTTGTACCACCTGTTATGTTTAAAAACTTTGAATACTCTCTCAATAAAGTTCTTACAACTTCTTTATCAATATCTGTTAAATCTTTTTCTACATATTCTCCATCTTCTATTTTATATTTTTTAAATATACGTATTCTTTTACCAGAATCAGTACCAGACTTCATTATTTTTCTTTGTCTTGCATCTGTTAAATTATTTACAGAATAAGAGTTGTCTTTGCTGGGAAATAAAAAATCATCTTGTATTGTTGTTAAGTCTTCACCTAGTTCTTTATTTATATTGCCAGTCTCATCAATCATGTATTGAGTTTCTAAAGCCATTCTAGTTTTAAAATCAACATTATCAAAATCTAAAACTATTATATCGTTACCATCATTGTATTTCATCAATGTTCTTGGTTTATAAGATTTGTTATTAGTTGTTTTTGTATCAGGTATATTGTTTGGAGTATCTCCTGAACTTAATTTTTCTATAAATCCTAATCCTCTAGGTATCTTTTGAACTTTACCTATAGCATTTTTCCATGCATAATTAGCACTTAACATTTTTCTCATGCTTTCAGATTGTTGCGTAGGGGTCATTTCAAATGTAAAGTTTTCTTTATGAACAAAATAATTTGCAGGGTCTATACCTTGAACAAAGAATGAACTACTTCTTTCTACGTGGTCTATTGTGCTTTTTTTATTTGCAAAATAATAATCAGCTTTGTCTGCGTCATAATCACCCTCAAAAATATTTACAACATCTAAACTATTTACAATAGCTTTATGCCCATCACCTTTTGTAACAAAACCTTTTATACCAAGCATTGCCATATCATTAGGTCGAGTACGTGGTTTACGATTAACAACAACTCCAACTTGTATACGTTTTCCAGATTCTTTAGCAAACCCAGATATTGTATCATGTAAATCACCAAGAGTAAATTCTTGCATCGTTTTTTTAACTAAATCTCTATTAAATTCTCTATCTTTAGTTTTACTAAATGATTGGATTTCGTCTATTATATCATCAATTCTTAAAACTTTTGATGTTCCATCACTATTATCAACAAATGATAATTCGTATCCTTCTTTTGAAAGTTGTTCTAAAGAATTATTTCTTTCAGAA
>TARA_R100000655_G_scaffold12419_2_pt1 | contig 16448 bp, 20 predicted proteins | sample TARA_R100000655 | Tara Oceans TARA_R100000655 (sample SAMEA2622497) | marine metagenome | biome: marine biome (ENVO:00000447); feature: deep chlorophyll maximum layer (ENVO:xxxxxxxx); material: "saline water (ENVO:00002010), including plankton (ENVO:xxxxxxxx)" | depth 90 m
AATTTGTAAAATTGAGGACCGCACGATTATAGATCAACTCAAACGCCTCATAAGAAACGAACGCAATAGATTAGCCAGGACGCAAGAACATGAATCCGTTTAAGAAAGTCAAACCAAAAAACAAGTCTGTACCACAGTCCTATAAACCCGTGTTAGAAGCACAAGAAGTTATAGACCTGTATAGTCGGCTTACTCTACACCAACAGGCAGCGCTTATGAGGCTCATATCGCGCAATATAGAGATAAACGTAGGTGGAGACATGATTATGGGTTACGAGCTCGATTATGAGGTTGTAGGCGCCATAATTCGCGCTACTGAATCAGAATCTTAAACCCTTTTTTTTCTAGCAGTTTTAGTTCTAGCGAAAGATCTATTTTTACTTTTAGTCATGGACTTTAAATTGCCACGATTGTTATTCATTGGGTTGCCGTCTCTGTGGTGTATATCCTTGCCATCGCCCTTTTTGGCTTTGCCTTCCTTCACGGCTAAACGCCTGGCTTTATTTCTTGAGGATCTTTTTTTAATCTGTTCTGGCCTAGAATGATAGTTTGCATATTCTTTGGCGTAGTTTCTAGCCATACTAAACTAAAGATCCGATGCCACCCGCTTCGCGCATTGCGATCTCTCGATCTCTTTCATCTGGCAAAACTGTTGGCGACATCGCCAACTCTCTGTCTGCATCTGCAACTGTAGGCATGGTGAAATCTGTTATTTGTTCAGACAACTTAACGTCAGGCAACAACTTACCAGCTATTTCTGAATTAGTGACTTCACGAAACGCTCTTTCATTTGGTACAGCTGTAGAAACAGGATTAACATTATCTGCGTTTCTGTCTTCTATTGGCTCTATAGTTTGAAACTGCATGCCTTCGAGAATTGCTTTTACTTCGTCTCTTATCTCAGGATTAAGTTCGTATATTTGGTACAAACGTCGAACATGTTGACCGAAACTTTGTGGATCATAAGCAGCTCTTTCTAATCCCTCTGTTAGCCAATTTACAAAATTTTTGCTAGTCATAAGTTTTGCACTAGCAAAAGGAGCTACCAAAGCACTCAAACCAAAATCAAAACTAGCTGTCGCGCCACCACCTACAGTTCCAAATAAACCTATGGTATTAAGCACTCTAGCTGTGCCGCTTGGGTTGCCCATTTGCTCTGCTGCTAATCCTATTTTCTTTACAGTAAAAACTAAATTATCTAATTCTGGTATCAACTCTTCATATTCGGTTCCTTTAAACAAAGCCTCTTTTGCTTCTTTACTTAAAGTGTTCCAATTATTCATAAATCTTTTTGGGGAAAAACCTTGCTCGGCTATATACTCAGCGCCCTCTTTGGCAACACCCTCTGCTCCTAACTCAACGCCTTGCGAAACACCTGGCAGAGGCATGCCCATTCTTCCTAAAATGTAACCGGACATGGCGTTGTATTCTTCTGGCTCCAATAATGACTTTAATTTGACAAGATCTTCCCCGCCGTCTTTTGCTCCACTTAGGACATATTTCAACGCTTTGTTCGCCGTTACGTCTCCTTTTGCAATAACATTGTCAAGGAAGGTTATGCCGCCTTGTTTGTTCGTATTTTTATAAACGAATTCATTAGCCTCTGTAAAAAGTTTTTTTGCTGTTTCGTCACCAGATGCAGTCACAAGATCCTCTAAATCTTTAGTTATATATCCGTAGAGTTCCGACATTTTAGTTTCCGTGCCGTTCAGCCTCCCTCCAGCTGCCGTTGAAGAATCTAAATTTTCTCTCAAAAAAGTTCTAAAATTTTTCAAGTTGTTGTAATTCAAAACACCCGAATCTGCATCCTTCATAACTTTTGCTGCCATTTCCATGACTGGTCCGAGGATTTCTTGGCCTGTAGATGTCTCACTAGCGGCGGTGTATTGTCCGATAAACTTTTTGGTGTGGTTTGCTTGTGACGATAAATTAGGATCTATGTGAACACTAACATCGTTATACATTTTATTAACTTGATTTCTGTATCTTTGTTTAGCTGCCCTAGCTCCTGTCATTAAGGCTACACCAGCTTCATCCATGGTTCTGACACCGCCGTATCTTGTGGCTAAATCTCTAGCAAAAATATGTATTTCATCAACAGTTCGCGCAGCGTTTTGGTGCATTATTTTTGTAGAGATTGGCATTGCTGACAAGCTCGACTCAATTAAATTTAGAGTCGGATCGCTTGTTATTTGACCAGCAGTAGGGTTGGTAATACCTACAGAATCAAAGGCTTCTTTAGTTTGAGACGCGGCTGGTGATGTTCCACCTGTCATGTATCTTATAGGTTGTCCACCAACGTATTTTATTCCTTGCCATGTTTTACTCAAAATCGGACCAGCTGCGGCATTGAATGTTGCAGTAGTCGTGAAATCGGCTGCGCGCTCTCCAAGATTTCTTGTATCTACTGTCTGTCCGAAAGTATCTGCTATGCCTATATACAACTCTCTAGCTGTAGCACTACCTATTGCTTCGCCAGCCACAAAACCCGCCGTGCCTCCACTAACAGTACCGATGCCTGGAGCGGTAAATGTGCCAGCACCAGCACCTAAAATGGCACCACTTGTACCTCCGGCTATCGCACCAGCAGTTTCAGCCACTTCTGGGCCGACATCTAAAAAATCTCTACCTGTAGGTATAGGAACGCCTAGAAACTTGGGATTGAATTCATCAAATAATGTAAGTTGTCCTGTATCAGGATTTGTAAAAATAAAATTACCAAAGCCATATTCAACACCTCCGTTTTCCGGATCTAAGTCCTCAACGCGAATAGCATTAGGATAAAAAGATTGTAAGGTTGCTAACTTATCCTCTGGACTCTGTGCTGCTCCCACACTAAAACGCACGTTTGCTGGTGCGCCTGTAGTCTTATCTAATTGGCTTTTTATTCTCTCTGTTGCGATTTTTTCAATCAACATATCTTCATAAGCTGTCTCGCTGTCTACAACATTTGTGCCTAATGCCATTTCTATAAGAACTTTATCCTCTAAAGTATTGTATGTATCATTTCTATCACTCACTTATCAGACCTTTTTCAATTAATTTTCTTTTTAAATCTGGATTTTTTTCTGCTCTTTTTTTCAATTCTTCCAAAGCATCTTTTGACTCAAATCCGTATTTGTTGTTTTTTAATTGTTCTTTTGTTCTATCGTATGCCTTGCCCGCTTGACCGATCATTGCAGCTAGAGCATTTCTTCTTGCTATCCTTTTGTTTTTTATAGTTTCAGCATCATCACCAAACTCTGGAAAATAAGTTTTGTCTATCCACACTATCTCTCCAGCATTTATTTGTGCTCCTGTTTCTTGTCTAAGTTGTGCTGTAGCAAAATCTAATCTTGCTCTTTGATACTGTTTGTACTCAGGACTATTGAAATAATAAAGAAATGAGTCTGGAATTATAGGAAAGTTTGCTATTAACATGTCTTGATAATTTACAGGGTTAAATCCAGAGTTTTCTAAATTTTCTAACTCCTCCAAAGCGTTTTCCATACGAATCGCAAAACCAGCCTGTTTTTTTTGGCCTTCCGTGAAAGGATCTTTAGTTACTTCTGTTCCAGGTATTATTGAAACACTTGATTCAACTGGATCTGAGAATGTGTATTCTGGTTCACTCATTATTTTTGTTTTATTACCTGTTCTTTTGTTCCATCTGTATATATTGGATCACCATTACCATCCAATCTAACGTACGTCCATTTTGTACCAGCGATATTTAATTCACTAGGAGGAGTGGGAGTTTGAGGACCTAGAATTTTGTCAAGATCTATGCCTGGTATCTCAACTTCAATAGCACCTTGTTCGGTTTGCCTTATAGCTTTAGTAGGTCTTGTTGCTATGTCGTAAGCAACTTTATAATCATCACTGTTTAATCTTTCAGGATTTTTTTGAGCTTCTAAAACAAAATTTAACGCCGCTCCCTGTAATGTGCCCTCAGGGAACAACCCAGCAGAACCTTCTAAAGCAAGCTCAAATTGTTTTTCTAATATGTCTTTTGACGTGGCTAACTGCTCCTGTCTCTTAGCTTGTACTTGTTGATAAGCAAGCATAGCAACCTCTTGCTTTATTTTGTCTGCCTCAGCTCTACGTTTTTGTGCCATCTCGTTAAACGACTGTAAACCAGCTGTCAAACCAACACCAAAGCCTCCTGGAGCCGATGCACCAGCTACCAAACCAGCACCTATCTCTGACGCTAAATCAAAAAAGTTAGCTTTTCTAGGTTGTGCAAATAAACCAGACATTTCTGCCGCTTGTGCTTGCACATCGGCTGCGGTAACTGGTTTTGACTCCAATGCTCCGTATATATCTATAATAGTCTGTGGATCTATACTTGTAGGCGTAGTGGTTTCGGAGGGATCTCCGCCTGTAGCAAACACATCTACTTGCTCAGGTATCTGTGCTCTCGTTATAGCCATTAACTTCTTCCGCCATATAAGTTGCCCAATGCTCCAAGTGTAGACAATCCTGTTCCTATTCCTACTTGCATAGGACTAGGCGGCGGTGCAAAGTCTGTTACAGTCTGGAATTGTCCAGCTGGTGCCATGCCCACAAAAGGCGCTACCGCTTGATATTGTGCCAATGGCGCTTGTTGTGCCGTCATTAAGTTTCTTCTTTGTGCGTCTAACTGGGCCTGATTCAGTGCTTGTTGTTGTGATCCCATGCCATAAAGTTGTGCTACGTCTGCCGCACTGGCTCCTTGTGCTTGTGCACCTAACCCTTGTAAAGCAGAACCTAAACCAAATTGTCCACTTAGTAGAGCTTGTTGCCCTTGAAATCCTTGTCCCGCTAAACCAGCTATTCCAGATGCCGCGGCTCTTTCTGCCGCCCTTTGTCTTGCAAACTCGCTAAGACCTGTCTGTTGGGCCTCAGAGAAGCCTCTAGCGCGTATTTCACCCAAAGCCTCAGCCAACCCCCTACCAAGAGCTTCTTGACGCTCTCCAGCGCTTAAACGAGCTCTAGAGCCAAATGCAGATTGTCCCCCTCTAGCTATATCACCAGCTCTAGCGGCTATGTCTTGTCTTGCTCCAGCTTCCATTATGTCGTCTATGGTTTGTTGGACCACGCGATCTTCGTATGGATTGTAAAATCTATCAGTAATAGCTTGGTCATATCCGCCCATGGTTCCTCTAAGAATATCAGCAGACTCACCAAGTCCTGTTCTTAAATCACCCACACCAGATCTAAGAGCTTGTATTCCAGAACCAAATGCGCCCTCAGCTCCAGTAAGGAAACGATCTTGTAAACCAACACCTTGTCTTGCTAATGCTTGCGCTCTTAGTTGATCTGGAGAAAAACCAGCAACCTGTTCTTCTATCACTATTGGTCTGCCTTCCTCGTCAAAGAAAGTTTTTTCAGCAGCTCGCATTGCGCCTGGTATAAATCCACCTTCTCCACCCACACCAAACAACAGTTGTTCAGTCAAAGGATCTAAACCAGAAGCTATTTGTTTTACACTACCAACGTACGGCATACCTTCTTGGCTTACAGGAGGAGGTGGTGTTACTGCTGGTGGTGGCAATGTAGTTGCAGCTGGCATATCTGTTGAAACAGAATCAAGAGGTCCAACTTTCGTCAACTCTCCAGAAGACATTGCAACTGAATTGCCCAAATCTACAGGTGTTCTTGTAATAGCTGGAGCTGATGCTGTCATCATTGGACTGTCAAACATTCTTCCTAATTTAGCACCCATAGCCGTAGGTCTAGGCATCTGTGGTGCAATACCAGCAGATTGTAAATTAGCATTAATTTCTTGGACATTTATCTTAGGTATCTGCACTGTTTGACCGCCTGGCAAAGTAATAGTTTGCATAGGCGTTCCAGGTGCTATACCACTAAATTTTGGGTTTGTGATTGGCTGTGGAAATGGCTCCATTGTTGACACACTTCTGTCTTGAGGAATTTGATTCCGCAAATCATCTGCCATTCTTCTTATATTTCTAAAAAAACTCATATCTTATGAGGGATTGGCTTGGCCGCTAAAGGTGTCCATGACCTTATACATAACGTCCATGCCTCTCTCCCTGTCCTCTTCTAAACTTGGTACTAAATTGATGATTCCACCTGGTTCTGTTTGCATTTCATAAGAACCAGCTCCCCTGACTGCTCTTGCCGTCATTACAAACTCTCCGTCTGATAGCATAGCTGGTATATCGTCACTTTGTTCTGTTCCTGGACCATTTATATCGCCATCCATTCTAGGAAAGCTCTTGGGATCCATTTCTCCGCCCTCTTGCATGGCTACGGCTCCGCCTTGTGCAAAGGCCATAATTGGAGTACGGCCCATCATAGACATTATAGATCCTATTCCTTGAGATTTAGGGGCGTACATTTTATTCATCATAGATCTTACAGCATCTACCTCGCTTCGTGACATAGAGTTTCCTGTGTATGGCCTTAATTGTCTCATAATTTCCACAGTCACTTCTTCGTCTGTAAACGCTGCCACGTCACGCTCACCTAAATTTTTGATAACATTCTCAGCAATTTTAGGCAACAGTTCTGGAGGCGCTCCTTTAGCTGCATTACGACTAGCCATTTCTCCGCCCTCTTGCATACCTCTAGCCATTCCGCCTGTAAGATTTTCTATACCACCACCTAAAGCAGCCATTCTTGGTTGTCCACCTGATAGTTGTGGTATGGTGCCTTCTGGTAATAAACCAAACTCAACTGGGTTAGGTCTTGCTTGTCCCATTCTTCTGGCTATCTCAGCTTCTATGTTGTATCGGCCTGTAGGACTCATGGTTGTTAATGGTGTTAGAGCTACGCCTTTTTGTTTTTGTGCGTCTTCGTAAGCTAACTTACCTAAACCAGCGGACAGAGCTCCGATACCAGCCATTTTAGCAAAATTGCCAAAACCTCCACCGCCAAAGCCTCCTCCACCAAATATGCCACCGCCACCGCCAGTTCCAGCTCCAGCTCCGCCACCAAATAAACTACCAACATTGCTCATAAATCCTGTGCTTGCGCCACCAGCCGCTATGTTTTGTAGTTGTTGTAGTTGTTTAGGATCCATGGCTGCCATTGCTTCTGGCGTCATGGCATCTAAAGTTGCTTGAGCTGCTTGTGCTTGTTGATATGCATCCACTTGTCCAGCAGTACCACTACCCATACCCATCATATTAGCCAACCCCTTTCCGGCTTCTGGACCTCCAGCGTACATGCTACCTGTTTCTCCAAACATGCCGCCACCAAGCAAACCAGCTTTTGTGGTTAGTGCCTTACCAATTCCTCCAAATCCACCAGCCGTTCCACCAGCTATTGAAGATATGCCTGGTATTCCTAAATTTGCTATACCTCCAGCTACAGTGCTTCCTATTTTACCTAAAGCACCACCTATGCCTGGTATTTTAGTAGCAAAGCCACCAATACCACCAAGCACGCCACCTAATGCTGTTCCAACACCAGGTATAAAAGCAGCTATAGGAGCTACTTTTTTGACTACTTTTTTTAGTTTTTTTCCTATTTTTTTAAAAAAGCCGTACTCAGGCACTCCAGTTTCTATGTTAAGATTGGCAATACCTGAACCAGCTGTATAAGCCTCTGGATCTAAACCCGTTTCTCGAAACTTTCTTTCTACTTCTGCTTCAAATTTAGGATCTTCAAAAAATCGCGGATCTAGTATAACTTCACCTGGAGTCAAGTGCGCCAATATAGTATCTTCACCCGTGCCAGCTGACTGTAAAATGTTTGCCATTTCGCCTAAAGGCGCTTGGTTTCTTGCTTCTGCTTGTTCTAAAAGTCCTCGTAAAGTTTTTTGTTCTTCTGGATCGTCTTGTTCCATATCTGTTATTGCTGGCCTAAAGAGATTAATGTCTGCTGGCGCCGGAACACTTGGCCTTAACATTTTTCCATCGAGTTCAAATTCGCCAATTTCAGAAGTCATAGGTATAAGATCTCTAGGCAAATAAAGTCCCTCACTTCTGTCTTCAATACCATTTTGGTTTGCGTCTCTATACTCCAAGGTCATTCGGGGATTTATTACCATACCTTCTGGTATTGGTGATCCGTCAAACATGGTTGGAGTTCGAGTTTCTATCTTAGGTTGTCTAAACCTATCAAACGGACGTAAAGGGTTCATAGGTTCAATAGGTCTAGGTTCAAAAGGCACTCCTAGCTCTGGTATCGTTTTGCTGCCTTTTGCTGGTAATTTAAACACTGCTCTTAAACTTTCTTCTAACGCACTCATTATGTACTCACTGTTACTGTTCCTAAACTCATTGTAACAGACAATCCTGTCAAGTAAGTCTGATGCTCGTACAGATTTCTAAACTCGGTGCCATCAAACGCTTGGTGAACCTCTGTCGTGGTGTTAAATATAATCGCTCCTGTAGCAAATTGCAATTCGTCAATCTCCGTTGAATTGAAGACTTGCACCGCATGAGGATCTACAGAACCTAAATTAATTTCTAAGATGCGAACCAATCTGTTAAATGTCTCTACGCTTACAACCTGTTCATCTGCGAGTGGCAACCTAGTGGGTAGTAATTTACTCATCTATCTTCTGCCAGATGGTTGTACTTCAACTCTTGTGTTTCCTAGTCTCCACTTATAATTTTTTCTTTCATTTTCTGTGTTGTCGTCATCTGATTCAAACCTTAAAACAAACTGCCTACCTCTGGATCTTAAAGATCCAAAAGTGCTATTTGAGGTTATTTGAGTAGTTGAATCGGTGGATAAAGTTTGATTGCTAAAATCCCTACGCTTAACCACTATGTTCAAAGATCCGTTTTGGCTAGTGCCTATTTCGTTCACAAACAATACATCGGGCAAAACTTTTTTCAAAAATACATAATTATCACCATCTGTTATATCTATGTCTGCTGATTCTACATAAACACCATCCATAGAATCAGTGTCGTTGTTAAAACCCTTTTCATGTTCGTAAACATATTTAACAGAAGACGCCTCTCCTCCCGCTATAGGTTTTGCAAACACACCAGCAGAAAGCCAACTGTATCTCTCTAAAGATCCTATGCTCCAAGAGTTTTCTTCATAATTATAAATGACGTACCTAGAAATCTCTGTTTCGTTATCGGTTAAAGAAGGATAAAAAAACCATATTTCACTAAACTCTTCGTTCAAACCAGCAAAGCATTTGTAGGCTTGTTCCTCGTCTAAATCTGAAAAAACATAATCTTGAACTGAACAAGGTAATTTTTGAACAGCTCCGTTATAAATATAAAAACCTTTTTTAGACATAAAGAACACGCCCTTTGGTGAGTTGACGGCTGCTTTAGGTCCTATCAGTCCAGCACCTTCGTTAATTAAATTCAAAGAAAAGGTTAAGGGTGGCCCTATGAAGTTCATGGAATATAAAGAAGTATCAGTCCAAATTAATATTTCTTGTCTTGACTTCAATCCACCGACTATAGTTGATCCAGAAGAAAGTCTTAAAGATCCAGCTGTGTTCGTTGTTAATGGCTCAAACTCAAGTTCGTTTTCTTGGTCGCTAAATGCAATCAACATTGGATCTATAGATCCTGACCTTGATCCACCACTTATTGGATCTGCTCCTAATACTATCAAATGTCTATCTGTTTCTGAGGTAATTACTTGCAAGCCAACAGTAGGCACTAGATTAGCACCACTAATACCTGACAGTTGCAAGGCTCTTGTGGATAGTCCGTTGTTTTGTTCCCACCTAAATATACCGCCAGCTCTAGGATTAATTATTAGGTTTTCTCCATAATTATCATGTGACCATAACCTAAGTTGGTTTACGGAAGACAAAGATGTTGAGGCTCCCCACGTTCCAGCGCTCCAAGTTCCTACCCCCCAACCCGTAGAAGATACATAAACATCTAAACCACAGTTTGTTTGATAGGCGGCGTCAGTTGCCGAGCCTCCGTTTCCTGAATCACTTGCGTTTGCTGTAACAGTCACGCCAGAAGTATTTTTAGCGGTTATGGTATAAGCGTTAGCGCTAGTTACAAGATCTATTTGGTATTCCTGGTTTAAAACAGCCGCCGTGACGTTACCGCCTAATGATACTGCGCTTGAAAAAGTAACAAAATCTCCAGTTACCGCACCATGGCTACTGTCTGTTACTGTGACTGTAGAAGATCCATTAGTAGCCGAAAAAGTAGCCGCATTTGTTGTGGTCGCTCGAATAGGTGTGATGTCATTGTAGGTACCACCTTCTTCTATGTAGTATTTATTGGTAGTGCCAATACCTAAATATTTACGACCTTCTAAAGAAATCCAAGAGTGCAAAGCTCTTGCGGAACCTATTATTGAAGAAGTTGAATATTTTTGCCAACCACCTATTTTTTCTACACGGCCTTTACGAAATCTAATCTTATCGCCGTCTACCCAACCGCCTTCATTGGCATAGTCGGTTTCTTCTTTATTGATACCGGGTTTAAAATTTAACTTGGTTAGAGGCATAGACAGATTTTAACATATCTTAATATGCTCTAAGCCAACCTAATTATGGCTCCAGTTGCAGTAGCAGCTGGAAAGACTACTGTAAAGTCACCGGCAGTCGAAGTTTTATCTCCACCAAAATCTATAGCGCAAATTGCTTTGTTAGAATTGGATGTATTGTAAATCAAACAACCTCTAGCTGTTACAGTTGCCGTGCCAAAAGTTAGATCTGCAAAATCTACTATAGCCGTTGTACCTGATGTTGTAGGAGTAACATTAGTCAATGCACTTCCTCCAGCAGTGTAATTAGTGCCCGTTGCTTGACCTGTCGTTACATAGGCTGTGGTGCCAGCTCCCAAAGTTGCAGAACTGGTGTAAAGCGCTAATTTGAGCGTGTCAGCTCCGTTAGTTAAATTATGCCCTTCAACAAGTAACTCTTGTTTAAAACTTGTTGCTATTGCTGATGTTATTGCCATTATAGCTCCCTCAATATTTTAGCCATGTCTTCATGGCCTTGTTCACTCAATAAATTCGAGTAAGTCGTGTTCTGCGACTTAATCGCGTTCTTTATAGAGTACAAGATTACAGTATAAACTTGGTTTTGAAAAGCTAACGCTTGCTGTTTAATATGATCTGGAGCGTTAGCAGATATGCTAACAATCTTTTTTGTAGCCTGTGTAGCCCAAAATTCAGGATCATGCCCTTTATTTTCTGTTGAATGAACCTCAACTTTACCTAATACGAAATCTCCTTTTGCGCTCATAATTATCCTTTGTATGGTTCTGGAGGTACTACGTCCTCGTTTATTTTTAAACCATATTGTTCTAATTCTTCATTAATTTCATCATAAGGTCCTATTATGAATCTGCCTTCATGCGGTACTGCAACCAAAGGTTTTTCTAATCTATGAAAACCATAAAGTTTTTCTGAGGCTGGAACATTAGAATCTAAAACTGTTGATCTTCCAGATATTCCTACAATGATGTCAGCGCTCATACATTTGCTAATCCAAAATTCAACGCAAGCTCTACCCGCTTCTGCAAAGTGCATGTTTTCTTTGTAAGAGAAATCAATACCAAACAAATCTATTCTGCCAACTTTATTATATAAAGCGTAAGCAATAGCGTAAGCTACTGTGTTGTTCAAATAAGCGCATTGAGTTGCATTGCACACCTCCTCTACAGGATATAAAACAGGATTTTTAATTCTAGGATCTAACTCACAAGTGTATATTGGCACATCGCTTTCTGACATCAACTTGACCATAGAAGCTGTTTGTTTTCCAGCGTCGTCAGAATCAAAGAAACGACTTGCCGGATCTAAAGCAAATATCCTGTCTGCTGGATAAACACATCCAGCGGAGTTGATGCACCAGATTTCATCCCACTCTCTTGAGTTTTCGAGTCCTATAGCAAAATCAACCTGTGACACACCCAGACCGACTAATGCTATTTTTTTTCCTTCTAAATGTTCTAGTACCATTAAGTCACGCTTGAGCGGACTGAATCGTATCTATACTCGTCGCGTGTGCCACGACCTTCTGATATATTTTTCATACGAGCTATCGCCTCCTTAAATCGGCCCTCAAATTGTGCAACGATTTCTGGCGGTTCCTTGAGGAAGATTGAACCTTCCACTAGAGCTCCGTACAACAACGCATCTGGATAATCCGTAGATAACATCGTTGTGCCACTGTCACTACCATTTGTTAAAGAGCTTGGTTTGTTTAAATAATGTAATTCAACTGTATAGTTTGAATCGGGTATTGGTGAGATTTCAAAAGATGTTTCATCAAATAAAGAATAATACTTTGGTGTACTTTGTGTGGTACCAGAAGAAAACTCTTTTATGAATGAAGGGTGTTTGTAATCTAAATAATCGTAAGTATCAGAGTTTATAATTGCTAAACTCATGGGTGCGTAAAAATCTGTTGGTGTAGCCAAGAACCTATTGCCAGAAGTTACATTGCCTTGTACGTTCTTTCTTTGATCTGGTAATTGAACCATAGAAAAAATACGATCTTCTGATTCTTGTATAAATCTTGGTAATTGTGTTGTAAAAGTTGTCTCAGAAACTTGGAGATAATCTTGTACTGCGGTTTTTAATGTTGCGTATGTAAAACTCATGTTGTTATTGTAACCTCACCTAAACCAGTTGTAATCTCAAAAGTAGATAACACGGCACCTAATTTACCATTACCTACGTTTGTATAAACTAAAAAAGCAGAATTATCGTCAGCCACATCAGGTCTTGCGTTTTTTACAGCTTGTGGATCTTGTGCGCTTGGTTTTGGCATTAACTGTGGATGCTTTGGATCCCATTGATCGGGTCCAACTAGCAAACCATCCCAGGTCATACGCATATCTTTCAGTTTGTATCTAAAACCAGAAATGTCGCAGATCCCGTAGGAATATTTACCTGATGCAAATGCCATTACGCGTTATTGTAACTCCTTAAATTAGGTTGTATTTTATAAGATGCTCTATCTTCATCTTGTGATAATGCTCTTGTAAACTCATCTTCGTATATTGCTTTTAAAGTGTTTGTTCTTTCTGGCGCTCTTTTCATAGAAATGTAATAAGCTAGACCAGCTGCTAAACAAGGGTAAAATCTAAACGGCATATCCAAAGTGTTGGCGCCCGCATCTGCATCATCCATTCTTGTTAATACATTCATGTGTACTGTATAAGTGCTATTTTTGTCTGGAGCTGGCCAAACCGATATGGTCGGTGTGGTTTGTTTATTTATAAAAAATTGATTTGGTTTTCCTGTGGTTGATTTTGTAGTTATGTGTGCGTATTCAGCTCTACTTAATCTTGTCATTGGTAAATCTGTTGTTTCATTGCTTACTGTTTCTCTTATAAAAACATCCAAAACATCAATAGGAGCTGTGGCGTTTGTACTATCAACATTGTATGTTTTTGTGTCTTTCACCATAGTCACTGTTTTTTCTGTAATAGTCCATTGGTTAAGACCTCTGTTTGCCCACTCTGCTAACATAAGATTCAAACTACGAGTCGCGCTTTTTAAATCGTAACCTGTTCTCAGTTCTATACCACAACGCTCAAACGCTTCCTCTACATAGTCTGCTACGTCTAGCTCAAAATTTTTGCTGCTTGATGTTGCCATTACTTTTCTATTTCTCCTTCACTATATAAATTATTAAAAGTTATATTAGGATCCATATAACTTTCATGTCCTTCTGCTGAGTGTACCCATTGACTAGGAGAAAAATCTGGTGCTCCTTCTCCTACTCGCCACAAAGCTGGGTTTGTTGCTCTTACTCTATTGTTAGGTAAGGCTACAAAATTGCCAGTGTACTCTCCAGCATCGGTTAAATATAACACATGTGATTGTTTATGTTGAGCCGGATCGTCCGCTATGCTGTGATCTGTATAATCTACTGTAAACATATACCTACCAGTATAGAACTCTCCATCTATTTTGCATATCCAAGGCGACGAGCTAACACGATCCAAAACTACAACCGAATGATCGTGGCTCAAACAATCCCAAGGTTGAGCTAAATGATCTTCCATAGGTGTTGGCCACTTTTCTAAAGGCACGTCTGCTATGAGAGCCTGTATGGGCATCCTTGCCCACATGGCTCCGCCATGTACGTTTTCATCTGGATAATCTTCAAAGTCTGTTTCACATCCTGTAAAAACCACTTGAAAAGAAAGAGATCTATCTGGAATAGTGTTTACAGCAAACGCCAAAGCATGTAGATATTCTTCATGGTAATCTTGATGATTTGCAGTAAATTCTTTTCGCACCCAACACTTAAACTGTGGGATGTTTGAAATTAAATACGCCACTTTATTTAACTCCTATGTAATAAATTATTTTTTAGACAAGCCTCCGCCCTTAGCCTTGTATTTTGTATTTTTCATACCACCACCTTTGGCCATGCCTTTGGTGCCCTTTAACATAGGTGTAGAACCAGCTTTTCTAGTTCCTTGCCCAGTCAAAGCAGACATAACAGATTTTGGCATGTTGCCGAAACCAGTAGCAGATCTTTCAGCTTGTGCCGCAGCTCCGCCTTTAGCCATGTATTTAGTGGATTTCATACCACCACCAGCGGCTCTATATTTAGTTCCTTTCATAGTTATCTCCTTCCGTATAAACCCATATTAGGTTTTGATATTATCATACCACCTCTTGATGCAAAAGTTTTAACATTGGTTGGTTTTCCTCCAACACCTTGAGGTTTTGCTCTTTTACGTCTTACCGCAGATTTTTTTTCTGATTTGCTCATTTTATTAGCTTGTGATCGAGGCACACATTTAGGATATTTTCTTTTAGATCCCTTAGTGCTTTTACGACCACAAGGTTGAAATTTACCATCTTTTTTTGGTGCGCCTATGTCAACCCAATCGCCCTTTGAACCTTTGCCAAACCAAGTTTTGAGACTCATTAACTTCTAGGAACTTTAGTTTTTTTTCGTTTTGAATCCATCATAGCTCCACAACCTCTGCCTTGGACCATCATTACAGATCCGCCGTTACGCATAAATCCCATTTTATTTCTTACCTTTTTTGGTAGTTTGGGCAAACCTTTGTTGGTTGCGGGTATTGGTTTTAAACTTTTCATTTCGCCACCTTCTGCTTTTTTAGCACCTTTATATTTGCCACCCATTTTTTTGTATTCTTTAACCATATAAGCATTAGCATAAGCTGATGGGTAAACGTCAAACTTAGCTTTAGCTTTCGCTTTGGCCTTTGCATACAAAGATGGGTTAGCTACATTTTTTGGAGTTGCCATAATTATTTACCAATTTTTGCAAGACCAATAACCAGCTGTGAAAACGTCTTTTTTCTTTTGTACTGCATCACAGTTATGTCTTGCTCTGAAACTTTTTTTTCGCGCTGGTTGATCTTTTTTAATTGACATGTTCGGATCACCATAACGCACTATTTTTATTTGATCGCCTTTCTTGGCTAAAACCGCAAACTTTTTATTTTTACCTGGTGTTCTTTTTTGTTTATTAAAACCAGAAAACGTCTCCCCGCGATAAGAAATCCTACCGCTGGGAGATCTAGTGACGTCTTTAGTCGTCGCCATCTAGTAGTTTTTAGTCAATACCAAAATGATTGAGTAAGCGTCGCCATTACTGTGTCCTACAGTCGTTAAGTCAATATCTCCTGTTACACCACTGCCAGCATTGTTAGGAATACCTGTAAATAAGTCATAGTATTCATCGCCAGTGCTGTCGGCTGGTAAATGGATCAAAAGCACGTTAGAAGTTGCATCAAACTCAAGTTTGACGCTCATGCCTACTGTTGCCCAATAGATCCTAGAAACAGAAACAGAGGTACATGTTGCGCCAGCGCTGTTAGACGCTAAAGCAGATACATCTACTTTCTTAACGGCTGATTCACCAGTGCCGTCTGAGACATTGGTGAATTTTAGTATGGCAGTTTTCTCACCATCTTGGATAGTTTGTGAAGTTACTGCATCAGCCATGTTTTACTCCTTACAGTTCAGTAACCGCTGTACGTTCTTTGCTTGCGCCGATGTAATCGACAGTCAAAGTTTTTGCAGCAGCAGCACCATTTTGTATGCCAAATGAAACAGTCAACTCTTCATTGTCTGGAGCATTTGTGCTAACAACTGTTCCCGCTAAAACATTGTTTTGGAAGACATGAAACTTCTGATCTTTAGGATCGTAAACAAAACCTACAGTCATAAAAGTATCGTCGGCCAAAGCGTTTGGCAAATCTAAAGTAGATTGCGTGCTGTCTTTTTCAACAATGAAAGTGACAGTAGTACCGCCGTCGGACTTCAAAAAGAAAATGCCGTCAGTCACATCCAAAGGTGTGGTATCAGTCAACTGTAGTCCAGCCACAATGTCTGATTGCGTGGCATCATTGGTTTTGAATCTCATGTTAAAAGCCAGCTGCTTTCCAGTTTCGTATTTGTAACCTTCTTTGACCAGTTGAAAAAAGTCATGGTCATTGTCGCCAGCTGCATTTGTAATGAGTAGTAACCCACCATCGCCGTCAGCTAATGCCTCAGTAGCAGATCCAGTTCCATCTTCTGTTGTTGTAATTGTCCAATCGGACGCTAGGTAAGTATCAAAATCA
>TARA_R100000655_G_scaffold24926_2_pt1 | contig 16446 bp, 14 predicted proteins | sample TARA_R100000655 | Tara Oceans TARA_R100000655 (sample SAMEA2622497) | marine metagenome | biome: marine biome (ENVO:00000447); feature: deep chlorophyll maximum layer (ENVO:xxxxxxxx); material: "saline water (ENVO:00002010), including plankton (ENVO:xxxxxxxx)" | depth 90 m
TACAAATAAGTAATGTATCAATTATTAATACAACCCATCTTGGAAGATATTTAATATTGCGAACATTAATCTTATTTTCACTATAAGACATAATGATTCGAAATGCCTGTTTCAATTTCTCTAACATAAAGCTTAAAACTTAGTGTAAGTTAATTATTTTAATGTTATTCTTGAAAATAATTTAATATACCTTCCTTAATTCTACTAATTTCGTGTTCTCCTAAATTTGATCCAGATGGTAAACATAAACCATATATAAATAAATTCTCCGCTACGTTTGTACCGTAAAATGGTGCATTTGAGAACACTGGTTGCATATGCATTGGTTTCCATAAAGGTCTACTTTCTATATTTAATGTTTCTAAATATACTCTTAAACCTTCTCTTGACTTTCCATTGGTTTCATTTACAATAATTGCAGATAACCAATGATTAGAGTAATAATCTGAATTAGGTTCTTCAAAAACTGTTACATCATCAATCGAAGAAAATAAGTCTTTGTAAAACGAATTCATACGTCGCCTTAGGTTTACATGATCATCTAATACTTCCATTTGACCTCTACCAATTCCAGCACTAATGTTACTCATTCTGTAATTATACCCTATTTGTGTATGCTGATAATGTGGAGCTTGATCTCTAGCTTGTGTTGCCAAGAATACTGCCTTTTCTTTATGCTCCGGTAGTTTTGAAACTAATGCACCACCACCAGAAGTTGTAATAATCTTATTTCCATTAAACGATAAAATAGAAATATCACCTAAGGTTCCACAATTTTTATTTTTATAAGTACTTCCTAAAGCTTCTGCGCTATCTTCTATTATAGGAATATTATATGCTTTAGAAATTTCATTTAAAGCATCTGCTTTGTAAGGCATGCCATATAAGTGAACAGCTATTATTGCCTTAGGCTTTTTTCCTTTTTTTATTCTGTCTTCAATAGCAAGTTTTAAATGCTTTGGACAAATATTCCAAGTATCAGGTTCACTATCTACAAATACTGGTGTGGCTCCTTGATAAATAATAGGATTCGCAGAGGCTGCAAATGTAAAACTTTGGCAAATTACTTCATCATCTTTGCTTACGCCAAGTAAAATAAGAGCTAAGTGAAGTGCGGCAGTTCCGGAACTTAATGCGGCTACCTCTACTCCATTTCCTAAATAAGTTTTGATACTTTCTTCAAAATTATTAACGTTAGGACCTAATGGAGCTATCCAATTTGCATCGAATGCTTCATTTATATAAGAGAGTTCATTACCTCCCATATGAGGTGAGGATAACCAAATTTTAGAATTCATAGGTAATTAGTTTGTGCCATCAAATGGAGCGGTTGTGGCTTGGTTAGCAGCATTTATATCTGATCCTTTAAACACTTTCTCTACTGTTTTAAGGATGATTTTAATATCAAGACTAAAGCTTATATTATTAACATACCAAACATCAAATTTAAATTTTTCAGTATAACTAATAGCATTTCTGCCATTTACTTGAGCCCATCCTGTAATGCCTGGTTTTACAATATGTCGCTTATGTTGTTCTTCTGAATAAAGTTTTAAATATGCTGGTAATAATGGTCTCGGACCAACAATACTCATATCTCCCTTTATTACATTTAATAGTTGTGGAATTTCATCCAAAGAGGTCTTTCTTACAATTTTCCCAAAACTTGTTAGTCGTTCTGCGTCAGACAACAACCTTCCTTTTGTGTCGGTGTCATCACGCATAGTCTTAAACTTTATTATCTTAAAAATTTGACCATGCTTTCCTGGCCGTAATTGATAAAAGAATGGAGAACCTTGATTTACTATTGCCAATACTAATACTAAGATTAAAAATATTGGAAAAGCAAGTACAAAAGCTAGTGATGCAGTAAATACATCTAACGATGGTTTAATAAGTTTTTGATACATCATACGGACTGCAAATATAGGTGAAGAATTATCAATTAAAAGGATAAAAAAAGCACCTTTCTAAAAAGAAAGGTGCTTTTAAATAAAGTATATTGAGTGTTTAGCTTTTTCTTAACTTTTTAACACCAAAATAAGCGCCTATTGCTAAAGCTATAGAGATAAATCCATCTATAGGTGCTTCTGGATTATCTAAAACTTCACCATCTCCAGGTAACTCAATTGGTCCACCATCCTGAGCTAATAAAGAATTACTACTTAGTAGAAGTAACATTAATGCAATAAACATTAAGTTTTTAGGGGTCGTTAATTTACGTAACATATTGCTTTTTTTATTTTATTATAATTCTTTTTGAGATTGTATTTCCTGCTATTGTAGCGTTTACAATATACACACCACTATTTAATTTACTTGTATTAATAGTAGTTTGTTGAGTAGATGTTGACACATTTTCAGATAACACCTTCTGACCTAACATATTGTAAATTTCAATATTAGCATCTCTTAAATTTCCGTTTACTAAGTTTAAAGTTAATTGCCCATTAGAAACTGGATTAGGGAAAACAGTTAATAGAGACTCATTAAAAGTATCTACTCCTAAAACATTTTGAGTAAAAATAATTTCAAATCTATCATCAGATAAACTTTGTGGCTCGTCACTATCTACAGAAAACTGAACCAATGTTTCATTACTATTAGTTAGCAATGTTTGTGTATCTAAATAATTATCAACTAAATAAGCTGTTGTGTTTTCAAAATCACTTATTCTAAACTGTAGTGTATAATCTGTCTTCTTGTAGTTTGAAATAGATAAAGAAATCTCATCACCTTCAACAGGTAAAGCTCTGCTATCTATGCTTAATAAATTTCCTTCAGATAAAGTCCCTAAATTTTCATCAAGATTACCCGCTTTTGAAGCATCTAAATTATCAAAAGAAGAATTATAATTATCATTAAATCTAATTAATGAACCATCTCTTGGTGTCTCATTATTTGTAAAAGCTTCTAAATCATATAATGCGATACTTATAAATTTATCACTAGTTGTATTACTTGTAAAAAAGATATCTGTATTAACTTCATCTGTTACTTTATTTACCTCAGTAAATGTCATTGCTGGAGTTGGAGAACCAACAAGAGGAGTATCTGTATTTACAAATGCAGATTGTCCTGGTTGTAAAAATCTATTAGCAGATGAGTTTGAAGCCATAGCATCTGTATCTGTTAATGGAAATGACAATGAATTTATATCATTAGCTATTACATTACCAAATGTTACAGTTACAAAAGCACCATTATCACCTAATGTAGGATCATATACGTGATAAGCATCAGTTTGTATGTCTGTAGTTCCTGGATTATTTAAAACAGCATCCATATCTACAGGAGCTTGGTAAGGGTTCCCAACTAAAATAGACCCATCTGGATCTGGGTTTAGGTTGCTGGCAGTTACAACATAATCACCGGTATGCACAACTCCAGTTGTTCTTAATGTTACATCACTTACAGTAGCATCATTATTTGTAAGGTCTGTTGAACGGTTACCTCTTACAAGAGTTAAGTAACCAATACCGTGTTTTAAAACACCATCTTCTTCAGCTGAACCATCTCCCATAGTTGTAGATGTTACAGCTACATAAGCTGCAGGAGCTGCTTGCTCATTTACAATATACATAGATGGATTATTTAAAGACGTTGCATCAAATCCATTTGAAGCGCCACCAGTACCCGTAATATGTATACCAAAACCATTATCCGTTATAGGTTGAGCTTCTTGCCAATTAGTATTTATTGTCCCTGTATTTTTAAGTGGAGATGCTAAAAGACGATATGCTCTATTACTTTGAGGTATAAAACGCTCAACAGTTACATTACCTGTAAATGTTGCCGCATTGGTTAAACCAATAACACCTGTAGACATGCTTGTGTTTTTAAAAGTAAAATCATCTCCTGTAATAATTGTTGCACTTGGTGCCACCAAAACTCCAGAAATTGTAACCGATCCACTATTGGTAATACCAGTTACAACTGTAATACCTTGAGCATTTAATGTAGCTCCAGAATCTATTGTTACAGTATCTGCAGAAAAGTCTGCCGCTGTAGTTGCTGTACCAGCTTGTACTAAAACACTATTTGAGGCATCACTAGGATTTCCTGCATCACTTGGATCATTTGGCACCCAACCTGTAGTATCATCTACATAAACATAATCTGCTGCTGGTGTTGATGGTGTACCTGTAATTGTAATACTATCTATAGCTATATCCTCATCACCAGAATCAAGAAAGAAATCTAAAACAATATCAAGGTCATTACCAGTTCCATTTATAGATCTAGAAAATGACGTAAAAGTCTCTGTTATCTCCATACCATCACCAATGCCATCAAAATCTGTATCCACTAAAGGTGCTGAGTTAAAATTAGATCCATCATTTTCAATCCATAATAAATTTTGAGTTGGGCCTAAATCTAAACTGTAATCTATATGAAAGAAATCAGGATTGTCCCAGTCCTGATTAGTACTTTCATCATCTTCTGCTAAAAAAATGGTTAACTCAATATCTGTAAATCCAGTTATATCTAAGGTTGAAATTGTTAAGCTTTGTAATGCACTACCATTACCATTTACACCATCAATATCTTGAGCAGCAAAATAATTACCCATAGTATTGTTGAAAGTGACAGATATATCGCTTCCATCAGTTACTCTAAAATAATCTGTTGTATTTCCTCCAGTATCATTTAAGCTCAAAGTATAGCCAGAGTTATTAGAATCAAAGTCTAATGTGTAGATAGTAGTCTGCCCAAATGAACTAATTGTAGCTCCAAAGCAAACAATAAGAGCTAAAATTAAATTGTGTTTTTGTAAAATTGTTTTCATGCATTAAATAGATTAATTAATTGTATCTCAAAAATAGAGGTATTTTAATACTATATTAAAAACCTTAGTGTTAAGTTAATATCAATTTTGAAACATTAAATATAGAAATAATTTAATAAATAATTAACAATTATAAAATCATATAATTTACTTTTATAAATTATTCCAATAATCTATTATATATGCGTTTTGTCGTAATCCTATTTTTTATAATTCATCACATAGCTAACGCACAACCTAATACTGATGTCTATCTTTTAAATACCGAGACTAGCAATTTGGTAAACATTTCAAACAACAAAGGCTATGATAACCAACCTTCATTTATATCAGACAGTTTGGTTTTGTTTGCTAAATCTAGACAACAACAGACTGATATTATCTTATATAATATAAATTCTAAGGCTTCTAAATGGATATTTCATACAACTCAAGGCTCTGAATTTTCTCCTGTACAAATACCAAACACTAAAAACATTGCAACTGTAAGACTAGATACTACAGGTTTACAACGTCTTTATAGTTATAATACAACTACAAACAAAACAACTCTTGTAAATGATTCTTTAAAAATAGGATATCACGCTTGGAACAATGAACACGAATTAATCACCTATGTATTAGGCAATCCTTCAATTTTAGTATATATCAACTTAAAAGATCAAACTCAAAAACAGATAGTCGACAATATTGGGAGATCTCTTCAAAAAATCCCCAATTCTAATTTAATGAGCTATACCTCCATAAATACAGACGGTATTCATGAAGTTTATCAGTTAGATATAGAAGATGATTTTAGTAGCTACTATGTCTGCGATCTTCCTATCGGAGTACAAGATTATACTTGGTTAAGCCGAGATGTACTCGCCATTGGCAGTGCTTCTTCCCTATTTACTTATGATACGTTTGTAGATGAAGATTGGCAAAGATGGATCTCTTTAAAAGATCATAATATTTCAAACATTACAAGACTAGCAGTTTCTCCTAATGGAAAATTAATAGCTATTGTAGCTGAAGAAACATATAAAGAAAAAAATTAAATGCGAGCTGAAAATTTATGCGCTTAATTTCCTTTTTTGAAGTCTGCTAAAAACTTTTCTAAACCTATGTCGGTTAATGGATGTTTTAACAATCCTTCTATAGAAGATAAAGGTCCTGTCATAACATCTGCACCTATTTTAGCACAATCAATCACGTGCATTGTATGTCTTACAGATGCTGCTAGAATTTGAGTATCAAATCCGTAATTGTCATAAATTAATCTTATTTCGGCAATAAGATTTAAGCCATCTGTTGAGATATCATCTAAACGACCAATAAACGGAGACACATAAGTAGCTCCAGCTTTAGCTGCCAGTAATGCTTGACCGGCAGAAAATACTAATGTACAATTGGTTTTAATACCATTATCACTAAAATACTTAATTGCTTTTACACCATCTTTTATCATAGGTACCTTAACTATAATTTGGTCGTGTAATTTAGCTAGCTCTTCACCTTCTTTTATAATACCCTCATAATCTGTAGAAATTACTTCAGCAGAGACATCGCCATCTACAATCTCACAAATTTTTACATAATGATTTTTTATGTTTTCAGCTCCAGTAATACCTTCTTTAGCCATTAGTGATGGGTTTGTTGTTACGCCATCTAAAACACCAAGGTCTTGTGCTTCTTTAATTTGGTCTAAATTTGCTGTATCTATAAAAAACTTCATCAGTAAAATTTTAAGGTTGAGTAATAGTATTTTTTGCTAGTGTAAAATTACAATTTATAATGATTTAGAAGCATTTTTTCAAATAGTTTATCTGGTAAAATATGTTTTAAAGCTACAGAAATACGCTGCATAAATGCACCAACTCTATAATGAATTGTGGGATGCTCTGTTAAGATAACACTATGAACTTTTTTAGCCATTTTTATAGGATCTTCACCGTGATCTACATGTTCATCCATTATTGCAAGTGTTCTTCCGTAGTTTTTTTCGTAGGCAGACCCTTTTATTACTGGCGCGTGAAAACGTCCTGCAGCAATGTTAGTTGCAAAATCTCCAGGTGCTATATTGGTCATCTTAATACCAAACTCTTTTAGCTCCATACGGTAGGCTTCTGTCGTAATTTCTAATGCACTTTTAGTTGCAGAATAAATTCCTCGATACGGCAAGCCCATATAACCTGCAATAGATGTTATATTAATTATTGTGCCACTTCGTTGTTTACGCATTTGCGGTAAAACTGCCTTAATTACACGAAGTACTCCAAAATAGTTGGTATCAAAAGCAGCTTGCACTTCTTCATCTGGTGTTTCTTCTAAAGGTCCTGTTATGCCTTTTCCTGCATTATTAATAAGAACATCTAGCTGGCCTTCAATAGCTATTAATTTAGCTACAGCTTCTTTTATACTTTCAGGTTTCGTAACGTCTAAAGATAAAAAATGAATACCATTTAAATGGTCTTGCTTAGGAGATCTAGAAGTTCCGTATACTTTATAACCTTGAAGATGAAGATATTCACCTATAGATTTACCAATTCCAGATGATGCTCCAGTAATTAGCACAACGTTTTGAGTAGAGTTTGCCATAACGGCAAATATAATCACTCTTATAAGATTACAATATATAAGCTCCTTAAGAAAACAAGTCTCAGGCAAAAGTAAGCGTTGCTCACTCAACTCTTGCATATACTCATTCCTACTTTTAGTCAATCAATCATTACTCTAGTTTTATATAAACTTTTAAAAACCAAGACTATGAAACTATTATTTAAAACTATACTGTTTGTATTAATTAGCTTTTCTCTGCAAGCACAAAACTCAATGATTAATGGCATTGTATCAGATGAAGCTGGCTTACCGTTGCCAGGTGCAACTATAATTGTAAAAGGCACAAGCAATGGTACTCAATCTGATTTTGATGGTAAATTTAAAATTAAGGCTGAAGAAGGAAACATTCTTGTATTTACATATGTTGGTTTTACAACCAAGAATATAAAGGTTACCCCAAAAGATTTTAAAGACACATTAATGGTTTCTCTTAAAAATGGAGCTCAATTAGATGAAGTTGTTGTGACTGGTTTAAAAGGGAAAGTGTCTGGTTTAAATATAACTAGTAGAAATAAAGTAAGAAAAAGAAATGTTAGAATTCATCTTAGAGGTAACCGTAGTATACCAGTTTCACAAAGAAATCAGCGTCAAGTTAGAGAGCAAGAATCTTATGCGTTAGTTGAAGAGAATACTTTTAAAACAGCATCTGTTTCACCACTTTCTACATTTTCAATTGATGTAGATCGTGCTAGTTATAGCAACATAAGACGTATGATAAACAATAGTCAACCTATTCCTGTTGATGCAGTTAAGGTAGAAGAAATGATCAATTACTTTTCATATAATTATCCAGAGCCAAAAACTAATGATCCGTTTTCTGTATACACAGAGTTGGTACAGTCACCTTGGAACACCAATACGTCCATTTTAAGAATAGGATTAAAAGGAAAGACTATAAACCTTGATAAGCGTCCTGCGTCTAATTTAGTTTTTCTGTTAGATGTTTCTGGCTCTATGAATTCATCTAACAAACTACCATTGCTTAAATCTGCACTAAAGATATTGGTTGATGAACTTAATGTTAATGATAAAGTTAGCCTAGTAGTTTATGCTGGTGCAGCTGGCTTAGTCTTGCCTCCAACTTCTGGAGCAAATAAAGAGACCATCCTAAATGCAATAGAAAATCTATCTGCTGGAGGTTCTACGGCTGGTGGTCAAGGTATAAAACTTGCTTATAAGGTTGCTGAAGAGAATTTTATTAAAGGCGGAAACAACAGAATTATATTAGCCACAGACGGTGACTTTAATGTTGGAGCCTCAAGTGATAGAGCTATGAAAGACCTTGTGAAAGACCAAAGAGATAATGGCGTATTTCTAACTTGCCTAGGTTTTGGAATGGGTAATTATAAAGATTCTAAGCTAGAAACCTTGGCGCAAAACGGTAACGGAAACCATGCGTATATAGACACCATGCAAGAGGCTCAAAAAATATTGGGAACAGAATTTTTTGGTACTATTTATACAATAGCCAAAGACGTTAAAATACAGGTAGAATTTAATCCGCAACTAGTAAAAGCTTACAGACTTATAGGATATGAAAATAGGTTGTTAGCTAATGAAGATTTTAAAAATGATAAAAAAGATGCGGGAGACTTAGGAAGTGGCCATAATGTTACCGCACTATATGAGATTATTCCTGTTGACACAGAAAGTAAATATATTAGCGAAGAAAACGCTTTAGATCCTTTAAAATATACTACTTCAACTACGTCTCAACATCAATATGAACTAGCTACAGTAAAGTTACGTTACAAAAAACCAAATGAAGATTTTAGCAAAGTGATGCTTGCATCTGTCCTTAATAAGCCAATAAATATAAATGAAGCTTCAGAAGACTTTAAGTTTATGTCTGCAGTAGCATTGTTCGGAATGCAGTTAAAGCAATCTGAATATATTGAACTTAAGGATAAAAAGGCAGTTATAGCTTTAGCAGAACAAGGATTGCATAATGATCCTGAAGGCTATAGATCAGAATTTGTGAGGCTTGTAAAAAGTTATAGAAAGTAGAAAGAGGATATGTTTCTAAACAAAACATTACTGCATAAAAAAAGGCAAGTACCTACATCACACCGCTACGACCGAATACCTTTGCTTCGTTCCCGACCTGGAGGATTCAACGGGAGCTGGTTGTGTAGGACTTGCCAGGTGCAAATATACAATGTTTACATATTCTGACAAGTAATTTTATATCTGATTTTCATAACTTCGTCTTCTGTTAAAATTGACGACTATGAACCTTTCAACAAAATTATACATACTACTAAGTTTTCCTTTATTTTTCCTCTCTTGTAATGATGATGCAACAAGTTATTCGTTACAAATATCAAATTCTGATAATAGCTTAAAATTAGGAGAATCCTTAACTGCAACTATTAAAAATCCTAAAGAAAAAGTAATTGATTCTGTTACCTATACTTTAAACGGTAAATCAATTGCATCTCATAAAAACAATAACCCATTATCTGTAGCGCTAACTAACAATAAGTTAGGAGAACACACGCTGATAGCAACAGTATATTCTGAAGCTAAAGCAACAGATGTAAATGCTAATTTTAAACTTTTTAATAATAAGCCACCCGAAAGTTATACGTTCGAGATAATTAATACCTATCCACACGATGCCAATGCCTTTACGCAAGGTTTAGAGTTTTACAACGGTAATTTATATGAAAGTACAGGAAGAAACGGACAGAGTACTATAAGAAAGGTAAATTTAGAAACTGGTGAAGTATTGCAGTCTTCAGACTTAGACATCGATTATTTTGGAGAAGGCATCACAGCTTTAAACGATAAACTTTATCAATTAACTTGGCAAGGCAAAAAAGGCTTTGTTTACGATATTAATACGTTCAAGCAATTAGATTCTTTTAGCTACAATGCTAGTAAAGAAGGTTGGGGATTATGTAATGATGGTTCTAAACTTTATAAAAGTGACGGTACATCTAAAATTTGGATTCTTAATGCTGAAACGTTAGCAGAAGAAGATTACATACAAACCGTATCTCATAAAACCATTTCAAAAAAACTAAATGAATTGGAATGGGTTAACGGAAAAATTTACGCTAATAATTGGCAGATAGATTTAATTAGCATCATAAACCCTAAAAATGGTGCTATTGAAGGACTGGTAGATTTTAGATCTTTAAGAAAGCAAGTATCTTCTGCTACAAAAGAAGATGTCCTAAATGGTATTGCTTATAACAAAGAAACCAGTAAACTTTATGTAACTGGTAAAAATTGGGATAAGCTGTTTGAGGTTAAGATTATAAAAAAGTAAGTTCACTCAACCAAATAAGGCAGTCACTAATTCTACATTTAAAAACCTTTGCTCTCTATTTAAGTTTATAGTCTAAACTAAAGACTATGACACCAAAATTTAAAATTAGCATTCCAGAACCTTGCCACGAAGATTGGTCTAAAATGACTCCTACAGAAAAAGGACGTTATTGTAAAGCCTGTTCTAAAGAAGTAATAGACTTTACACATTTTAGCAATGAGGCACTGCACAAACGTATAACTCAAGGCGAGTCACTGTGTGGTCGTTTTTTGCAACATCAATTAGATACACCTTTAACTATAGAGCGTAAAAAGAACTCAATTTCATTTAGTAAAATTGCAGCAACGTTAGCATTACCACTTAGTGTTATATCTACCAATATTAGTAATGCACAAGAATCTAAACCCAAGACTGAACAAACAATAAATACCAGTAAAACTTATACGTCCTTAGGTATAGGTATGCAACATAGGCCTTTAAAACCATTAACCTCTACTCTATCTGGTACAGTAACAGATGAAAGTGGTTTACCGTTACCAGGCGTAAATATTATTGTAAAAGGTACAACTCGAGGTACACAAACAGATTTTGATGGTAATTATTCCATTTCAGCTTTAAAAGATGAAATACTAGTATTTAGTTATTTGGGTTATGAGACTATTGAAAAGACTATTAAAAGCAACACAACTCTTTTAGATGTTATACTTGATTCCGACAATTATCAAGGAGAATTAATTTATTTGGGTGGTTTCAATATAGTTGAAGTAAAAAGCCACAAAATAGATCCTGAGTTTTTAGAAGAACAAAGAGCTCATAGAGCAAAACTAAAAAAAGCAAGAGAAAATCGTGTGAGATTTATGACACGTAAAGCTAAAGAGCGTAAGGAAGCACGGCAATTAAAAAGAGCTAAACGTAAAGAAGAGAGACAAAAAAACAGAGATTCTTAGATACTATTAAGCTCAGTAAAAAGTTTTACTTTTACTAAAACTTTTTTTGAATGCGTATTCTATACACTTTACTCCTATTTTGTTGTATCATATTTTGGAGCTCTTGCAGAAATGATTTTGAATTTGAACCAAGTACTGGTCAATTAGAGTTCTCTAAAGACACGGTCTATTTAGATACCGTATTTACTAATATAGGATCTAGTACTTATAATTTAAAAGTATACAACCGTAGTGATCAAGATATACGTATTCCTAATGTACAACTTAGTCAAGGAGAAAGTTCTAGTTATCGCCTTAATGTAGATGGTGTTGCTGGGAAAGTATTTAGGGATGTAGAAATCTTAGCTAATGACAGTATTTTTGTTTTTGTTGAAACTACTGCAGATATACAGGAACTTTCTCAAAATGCATTAGAATTTTTATATGAAGATGCCATTCTTTTTGATGGTGGAGAAAACACCCAACGTGTAGAGTTAGTAACACTTATTAAGGATGCTGTTTTTCTATTTCCTGAGCGTGATGCAATGACAGGTGAAGTTGAAACCTTGCAACTAGGTACAGATCCTAATGGCGACCCAATTTTAATTGAAGGATTCTTTTTAGAAGATAATGAGTTAACCTTTACCAACGAAAAGCCATACGTAATTTATGGTTTTGCAGCTGTTGGCTCAAACAAGACGTTAACAGTTAATGCTGGTGCACGAGTGCACTTTCACGCTAACAGTGGTATTATTGTCGCAGATCAGGGTTCTATGCAGGTTAATGGAGAATTAAGTACAGATCCAGAACTGTTAGAAAACGAGGTTATTTTTGAAAGTGACCGTTTAGAAACTGCCTATAGCAATATTCCAGGACAATGGAGTACTATTTGGTTAACGGCAGGAAGTACAAACCATAATTTTAACTATACAACTATTAAAAATGGTACTGTTGGTTTATTAATGGACTCAAACGATGGCGGTGAAGATCCTACACTAACTATAAGAAACTCACAAATCTATAATTCATCTAACATTGGGTTATTATCTAGAACTGGTAGCATTCTTGGAGAAAATCTAGTTATTGCAGAAGCAGGACAAAGTGCTATGGTTATAGAGTTAGGCGGATCGTATGAGTTTAACCACTCTACTTTTGCTAACTATTGGTCACGCAGTTTTAGACAAACGCCAGCTGTTGTTATTTCTAACACATTTGGAGAAACGCTAGCTGCAAATTTAGATCAGGCTAATTTTTCTAATTGTATAATTTATGGTCGTAATGATGTAGAGTTTGGGTTTTCTAAAGCAGATGAAGCAGCATTTAACTTCAATTTTAAAAATTGCTTATTACGAGCAAATGATCCAAATGGAAATTTAGAAGATGATCCTCTGTATAATTTCTCAGATATGGCATTGTATGACTCTGTTATATTAAATGAACAGCCTTTATTTTTTGATACAGATACTAATAAACTTCAAATAAGTTTAGAATCTCCAGCAAGCGCTCAAGGTGATCAAGCAACGGCAAATCTGGTACCTTTAGACCTTATAGGGACTAACAGAACAACAAACCCAGATATAGGTGCTTATGAAACTATTATGTTTCCAGATGAAAATTAAATCTATGTTTTTAAAAAATATTAAACCTTTAGCAATTTTATTAATTGTAAGCTTCTTTTTAAGTAGTTGTAACAGCAGCCCAAATTTAGATGCATTACCATTACTAAATGGCTATTGGGAAATTGCTTCTGTTGAAACGGATAAAGGAAAAGAGATTGAATATAAATTTAATGAGACAGTAGATTATTTTGAGCTAACTGCTAAAAATGGTGTGCGTACCAAGGTTAAGCCCAAACTAGATGGAACCTTCATAAAAACTAATGATGCAGAAGGTTTTACTGCTAAAATGCAAGACGACAAATTGACATTAATTTATAAGACTACTTGGGATACTTGGTCAGAAACCATTTTGTACCTTAACGACTCAAAATTGGTTACACAAAATGACCAAGGAATAAGATATACTTATAATCGCTTTAAAGGATACCTAGATAATGTCGAAACGAACTAATGAACACCTTAGTATTGCAGATGCTCTTAAAGAATTTGTAGACAAGAATAAACTTCAAAAGGGATTAGACAAAGTACAAGTTCGAGATGTATGGAACGACCAAATGGGACCTGCAATTGCTAAATATACAACCAACATCAAATTAGATAGAGATACATTATATGTACAACTTAGCTCTTCTGTCTTAAGGGAAGAATTAAGTTACGGCAAACAACGTATTATAGATAATTTAAACGAAACGCTTGGTAAAACACTTATTACCAAGCTCATATTAAGATAACTACCATTACACCATAGATTAAATTTAGTTTATCATTATTTAAACTATAAATTAAATCAATAGTACTCTTCTCAATTTATATTGAAAATTGATAGTTAAATGTTTAATTTTAGTGACATTTGAACCGTTACTTAACTAAAAATTTTAATTATCATGGATAACAACAATTCTAATGTATGGGACATTAACGATCCTAGCGCTATTGCAAAATGCCCTTTTTTAGGAGGTGCACAATCTAACACAGCAGGACACGGCACAACTAATAGAGATTGGTGGCCTAATGAACTTAAGCTAAATATTTTACGTCAAAACTCTTCTAAATCTAACCCAATGGGTTCAGATTTTAACTATAAAGAAGCTTTTAACAGTCTTGATTATGCAAAATTAAAGCAAGATGTTATTCATTTAATGACAGATTCTCAAGATTGGTGGCCTGCAGATTATGGTCATTATGGTCCTTTTATGATACGTATGGCTTGGCACAGTGCTGGTACTTATAGAATTGGTGATGGTCGTGGTGGTGCAAGTTCAGGAACACAACGTTTTGCCCCTTTAAACAGCTGGCCAGATAACGGTAACTTAGATAAAGCTCGTTTATTATTATGGCCAATTAAAAAGAAATATGGAAACAAAATTTCTTGGGCAGATTTAATGATTCTTGCAGGTAACTGCGCATTAGAGTCTATGGGCTTTAAAACATTTGGTTTTGCTGGAGGTCGTGAAGACATTTGGGAACCAGAGCAAGATATATATTGGGGTTCTGAAACTGAATGGTTAGGTAATGAAGAACGCTATGCAGATGGAGATTTAGAAGCACCACTTGGTGCTGCACACATGGGATTAATTTATGTTAACCCAGAAGGACCTAACGGAAACCCAGATCCGCTTGGTTCTGCTAAAGATATTAAAGAAACGTTTGGCCGTATGGCTATGGATGATGAAGAGACTGTAGCATTAATAGCTGGTGGTCATACATTTGGTAAAACTCACGGTGCCGCAGATCCAGATAAATATGTTGGTGCAGAACCTCACGGTGCTCCAATTGAAGAAATGAGTACAGGTTGGAAAAACACCTATGGTACTGGTGTCTTAGACGATACTATTACTAGTGGTTTAGAAGGTGCTTGGACCCCTAACCCTACACAATGGGATCACGATTATTTTGAAGTGTTATTAAACTATGACTGGGAACTTTCTAAAAGTCCTGCAGGTGCACACCAATGGATTCCTACAAAAGCTTCTAATGCAAGAATGGCTCCTAAGGCTGGTGATGCCAATGCTAAGCAAGGTCTAATGATGTCTACTGCAGATATGGCACTTAAAATGGATCCTGATTATTTAAAGATTTCTAAGAAATTTCATACAGACCATAAAGCATTCGAAGATGCATTTGCTCGTGCTTGGTATAAGTTAACGCACAGAGATATGGGACCTATTTCTAGATATTTAGGACCAGAAGTACCTCAAGAAGAATTACTTTGGCAAGACCCTTTACCAGCTTCTAACTTTACACCTTCAGAAGAAGATGTAAATTCACTTAAGTCTGCAATTGCAAATACAGAGCTATCTGTTTCAGAGTTAGTTTCTACAGCTTGGGCCTCTGCTTCTACCTTTAGAGGATCAGATAAACGCGGTGGCGCTAATGGTGGTCGCATTCGTTTAGCACCTCAAAATAGATGGGAAGTAAACAATCCAGAGCAATTACATAAAGTGTTAAATGTATTAAAAGGCATTCAAAATGATTTTAATACAAATGGTAAAGACGTTTCAATGGCAGATTTAATAGTACTTGCAGGATCTGTAGGTGTTGAAAAAGCTGCTGAAAAAGCTGGACATTCTGTTACTGTACCATTTACTGGTGGTCGTACAGATGCAAGTCAAGAACAAACAGATATCGATTCTTTTGGTTACCTAGAGCCACAAGCAGATGGTTTTAGAAACTTTATAAAGGATAACCAAAAAGCAGCTGCAGAAGATTTACTTGTAGATCGCGCTCAATTGCTTACGCTTTCTATTCCTGAGATGACTGTTTTAGTTGGCGGATTAAGAGTGTTAGGTGCTAACTATAATGGATCTAACTACGGTGTGTTTACAGATAGAAAAGAAGCATTAACAAATGATTTCTTTACAAATTTATTAGATTTCACATATACTTGGAAAGCTATTACAGATGATGATACTGTTTTTGAAGGTAGTGATCGTAGAACGGGTGACAAGAAGTTTGAAGCTACAAGAGCAGATTTAATATTTGGTTCTAACACAGAGCTTCGTGCAATTGCAGAAGTATACGGAACAGAAGATGCAGAAGAGAAATTTGTAAAAGATTTTATTGATGCTTGGACTAAGGTGATGAATTTAGATCGTTTCGATTTATAATTAACACGTAGTATTATACTTAAAAAGGCGATTCCTAATTGAATCGCCTTTTTTTTTATTAGTATCATCTAAATTCAATATCATCTTTCTTACAATACCACTTAGGTGAGTTTGCATATATAACACA
>TARA_R100000655_G_scaffold2187_4_pt1 | contig 16444 bp, 7 predicted proteins | sample TARA_R100000655 | Tara Oceans TARA_R100000655 (sample SAMEA2622497) | marine metagenome | biome: marine biome (ENVO:00000447); feature: deep chlorophyll maximum layer (ENVO:xxxxxxxx); material: "saline water (ENVO:00002010), including plankton (ENVO:xxxxxxxx)" | depth 90 m
CAGCACCACCTAATGATGCTATTGCTGCTCTACCACCTGTCATAGATACACCTTTAGCTATTGCACTTGACACTGGCTTTATAGATTTCATTACTATCTTATCTGCAATATCAAACTTTTCTAATAATTTAAATGCACCACCTACAGGTTTAAATATTGTTTTAACAAAACTACCAGACTTTCTAGCTACATTTGCTATATCTGTAGAAGTAACATTTCTATGTCTTAACAATCCATTTGTGTATTCTGATTCACCACCTATAAAGTCTAGGTCAGGTGTAAAGTCACTTACAAAAGATGGGTATTTTTTTCGTAAAGGATAAAATTTTTCTGACACAAAAGGTGCAAAAGGACCATCAGAACCATTGTAATGTTTTTGAGGTCCATAAATTTGTGACATGTATATATTGTGCATCTCTTCATATTCATAAACTCTGTTTACTCTAACTCCTGTTTCTGTAGGGTCACCATAACCATCATCCATGTAACTTATGCTTTCCATAATCTCTGTTACAAATGGGTTATATGTATGTACAGCATCTGGAGTTTGTGATTTAAATTTAAAATTATTATTTTTCATTACTTCGTTAAAATCTAATGCTGTTTCTGTATCACCATAAAATGCTACTTGTGAATCAAGCAACAATACTTGTGTTACTTTAAATGTTTCTTCATTTGCAGCATCTATTAAAGAAGTAAACTCATATTTTCCAGTTCTTATGTTGTACTCTGGATATATTAAATAATTTTTTTCTAAAAAATTTAATTCATCTTGTGATAATGTATCAAAATTATCTAAGTTATTATTATTTTTAATAGTATCTTGTAATATTCCTCCTATAGATTCAATATCTATATTGTCGCTAGTTGTTGATTCAATGTGATGAAACACCATATCTTGATTTAAACTTCCTTTTAAATCAATGCTAATACCCTCTTCATTTGTAACAGTAAAAATAACATTATTTAAATTAAATCCACTTATGTTATCTTGTGTTCTACCAAATTGTTCAAACTCTACACGAACATCATTTGCAAATCTATCTAAATCTTCACCAGTAAGTAACTTGTCCTCTATATTGCCAAACATAAAATTAGGGTTATTTATAATTGGTGATAACTTTGTTCCTTGGTCTATTAAAAAATCTTCTGCATCCTGCATTACATCAGGTATTGGACCTAACAAATAATCTTTAACTCCTAACAAAGAATTAAGTTTTCTTCTACGAAGTAATGGTGCATTACTTTCACTCATTGTCTTTGTGTACATAGTTGAATCTGGGTCAGGGTCTGATGTTCCTACCAGTCCAAAAGCATACGCTAATCTACCTGGTAGCACTCTTATTTTATCTATGTTAAATCCTCCATACTCTCTCACTCCAACTGATTCTGGTAGAAAGTCTGGACCATCTACTACTTTGTTTTCATCTACAACATCATGTATTTCCATCAATGATTTAATTATTGCTAAATCTTTTGTTGCATAATGATTTGGTAAATTACCTTGATTACGAACCATACTACCCATTAATTCATTACTATCATTAGGAAGGTTGTCTATCCAATGATGTATTCTTAATTCTCCTGTGTCTGGGTCGTAACTGTAAGCTACTTGTGTGTAACTTCTAAACATCCAATCTTGATTTGTGTTGTCAGCTATACCTATATCAAACTCTAACATCTGTACACCACCATATTGATTAGGATTAGTTGTTACTGGGTTAACATCAAAATGTACAACATTTGTCTTTGGTCTTTCTAATAATCGTGAATAATTTGATTCACTACTAGGCATACCTAGGTTTACACCTGCTGCTATTATTCTATTAGATACTAATAAATTTCTTTTAAATACATCTTTTACATCTTCTTTAATAAAAGGTATAACAGTAGTTCCATCACTTCTCTCTAAAAATTTATAAGAAAATATAGTGCCATAAGTGTTTGGATATGAATTAATAAGATTAGCTACTGTTGTTTTTGCTTGATTAATATCTTGACCAGGCAAATGTGACCTTCCTGCTGCAAGTCCTGTGACATCTAATTCATAGTCACTGTACTGTGTTAAATCAAAAAAACTTGCTGTACCATCTACTCTGTATGCAGAATCCAATATTGCATTTTCTCCTGTAGGAATACTGCCATCAGATAGTTCTCCAAGTCTGTCTGTGTCTGTTAACAAGTCAGGTAATAAATCTGAATTACCAGATGCTCTTGCTCTAAGTCCTGCAGCACTTGCCAAACTTCTCTGCCTACGAGTTGCACCTGATGTTGATGTAGTGTCTGGTTGAATATCTAATTCAATGCCTTGTAAATTTTGAAATACTTTCTCTTGTAGTTGTGCAAATTCATCAGGTGTCATATTGTCACTTTGATAAACAAGTTTATCTAAATCTTTTTGTATTTCAGAAGGTAAATTTTCAAACACTTCACTACTTAAATTTTTATACAATGATTCAAATGTTTCAAAAGAATCATTTATTATATCTTTTAAACTATATACAGAAGAAGGTCCAGGAGTTCCTTCACCTGTTACTCCAACAGGTGGTGTTGATACTATTGATGTAATATTTCTGTTTATTAGTTCCAACATACTTTTTTTAGTTCTACCTAACATAAATGTATCTTTTAAGTCATTTCTTAATTTTTCTGTGTACTCTACATTTCCTATTTTTCCACCAAAAAATATGTCAGGAGTAAAGTTTTTATTACCACTTGTCATGTAAATAATATTCCACATATCATCTGCATTCATATTGCTTGTGTTTAAAAACGCAAATCCCTCTTCATTCGGTATAGGTATAGCAAGTAATCTTCTTTCGTTGTCGTAGTATTGACCATCAAATATTGTTGCTATTAATCCTCTTAAAAAATCATCTTCAATACCTAACCCTCTCATAGCCAAACTCATTCGTTTATAAAAGTTTGTATATATAGATTCTTTTCCTTTTGTGTAATCACTCCAACCTATATATTCAAATTGTGTTAATTCAAAACCAACTCCTGGTGTGTCAAATGTATCAGGACCATTATTTGTACTTACACTTAAAAAATCTGATTTTTTTAAAGCATTTCTAGTAACTAAATAATTTCCTGCTTCACTACCAAATCTATATCTCATTATTTTTTTTGCATGACCAGTGTTCCATTTACCTATTAAATTTGTTATAACTTTTTCTAAATTTTGTTGTTTAGCAATTGTATTTAAATATGATTCTTGTCTGCGTGTTATTATTGCTCCTTTAGGTAAAACAACTGCTTTGTTACCAGACATGTAACTAAACTCTTCTGCAATCTCATAAAATTTATTTTGAAACATAGATGTTCTTGCACTTGTTCTAAATACATTTTTAAATATTGTTTTATTATCCATATATTCAGGAAGCATCAATATTGGCATAGTTGCATCACCTGTATTAAAACCAGTATATTTTCTATTTGTAATATTAAATTCAGGTAACACCATAGCACCTAATCTCTGATACATACTTACTAAATGAGGTAATCCTTTACTAACAGAAGATTCAAAAGCAACATTTTGTGTTTTAAAATGTCTTACCATGTTTTCAGTAAATCTAAAAAATTTACTCATTGTCTTAGTTTTTACAAGATTATTAGATGTAGCACTACCTGTTAATTCAGGTTCGTTATATAAAACTGCAAAACCATCTGCAGTTCCTGGATTTATCATTGACCAATCTATATGCAATATATCTTCAGTAATACCCATTCTTTTAGATATTTCCTGTAATACATCATTGTCTATATCTGGTAATTTACTCCATTGGTCATCAGTAAGATTTAACATGTTTGCAAAAAAATATTTGTACTTATTTGGTGTAACTACACTATTGCTATAGCTATCACTTATTTCTACCTGTCCTTGTACTGTACCTGCAGGTAATCCTCCTAGTTCTTTACTTATGTTTTCTAATACATTTACAATATTGTCCTCTAAAAATTCGCTTTTAAATTCATCAGACAAATTTAACGCCCAACTAAATAAGGGTCGTAATTCTACGCTAATTTCATCTGCAGGTGAATACTTAACCATTAATCCTCTAAACAAATCATAAGGTGGTATTTTTCCTGATACAGATGGTTTGTCTAATAATTGTTCTATTTCATTTATAGTATAAAAATCTACATCAACATCTCCCATTTCACCTATACCAACATGTGACAATTCAGCATCTAATCTCCAAAAACCTTGTGAATAACCCCACAATAAAGCATCATATAATTCTGGAAAATCTGTTCGTAATCCCATAAAGTTAAATGCTTTTCCAGAATCATACATTAAGTCGTTCCCTTTTAAAATACCTACAGTTTTATTTAAAACTGCATTATGTAAAGAACCACCTTTTGTATCTAATCCAATGTCCATTAAATCTGAATCTTCTAAGTCTGTTATAAGTTGTGATAACGAAGAATCTGATGAACTATTTAATACATTAAAATTATCTTTAGCATCATTTACTAATAATGTTTGAAATTGTTGAACACCTAATACTTCTGAAAATAACCTTTTATTAAAACTATCATCAACACTTAAACCATCATCTATTAAAATATCTAATTTTTTTTCTTTGTATAATTTAAAATATTCTTCAAATACAAGCGTATATTGAGTAAAGAACTCTCTTAACATAGTTAAATGTTTAAGGTCTAGTTGTATTCTTGCTTGTTCTAACGACATTAAACCCTACTTACTAAATCCATAGCATTTTCTATATCTTGCATATCTGCATCTTCATCAACAAATATTGTCCAAGATTTATCATTAGCAATACCATAGTTATAGAGTTCTTTGACATCTCCTTCTGTGTATAGTTTAACTTCTTGCTCATCTGCAAATAAAGTTAAGTAATGGTCCTCATACATTAAAAGAACCTCCTTCTTTCTGGTTTCATTTTATTCCTGTTTACTTTTGGATTTATTCTACGCATGTCTGCCATAGTGTCTATAAAATCCTGCCCTTGTTGCATAGGGTTTACATCAGGTTTTAATGGTAACTCATCCCTGTTTATAGCAAATCTTTGTGGTCTTTGGTATTGATTAAATGTCATAGGGTATTCATCCCTTAATTCTTGACTTTTTTCTTTTAATTGATTTTTTTCTGCAATTTCTCTTCTAGGAAATCTACTGTTAGGTTCTGTTAAATCATCACCATAAAAACCTGCATCAACAATACTTAAATCTTCTGCTTGTTTTTGTCCTTTTTTAAGCACTGCTTGATATGGTGCAACATCTGATAAATACCACTCATAAAATTCATCAACAGATTTAAAACCTGTTTGTATGTAATCACCTATAGCACCTGTCTGTAATTCTGATGCGTGTACCATTCCATCTTGTAAATCTAATCCTCTTTCTAAATCTTGTGGTGTAGTAGCTCTTGGTGGAAAATAACCAACTTGATTCATTTGGTCAAGCATATCTAAATATCTAGTTGCAAAATCCTTACCATTTTTTCTTATGTCAAATCCATCAACTTCTTTGTCATATTCTACAAACTGTTTAATGTCTTTAACATAACTACTAACTACTTGAAAGTCAGTAAATTGTGATACTTCATTAGCATCATATCCTTCTGGTATTTGGTCGTTTATTTCTGCACCAGAACGAATAACTAATTTACCACTAACCATAAATGCGTATTGTTTGTCATTTTCAAAGTAATTACCATTTGTCATATCAACAAGGTCACTACGCATCTCTTCTATTGTTTTGGCTTTATACCAATCAAAAGGTCCTAAATTATTTTCTTCCATTATACCTCTGTCATAAACTGTCTAGCTGCTAAAAATCTACTTTGAAACTTTGCACCTTGTTCTCTAAGTGCTTTTACATTGTTGACTGCACCTATTCTATCTGAAAGTCCTGTTTCTAATATTTTGTTAAACTCTAATTCAGAATTATAAGTATTTAGTTTAGGCATATTATATTCTGCTCTAACTTCTTCTTCAGTAGGTGCTATAAACTCTCCTACACCTGCTACAGTTCTAACTCTTCCTTCTTCTTTTGCTTGTATGTATTCGTTATACAAAGTTAAATTTTTGTTATATGCTTGTTTCTCTATAGCATCTGCACCTGGTGCTAATATTGGTTTTTCTGTAACTAACGCTTGTGATTCTAACAACCTTGTACCAGACAAAAACATTTCTACTTGGTTTGCTATTTCTATTTTTCTATCAGCTTCTTTTTGTCTTGTGTCTAACAAATGTTGTCCAAACCTTACAGCATCACTAGCTGTCATGTTTAGTCCTAAAGCATTAAAATACTTTTGTAATTCTGCTTCCATTTCTATTGGACTAGGATTTACTAAGTTATATCTTCTGTCTTGCCAATACTCTGTTCCTACACCCATTACTGCATCTAATGAATTTATCTCTAATGTTTTGTCCATAATGCCTTGTACAACATTTGATTTACTTGCACCAAAACCTAGGTTGTTCCAGTCAGATACTTCTGTATTATAATTAGATACAACATTGTCATACGCATCTGGATTTAGTGCATTCATTAACACACTGTTATTTCCTTCTTCCATTAACAATGCAATAAACTGTAACTCTGGATTACCTGGACTAATAAATCCATCTCTTTCTATTAATCCTTCGTATGTTTCCCTATCGTAAAATATCATAAGGTCTTGTAATTCTTTTATCTGTGTATTGTCTAATGAGTACAGTAATTCTTCTGCATCACCTAATTTAAATACTGCTTTTACAATATTGCCATTAGCATCTTTTATAGAGTCAGCAGATTCCTCTCCTGTTTTAATAAATGAACCATCTTCTACTGCTGTATATCCTGGTGTGTTTCCATAATAATAAGGTATTGGTTGTCCTGTTATAGGGTCATCATCTGCAACTGGTATAAAATCACCTACACTTAAACCTGATTGTTCTGAATCACCAACAAAATAATTTACTAAAGGTTTTAAATTGTCTGGAAAAGCAAATGTGCTGTTTATACCTTGTAAACCAGTAAAATCATAATTTTCAATTTCTTGTGCATCTTCACTACCAAAAGCTATTTGTGTAGCTATATTTACATCATATTGTAAATTGTGAATAATACCTTTTAAGTCATTTATTTCAACTAATCTACCTTGATATTGTTTATTACTTTTTACAAAACCTAATGATGGTGCATCTAACATTGATTGTTCAAAACTTATGTTGCCTCCATTAAGACCAAAATCAACACCTTTATCCATAAGTTTTTGTATTGTTAAATTTTCACCTTGTCCTTCTCCTATGTATGTACCAACAACTACTACACTTATAATATCTTCAATAATATCTCTTACAGTTCTACCAATTAATTCATCAGGATTTTCTTGATACCAATTAACTAATTCATTAAATGTTAATTCTCGTTCATCTCTAACTTCTGATATATAAACACCCATTAATTATCTCCATATAGTTTGTTGTTTACTTCTCTAAAAAATACACCATAATACATACTACTCCAATAATAGTCAGGATAAGGGTACTTCTTCATTAATTCTAATGCAAAACTATGTAAATTAGCTCTTATTGCATCACCAAATTCTTTGTTCTCACTTATTAAATATGCACCTGTAAGAACATCTTTGGGGTCAACAGTTACACCTTTGTATGTACCACCTTGTTGTTGTAGTCTAACCCATCTATTTCTTTCTTTTAAATATTCTTGTAATGGTGTATTTGTAGGACTTTGACTAAAAAACTCATCTTTATCCCATTGTTGTGCTTCCACTATTTTTTGTTTCCAATCTGCAGTATCTACACTTTCACCTAATGAACCAAATGGTAGTACACCATATTCTTGTACTTTTCTTTCTGTAAATGCTGACATGTGTGCATCTAAATCATTTTTTGAAATAGCAGGATTAGCTTCTTTGTGTTTTTTCTTTTCGTTTTTTATTTCTAGTTGTAATAATGTTTGATTTAATAAATCACCATATACTGCAGGTTTTAGTTTTACATTTGCATTTAAATATCCTTCATAAGAAAACTCATCATCAAAATTATCTGGAAAGTGATATACACCTGTAAGAGGAAATTCATTTAAATGTTTTTCATTTTCTACTGATGACCAAAATCTATAAGAATCTTCAGTTACTGGTCTGTTACCAACTCTTGCAGTTTGTCTTTCTCTAAGTGGCACAGGGTTTATTCCAAACTTGTCTATAAATTGTTGTGTCGTTAAGTAATAGTCATAATCATTTTCTACTAACATATCACTATATTTTTTAGTTAATGATTGTATTTGCCACCATCTACCATCTTTATCTTCTAACTCATATCTAGGTTGTATTCCTGTAGGCAAACCAAACTTAGCACCACCTCTAAAAAACCAGTGATTAGATGCAGCTTGTTCTGCTTGTTCCCATGCTCTGTCTTGTGATGCAGCATCATCTGGTGTCCATTCTCCTGCGTAATATAACATTGTGTAAATATCCATAACTGTACTATTAAACGCTTCATCATACTCTGGGTCATCTAATACATCTCTTGCAACATCTGAACCTTTGATAATATCTCTAGCCCAACCAACTTGGTCCAGTATTCCAAATCTTTGTTTTCTATCGCCAAAAGAACCTAATAAAAATTCTTCTACAAATTCTGGTGGATTAATACCATAACGCCTACTAAATAATCTGTATGGTACTGTTACCCACCAACCAAAACCAGGTGAATAACCATTAGCAGAAACTAAGTTAAGACCAGACACAAAACCTTCTGGTTTTACTCTTAAACCTTCATCTTGATAGTTGCCACCTAAAAATGCTTGTTGCATAGGTGCAGCATCAATACCTAATTTTCTGTTTAATAATTTAGGAATACCCATTGTCATAACATTAAATACATCTAACCAATGAAACATTAGCTCACCTGTAACTGGGTCTTCTTCAAAAAATCCATTTTTACTATCCCATGGTTTTGCTTCTTTACCAGAATCTATAGCAAGACTTGCTCTGTAAAATTTTTGTGGATTATCTTTTATTAAGTTACTCCAGGTCTTAGGAACTTCTGCCCATATTTCTGGAAATGGAACATAAGTTTTTCCTAAATCTGATGCAACATGTCTTGTTGTACTTGCATATAACAAATCACTTACAAACTCTAATGCTTTTGATTTAAGTCGTAAGTCCATATCTTCTAATGTCATTATGGATTCTTGTGGGTCTATTGGTGTTTCACGAACAAGTTTTTGTATATCATCATTTAACTCTGAACCCTTTAACCATTTATTAGCAAACACGCCTAACTCTTGTCTGGCATCTTTGTTAAGAAATGCTATTTCTTCTTTAGACAAATGAAAATATGCCCATTTAAATAATGGTTCTCTGTTTAATGTATCTGATGGTTTTGTAAGTAATAAGCTATAAGCATCTCTTAAAAATATATCTAATGCTTCTCCTAAGTTTTGTGCATTAACACCATCTGTCATATATTCTTTGTTCATATTTCCTGCAAGTTCAAATGCACCTAATTTGTTATCTACAATGTCTTTTTGAAATGCTGCTTTTAATGATGGCATAAATTGATTAACAAATGATTTTTTAGCAGTATTAACATTTACTTTTCTTGCATACTCTACAAAATCTTCTCCATCTATAAATCCACCATTAGCAATAAAATCTAGTATTTGTCTTGACCCTTGTGATAAATCAACTTCGTAGTTGTGAAATAAAAACTCACCTTGGTCGCTTTTTTTAAGTATGTCAGAATATCTATTTAGTATTTCATTACCTGCATCATCAAATATTTTAAGAGTAGGATTACCTTGTAGTTGACCAATTCTATATGCTGCAGCTTTTACATACTTTTCTAAACCACCTGGTTTAAGTAACTCTCCACGCATTTTGTAATCTTCTGACATAGATATTATTTGGTCTATGTACTCTCTACCTGTTTTACTATTCTGCACCCAGTTAAGTGTTTCTTCTACACCATCTCTAGCAACACGAATATGTAGTTCATCTGTTGAAAAATTTAATATTCTTGTTGTAAAAAATCTCCACCATTCAGGTCTTATGTTGCCACTAGCATCATATTTAGTTACAGTGTCATAAAAATCATCTCTAATTTTGTTTCTTGTTCTACCTGGTCTAAGTCTTTGTATAATTGATTGGTCTGCAGATGCTTTCATAAATTCATCTGTGTGTTTAAAAAATTGCCCAGTAACTCTAGCTGATGCAAATGTTCCAGGTTTAGAATCAATAATTTGTTTAGCTACAGTAAAGTTTTCTTCATACAAATACTCCAATACATTTTTGTTTATAACTGTGTACAAATCTACATCAGAAGTAAGTGTGTCTTGTATAGTTCTTTGTTTACCACTTATGTCATCTACAAGACTAACTAAGTAACCTTCATCTACTTCAAATAACAAATCTTTTAATTCTTTAGGAACTGCATTTCCTAGACTGTCAACTACTTCTCTAGGTATAAATATAGATTTTTGATGTCCTTTAATTCCTATAATCATAGCGTTTTGTATTTGTCGTATTGTGTCACGAAGTGCTAAATCACCTTCTTTTGTAATTTTTGGCATAGCGACACTAATATCAAAAAACCATTGTTTTGTAGAATCATCCCACCAATATCCAAACACATGGTTTTCTTTTTCTAATAAACTTTTTACTTTAGGGTCAGTTATGTAATCTTCTAATATTGCTTTTAACGCACCTTTTCTATCGGTGTTATTTATTAATGCTTGGTTATTTAAATACTCATCACTAATAATTCTTTGATATGGTTTGTATGGAGATACATACGCTATAACATTACCTTCGTATCTAGCTTTGTTTTTGTTATTAAGTGCAACAGAACCACCTTGTGATTCACCACTTGTAACAATATCTCCTAATTCATTACCAACTTCATCAACAGTTTTTCTGTTTATAACACCATCATCTTTAAGTGTTTTAAGTTCTCCTATATCTTCAAACTCCCAATATTTAGCATCATTACCTTCAAACGCTGCTTTAAGATAACGACTACCAACTTGACCTTCTATATTGACACCTAAATTAGTTGTTTTAATTAATTGTTGTATTTCTGGAAATGTAACTTTTCTTAAACCATCAGCAAATTCATCAGAACCTAATGATATTACTGTATCAGCTATTTCATCTTTCATTATTCTTGTTGTGTACAAAACTTCTTTTTGTGCATTGACAAGTTGTATTGTTGGGTTGTCTGACCTACCTAACATTTTCATCATAAATGGATTTAACAAATGATATTCGTATGGGTGATTAACTAAATTAGGTGCACCTTTAAAAAACATTCTCATGTGTTCTTCTCCAGGAACACGAACAGCAAGTGCTGCTCTAAGCATCCACATAGGTTTTAAAGCTCTTTGTTGTATTATGTCATTGTAAAAAAAACGAAGTCTGCCTTCAGGTGCTATTTGTTCTATACCTTTTGTTCTCCATGATTTTTCAAAACCTCTTCGTGGTATTTTTGCATATTTAAGTATTTCTTGTGCATCTTCCCATGTAGTAGGTTTACTAAATGCTTCTCTTGTACGACTACCTTTTGGACCAACTACTCTTCTAAACATAGATGTGGCTCTAAGTAAATCTTCGTAATCTGGTAATACAGCATAATGTTCTGCCATTTCTCTTAAAGAAAAAGCTGTTGGTAATGCTTCGTTTACTTCATCAATAATGTTTCCTGCTTCATCTACGAATGATGATGTATTTATTTTTGTGCCAGGAAACTGCATAGGTATTCCTTTTTCACCATAAAAATACATTCTTTCTCTGCTTTCATCTTGAAACACTTTTGTTATGTAATCAAATATTTCACCTTCATCTACTAAATCAGGATTAGAATCTTTTATAGATTTAGTCATTGTTCTAAATACGCTATTGACTACAGCATTTACATCTTGTTGATTTTTAGCTTTTAGTAATTGAAATATAATTTCATCTCTTTCTTTAAAACCTGCACCTGAAACTTTCATTAATCTATCTAAATTATCTGCTGTTTCTGTCATAAGATTTATAGATGCAATTCTTGTAGGTGCTAATCCAAATGCTCTTTTAAGTTTTACTGGTAACACACCTGTAAGTTGTCCACCTAAACCTACAACACCACCAAATTGGTTGTTTGTTTTTTTACCTATTAACGCACCTACTGTTCTACGAAGTGGTGCTATATCTGCAGAACCACCAGTTAATGCTTCTGCTAAATTATTAGCTAGTACAGATAATGCTTTTGGTTGCATAGGTAGTTTGTTAAGTGGTCTTTGATTTATTAATTCATTCATTACTTTTGCATTAAAGTAAGTACCAGAATATGGTGCTAGTAATATACCTTCTAAATCACCACCACGCATAAGACTTTTAACTACTTCACGCATTACATCTTCATCTTTAACCCCTACTAATAATTTTTTAACATAAGGGTCTATGTTTCTAAGTTGTGGTATGTCGTTTAATCTTGCAATAGAATCATTTTTAGTTAATCCTGTTATAAAATCTTTACCCCATCTTGAATCTAATATTTCATCTGCAGTTTTACCAAATACTTGCCTTCTAGCTTCTTTACCTGTTTTTCCAGGCAAAACAGTTCTTACTGCTCTACCTGCTTTTGTAGTTTTATTTACATAAGCTGCTCTTTCTGCACTAGACAATATTGTTCTTGCACCTGTTTTAACACCTGCACCATACATAAATAACAAGTTTGTAGGGTCAGCACCTAATCTAAATACACCATCTACTAATGCTGATGTTAAGGAATAACCTACAGAACCTTCTGGTGCGAATGTACCTGCAAGTATTCTACCTGGTGATATATTGACATCTCCTGCAACTTTTGTGTCGTATTTAAATTGATTTTCATCTTCAGCAAAATCTTGTGTAACAGAATTACCATATATTTTTGCTGCTTCTTTTTTAGCTCTAGCAGGTGAATAACCTAAATTTAGTGCTTGTCTATATCCTTCTGTTTGTGTTAAGTCTTGACTGTTTGCAAAAAATCCAGTACCTAAATTTCTAACACCATATTTTTCTTGTGATTCTTTTGCTCTTGCGTACCTTGTCAAACCATATTTTTCTTTTGATTCGTTATACGCATCAGCAAAAGCATCTCCTAATAAATTTCTTCTTACATTGTCTGGTCCATTTTTTTGTATTGCAAAACCTGCTAAACCACTTTTAAGCACACCTTCTAATAATGGTGTATCTGTAGCTTGTGATGCAACTGCAGCAGATTTAAAACCTCTTGATACCCATTCAAATCCTTGTGTAAGTTTTAAATCTGACATTTGTGTAAATCTTTTAAATGGATTTACATCTGTTATTACTTTTTCTCTATCTTGTTTTTCTTGTGATGAAAATTGTTTTGCTGCTATATCTAGCAACAATTCATCATCAGCTTGTACACCCATTTGTGGTAAATAGGACACTAATCTTTTATCTAGCGTAGGATATGCACGACTTACATCTGCAACTTGTTGTGCTAGTTCAGGAGTTATTTGTTTTTTAAATAACTCTACTTCTTTTCTGTTAGCAGTAGATTGTTGAGAGTAATACTCCTCTAATTCAGGTGGTATAAAAAAATATGGCTTGACCATTTAGGAATCCAATAATTGGTCAAATATAGGGTCTGGAAATACCTCTCTTGCTGCCATTAAAAAATTATCTACAGTATTTGTAGTAATTGGTTCTGGTCCATTGTTACCTGGACCAAAAGGAATACCTGCAGTTACAGGTTCACTTGGTCTTTGTGTAGGTGCAGATAAAGATATAGGTTGTGGTCTAGGACCTGGTATTGTTCCTCCAGAACCACCATCCATAGGTGGTGTGCCACCTACTGCAGCTATTTGATTTTCTATAGCAGTTGTTTGTCCTGTTGGGTCGCCTTCTTTTCTTGGTGGTGCAACAATATCCTGATACGCACCTCCACCTGTCATATCAGTATCAGTTGCTTCTTTTAACGCTTTGCTTTTTCTTACCATAAATCTTTTCCTAACTCTGGATTGTATTCATATTCAAATGTTAAATTTATAAAAAAGTGTGGGTGTGGTGTAGGTAAAGTTAAATATTGTTTTGCAACAATCATTTCTTCATCTTCTTTTGTTCCTGTAAATACATCTTCTGACCAATTTTCTTGATTAATCATATCAAAAAACATATTTGTAACTTTATTGTTGTCCACCAGGACCTCCTGCTAATGCACCTAATACTTGTTCTATACCTGCAGGTTGTCCACCAGGACCTCCAGGAATTTGTGGTCCACCTTGTCCAAGTAATGCTTGTTCTTCTGGACTAGGTTCTTCACCTTCTGCTGTATAAAATTTATCTAGTATCTCCGACATTTTTTGTGGGTCTTTTCTTATCTCTATTGCTGCCATAGTAGCTTTAGGATTACCTTGTGCTGCTTGTGACATTAATGATTCAAACAATACTGTTTCTGCTTTTTCTGCAGATATTCGTTGTTGTATTTTAGATATGTTATCTAACCCATCCATGTTTTCTTGTAATGTCTGTGTATCTATTATTCCTTGTTGTTTTAATTGCAACCCTGTAATAATTTTTTGTGGTTCATCAAATCCTGCCATTACTCCATACACTCTTCGTGTTTCATAGACTTCTTTTATATCTGATGTAGGTGTATAAGATTCTTTATACGCAGTTCCCTTGTGCCTACCTGCAATAGGTTTACGCACACCAGGAAACATAGTTTCATCATATTCTAATCTTTTTGCATCTAGTTCTTGTAATGCTTCTTGTAATATTCCTTGATACTCTCTTACATGAAGTGATGCAGATTGTCCTAATTCTTCTAAACCTCTACCTGTAACAAATGCGTTAGGAGATTGTCCATCATCAGATACTGGATATGCTGCACCAAGTCGCAGGTGTCTTTCAAGTCTATCTACTTGTTGAAATAATTGGTATGGTAGATTATTGACTGGCTTAGACACTTGCGAACCAGGTGTTAAATAGTTTACAGCAAATCTGCCTTTTCTATATTTTCCTGACTCTATCTCTCCAACAATATTTGTTTCTGTAAATACTGCATCTTCCATAGCAATAGTTCCAAGTATGTTAATTTTTGCCATATTAGACATAAGACCTGTAATGTGTTGAAACTGTGATTGCATTTGGTCAAACGCATATCTTTTAGCTACAACAAAACAAGGACCTGACTTTAATACATTTGGCATAAAATCTATTATTTTTTTGTTTTCAGGCAGGAATACATAAGTTCCTTCTAAATCTCTATACTCAACTACAACTTTCCCATGTCCTGTAGAGTTAGCCCATCCTCCTGCTCTATCTGTACTATCCATAAGTGCAGAATATGGGTTTTGAAAACCATCATTATTTTCTTCTTGTGCAAATATGTACTGTTTAGCATTTGGATATTGTTCTGCCAATATTGTGTGTGGCACTCTACGAATTATTGCTAATTCTTGTGGTTGTTGGTCGTTACCAAATATTCCAGGGTAACAACTAAATGGGTCTTGTAGTTCAGCATAAGGATAAGGGTTGCCATCTTTATCTCTTTTGTGTCCTATAGTCCATGCTATAAAACCATAACCAGGTAACCATCTTGCAGCTTGTGGTAACTGCATGTGTAGTTTTTGAAATTTATCGTATGAAGTAACAATGCGTTCTAGTTTTTCTGATTTTTTTCTAGCTCTCTCGCTATCTTTTTCGTTTATAATATCTACTTTTAAATCAGGACTTCTACCTAGTTTCTGTGCAAATCTTTCTAGTGCTGTTAAAAATAAGTTAGGTGCAGGTAGTTCGTGATACTCTACATTGACTGAATTACCAAGAAGTGCTTTAACTGCAGCTTCACCACCATTCATAATGTCACGAATCCTAGACCTATCAACCATTTGTTCTTGATTAATTACTCTGAGGTAATCTATTTTATCGTATAATTTTTTACTACTTAAAGGCATTTAACTCCAATTATCTAAATCCATATTACTAGGTTCGTACCCTGAAAAGCTAGGACTATAATCGTACCCTAACTCTGCAAAGCGTTCCTTCTGCATTCTTCTTATGGCTCTCATTGGAAACCAACTAGCCATAACTATGTCAGTTTTTGTACCCACTGTCTTGCTTTTATTTTTAGCAGAACTAAAATACACCAACTGACTTGTATATAAGTTTACCTTCTCTTGTGCCTCAAAGCTAAGATATGGCAAAGAAATATTTTTTTCTTGAAACATTGGTCGCATAGCTGTCACACCATACAATGGGTCAAACTTGTTCTTAAATGTTTCGTGTCCTTCTAAAAATATACCATGACCTGATGCAAACTCCCTAATACTTTTATCTTGTCGTATTGCTTTCTGAAAACCATTTTCTTCTATAACCCAGTGTGACAAATTATACTTCATCCACCATTGTTTAATAATGTCTAGTGCTTGTGGAATACCACCACCTAAAGAGTTGTTCATATCTACC
>TARA_R100000655_G_scaffold29779_1_pt1 | contig 16298 bp, 16 predicted proteins | sample TARA_R100000655 | Tara Oceans TARA_R100000655 (sample SAMEA2622497) | marine metagenome | biome: marine biome (ENVO:00000447); feature: deep chlorophyll maximum layer (ENVO:xxxxxxxx); material: "saline water (ENVO:00002010), including plankton (ENVO:xxxxxxxx)" | depth 90 m
AGCACCGGAAACCAGTTATTAAACGTCTTTCAAATAGATTCCTTACCGGGGGGGCGTTCGTCGTCAACTTCAACACAATGCGCGGAGATGTTAAAATCACTTTCTATGCCTTTGATATGTCCTGTGATGTTGCACTTGCTTGGTTGCAATCCCATATTTAGAGCGTGTTGATAGTTTGCTAATGCAAAAGCTTCATCAATTGTTTCAGCTTCAACTGCATAGGTTCTAAAATCTGTCACTTGTGATTCTATTGTAAAAATTTTCATCTCTTGTGCGCCTGACGATGCCAATGCAAATACTGTCGCGAGTTATTGACCGACTTTTCGAGCCCGCCAACGATCAAATCGACATCAATTTTGAAGCCGGCAAAGGCAATCCAAATTTCAACGCCTCCATCAAAGAAAAACGTCTTCAAGCTCATAACCTCGGGAACAGTTTCAAACGTGGCAACCGCTTTGGAACTTGTAAGCTTGCCAAGGTTTTTAGGAATTGTGTTGCCGTTCATGTCGATTAGTTTTGCGTGCCTTGCTGCTCGCCAATCGCGAACGCCTTGCTCGATGACTGCCGCGGCTAGGTAGTGCGCGGCGTCTTCGTCCATCTATGAATCCAAAATCTCTTGATCGACTTGTTTCATTTTCTTTTTCAACTCAATTGCCTTTAGCCTGTCGGCTTTGCTTTCGTATTGGAAACCGTCCGCAAAGTGATTGCCCCGTGCCCGTAGCTCATCAAGTTGGTCTTGGTACACTCTCCGTTTTTCCTTTAGCTCGGATATGAATGGTTTCTTGCTATTTGAATAACTCCCGTTATTGGCCGGCGTTTGTGCTGATTGGCTCATTGCCGACTCTAATGATGCCAACACGCTGCCGATGGGGTTGTTTTCCAATGTCTGCTTGATTCGGTCGGCCAAACGCAATTGAAACGCTTCAACGTAATCTTTCACGGGATTCTTGCCCCACATCCAGTTTCCACGCTCAAACGAGTCAAACACCTCGCGCACCTTGGCTTCGTCCCATTTGCTGAATGTCTCCAAGAAGAATGACAGGGGGGGAGGTTGGTCAGGTTGGTTGGTTGGCTTACCGCCTCCGACCCCGCCTCCGTCTTCGTCTCCGCCTCCGCCTCCGCCTCCGCCTAAGTGTGCATCTGCTATCATATGCTGTGCATCTGCTACGCATATGCTATGCACGTGCTGTGCATCTTTTGTTTTTTGCTGTTTTACTGGGGTTTTTGCATTTTCTTGATTATTTATGCTATGCACGTGCGTAGCATCTGCTATGCGTGTGCTATACACGTGCTGTGCATCTGCTATGCACGTGCTACGCATATGCTGTGCATCTTTTGGCGGGCCGGGGAACTTGCTTTGCTTTGCCCTTATTTGCTGATTGAAGTTTGTGACCTCAAGAAACGCCTTTTCCTCGATCATGTAAGTCGTCAACAACGAGAGTTGTTCACACTCAGCCAAATGGGCTGAAACGTCGTCTTCTGTTACTTTGTCGATCAGCAATGGATAACACGAAGACCGCAATAATGTCGGATGCGCTTCGGTTCGCCCGTAATCGTCAACAACCGACATCAAGCGGCGAAAAAACAATTCTCCGCATTGGCTTAATTGGTTAATTCTTGGGCTTCGCAAAATGCCCTCTCTTAAAATCCTGTTTGGCATGGCTCAAAACGGCACGTCGGCATCATCAATCGGGCTTTTGTTTGCGGGCTCTTTACTTGGGGCGGCATTGTCGCTTTTGCCTCCCACAAAGTTGAATTTTTCAAGTATCACACAAAGCTTGTGCCGGCGTTTGCCCTCTTTGTCGTCCCATTCGTCCATTTTCAAACGTCCCTCCAACAATATTGCCCGGCCTTTTTGCATATATTGGCCAATCGTTTCGGCCGTTTTGCCAAAGGCATCCACGTCAACGAATGTTGTATCTTCGACGGTTTGACCGTCTTTATCGGTGTATTTTCGATTAAGCGCCAAACTCAGCTTGGCGACTGCCGTGCCTTTTGGTGTGTATCTCAACTCGGGGTCACGGGTCAGGTTTCCCATCAATATCACTTTATTGAATGCGTTCATTTTGTGTTTTTTTAGTTGTTAGTTTTTTGAGCGTTTTTTCGCTTAAATTCTTTTTGATTCTGATTACTGGTTTATTTCTGCAATTGATATTTGGCATCCGCTTTTGTCTCCATACTGCTTGGTTGTTGTCAGGTGTGTCACTTGGGAATCGTCATTCCAAAATTTTAACTCGGTTAACACGTCCAAAACGGCCTTTGCGAGATTGTCGCAATCGGGCTTTTTGGTGTGCGCTTTCGGGGCGTCGGGCTTCATTAAATGCGAATATTTTCCCGATCTAAAATGCGACTTGGGGCGTTCAAATATAAACCCCAAATTTACGCTTATTGAGCCGGCCAATGGTTGCAGGGGTTTGACGCCTTCGTTGAATACCGCGATTTTTACTGACTGGCGCCATCCCTTGACGTTGCTTGGCGTGTACATTCGGACAACTCCACCGATTGCAACGGCCCGCGGTCGGGGTTGTGGCTTGGGGATGCCGGGGGCAAAGAAGTTGCGAACGTGTGCGGTCATGTTAAATCTACAAACTCGGCAATCACTTTGGCCCGATCTTCGGCTAAATCTTTGTGAACATCGCAAAAATTGTTCACACGTCTCCGGGCATACGAAACCGTTGAATGTTTTCGGTTAAAAACTTTGCCGGTTGTCTCTTGTGTGAGCCCGGCAACTTGGCAGATGTCCATTGCAACGGCGCGTTGCCATGACAGTAACTCCGTTCGCTTTGTGCTTTTTAGTTGGTCTAATGTTGAACCGTATATTTCGGCGACTCGTTGCCCAATGCGTTCACCAAGTTCGATGTTGTTGTTGTTACGGTTTGGCCGCGTGTTGTGAAATGTTTCACCGTCAAGCGGGTGCATTGGGGGCAGTTTCTCACTCATCGCGAAAATCCTTTGCCAAGCTTGGCGCGTTTTGTTTCTCGGTCGTGTTGCCCTCTAAAATGTTGGCAAGCGTCTCGTCGAGTTGTTTGCCCTTGTGCCCCGTCTTGTCTTTGATCAACGCTTTAAGCTTCGTTTTGTTCACGTCACAAACTGCCGCAAATTCCTGACCGTCAACGCCGTGAATTGCCGCTTGGTAAAACACGCCCTCAGGGCTTGTGATTTGTTGACGTGTGGCGCCCGGCTTTAATTTGTACCCCGGAATTGCTTCGGGGTTTTCGGTTAATGCCGCTTTGGCGTTGGCTTCGATCTTGGCAATGACCTTTTTGACGATGGCGCATTTTTCTAAAATCTCGGCGTTTGGTATCAGCATCAAATTTGATGCGTTCGATTCAAGTTCGGTCATGTTTTTTTCTGTTTCGGGGCACGTTGTTTTTGCTTTGCAATATCTACACCCGCTTTCGGTTGCGTTGCGGGGCGCATTTGGGGCGTTTACAGTTTCCAATAACTGCAAAACATAATGGTAAGAAAACTCAATATCGGCTTGGTCGTACACGCACGCCGTCCATTGTTTTTCTGGTGCCCTTGGTTGAAGAATGGCCGTTGTGATCGTTTCAAATGGCCCATAATTATGATCAACCAAAAGCATCAACGCCCGCAATTGCATATTCGCGGCAGCGTGTTCGACCGGGATGGGCCCGGTCTTGTAGTCAATAATCAATGCGTGCCGGCCTTTTAAACAAACAAGGTCAGGCTTGCCGCTAAATTTTTTCTTTCCATCAATGTCAAACCAAAGGCGTTCCTCGCGTATTTGTTCAGCGTGTTTAAACCCATAAGATTCAAGCCGGCGTTCTTCAAATCCTTGGGCAATGATGACCGTCTTGGCCGTTTCGTCGTCAAGCTCATCAATGTGAATTTCACCGGCCAAACAAGCGTGCCCAAGGTCGCCCGCACGACTCATTTCATTTGATTCGTCGGGCAACCCTTGTTCCGCTTGCCAACTGCCGCGGCATTTTTCAAAGCGATCAAAATTGCTTGCGCTTGGTAAGCCTTGGCGCTCGTCGGTCATTCTTCGGCCTTTGGTTTTTTTGCGATTTTTTCGATGATCTCTTGTGCTTCTTTTGTCGATTCTCCCATTGGGATTTCGTCGGGCTCGGGTAGCTCGGCCGGCGTGTTAAATATTGGCTTTGCCGCGTTAAACTTTTTGTTGAAGTCAGGCGCGTCATCGTCCCTTTCAAGTGAATACTGAACCTCGGGCGATAATGGCCAACGCTTTGAATGGCGCCGAATTACGGTCTTGCGGCACATCTCGTCGAAATCAGTTTTCCAAGGCCCGGATTGCCCGGCTTTTGACCGTTTGCGGATTGCCTCGCATTCGTCGCGGGTCATCACTTCATAATCTAAAAAGTCGAAACCGTCTTGTGACCATTTGGCCCGCGAATAAACGCAAACCAAGTCGCCGCGGGGCTTTGTGTAATCGACTTGATGCTTCACTTGCGTTGAGCCGGTGCCGTCGTCTTCGATCACTTCGAACAAATCGTTTTCTCGGACAACCTTTGACGTTGCGTTGACGCCGTTGCGTCGAGCCAATGCCAACAAGCCTTTGTAAGAAATGATAAGCGTGCATTGATCTTTGTATGGTATCAAATAGGCGTGTTGACCGTCGGGCTCAATGCCGGCACTTGCACAATCGAGAATGCAACGAAACAAAGTCGCTTGTGTGCAATTTTCAAGCGCCGGGATTCGTTTTATTGTAGTTTCAGCGACGCGAATCAAACGCTCGGGCGTCAAATAGGACGGTGCCGCTTTTGCCACTTGCTCGGCAAATTCGTCACTTTGTAAAAGTTCCTTTATTGTTCGCGTGTCTTTTTTCTTTGCTATTTCAGTTGTCATTTTGGTTTTTATTTATCCGCCACACTTTCGCGAGTTCGAAAAAACCCGTCGTGTTTTGGAAATTCTTTGTGAAATTTGCGTGCGTAAAACGGCGCAAAATTGTTGTTGATTTTGTAATCACCGCCCGAGGTTGCGATTGATGTTTCCCAGCGAATGCGCTGAATAATTGCCATCGAACCAAAGTGATCAGCTTGAGCCTCAATCACTTCGTGTGCGAAATGGACAAACAATTGCCACACGCGGGGGTTTTCTTGGTCGAAGTCTTCAAACGCCTTTTGTGAGGCCGTTTTTGGCGCTTCAAAGCTCATTTCAAATTGATCAATCATTGTGCTGCCAAAAGTAATATTGCGCTGATTGCAACGCCCGTATATGCCCACACAACGGCTTTGCAAGCGGGGCAGGGGGGATACACTTCCGGGCGCTTTTTGCGCGTTGTCTTGATGATTTTGCGGTTGCTTGTTGCGGCAAAACACGCGGCCCAAGTTGGGTTAATTTGGGTTTTCATTTCGTTCGCCGTTGTTCAAATTTTTTGACCTCATCGGGTTTCACCCGAATCGTGCCTTTTGTTAATTGTTGATATTTGAAAAGCTTAGCGTCTTTCCATCGGTGAACCGTTCTTGTTGAAACGCCGAAATATTCGGCAACGTCTTTGATTGTCATTTGTAAGTTTTAAAAAGGTGAGCCACACCCGGCGGCAAAAAAGTCAAAAGGTGAGCCACACCTTGCCCAAAATAAAAGCGATCTCGAAATCATAGGTGAGCCACACCCTGCCACAAAAAAAGGTGAGCCACACCCAGTTTTTTTAAAGTCATTCATTTGATGTTGTGATTTTTAAATGCAGGTTCGCATTGCGGCATAAGGGAAATTTTTTTAAAGTTTATTGCCAATTTTTGTCAGACTCCAGCGCCAATCCAATCAAATAATCATGGAACTCCGCCGGTATTGCCTGTTTCCAATTCTTGCAAGTAATTACCCATTTTGCACAATGAATCGCGTTTAAATTAACTATCGTTGTCGCCAAATGGTTTTTGTTTTCCCAATTACAAATTGAAAAGGGCTTGCCGGTTCGTTTGGCTTGGATTGTCTCGGCCCGCTTCAACATCGAAGGGTCATCCTTGGCTAAACCAATGCAAATCAAATTTGTCTCTCGCGCTATTAAATAACCGTGCCGGTTGTCGGCAATTTGCTGCTGTAATGATTTGGAGAGTGCTTTGTAAGTTTCAATTTGTTCATCGCGCCGATTAATACCCTTACGTTGCCCATTGACTTTAATTTCTAATTCTGCGTTGGTTAACTCAGTCACCTTGGCTTTTTTTTGCGATTCCTCCAAACGAATCTGCATCCCTGTTTTCGCGGCTTTAAGTTCCTTAATCTCAGCATTTAAACCGGCAAAGACTGTGGTTCTTATCTCTTGCATTTCAAGATGAAGCCGCAACGTGTTCAGCATTGTGACAGTTAAAATCAAAAACATCACCCAAAACCATTTGGGCAATGTCTTAACAATTCGAAACACTTCTTGGCCTTGCAAGCGTGAAAGCTTTGTTTGTGCGGTATTAAGTTGGCTCAACTTTTCTTTTTCCATTTTTCTATCTTTTGTCGCGTTATGACTTCGCTTTGGTTGTTTAGTTCATTTATTAAAAATTCAACGATTTCTGTTAAAGTCATGCCGTTTTCATCTGCCAGTTTTTTTAAAACCTCCTTATCAGTTTCCCAAAGATACATTGAAAGGGAACGTTTTAGTTCGTCTCTTTGGTTAGGCATATTGGCGTCTTATTGTCTTTAACTGTCGTTGAACGGCACGGAATGTGCCTTGGTGTAGCTCACCCGTCAAGGCATAATCGAAAAAAACTTTTCAGCGTCTTCGGGCTCAACGAGTTCACGGTAAAATTCGTCGATCATTTGCGGTGAGTTGCCGGCAGCTTGGGCCGTTTCGTTTTTGTTTTTGAATCGGGCGACGTGATACGAACAAAACGAATGCCGCATAACGTTTGCGGCTGTTTGCAATTTAGCGGATTTGCGGGCCTTGATGAATTGCGCCTCGGTCGCCGGCTGAACGCATCCCGCGGCCATTGCGGCCTTGAGCCATGCGACGGCGTTTGGCGTGATCTCGATGATGCGGCGTTGGCGTTTTTTTGCTGCCGCGCCTCGCACGGTTACGGTTGGGGTTTCCTTGTCTAATTTAAACTCTTTGGGCGTCGTGTGGATTGCCTCGGACACACGAAGCCCACAAAGCAACACCAAGACGACAACAAGGCCAACCTCGGGCACTTGCAATGCGGCCCGCAAATAGGTTTCAACGTCTTCGATGGCGAAAATCTCGGGGTCGTCGGCGTCGATCTCGATTTTCTCGATGTCAAACGGGTTAAATCGGCCGACCTCGAAATTCTGTTTGGCAATCCAGTTTCGCAAGGTGTTACAATGCCCGATATAATTATTCACCGTCTTTGGCTCAAAACCCTGTTCAAGTAACCAATCTTGAAAATCAACCTTGGCGATTTGGTTTAAATCGTAATCATCAAAAGTCATGCCCACATGATTGAACGTAGATTCGTAAGTTTTGATTGAGCGCGGGCGAAGATTCTTCAGCTTTTTGCCGGCAATAAATCTATCGCGGGCAGCTTCAAATGAAAGCGTCGGCAGACACTCGGGGCTTTTCTCGTACTCGGCGCAAGCTTGGTGTATGTTGTATCCATTTTTTTCGGCCCGCAAATAGGCGTTGAGCAAATCAATCTTTACATCATCAGGGAGCGCGTGCAGTTTCGCGACCGCGCCGGCTCGGTCATTCTTGATTGATTTCAAATGTAACTCGGCGGCGCGTTTGGTATCAAAAAACCGGCGGGCACGTTTCCCGTCGATTCGATATTCAGTCATGTATTTTGTCACGCCGCGAACGTCTTGTTTTGTTACGCCTTTAACTTTTTTCATAGCGGGAAAATGTTGGCGTTTTGTTGGCGCGTTGCCAAGCCTTTTTTGTCATACATTGTCAGCGATTTGCAACCATAGTCAATTGGCAAAACAGTTTAAAACGTCAGTAAAAAGACGTTTTTACACGAAAAACAAAGGGAAATTGACTGAATGACCAAAGAGGAAATCGCGAGTTCGAATCTCGCCATCCCGACCATTTTCCCTAATAAATAAGCGTTTTTTAAAACTGTTGGCGTTCTGGTGGCGCGTTTTTTCGCTTATTTTTTACGTTTAACAGTTTGGAAGTGATAAACGTATTGACTCGATCACCACTTGCCAACGGGGCACGCCTCGGCTTTAAGCCAAGTTTTCGCTTTTAAAAAGCATCCGCACTTCACGCAAACGCCTTGGCGTTGAAATTCGCACGTTTGGCAAATCCTCGCCCGCTTGGTTTGAAGTTTAGTTTGGCCCGGTGTGTTGCCCTTGGTGATGCTCCAAAAGTTCCTTACAAGCGATTCTGAGGCGTTCAAAATCCGCCGAAACAGGCTTGGAGGCATATCGACGGGCCAAACGGGTTGCCGGGCCGCGTTGACGCTTAAAGTCGGCTCAAGCTTTTGGCTAGGGTCAGAGCGCATGAATCGTTCACTTGGGTTGTGCTTGCTGTATCGGTGCCCGAATAACTGATTGCCGACAACGTTGCCGTGTAAGCCGTTGAACCGATCTTGTATTTCGGATGACCAAGCCCAATTGCCGCAACTTCGGTGTGTGCCAAGCCCGAGCAAGACACGCTTACAGTCGCCCCGCTCGATGTGGTTGAACCGTCCGTTGCCTTGACGGTGTACTCGTAATTTATCGCGGCCAAGTCGGGCGTCGTTCGCGGCGGGCCAAAGTCGATGAAATTGGTTGCGGTTGTCTCGGCCAAATATGCCGGCGTTGTTCCCACGTCTTCGTCCATGCGATAAATCAAATACTTGGTTGCCCCGGTTACGGCATCCCAAGTCAACTTGATGCCGGCCAAGTTTTCGTAATCTTCAGCAAGGTTGGCAGGGTCATTCATTGAATGAGTAATCGGCTTCGACTAGATCAATTTTAATCCACATTGGTTTTGACGTAAACGGCGTAAACGTAGACGTGCAATGGCTACCATGCCCGGCAAAATAGTTCGTCGCGCTGATTGATCTTTGGTCGTAACTGAATGCACTTGATTTGGTAAACTCCGAATAAAACGGGTTTTCGGCCGCGTCGATCACTTGCCCATCTTCAAAAAAGCCACACACATCAACGTCTTCCTCAATCGCCAAATATTTTTCCGTTGTGACGGTGATGGGCGAACCACTTTGCCCGTTTGTGCCGTATGAACCACTTGCGTCAATTTTGTGCCGCTTGAAACTGTGATTTGTCACGCCAAGCAATCCCGGCGCCGCGGTGAATTGTGATCGAATGGTTGATGGCAAAGCATATTTAATCGGATCATCTTGAACACGGATTTCACCCTTGTAATTGCGCGAGACTAAATAAAAGTTGCCGCTTGATGCCGTCAATGCTCCTGTTTTGTTTGAACCTCCGCAAGCTGCCGTAAATGGCCCACCCAAATCAATTTGATAAGTTGAATCAATTGAAGTTCCGGTGTCCCACGGGGTTGCATCTGTGGCAAGCGCTCGGTCGCTGATTGCGCTGCCTCCGTATGAACCAGTTGCCTCGCCGTTTACAAGACCAAGATCAACCGCGGCGACCTTTGTTGTTCCCTCTGTGCAAGTGTAGTCAAACGGGTAGGCGTAAGCTGTCATGTCGATGCCCGTCGTTCCTTTTTCGGTGCCCAAATAAGTCACTTCAGAATGACGATATTCAAACGTCAACGGCAACTCGATTCGGGCTCGTTGCAATAGGTTTACCGCACTTACAAGGTTGTTGAAAATTCGGGCGTAAAGGTTGGTGTTTGGAAACGGCCCGAAACCTTGGGCGTTGTCTTCGCGAATGTCGCCCGGCAAAAACTCCATCCATCGCTTTGAGCCGTTGTAATCGGCTTCGATTCGATATTGTTGGCGCTTTTGCGTACTTAATAAAGTGATTGGCGAATCAGCATCGAGGGCGCTTGATTTGCTTGAAGCCCAAGTGCTGCCCGTCCAATAAAACCAATTGTTTGAGGAATTAAGCCGGCCGCGTAGATAGTAGCGCACGCGGTCAACATCAGTCGCAACCCAATTGATTGTGTGCCCGCCGGCATCGGTATCAGTCACGGTAAAATCGACAAGCTCGCTTGTGCCCTTGCCGTACCCGTACGCTAGATAATAACTGTAACTCGTTGACGTTGTGATTGTCGGCGTGACTTCTTGCGCGATCAAATGTTTGTCGCCATCGGTATCAACCCCATAAACCGTATAAAGCACGCCCTCGACTGCCTCCCAATCAAGCGTGCTGCCGTCTTTAGTAACCGCAACGGGGTCAAGATACTTTGGGCCTTGGCGCAATGCTTGTTGGCAAAGATTTGGGAAAGTGTAGTCGTACAACCTTGATTGATGCGTGCAAGTAAGCTTCAGCGTGCTTTCCATGTCCACAAACCCGCCGCAAATCGCTTGCAAAATAAATTCCATATAAAGCAACTCGTCAGAAAATGCCGGCGTGTCGGACGTGTCATAATTGTCGGGCTTATCGTTGTAAACGTGTCGGATATTGCGGCTGAAATAAAAACGCGGAAAGCAATTGCCAAAAAAATCGTTGGTGTAAAAACCTGAGCCATTGTTGGCATCAATCGCAACGTCGCCCGTTCTCAACGTGCAATTTTGGCCGGCGTTAACATACAGCAAATATTCAAGCACGGCGTTTTCGTCGGTTCGATATTGCGGCGCATAATCTCCCGTTGTTGCGTTCTGCCATCCGGTTGACGTGTTGGCGATGACGATTCCGCTGCCGGTTGACGTGGTTGGTGCTGACTCGTTTTGCAATCTACCTTTCAGCGTTACCTTGACGCCGGTTGCCCCGTTGCGCTCGACCTTTTCAATTTCGTAATCCGGGCGATAAATTTGGCAACTGCTTAAATGGTTAATGACTCCCGTGCAATTTGTTGACGACGACAAATTTTGACAATCAGAGTTAAAAACGTTTTGGCTTCGAACTAATGAGTTCCAGCCCGGAAAATAATCGTCGCCCGTCCAATGCGTGCCAAGCAAATGCCGGTAGCCGGTCGGATTCTCAGGGCGCATAATTGGTTTTTGGTTATACGTTACATGGCGGCGAATTTCTTGGGCTTCAGACGTTGAATGGCGCCACGCATCCGATAAAAAGGTGCAACGGTCATTTAAAAAGCCTAACACGTCGGCAAACGCCTCGGGCTTGTAAATTGACGAATCAGAATTTTTGTAAACGTTCGTTGAAACAAACATTTGCCATTCATTTGTCTGCCCGCGCAACGGGTCTTTTTTGTCATCGGGCAGGGGAGTTGATCGAATCCCGTTAGTCGGCACAACAAACGCAACCGGGTCGGCGTCGCTTGGGCTTGTGGTGTAATCCCGCTCATTGGTCGCCGTGAAAGTCTGGCCGTCGGTGTAAGTCGTGCCCTCGTATTCGACCCCGTAGCTTGATTCGTCGCTGACAACCTCGTAAACCTCACCTTGCACCAAGTCGCCGCTTGCAACTGAATCGGTTGGGGCAGCAATCCCGCGGAAAACGTCTAAATCTTTGTTGTTCATCCCGCGGGCGTAACGGTTGAAATATAAAACTGATTTTTGCGTGCTGTTTTCCTCAATTACTTCGTACCCGGTCAACAAATGCCGTTCGGCCAAGCGGAGCGAGTCGTGAATCATTTGCCGGCCCGCCTCATAAACCGGGTTTGTGTTGATTTGATCTTCGCGATCAACGCCGCCGACGGTGCTTGATAAATTTGCAATGCAACCGATTTCAAGCAGGTTTTCGCCGGCAGCTTTGGCGCTTGAAAACGTTTCGCCGCGTTTGTCCATGTTGCCCGACAACGTGGCGCAACTAGCCAATCGCGTGACAACGTATGCGTCGTAAATGCCGGGCGCATAGTTCAGCAACTCGGCGACCTCGATGGTCACGTTTGCCCCGCTCGGAAAGAAACTTGCCGTTTTAAATTCAACCAAACATTCGCGCCGCGGATGCTTGAAATATTGAAGATGGTCGCCGCCTTGGCTGAGTTTAAAAGTGGTCAACGTGTCGCCGTCGGCAATTACGTCAATTGATATTTCGCCGCTGAATGAGCCCGACACGCTTGCGTAAAATCCGCCAAAACAAAACTTGTCGTTGATTTGGTAAGATGTCGCCGAATCAACGTCAAATGTTCGCCCGCTTTCATTTGGGCCGTTTTTGGTAAAAGATTTATATTGTGCTGTTATGTTTCCGCTTGAAACCGTCCCGTAAGCCGGCGCCAATGGATATTGCGACGTGAGAAAATCTTGAAAGGGAAACGCCCGGCTTGAAATTATGTCCGTATCGTCGCGCTCGCTTGTTGTGCCTCGGTATTCCTTCGCAAAGAAATTCAACACTTGGTTGAGTTGCTGGCCTTTGACTCTTTGCAAATAAGCTTCGTCATTGTACGGGCCCTCGTTCCAATCGGCCAACGGTAGTGATTCGACGGTGCCGTTGAATTTCAGCAACAAATAAGAGGCGAAGCCTTCATAATACAAATAAACGTCGGTCGGGTTTTCCGGGCACGTTCCAAACGTCTTATCGGCAACGCCCGAAACTAATGAATCGAATTTCAGCGTGTAGTTTGGAGTGTACCCATCTTCACAAGTTGGCGTTGATGAATTGACTGCCGGCACACCGTGAAAACCTCCGTACCCCTTCAAGTAATATTGCGACGGGGCATAATCAATTTTACCGTGTTCTTGGGCCGCGGCTAACGCACAAGCCGTTTTAAAATTGCGATCCAACGAAGGATTCCACGCGCCGCGTTGATGCTTGGCCAATGTCCAATAATGTTCGTTTGTTGTTGGCGCGGTTATGCTGCCGCCAACAACCAAATAAAGGGGCACCCCGGTCGGCGGTTCGGTAGTTGATTCGGCACCGTCAAAACGCCCGTCCGGGTTTAGTCTGCCGTCTTCAGCTTCAATCTCGGGCTCGCGTCCATAAATAAACGCGCCCATCGGATTCGCGACGTTTATCCCCTCGGGCAAACCCGGCCCAGCTTCGGGCCAACGCAAATCGGAATCCTTCGGTATGTGAGAATAAAATTTCCACCATTCATCTTCCGCGGCCCAATTGTTGCCGCCGGCATCTGGGTTTCGCATTCCCCGAAAAAGCGAGTGAGCATACCAAAACAAACGCCAAGACGGGTCGGCGACGCCTTGTTTTAAGCGATCATTAAACGCAAGGGCAAGCTTGTTGTAATCCCTCGATGATAAGCGTTTGCCCGGCCAAACCTTTTCGGCTTTTGTATATTCAACGGCCATTTCACAACCAACGGGCGACGACGTGCGTGTTTGCTATGTTTGACGGGCCGGCGTTTGGCCTGACCGCGGTGCCTCGGGTTGTGCGCGACAGTAAAGCGTTTGGCGCTTGGCTTGCGCGTAAGCCTTCGACTTCCCTTTGTAGTTTTTTAATCGCGTTCGCAATTTGCCCGTCGCCGCTTGGTCGTGTGTGTTGTAATTTCATCAACTAGAAATTGCCGTTCCGTAAATGTTTGTGTCGTATTCTTCCGAATACCAAAATTCCTTGGTGATTTGGTAATTGCCTTCGGTTGTTTGTTCGACGCTTGGGGTTCGTTTTAACCAAAACCCGCTTGATATGCCTGACAACATAACAGCCGGCACGCTTTGGCCGTTGCCGCTTGTTGCGGTCATCAATGCGTTAGTAAATTGACTCCCGACGTTTGCGTGTTCTGGTGATTGGTTTGTGGTCGGGGGAACAACCTTGATATTTCGCAAAACGTATTGACTGACCGTGAAAAACTCGGTTCCTCTCAATGCGCTGATGTAAATGTTTTTGACGTATGCCGCTTGCGCCGTTGCGTTCATGCCGTTGACGGTGCCGCTATATTTTGACGACGCCGCAAATGGCACGTCGTCCGGGTTTGTTCTGGCGGAAGTCGCTTCGTCCCAATCTTTGCGAAATGCCGACAAATTTGCGTTTGTCGTGTTCTTAAAGATTGCTTGCATATCCTCCAAGTGGAACAAATCCTTTTCCAAGTCGTTCCCCTCTAAATACCAAATATTCGAAAGCGTCGCGCCGGCAATGTCGCTTGCGCTTGGTTGCAAGTTCGACGTGCTTGAAGATGTTGAACCAAAGTTTGTGCCCGAATAAGTAAGCCGCAAAGTTGCGCTTGGCCCGTCGTAAGAAATACTTGCGTTTGAGTACCCGGCAACAATGCTTGCGCCGCTTGAATCGTTAATGTATCCCGACGAAAATTGTTCAACCTTGGTTTTGTTGCCAACGTAAATTCGGGTTGTTGTGTAACCATTGACCGAATCCCAAGCGCGTTCAGGCGCTTGCTCAATGACTGATGCTGTTCCCTTAAATAGTGCCATCAGAGTTTGGTTTTTATTTGTTTATTAAGCGCTTGAACCTCAACTTTCACTTGTTGCAGTTCGCGGGTTTGCTTTTGCGCCTCTTTCATAACCGGATTGCCTCGCCCGCCTATAAATAAACCCATTTTTGCAAGTTGATCAGTTTGCACTTTTGCCGCTTTGCCCGCCGCAATTCCGGTTGCCTCCATGCCGGCTGTTGAAGTCATCAACGCCCGAGTTTTTTGTAATGCTAAACGTTGCGCCTCCATTTCGGCGCGTTCTGCTTCTAATGTTGTGTTGTATCCAAGCGCAAATAAACTTCCCAAAGAATTTGGGTTTTTGCGGTTTCTCATCAATTGCGATTCCGCGTTATTATAGTCAGCAGACCGGCCAACTGTTATTCCATAAATTTTTCTGTTTGCTTCAGCCATTGCGCGGCCGGCTCGCATTCTCGCTTCATGGTTGCTCATGCCTTCACGTTCAAAATTTTCAATCATTTGCTGACGAACGTCCAAGCGGTCAGGCATTTTTATTTTTCCGCCTTTACCAAGCTTATTGGGGTCAGGCATAGGCCCGGAAGGGAAAAACAACTCTTTCCATCCCCCCTCTTTTTGCATTTTTGTGCCGACCATTTGAAGACCAACAAGAAAGGCTGAAAATTGCGCTTTGGCCTCCAACGCAACTTGCCCCAAAGCTGCCAACGCTTGCCCAAATGGCCCGAGAAAAGCCATTTTCATCATGGCAATCGTGTCTTTTAAATCGGCCGCGGTTTGAATTTGTGCATCCGATAAAACGGCACCTGAGTCTTGCGCCATTTTTGCCATGTCGGCCAAGCCTTCGGTGAATATGCGAATATTTCTTGGCCCGGCTTCGGCGCCGAATAGCGTTCGAATATCACCAAAGTTTTCGGGGCTTAAACTTTGATTTGCAAATTGTTGGCCGGCACGTCGAAACACTTCCGCCGGGTTAACTTGCAAAGCTTGATCGAATGAAAAGCCCAAACGCTTGAAACTTTCCTCGGCTTGCTTGTTGCCGTTCTTTAGACGCTCTTGCGCCTCTTGCACACGTTGAAGCGACGTTGCGACAGTCTTTAAATCCGAGCCCGACAAATTGGCCGCGTAGTTAAACTCCTGCAACGCCTTTGACGACACACCAAGCCGGCGACTCAAGTTGTTGATTTCGTCGGCGTAATCAGTTGCGCGTTTGATGGCAACGCCAATTGCAGCAACGCCAAACATCCCAACAAATTGCCGCTTGATGCCGCCGGCAAAATTGCGCGTGTCACGGTTGGCCCTTGCCAAGCCGGCTTGGAATCCTTTGCCATCGAGGCCAAGCTTTGCGATTAAGTTTAAAGCCATTTAGTTGAAACTCCCAAAACGTTCGCGCCCAAGTTCCTGCAATCGGTTGTGATTCTCATTTGCGATCCGTTGCATTTCTCGATCACTTTCAGAAACCAACTCAATTGTGCCATTTAACTCTGCTTGGGCGTAATAATCGTAAACGGCTTCGCGCATGGTCAGGCTTAAAGCCTCGGCCCGCGTGTAACCGAGCTTCGATTGTAAAACGGCTTTAAGATGGTAAAGCCAAGGCGTCCCGATCTTGCCGTTGTTTTCGCCTTTAGTGAAAACGTCAGGCGGCGTGCAAGCTTCGTTTAAATATTGGTTAAAAAGGTTGATTGCCTTTAACGGCCCGCCCTTGTCTTTGCGCCAACGCCAAGACAGTCGCCATTGCCACACTCGCAAGCGTAATCGAAGCGACCAACTTGACGCCGTGCGTTCGAAGCTTTGCCAATCGCTTGAACAAACAAGAATCGCACAAATCAAGTCGTTGAGGTTGCCGACTGATTTGCAGTCGAGTTTTTCGAGCCAAAACAAATGGCCCAAGGTCAACGGCTTTAATTTTTGGCCAAGGACGACAAACGGCTCGGGCAAAATCGCCGCCACATGGTCGGCGTCGTTTGCCATTGGTTAGGATGCGTCCGCTGAATAATCAACATCAAGACCGTTGGAAAACTCAAGCGTCCACGTTGTGATCTCGGTGTTTGATTTTGTTTTTTCGGCGCTTTCCAACATCCAATTTGCGGCAGCTTCACCATCGTCGGGG
>TARA_R100000655_G_scaffold35628_1_pt1 | contig 16224 bp, 22 predicted proteins | sample TARA_R100000655 | Tara Oceans TARA_R100000655 (sample SAMEA2622497) | marine metagenome | biome: marine biome (ENVO:00000447); feature: deep chlorophyll maximum layer (ENVO:xxxxxxxx); material: "saline water (ENVO:00002010), including plankton (ENVO:xxxxxxxx)" | depth 90 m
AAAAAAGTGGCCGCTCGCAAGAGCTAGGAAATGCAAGCAGATCTGGCGGACAGTTACCGCAATGCCGTCCAAAAGCGGACGAACCTGGAGCCCGCTGAGTGGGCCAAAAAGCACGTGCGGCTTTTCCGGTCCACGGACGCAAACACATTTCGGCCGGAGTATACGCCATGGTGGCCGGAGCCCATGCGCGAAATCCGCGACAACGCCAACAAGGTCATTTGCGTAACAACGCCGGTGGGCTCCGGGAAAAGCACCATGATCGAAGCCATGGTCTGCAATATCCTGGACGGTGACCCCGGGCCCATGCTCATCACCGGCCAAACGGATGAGGACATTCGGGACTGGGCGGAAACCGGATTGTGGCCCAGCCTGAAAGCCTGCCAGCCCATCCAAAACCGCCTGCCCACCGCCCGGGGGCAATGGCGGAAAATGGAGCTGATCATCCCGCGCAGTCCGATCCACCTGACCGGCGCAAATATTTCCGGGCTCCAGAGCAAATCCGAGCGGTGGATTTTAGGAGACGAGGCCTGGATGTGGAAGCCGGGCCTTGCCGGTGAATTCCTTAAGCGGCTCCACCGGAGGTGGAATGGGCGGGCCGTTTTGCTTGGCCAGGCGGGATTTCTGCAAACCGCGGAAGGTGACGAAAAGGAAAGGGAGTGGTGGTGGGAGCGCGAGGTTGTCGGAGACGATTTCAGCCTCTTGCATTACCAAGGTGAGCAGCGGGAATGGTGCTTTGAATGCCCGGAGTGCGGGGAGGTGCAACCCTATCTGCTTTCCCAGCTAAAGATGCCGGAGGAGGGCACGATTGCGGAACGGGCGCAGGAGGTGGTCTACGAATGCAAGTCCTGCCACGCGACGTTTTCGGATGACGTTAAAAACCGGCGAACGCTGGCAGAGTCAGCGCGCTACCAGAAAATGCGGGAGGCAATCTTGCCCGGGCACGTGTCTTTTCACCTAAACGCTTTGGCGCTCTGGCGCTCGCCATGGTCTGAGGTTGCGCTGGAATACCTGGTTGCGGAGGAGGCGCAGAAAAAAGGGCAAACGCTAAAAATGCAGCAGTTTACCCAGAAGCAGATGGCAGAGCCATGGGACGACGCGGTGGCTATCAATCGCCCGGATCTGGACCTGTTCGAAGGATCGAAGGAGGATTTTGCGTCCGGAGAAAAGATAGACGGCGAGGTTCTGCGCTTTGCGACGATTGACCCCGGCCGAGATCATTACAACCTGGGCATCCGCGCATGGCGGGCGGATGCATCTTCCGTGGGCCTCTACTATTCAAGAGTCAGCACGGAGGAAATGGTCAAAAAAATTTGCATAGACCGCGGAGTTGCCCCGCATCAGACCTATATCGATTCGGGTTACGAGGCGGGGAGGGCATACGATCTTTGTGCAAGGTTTGGCTGGGTTGCGATCAAAGGAGACGACGCGGCCGGCTACCCTCACCGCAAGGCCGGCGGAGGCACGGTCCAGCGGCTAATGTCAAAACGGAAGACAATCCTGGCGCCGTGTGGAAAGCGCGTTTCCCTGATCCATCTGGCCGTGAATCCTCTGAAGGACATTCTTGCCCGGCTCCGGGGCGGGGAGGGTGCGGCTTGGCAGGTTGTCCCGGACATAGGGGACTTCTGGGTGGCGCAGATTGATTCCGAGGAGCGGGAGGAATTTGAGCATCCAAAAACAAAGCAATTGGCCACTAGGTGGGTGAAACGGAAAAAAGCAAACCACGCATGGGATTGTGAAGTGTATCAAATCGGGGCGGCTTTGATCTGGAAGGTTTTCCCTGATTAGGATTCTCACTTTTGCTTTTTATTAACTAGCCGCAAAAAGAATGCAGAAGGTGAAAGATTGCCCCTTAATTGATCAATTTTTTTCCACGCAATTGCAGGAAGCGTGATGCTGCGACTTGTTGCCTTGGCCTTGGAATCAATTGGCTTCCTTCCTGACCCTGGCCTAGCCCCCCCGTGTGTGTTTTTACTCATTCCCCAAATCTTTTAAAACCTGCATGATCTTTTCATGTGTGACTGGAACGGTTATAAGGACATTGGCGATGGCCGTTTCTTTGTTCATTCCGTTTCCGCGAGCTAATTTGTACTCGCCCAGGATTCTGTCTTTTAGGATCGGGGTAACTGTTTCTGTTCTTACCTTCATGGCAGGGGAATAATACCCCGGCCCCTTTGAAAAAGTCAACGAGAAAACCAAGAAAAAGCACATTTTTTTTCAGGCGCTTAAAAAGGCTATTTTAGCCAGCCAGAGAAAAGCGGCATTTTCATTCCAATTCTGTTTTCAGTTTTTTCGGAAAACACAATAGCATCAATTGAGAGCATACCGCCGGAACGGGTAAAATGCGCGGCGAGTGGATAACGCGCGCAACATTTATCTAGCTCTCAAGGACAATGCGTCCGCCATCGCCCAACTCCGCGCCTGGCGCACGGAGCTGGCGTTGGATTGTGTGGACCCGTCCAAGGCTCTCGAGACAACCAGTTTCACCCTGAACGGCCAGAGCGGGGCTGGAACGCTTCGCGGGACCAAGGCGGACCTGCTCGCCTTAATCACCCGCGTGCTCTGGCAAAAAGATAACAACGCGGCTTTGAGCACGCGAACAACCCGGACGGTTTTCAACTGATGGCGATTCTCGACCAGTGGGGGAGCCCATTTTCGGAAAACAGGTTTGCGCAAGGTGCCAGCCGCAATCCGCATCTAGGTAGCCTGTTTAGCCCGGCCAACCGCGGGGTGGACGAATTGATTCCGCAACGGGACCGGAAAACGCTGGCCGCGGTATCGCGCCAGATTGTTTTTAACCAAGGCCCGGCCAAAGAGGCCATCAGGCAAAAGGCTTCCTATTCAGTCGGGGCCGCTTGGTTGCCCATCTATTCCGGGAGCGACACCGAAGCCGGCGAGGATGCCACAAGCTGGTTGCGCAACGTTTGGTACCCGGTTTGCGATTCCCGGGGAAGCGGGGCCGATTGGCACGAATTCCTCGAGATGGTTTCCAAGGCCATGGACCGGGACGGGGAGGCATTTGTTTTGCTCACCGAGAACGACAAGGAATTTCCGCAAATCAAGCAAATCCCGGCGCACATGGTCGGCAGCAAGCCCGAGGTGAAGCAGGTGAAGTCCGGACCATACCGCGGGCTGAAGATCCAGGATGGCGTGATCACAAATGGCCGCGGGCGCTCCGTGGCATACCGGGTAAACAAGGACCCGCAAGGGAATACGTTCGAAGACATTTCTGCCCGGGACCTGATCCACGTCTTCGATGCGGACTACGCCGAGCAACGCAGAGGCTTCCCGGCGTTCTCGCATGCGCTGAACGACCTGAAAAACAGTCTGACCTCGCAGCAATTGGAGACGATCCGGCAAAACATTATTTCCAGCATTTACCTGCTCGAAAAAACGGATCACGGCCCAGACCCGGAAGATCCAGCCTGGACTCCGAGCATAGACACAACGAACAACGAGGCAATCCTCACGGAGCAGGTTTCTCCTGGCATCCGCCATCTGCGAAGCAGCGGAGAGGAGCTGGAGGTGGTGAAACACGAAAACCCAGGCGATATCTGGGAGAGCTTCCAGGACCGGCTTATTCGCTCTGCCGTTGTGGGCATGGGCTGGGCCTACGCCCTGGTCTGGAAGTCGCCCGGGCAAGGGACCGCGGAACGCGCCGAGGTGGTGCGGGCCCGGAAGGCAGTTGAGAGCAGGCAGAAAAAACTCCGTTTTGTTGCAAAGCGCGCAATCACGTATGCGCTCGCAAAGGCGGACCAGAATCCCGGCCTGACGGTGAGCGCCCCGGGGAACATGCTCAAGTGGAGCTTTTCCATGCCCGAGCGCCTGAGCGTGGACGATGGCCGCGAGGCCCGGAGCATGAAGGACGCGGTGGAGGCCGGGCTTTGCAGCGAAACAGAATACCAGAGCTTCCGCGGCAAAAGTTACGAACAGCATTGCTGGGAGCAGGCACAGGACAGAATCACCCGCGCACGAGTGGCCCGAGAGGCCACGGAGAACAATTCCGAGGGCGTGACGGTTACGCCGGAAGAGCTCGGCGCGCACGAAACACAACCGGCCCCGGTCATGGAGCCAGCGATACAATGAGAGAAATTCTAATTTACGGAACAATTGGGCACGAGGTGCGAGCCCAGGACATTGCCCGGCAATTCCAGCAGGCACGCGGCGAGGAGGTGCTGCTCAGAATTCACAGCGAGGGCGGGAGCGTTCACGAAGGCAACGCAATTATTTCCGCGATCCGCGGGCACGATGCCCCGGTGAGCGCGCATATCGACGGCATGGCATTCTCTATGGCGGCCAATATCGCCCTGACCTTGCGCGAGCGCCTGAGCATGCCGGCCGATGCGTGGATTATGTTCCACGAAGTGAGCGGCGGCGGCGGACAGGAGAAAGACCTGGAGCGCCAGCTAGAGCAGATGCGCGCCATGAATGATTCCACCGCCCGGGCATTGGCCGAGGCCATGAACATTGGCGAAGAGGAAGCACGTGCCCGGCTCGAGGAAGAGATTTGGATGAGCGGCGAGCAAGCGCACGCGGCGGGGCTGGTGCCAAACCTGACTCCAGCCGAGGCCCTTGCCGCCCACGTTCCCCAGGGTGATTGGAAAAACGCTCCGGAGAACCTCCAGGACACAAATTCAACCAAACCAAATACAACCATGATTAACAAGATCTTCAGGGTCTTCCAATCTGATAGCGGCTCCGAGCCGGAGGTTGCCATGCTTGAGGCTGACGAATTCGCCAGCCAGGAGCTTGTTGCCCTCCAAAAGGATTTCGATGAGCTGAAAGCAACCCACGCGGCCGAGCTGGTCGCCCGGGACGAAAAACACGCACTTGAGCTGGAAGCAAAACTTTCAGCCCAGCGCGAAGAATTGACCGCATCGCACGCGGAAGAAATCGAGGCCAAGGAAAACGAGGCCAAGGAGATTTCCGCGAAGCATGCCGAGGAATTGCAGGACGCCGAGGAATCTTCCGAGGAGAAAGCCAACGCAATCCTGGCCCAAGCCGGTCACGAAGAGATCGAAACCACGGACGCCGAGGAGCTTTCCGTTGTCGATCAATACAAGGCCATGGCCCCCGGCCATGCCCGCAAAGCATTTCGCGAGGAGAATCGCGTTGAGCTCGAAAAGGAGTTTGGCCGCGGCGCTCTCGTCTAACCAACCAACAACCAATAACCATATAGAACAATGGCAGCAGTAGATCTTTCTGTTGAAGAACTGTCAGATTTGGCAGTTTCCAAGCTGGGCGAGCTTCTCGCCCCCGTTTCCTCTTTTACCGTTCTCTCCCCTGAGAGCGAGCGCGTAAAGAGCACCGGCAGCGGCGGCGGCGTATACCAGGTGGAAATCACCAACGCCCTCCCCACCGCGGCCGACAACCCGGCCGACTACGAGGCAATGACCTCCGGAAGCCAAAGCAACGTGAGCGTGACCACGGCGAACATTGCCGTGATGCAGAAGCTCACTAACCTCCAGCAGCAGCAGGGAATCCCATTCAAGACACGGGTGCCCGATGCAGCTAAGGCCCTGGCGGCCGCCGTCTGGGATAAGTGCACCGCGATGATGAACGGAGCCGGTTACACCGACGCCGGCCAGATCACCAGCGGAGCGCTCACCGCGGGGGACCTTGGAGCCCTGCGCGCAAGCGTGGATGCCCCGAATGTCTCGCTTATCCTGGAGCATTCCGAGGCTGGCCCTGTTTACCCTCAAGACAAAAACAGTTTCGAGCTGTCGGAGTCGGGAGCCTACGGGTTTTCGAACATTCACATGGTGAGCAACTTCACCGGTGGCGTGACTGATCAGGTTGCCTTGGCGGCTACCCCGGAGGCCGCCGTCGGCGTTTCCGGCCTGCCTTTGCAGCACAGCGACGCGGCCCAACTTGTCGGCACCGCCAGCATTATCGAGAACCTCACAATTGAATCTGTGGGCGTTCCCGTCGAGCTGCGCATCTGGCAGAATTCCGGAACCAAGGACCTCTACCTCTCTCTCGAGACGGTGTTTGGAATTGCAGCGGCTGATGCTACGGCCGGCGCATTCCTCGACCACGCCTAAACATGAGCGAGGCACAACTCATTCACCGGGACGCTAAGGGGGACAAGCTCCTCCTTAGCGGCCCCGTGGGCGTTTGCCTGCAAGAGGCGGCCAAGCTGGCCCAGTCCGGCAAAGGCCCCCTTGAGGTGTGGCACAGGACCCGCGGTGTGGTGCAGTCTTTTTCCGGAAACCTTGCTAACCGCAATAAGCGGCTGGAGGCTTCCAAGTCTGCCCAAGCGCGTTCAATTGAAGCGCGCCAGGCTGATGCCGTTTTGACGGCTCGCAAGGTGCAAACAGCCAAGGCCGAGGCCGAGGTTGTGCGCGCCAAGGAGCGATTGGAAGCGGCGGAATCTCGTGAAGGAGAGGCTGGCGCGATGAAGCAGGTTGCAGAAAAGAAAGCAGCCCCTGCGACGAAGAAAAAATCAGCCAAAAAGAAGGCCGCAAAACAATCTTCCAGGGTGGTGTAAAAGAGCCCTGCCGGGCTTCCTTTCCGGCTCGGCGGGGCTCCACCCGATAAAAACGTGAGCACGCTTGGAAACATCGCAACCGCGGCCCTGAAGGGCCCGGCGAGCCTTTTAGGTCCGAACGGTGGGACGAGCCTGCTCTCAATCAATTCGGGCGAGGAATGGCTGGGCACAAAAGCAGAAGCGCAGCACGGCCGCGACTACATGGACGGAGGCCAACAGGAGGAGATCCGGCAGACGTTCGTGGGATCTTCCGAGGAATTCCTCGAGATTTATTCCAGCAATCCCCGGGAATATATTGGGCAAATTGCGACGTTGGACGGGGAGAGCTTCCGCGTGTCAGAGGTGAACGTGGGGGAAGCATTTACGGAGGTTGCCTTGGAGGGCGAACACGAAGCGCCATGATTTCGATCAAAGCGAAAATGAACGACGTGAAAATGCGGACGTTTTCAAAGCGTTTTGGGGAAACCTCCAACCAATCCCTTTTGCGAGTAGGGGTGCAGACCGCAAAGGAAGTGGCCGAGCTGACGACGCCCCTGGGAAGAAGTAAAAAACTGATAACCCAAAACATTATCACAGGTGCGCGCATTAACGTCGTGGACGTTGTTGCCAGACGTTTCAACGCTCTGGCAAAACGCGCCCGGCCCCGTTTCAAAATGCGGAACAAATGGGTGGCGCTTCCGTCAAATCAAATCTTGAGAGATGCCGGAGAGGTAGACCGCTTCATTGAGAAGAACAGGAACAGCAAGGGGCGCGTCAAAAAGCTCCAGCCCGAAAAGCGGGCAGTCTGCAAAACGTCTGACATGAACAAGACGCTGGTGCGCAGAAAGAAGCTGGCCGGGATTGCAAAAGGCTCCTGGATCGGAGCTGGCAAAAAACTTGCAAGGAGAGCAAGGGGATCGAATCCGCCCAGGATTGGAAAGAATTTCATGGCGTGGACGCAAAAACACGCCGACAAGGGAACCGCCAAGTTGAAGACGGCTCTCCTGGGAAAGAGCCACGTGCTGCTAATTTCCAACGCACCGCACACAAAGGACAAGGGCATTGTCCCGCCGCGGCTGGCAAATGACGCCGTGAAGCGGGGCTGGCGAAAAACCCTTAACTGGTACCGCCGGGAAGTAAAAAGGAGGCTGGCATGATTACTGACGAAGTAGTCGCGGCGGTGAAAACCTACCTCGCTGATTCCGGCAGAAGCGAGCTCGAAGGCGTCAATTTTTACGAGCGCGACGGGTCGAGCGACATTCAACACCCGTCTTGCGTGGTGGTTGAAGAGGGCATTCCGGAGGAACACGATTTGATCAAGGGACAGTGGACTCTCAACCTTGGACTTGTCTTGCGCTCAATTCCGGAGGCCACAAGCGAAACCACGCACCGCGACATGACCCAGGCAATTAATGACCTGGTAGGCAATTCTGCAAACCTTGTCGAACACCTGTCAGAGAATCTCCAGTGCGATGATTCCTGGGGAGGGCAAGGCATGACCGAAGCCGAGGACGGCTACCGGCAAACAACCTTTTCGGTGGAGATAAGAGCCGCCGAGCAATCATAAACAACCAATACCAAGCAAATGGCAGCGACTAAATATGGAAGCGGCGTATACGGGCTCGCGGATGAATCCTCGCACGGATTCTACATCGGGAGTTTTTCTAACGACATTGTGACAGACTCGGTTTACATGCCGAATCACGAAGGCGAGGACATTGGGGTTTCGTTCTACAACGAGCAATCCACGCTGACCGCGGACGGGGCTCTGGTGACAACCTCCACAACCTCCGAAACATTAGCGGCCGAGGTGCCGGCGGTGGCAAACATTGCGATCGGCACAACGGATTCTGCGGTGGCGGACTGGTTCTTCACCAATCTCCGGATTAACGGAAGCAACCGCGATTTCCAGCAAGGCGGATGGACGGCCGAGGGACGCCCGGGCATCACTAATCCTTAACGCGATGCGAGCGCAGGAACGCTCCGTGACCATTCAAGGCAAGGACCTGGCGGCGGCTCTGCTGTTCGCCGGGGCCGAGCTTGTGGATAAGGAAAAGACGTGCGTTCTATACGGAGACGTAGAGAGCCGGCGTTGGCATTTCCGCCCGGTTACGGATCGCGGGGTGCCGGTAAAAAAGCTCATTTCCGCATTCGAGCAGGAAAAAAGCAGGCAGGTGGCCGACTGGTCGCCGTCTCATGCCGAGGCTCTGAACAACCTAAAAGACGAGGAGCTTTTTGCGCTGGCGATGATGGCAATTGAATGGCGGCACGTGGTCGAAAAGACAGAACGGGAGCGGAAGGGTGATTTGTGCGTGGCACCGACGCCCAACTCCCGGCTGGTCCTTGGCCCCGGGCTGACGAAAGCCAAGGAAGAGGTTTTATTAAGAAGAGCAGGAGTATGAACAGGAAAGAACGTGCCGAAAACTACACGGACGGAGAGGACGGATTAAACCCGCCGACATGGGGGCGCATTAAGCGGCTGATAAAATTGATTCCACAAATTCAGACCGATTTCCCGGTTTTGGAAACGCTGGACGAAATGGAGATCGAGCCTCTCCTGGACGCGGCCCCGGACCTGGGCGACTTGGTAATTTCTTTTTACCTCATGCCATTTGAAAAGTTCCGGACCATTGGCCCGGGCAACTACCGGGAGCAGTGCGCAGCATTTTCGGAAACGGCCTCCGTGGAGGACGCCACCAACTGCGTGCTGGCAATCGTCCGGGACTGGGAGGCAATCAATGCGAGCCTGGTGAAACTTGCGGAATCGGGAAAGGTCCCGGGGCTAGTCGCGGAGCAGAGCCCTTCCCGCAAGCAGAATTCGTTACAAGCTGCCTCCGCCTAGGTTACCGATACCATGAAATCGAGCAAACCGTTCCATTCGTTTTCCTCCTCCAATGCGTTCACGCATGGCAGGCACAGGAATCGCGCGGAGCGGACCCGCCCATTTTCTTCGAGTGGGCCGAAACAGATAACCAGGAGCAAACAACCTTGCGAGACAAGGTTGAGCGCTTCCGAAATACCCCTTTGCAGATAGACGACGATGGCACTTGGAGCGACAATTAAGGTTGCAATGGATTCCTCCGCTGTGCGGAGGGGGCTTGCAAACATCAAATCCAGTTTCGCCAGGCTTGGCGGAGTATTGCGAGGGATCGGGGGCGCTATGCGCAAGAGCCTCCTTCCGGTTGTTGGATTGTTTGCCGGCTTTGGCGTGGCAGCAAAGCGAGTCGCCGACATTGGAAGCGAGCTCACCGACATGTCAACGCAAACGGGCGTGAGCATCAAGGAGATCGTCAGACTGCAAGAGGCACTGCGATTGGCCGGCGTGCCCATGCGCGACACTTCGCGGATGCTCTCCCTGATGACGTCCAACATTCAGGAGGGCGCGGTAAAGGCGGGAGCGGCGAGAGACGCAATCCAGGCTCTCGGGCTGTCATTCCCTAAACTAACAAAGCAGAGCATGGACAGGCAGTTCATGACGATTCTGGAACGCATCAGGGACGTTGGCCATGAGATCCCAAATTTGGAAATGGCCATGGAAGGGATCTTTGGAGCTCGCATGGGCTTTGGGATTCTCAGGTTGGCAAAAGACCTGGACATAAACATGGAGCGCGCCACCAAAAACTCTGAGGCTTTTGGGCAGTTTATGGCGGTTAACGGCTTCAAATTAGACGAAACCGCCGACGCCTTGGGCCGGCTTTCCATGATCTTCCAACAAATTGTTGGTAGCATCCTCGTAAAATTGCCCCTGGGGAAAATCGCCGATGCGATAAACTCGATTGATACTGGCGCGGTGGGGGAATTCTTTTCCTCTCTTATTGATTCAATCACTGCGTTTTTCGCGAATCCCGGCCAGCAAATCAAGTTGGCAATGGAAACCATTGCGGCATGGTTTTGCGACTTTGTAGCGGCAAGAGCCAAGGAAATCGGAGAAGCCATTGGAAACGGAATAAAAGAGGCGCTGCCGAGTTTTGGAGACTTCTTTGGCGGTGGCGGGAAGAACGGGGAGGGCAAGGGAATCCTGGGCGGCTTGTTTGGGTTAAATTCGCCCAGCCCAGTGCCCGAGGCTTCAAAGATTGAGGCAAAGATAAATGAGACAAATCGTTTACTTGGACAGATAGCGCGCAAGGAGGGCGTGAGATTCGCATGAGTGTCACCATTTACGGGATCGATTCTGAGGACTACAAGGCGCGTCCGGACTTCACAGCCAGGCGCGATGGCAAGGGAGCGTGGAGCGCGACGAATTCTTTTTCGATGCTCCGGACGACTTGGGAGGAATCGGCTCGCGAGGAATTCAAAAAGGGCGTCGACATTACCCAACTCTATCCCGAGCTCAACGAATACTGGTCGTTTTTGAAGCTGGAAGAGGTAGACCTGCAAACCCAGCCAGGGGGATGGGTGCAAGCACAGTGCACATGGGGCGGATGGACGGAGACAGACTATAGCGAAGACGAAGACGTTGTATACACGCTCTCCGGGACAAGGGTGGAGCGGTCTATTTTGCTTCACCCTCTTTTCATTCACGAGACGGGCTTGTGCGAAGATTTATTCCTTTTTATTGAGGCATACCACGGCCTTTGGACGATTAACCCAAACAAGCCATTTAGTCACGAGGAAGTAACTTTCCAGCGGACTTCCGATTTGTCGAGAGAGTGGCAAATCACATCTACCGGAGGGACCAGCAACCAGGATCAGGCTTACAGGGATTTGCTGAAATGGGCGGAAGTGATCTTCAAGCAAGGCATTCGGACCTACAAAGCGCCAACCCTGCAATGGACTCAGGAGAAAAGCTCTGCGTTTGGATGGAAAATGGAGGACCTGACTTATCTGGGCCTCTCTGAGCACACTATAAACGACAACCCGCCGCCAGGTAACCCTCCCCACCCGCCTGCCGCGTGGTGGGAATGGATGAAAATTTCCATGAACCAGACCCTTGAGGCCGGGAGGGCGATCCAGTCTCAGACTTGGGAGCTTTCACCGCCCAATGGATTTCACCGTTTTCAAGGAGAACAAATGATCGGAGGGAAAGGAATCTACAACTGGGAGCTGTCGGATCTGGAGATAAAGGACGAAGGAGAATAAAATGGCAGAGATTCGAGAGATGGGAATTCCTTTTCTTCGCCGGCGCACGGGGCAGAGCGAGGAGGCGAGAGAATACAACAAGATTGTCGAGGCGATTTCCGGCCTGTACGAATCCCGCGTAGAAAAGCCACCCGTGATCGTCCGCAAGCCTTCGTGCGGATTTGCGCCTATTCCGATTTATGAAAAAGTAGACGGCGAGCGGTCAAATGGCGTTGGACTAGTTCCCGGAAAGCTCCGGTTTTTACAGACGGCAGTTTTTTATCCATCGCCGACGGACGACAACAACGCAATCGAGATCGTCCCGAAGCTGAACAACGTGGAGCTGGACGCAGATCCACGACCTCACGAGGACCTCGCTGATGGAGACTTCGAGGCGTGGTGCATTTTTCGCGAAATCTACCAATCCCCCGAGGCAAGGATTGAGTTTCGAACGCTTGGCACCGGGCCTGGCGTGATAGACCGCGACGAAAAATGCGTTCTGCTGTGCACTTTTGAGGTCACAAGGAATGGAGAACACTACGGCGTCACTCTGCTTGAGCAAAAAGTGTCGTGTGAGCTGGCCATCTGGACGAACAACCACCAGTTCCGGTGTTTCAAAACCGACAACAACAAGATCAAGATTGAACGCGGGAACGTGATGTTTCTGAACGGCCAGAGCGACCCGCTGGTCGCAGAGCGCTTTGAGGTGCCCCGCTCGGACGAAGTGACAATAACCGAGTCTGGCTCGATCTGGTTGGATGTGACGGCGACAGTCAGGCAGCACTCGAGCAGCATGGTCGACCTGGACTTGACCGCCGTTCCTAATCCGCGCCTGCGAATGTATCGAATTTACGAAATCGGAAGCGCAACCTTCACGTTTCGGGGTGCTTCCGTGAATTCTCCCAACCCACCGGATCACGGAAACGACGACGTAGAAGTGTGGGGCGACACCAGCCTGGACCTCCATTACGAAATTTGCCGGCTCACGTTTGTGGATGGTGACGTTTTTATCACCGACCAGATAGCAGAGGGGCCGGTCTGGGTATCAGACCTTGTCGACGGCAAGCTGGAGCCCGATGAAGAATAACAAAAACAAAGAAGAATCATGACACTATCAAACGTTAAAGCGCAATGGCAGATGAAAGCGTCTGCCTCGAGCACGTCCAACCAAGGAAGCGGAACGGTAACCTTGGGAGACGCAACAATTCAAAGCACGACCTTTTCGCTCAGCGACATTGCATACAGCCTGCGAATCAAGGCGGACGCGGCCGGCAACGTCGCAACCCTGACGATTCCGACAGGCGCGGTTGCCCAGACGACTGGCAGCCCGGAGGTGACCAGGTGGGGGACGCAAGTCTCGGACTTGGACGGCGAAGATTTTGAGGGCGTCACTCTCCCAACCCTTGTGACGCTCTACGGCTATTGCCTGGAGACAAGCGGACTGGACGGCACGTTGACCATTGCGTGCAGCAATGATGCTCTCCCCGACCTTATTTTAAACCCGCAGCAGCAAACCATTTTCCACAGTTTCGGCGAAAGCGCTTCAACAATTGCGTCTCTCGGGACCATGGCTTTCACGTTTGCGAACGAAGACGACTACGTCGACATTTTCGTCATAGGGAAAAGCTCCTAACAAATCAAAGAAATGGCAAAAAACATTACAAGCGCAACAGATACAACCTGGGATTTCCCGGGCACGGAGGGCACTGTTTTCATCAAGGTTACGGGCACGTGGGGAGGAACCTCCCTGGATGTCAAAACCCAGAACGGAAACAACGAGTGGGAAACATACCCCGAGCACGGAACTAAAACGGATAATTTTGCCCGCTTTTATACCGTGGCAAACGAAAACGGCGTGAGGCTGACCACCACCGGGGGCTCCGGCATCGACCTCTGGGCCATCGTGGTCGAAAAGGAGGCCGTCGACAAGTGAGCGCGGAAGCGACAAGCCCGGCAACCTTCTCAGGGACTTATCTTCCTGGAGAATTCGCGGCCGATGGTGGCACGTTTTTGGATAACCTCGGAATCGTTCCAGAGCTCGCCGTTTCCATGGCAAGGCAACTTGTTGGAAATTACTCCGGAGATTTCTACGAAGACGAAAGCGGCTTTGCGACAACTGTATACGACCAGTCCGGCAACGCCAGGAACCTGACGAACCCTGCTTCCGGAGACGATCCTGAGCTGACGGGCTCAGGAAAGACGACAAGGGGGATTTTTTCGTCAACTTCCAATACGAACCTTTCAACGGGAATCACCGGAAGCCTTTGGCCGTCTGGAAACCACGACGTTTTCATCGTCCTAGATCCTGTTTACGTGGGAACCGGATCGAACAAACAGGCCATTTTCGGGCGCGGCACCGGCGACGTTATCCGCATGCAGAACGGCAACAGTTCCTCTGCGGTTGCTGGCATGACAGTTGGCGAAATCCGCGTGAACGATTCAATCCTTCCCGCCACCGTAACAAGGGATGCTCTCTGGGATGCCCTGACGGTATCCGGGCTGAACGTTCTGAGCCTGGAGGACGTGGACCTCCAATCCATCGGCGGAGCCATCAAGCTCGGCGGAAGCGATGCAAACTGGAGGTTAGAATGCTATTTTGCGGAATGGATAATTACCCCGGCTCTCTCCGATGCCGATCACAGTGCAATTGTCTCGAACATTCGGGACTACTATTCCTAGTCGAAAAACATGAAAAAAAAGATCAAATCAATACTCGCGGTTTTCCTCTGTCTGCTAGGCGCAGGTTGCACGGTGACAACGCCGGTCTGGAGCCTGAGCGTCGACCCCACCGCGGCCACTGAAGTGGGACGCCAGGCCGCCGAGGTGGCCCGGGATGTTCTCAGCGACAAGTAAAAATCCATGTTTGGCAAGGAATGGCACTTGTTTGTCCTTGCCGCGTTAATGTGGCTTCTGGCGCTTCTTTGCGCCATGTGCCAAGCCGAAATCATTTAAGACAATGACCCCAACTATTTTTAAACAATACCTTTACCCGGCCGCGGCCGGAATTGTTGCCGTGGCCTTGGTGGTGGACGGCCTGTTCTTTTCCCAAAATCCAGAACGTATTATTACCGGGCTGGCTATCCTAGCCCCGGGGGTGGTTTCAAAGAAGCCGTGAACGACAAAGGAAAGGACTGGCTAGTCAGGCACTGGCCAATCCTCACGTTTGCTTTTGCGGTGGTCGCGTGGGGCGTGCGCTTGGAGGAGCGCATGAACAACCACGTGGTCCAACCTTATCACGAAGGAATGCGGCAGGGTCACGACGACCTGCTCGAGATCAAGGTGGAGATCCGGCATATCCGGGAAGACATCCAGCAATTGAACAAGGCTCTCGAAAACGACACCTAGCCGAGGGCGAGGAGGTCACAGGCTCAAAAAATCCAGTATCGTTCGAACCAATAGTTAGTTCCAAAAAACCAATTTCGCGCATTTGGAAGGATTTGCAATGGTGCCGGAATGAAACCCAGCACGCTCCAGGATCTTCTCAGGATTCTGGAAAATTTACCGGACTATTATCACCGCCCTCCTTGGCCTGGGCCTCGACGTAAAGGCGAAGCGCTTCCCGTAGGACTTGCGACCGGCTCCAGTCCCGATTCGCTCCGATTTCCCGGATCTCTCGATCCATTTTGTCTGAAATGCGAAGCGAAACACTCACTCCTCTGTCTCTGTCCTCCACGTGTTGACGGTGGTTTGTCATAGGGCTTTTCTCAATACTGGTCATGGGTTTTCTTGTGATCACATGTATGCGTTAGCGCACAAATGTTGTGCGCGCAAAGAGAAAGTGCGAAAACGTCTTGCAAATGTGCCCGTTGTAATACAGCGTGGCACGCATGGAAGGTAAGGAAAGCAAAACAATCAGCGGGAGAATACCCGCGGACCTGCACGAAAAGGTGCGGGTCCTGGCAGAAAAGAGGGATCGTTCCTTCAACTATATAGTCCGCGAGGCGCTCGCCCTGCTGGTGGAAAGGGAGCCTAAGTGATCGGCGTCATGCAATCGCTGTATCTGGACGGAGTCCGGAGCACTGCCGCTGTGATGGCCCTTGATGCGCTTCAATCGGGTCCCCTGCCGATCTCAAAGCTGGCGGCGCGCACTCCGGTATCACGAGCCGCCATGACCGGAACGGTGGACCGCTTGGAGAAGCGCGGACTGGTTCAGCGTCGTCCGAATGAATTTGACCGGCGCGGCGTGGTGGTGGCCCTCACTCAAAAAGGGGAAAGCCTGCTAAATGGATAGCGAAGAAGAATTCACCAGACGCTGGGAGGAATTCATCGAGCAACATGGACACCCGCGGCCGAGCAATTTTCGGGCCATTGCCAAGTGGTTCCACCTTTCCGGGAAGCATGACGGCGTCGCCGGGTGCCTCCGCAGATTTAACGAAGTGATAAACCCCGACCAGGATGGGCAATGAATTGTGCTGGGAGGATTGGTTTCGCGAGCTCGAGGAAAACGCAAACAATCAAAATTTAAACCCGCCGGACGAAGATGACTGGCGGGAGCTCTGGGCCCGCGGGCTGACCCCGCGGGAGACAATAGAAAAATACGGAACCGAAAAAGACTAATGAAGGATATCACCGCTCTCTTTTTATATTTCCACTTTTACACGCTGGTGGCCGCGGCCGGGTGGGCCTTTTTGGCCCCGCCTATGGCCTTTGTTGTCAGCGTCACATCTTACACCGGGCTCCTCCTGGCGGTTTACCCAACC